>Ga0302320_10019854_pt1 | contig 13455 bp, 13 predicted proteins | sample Bog_T0_3_FD_202130 | JGI IMG/M metagenome (GOLD analysis project Ga0302320, IMG submission 202130) | Peat permafrost microbial communities from Stordalen Mire near Abisko, Sweden - Bog_T0_3 | ecosystem: Environmental > Terrestrial > Soil > Wetlands > Peat | place: Sweden: Abisko, Stordalen Mire...
TCTGAGAACAGGGATTTGCCAAATCATGACGAGTTTTCCTCTATGTGCTTTCCTTTGTTTGATCTGAAAGAAGCGAGGATAATATCTAAGAGTTTGACTTTGGCTTTCGATCCAGCTGAGAGCTTATGCAGTGAGCTTACTTGAAATAAGGATCGTCTTTCTTGAGCTACCTGTGGGATAGATGCGGGCATGCGAGAGATACTCATAAGCGCAGTGCTGGCACTCTTCTACCATTACTTCAAGAATCGGGTTTAGTGGTGTTCAGACGGGGAGTCTCTGAGACCAGAGCCAGTAGAGTGACTTTGGAGTGAGAAGCCACCAGAATAAATGACCAAGCATCTGAGGCCTCGAGGAATGAGTGAAACTGCCCTTCGTGATGAAGGAATGGAGTAAGCAAAGTAGATGGATAGATGAATATAGAAGATTACCAAGCAATCACAGAAGTGTAGCCAACGTCATCCCCTAGTGTACGAGCAGAAGGGGATCCTACTATGACAGGTCTTCTCCGAGGTAGGGGTCCTTTCTCTCACTTCGGTCCTTAGGTGGGTCAACCACCCTGACACTCAAGATTATATAGCTTAGTTACCACTCACGCACTGATGCTGCTCGACACAGAATTCTTGATCTATCTATCATAATATGTCATCCATTAGCTTACCATTGAAGTTGAGCCCCTACGACCTCGGTACGATCTTGATTTACTACCTGAGAATACTTACACTCCACAACTATCTGCTAAACGCATCCATACTGCATCGGCACTATCCTTATTTTCTCTTTTGACGAGGTAGGTAGTTCCCCTATGACCTTCTTTCGCGGGACTATCGCACCTTTGAACAAATTGATTGATCAATCACAGTACACTCAACATTCTTGTGTTTCTTTATTGTCTTTGAGAAAGAATGCGGAGCAAAACGAGTACCCAGCAGGTGTTGAGCCATTACTCGAGTTCATAATCACTTCACAGGACATAACGGGAACGGGTGCTCCTGCCACTCCGCTAGTATTTTCCAATGAGATTGCTTTCTAACGAATGAACATGGATTCTCTTTGTAGTCAGGTGGGGCTACATACCCATCAGGGAAGGAGGGATCTCTTGGCAAAAGGGTATGTATATGTGTGTCAAAATTGAAGTACGTCATGTGCCATATGCAAATGTGCTTCACATTTTGGTGTGTGTGAGCAAACGACCATATGTTTTAAACAACGGCTACCAGATCAACATGAAAGCACATGCTTTGTGATGCCACCTTCTTCTATTCTTTTTGTCAATTAGAAAGCACTTCACCAGTTCACTTTCCGATCAATGTACTAGCACTAGCCGCCTAGCCAGTTAACCAATTCTGCTGGTTCTGCCGCCTGGTGCATCACTTGTCAACGAAACCTATCAAATAAGCATCGTGTCAACAACGTCACTAGAAACCTCTCTTTTTTCATATATGCCCTAATCAAGAAGCACCTCAACCATACACCCCTACCATATATCCTGAGAAAAGAATAAGCAACTACATAAAGAGAAAGGACAAGAGTGATTTCGTAGCAGTGGGGATTGGCCAAGAAAGATTGGAGAAGTGCTACCTGGCTACAGTCGGTTTGATGAGAATGTGCTCCGGGTTCTCAGCAGCACGTGAATCTGCCTTCCTCGCAACAAGTTAAAGCCTTTATTTCATAACGATATATTCTATTAGCTTAGCCGAAGAAAGGAGGGATGGAGTGTCAATAGAACCTAGTTCGTTCGGATGATGTACTTGGTAGGACCGTAGCCCAAGCCACCAGGCGAGGCCGCTAAGGTTTGATTATCATTTCTAGGTGGTAAGGTGCCAAGTTTTTTAGTTTTCCAATCATCTATCAATCTTTTCTTGGATATGAAATATCGGTTGCGATTCTCTCTCTGTGTCCACCTGGAGTTCTTACTATGCGTCTGTGTCCTGGTGGAGTTCTGGGGTCTACTTCCGTTCCAATCGGAGTTGTTTTTTTGTTTGGTAGCCGCGGGTTCAATCGACGGGCGTGGAATGGTCCTCCAAGTGTTCATGCATGGTCTATCCTACTTGTGGTATTTCGTGCTTAGCTATATTAGTATATTTCTTTTGCTGGTCTCGAAGGTGTGGCTCTGCCGGCTCGGCCTACACTTATGTTCCCTCAGGAAAAGAATGAGAAATAAGCTTCCTGCAGCACGAAGCTGTTTCTCAATTATTTTCCCTATATTCCGTTCTTCTCTCAAATCCCAACATGATATTCAAGGTGCCTTCCCTTCTGTATTACCGTCCCCGAAAGGTTCCTTGATGTCTATGTTAACCACTTGACCTGGATAGTGTGGTATGTGTGTGAATATGTACCTAAGCCTATCTCCAAAAGTGGCTCTTCTTTCTCAAGAATCTAGTATTTTAAGGGAAGTTCTTTGTTTGGCTTTCCGTACTTCAAAGTGTATGTTGTCCTTGTCTGTAAATGGAAGGGAGGACGCATATGTCTTTTCTGATTGTTACGGAGTAGTCGCTTCCTAACTGTCTCTTTTATCTACCCTAAGATAATCTTTCTAATCCCACAAACCCTTTTGAACAGCATTTGATCGATGTCGTTCCTGCTTTCGTGCACTTATCGTGTTCGAACGCTGAAGGGGTAATTCTTAAGGATTAGTTGACTTCTTCTCACCAAGAAAGCCCTTCTTTAATGTCAAGGCCAACTGAAGTGCACAAGCCTGGAAGAAGGCTCGTAAGACCTGCTCTAGAACGTACTTATGAGAAGCCGCATACTGAGAAAGAGATGCCAGCAGTTGAGGCGCCGACTACAACTGAAGAGGTAAAGAACGGCACAACATCTCACGAGCCTGAAGTCCCTACAAATAGGTTAGCCCTGTGTAAATTGGAATTTTTTCTAAATGATCGAACATCGCAATCAGTTTTTCTTTATATCTGTTTAATCCGTGCACTGCGAAATCTGCTTCTTAAATATTTTTTCACTGATTGATTCAATTAAGTAAAAAGCGTGTTCTTAGTGAATTTTCATATGTAAATGTATGTAGGTTAGTTCAAATCCTTTGTTATAAAAACAAACATAATAAGATGTCAAAATAATTCAATAAAAAAAGGGCGGGCGGCAGTTTGTGAAGGAAGAATATGCATCTTTGCTTTTACTACGTAGTGCACTCTCAATGCTTGGGCATTGATCGCTTTGCTCCAGCCAGGTTGAAACTCTCTCTCTAGGAAAGAGCTGCAATACTTTGAAATGTAGGGTACTTATAAAAAGAAGATGTACCAGGGTCTTGTTCGCTCCAGCAATTCCACTTTCCAAAAGATCCTTTTAAACTGCTCACTATTTTGGATGCATAGCTATCGATCTTTGCTTCTTCTACTACCACCGAGACTCTTCTTTACTAAGGGTGGGTGGCTTTGCTTTCTAAGGTTTTTCATTCGAAAGAATCTTTCTTACTTATGTATGTGAGAGCTAGAGCATTCCCAAGCACTAGAACATTATGGGATAAATCAAGCATTTCCAAGGGTTATAATATGCCTTTACTTTACAACCGTGTTAGCCAGTCGCCTAAGTCATCACCAGGCTCTTTGACAAAAAAGACTTCTTCTTTATAGCATAGCATTTTTGGTGCCATTACTTTAATTCCTTTCCTAAAGAGTAAGTAAGTAGGCCGTCCTAACATTTTACCTCAATAGGCGGCGGCAAAGAAAGCAAGCGGTGGTCAAAGTAGGAACGGTGAGTTGGCTAAGGAAAGTGGTTACTGGTGTGAGCTTAGAAATCCTTAAAAAAAAAGGTAATCCACTCCACCAAGCCAGCCGGGTGCTACACGTATTAGAAAAAGCTCAAGGTGCGTGCTACACTTACTTTATTAGAGCTTAATAAATGTTAACTTCTAGATAGAGTGTTTTATTCTCAAAGGCACAAGTCAAACACTTCAACCTTCCTTATGTTTTTCCCCTAACTACAGTCAATATGTGGCTGGATTGGGCAAGCAAGCCAGGTGGTAATTCTGAAGATAAGGGGCGGGCAAAAAGAAATGCAAGCAACACGAATCTTTCCCCAATCAGTCTAGTCTTGGAATTCCCTGTTACAGGGCTTCCTCCTCTTCTGCTAAGCAATCCTCTCAAACAAAAAGTTCCGGAGGCTCGGTCCAACATCTATGATGATGTGAACAACTAAATCAATGCAATTCGTGGATCGATCAATCAAGTCATTTACTTACATTCTCTCTTACAGGAAAGAATTTAAAAAGAGCGAGCCGAGCGAGCGGGGCGGGCTTAGTAATAGGCCTTAGCTGGAATGGTAGACAGGGAAAGAAAGGTAAGCTCTAAAGGAAATTATGTAAGCGGATGCCAATAATAAAAACAAGGAGAAATGCCCTGAAGGAAGGCATTAATTAAAGAAGCGACGGGATGTCACTAAAGAAGAAAACTAAGCTAATACCTGCTCTTTTCTTGCTCCTCCATAGAAGTTCTTGGAATGCCTCTTTGTCACAGAAAGAGAGGCCTACGAGAGGATACTTTTGAAAGAAAAGATAAGCCTATATCTGCCGACCCTCTTCACTTCCAACTAGTGCTTTGCCTACTGTCTTTGAAGAATGGTAAATTCCAGGGCCTAAAAGAAAGCTTATTAGAGCATTGAATGGACCTGACGTACCTGACTTATCAGATGGCTTTAAAAGGCTTTCTTACTAAAGACAAATAAAAATACAGACGACAAACTAAAGGAATGGACAGACAAGAGACAGACTGAGCTAGACTACCAGGAATGGGGACTAAGCAAACACATATTGAAAAGATATTTACAATAAGGAATTGGTAATCGCACATATGAGACTTCTTGCTTAAAGGCTTGCTGCTACCTTCCCTTCCTTTGATTGAGAGAAGGAAGAATGGCCAGTGAAAGAAATAAAAGCAAGGGAGAGCGCCTAGCGCGAAAGAGACGTCCATTTCTTATTCATTATTCTTATTCCTTATTCTAGAATTAGAGGGTACCGATATAAAAGGATTCCACCATGGTACCGAAAGAAGATGATGAAGATTTGCATTCATATCCCGGGAACATTTTTACACCCATCCTTTACGGCATGCGATCTAGGGTTTTCTAGCTAAAGGATGAAGTGAAGCAGTCAAATCGATTGTTCGGTATATAGACGTGAATTGCTCCCTATACCGGAAAGAGCGTCGCATTGCGGCGAAGACCGCCGTGACATAACGAATCCATTCCATATTCTATGGAATCAATAGAAAGAATTATTAGAACTAAAAGCTGCATTCCATCCAGCAGACCAAGTCGGGCAGAAATGACAGATTGGTATAGGGGATTCTACCTACTCTTAAGAGAATAGAATCTTCCTTTTTTGGAGTCAAAGAAAGCAAAGCTTATGAATGAATTGTGTGCTCTGAGGAACCTATTTCCCGAACCATTGGCATCATTTACAGATTCTCTCTCGATCGAGGACCCTCTTTCCGTGCAGGCCCAAAGTGCATCATTAGGTCTGGATCAACGTACTCCATTCCAAGTGAGACATCGATATATAGATAGAAAAAAATGGGTACTTCTATTCATTTTGGGTCTCAATTTATTAGAAAGAAGGGTACAGAAGCCAAGGACAGATGGCTAGTCTGAAGACATTGACCATCTGGAGCGAAGGACAGTTGGCGAAGTTAGTGAGAGAAAACTTGAAAGATAGGATTTTCTCGTGTGGATTAGTTGAAAGACGTAGAATAGAGATTTCAGAAGTCAAGTCCTTTGAGAGCATACTCATGTTCAGCCTTGTCGGAATAAGCGCAGCTAGTCCTCTTTCTATTCTATTGGAGGCTATGATCTTAGATTTTGATATTCTCACTGCTAGCAATCATTAGATCATCTTCCTATTTTTCTTGGGTTCACCCTTCAAACTCTTACTCATATCTAATATGAATGATAGAAAAGGATTCTCTGGCAAGTTTACTTGAACAATGTAGGTAGGCGTCTGATGTGGGATGTTTCACGAAGCGTTGCCATACAAAGTCAGTCTCTAAGCGTGGATTGAATGTTAGCCAGATTGAAGAAGCCTTTTTTCTCACAGTCGGTATTAATCTCTCCCAACTTTTCACTAACTGCTTTTGCTTCGGCATACCTCAAGACGTGTGCTTTCTGAACTCATCGAAAGGATCTCGGACGAGGGTCGTAGGAAGACATCCAATTACTATTCTGATTCTCACAGCGCGATCATGACAGGCATCGCAAATCGCTATCCTCACGAGAAAGAAAAGTCAAGACCTGCCCGCCTTCCAAAGTTCCCGAAAAAGGCTCCTTACTCCTGATCTTGTGGCGCCCCTGCCTGACGAGAATATGCTAAAGACGGTTCGATAGACTCCTCGAGAGCCTGCCCGAAGCAATCCCTTCGATCGACCATCCCTTGCTTGACGAGCAGCTCTTTCTATTCGCTTGACAAAGCCGCTGCTGCTCTTTCTTAATGGAAGGCGAAGACTAATTCGATCTCGGGATGAACCACTTTCACGGTCCTATCCCTACATTTTGAAGTGGGTGGGTTCCTATGCAAACTCAAACCGAAAGCAGCCGGCGGGCATTCAGAGTACGGTACGTCACTTGTGATCTTGCTTGAAGAACTATTACTTTCCAATTTTCTAGTTGAGTCTTGGTCTCGAGTCGAGTAAATTCTATTTTAGGAAATTCTTTCTTGAAAATCTCCCTTTCGGACCGGGGACTTCCACGAATGAAAAGGGGCGGCCTTATTCTACATTGTTGTTTACTCTGATCCGGTCGAGGCTGAGGTGGGAATCCATCGGTTTCGGGTCAAATATAGTAGATTTGGCTGATCGACGGGTGAAGGTGATGGAAGCAGGTATCCATGGGTGGGAAGAGAATCACCTCCAGTAGCAGGGTTAAGAAAGAGAAAGATCCTGTTAAATACGCATACGGGGACAAGCACTTGAGCCTTCGTTCTTCATTCTCTCGGAAACGGGTCTAATTTCTTCTTTGAAAACCCGACCGAAACCAACTGAGCTGGAAAGCGATAATAATAAAAGAAGGTATCAGGTGTCGATGGTTGGGCAATTTGTCTTCAAGGAATGATGAGCATCGATCCCCTGATCATACGGGATCATATGCTTTTTCTTGTGCACACCTTTTTCTCGTCAAACCACATGTATTTAGATCCTTTCACTCTTTGTTGGCCCTTGTTCCGGTCGAGCACTCTCTTTTCTTTGTCCAATTCCGTCTTACCAAACAAGACTGACTTCTGTACAACCCGCGAATGAACCGAACATTTAGTCTCTTTCCCAAGGAAAAACCTCAAGTTGAATAGAAGGAGGGCTCTAAGTAGTAGTAATCTCGTTCTCCTAGGGAAGAGGTGCATCAATAGGAGATTATAGATTCCAGGCCAGTTAGAATAGAAAGCTTTCCCATCTCCTAAGGCAGGTATGACTGAATCCAGTGATAAAGAAAGCAAGTTTCGGGCCAGCCCGGTCGCCCTAATAGAAGACCTTACCAGCCAGGCCAGCTAATCCAGTTGAAGTTTGAGTTCATTTGAAAGCGAGTTAACTTCTTTGTCTTTGGAAAACCCGCGTGGGAAAGGTAAAGCGCTAGAGAGGAATTGCTAAGGTAAGGGCTCATACTTCAAACTGGGTCACATACTAATCCTCTCTTTCAGACTTAGCTATCCATTGAATTTAGATGATCAGGACATCGAGCTTTTAGAGTACATGAAATAAAAGTCTTTCCATTTTGGTGGTCACAGCAGAATTGAAGCTGAGGAAAGTTCAAGATTGGAACTCTTTTTAATAAATAAGCCGACATCGGTGTACGATCTAATCTCTAACTTGACGAGTCAATCTAATTAAGGAAGCAAATACTTACTTTCTGATACTTTCGCGCAAGAACAGAGATCGAAAACCCGGTTTCTTCGCGTTATCAGCGTCTAGGCCGGACAACTCGTGGCGTTGGTCCATTCTGGCATGTGAGGAGAAAGAGGTAATTGGAGAGACTTGGTGAAAGACAAAACGTTTCACTTTCTTTTATGATCAAGTTAGTGTGTTTTTTCTACGCACACTAGTGAAGCGCGCTCACGTAAAACACACGAACTGAACTAGCAAGATTTAGGGTTTGGTATTTCAGACGGCGCAGACTCAAGGAAGAAGGAAGCTTCAGAGCTGACTTTATTGAATTTTGAAGACATAATGAATAAAGGCTTTCAAGAAAGCACCTTTGGGCAATCAACTCAAGAATGAATATTGGACCTTTTGGTATGTTTTTTTCTAGCGCACTCAACCTCATTTCTTATCCTTTCTATTCTTTCTCACGGACGGACCCGGGGGAGTGGGTCGAGGAAGGTCCTGACAAGAAGCCAATACAACCAAACTTATATGAATATATCACGAAGCCGGTCTATTCCGGATCTTTTAGCGAGCCTGCACTCAGCAGTTACTCGACGATTGAGGAGCTTCCCAGGGCCATCTCGCGTTACAAACATTTCGGACCATTGTCCCCCTACCTCTTGGTGATCCGGTGCACATATTCCAATAGGCATGGGATGACGGTGTCCGGGTTATATATAATGACGATGCGCAAAGTGAGTGGTTGCATCCGATGCCTTCATGACTTAATGACAATGAACGTCGTTAAGTAACCACGGAGAGGAGAACAAAAAAAGCCCACCCCCTTCACACCCCCCGGAAGGCTATATCCATTGTGCAGGTACCAAAAGAAATTGACAGTCTAATGAAAAACGACGCCCCGATTTGACAAGCAACCCTAACCAGTACAAAGATCACAAGCGAAAACGCTTACCTCCGTACACGGGAAGCAACCAACAACATGCCTATGCGAGAAAGATGAGAGATCGGTGTACCAAATTTGGAAATCACCAATTGCCCGCTCATAGGTCTAACATCTTTGGAAATCGCCATGTAAGAAAATCCGCGTTCCTTTTACTTTCATTCTTGCGAACGTACTACAGACCCAGGCAAGATAGCCAGCGGGTATCAGGAGAACTCAGCCAGCGAGGTGTAGATCCGGGGACAGGGCTTTACATTTGCATTTTCTCACTTTAGATTCTCTTTTATAGGAATTCCTATTTGTCTTTCCATTTCCTCTCTACCTTTCTTCCTCTTTGTTTTCTATCGCCGCAGAGTCAATCCCTACTCAATAAGCGAAAGGAGAGGCTTCTACCTCTCGTTCGGGAGTTCGCCACTGAGATTTAATGGAGAGATTGGTTTCATTACTGACTGGCTTGATCAGGGGTGAGCGGCTTTACCCTGGCGGTGATGAAGATTAAGGAGAGGAGTTGGTAGTGAAGTGAAATGACAGAAGGTGCGTGAACCAATCAATGTCTTCTGTCTTTCTTTGTAGCTAGATGTGTGGCAACGGTTGATTTGGGAATCAGAATGCTTGAATGGGAATACCCGAGTCAATTAGCCAAGCAGGGCTATTAGCGAGAAGCGGAGTAGCTCTTAAACCAATGAGCTTACGGCCTAAGAATGAATTCCTTCATTCACTGCAAGTAGCTTCCAAGCTTTCCTAAAGTTCTAGTAGATAAGGAAGTCAAAGAGAGTCTTAGATTGGATCTTTTTGTAACTAGATCTTGCTCCTTTAGTTTATGGAAAAAAAGCCTTTAGATTATGTAAATAGCTTATGGAATCTTGCTTCTAGTTGCCGAGCTGAGGCTAGATAGAAAGTGAAACCTAGGTTGTAAGAAGGACTCGGTAAGAAGTAGAGTGTTACTTTAATGGTGCTTCTAGCTCCCCAAGGTTGTCAGCTTGCCCGTACCTCCATTCCAGACGAGAGGAAGGAAGTATGGGATTGCGCCACGTGTAGAGCATTACAGTTGCATGGTTGATGGGTCGGGTCGGGTTTCTGGGATGATTCTGACCTTTGGGTGGCTCTTTTGGGAGCATGTGCGACCCATTTGGACTCGGACATTGCGGAGCGGGTAGCAAATAAAATAATGGTTTGAGACCCGGATTGCCACTTGAGTTATGTGCTACTGGCTAATGTCTATAAGACGGTCGGCAGGTGGAAAGAAGCTATGGAGATTATAAAAATGATGAGAGATCGGTGTGTTAAGAAAACGGCTGGACGGGTTGAAATGCTTCAAGTGTGGTGAACCGGAACACCGAGCGGTCGAATGCCGCAAGGGGGACCGAGCGGGCAAGGCCCTTCTCATCGAATCGGAAGAAGCGACCAGGGATGAGGACACTTCCCTTATTTGTGACGGGAAGCCTCAGATCGACGAAGAGGAAAATGTTGAGCTGACTGATGTTGAGCTGACTGGCGATGTAGGTCCGCTCTTGGTAGTTCGACGTGCGTGTTATTCGCCCCGGCCACAAAGGCGGTTGAGGAGCCGGTAGTTGCGACTAAAGAGGCTACACCCACAGGTATGGTTTGATATCTTCGGATTTTCTCCTTTTGGGTTATCTTTGATCTCACCTCTCTCTTATGTAGGCTCTGTGGTGCCAGATCCGGCTTTTACAGACTTGGATCCTACTGAGGAGGGAGAGATTCTTGAGGCTGTCCCGATCATCCAGGTATACCTCTTTCCTTTGTTTAGTAAACCCGGATTTTCTTTGACTTCTTTATTTGTTTTTAGTGGCAGATGCATCAGATCTTGCGCCACCAGTGATTGAGGAGGATTTGCCTCATGATCCCTACAGTCTGGCCATAGTGCCTTTCAGAGCTGCAGGGACGACATCCGGAGAGAGCTTTGAGCATGCTCCGGAGGGTATGCATTTTCACCGTGCTTGCTCATGTTTTTTCTTTGCTTTTATTGTGGGGCCTTCTCATTTACTGACTTGACCCGTTTCCTTTCCAGGTTCTGCCGCTTTGGCTGTATTGCGGCGATTGGAAGAGCTCTTTGCTGCTTGTGCCCGTACCAGGGTACGCTTGCCTCCTCTTGCTATGGGAGTTCTCAGATTCATTGACTCCGATGCTTTTGAGTCGCGGCTTCACGAGCTCACAGATGATCTCATCGCCCCCTGCATAGAACTTGTGAGGTCGATATCTTGGGAGAGGTTAGCCGTGGAGTATGACCGTCTTGAGAGAGCACATTTTGCTCATTCTCAGGCTCTGTCCCGAGCTGAGGCGGACTTCATGCTTGCTCGTCAGACATTGAGGTCTTTTGAGAGCCAGTTGACACGCCATGTGGCTTGGCAGGCCAGGATATTGGCTACAGATGCGAGTCGGGAGACTTTGGAGCATCTGGCTCAGAGGACTATTAGCCTTGAGCGGGAGCTTGGAGATGCTGCTCAGGCCGTGCATCATTATTCGGCCATATTTCTTCAGCACTCTCGCGCTCATGAGGCAGCCGGTACTCGTTTTATAGGCATGACTGAGTACGAGCGGTGCCGTAGGTTTAAAGCAGAGGACTTCCTAACTAGGATAGCTAGGGCACTGGATGATTTATCCTCCTTTCTGTAGGCTTTAGGCTTTTATCTTTCAGCCTTTTGTTCCCATGCGGGATTTGTATGTATGCATGTTTGACATTTGGATGAGGTTTTAGTGGGACATTGGATTTGTGACTTGATGTCTTGTCTCCTTTTGTGGCATGTTTGATCGCCTTCCTTTTTACCTCTTTCGCATGATTTGCTCGAACATCGGCGATTGTTTGAGGCACAATACCAAAGCCTTATTTTGTTATAGCACAAAATATCAAGCTTGTTCATCCCTTTATGACTGGTCGGATGAGCTTACCAGTGATAATTGTTTATGGTACAAATTAACAAAACCATTTTCAAGTGGAATTTTATGTGGATCTCACAGCACTCCACTCATAGATTTTGATTTTGGGGTGGTATCTTACACACTCCACTCGTGCCTTCAGCAACAACTTATTTAGCTGCTTATCATTAGGCACCCACATTGTTTAAGGGACAATCGAAAAACCCTGTCTATCCTTTTATGAACCGGGATCCTCATGCGCGGCAGAACTGCTTGGAGGGAGTAGCAAGTACTTTGTCTTCGGGTTTTCGCCTTCATCTGGCGGGAAGCCACCCATTTCAGCGCTTGGCAGCCATCCCTCAATCTCGACATCCACTATTTTGAGTTCGGGGTCGATTGTCACCCATAACTGCTCGGGTATAGTGGGTGGTGGTCCACAGGCTATGAGTAACCGTAGAGAATCATAATTGCCGTTTGAGAAGAAAGGGGCAATCTTGATGGGATATCCAAATCCCGCCACCAAGGTGTGTATGTCTGCGGGGGTCCATAGATGCAGAGGGACTTTGCGCAGTCTTATCCGGGCTCTATACCCTGTTGGGGCATAATGGGACCCATATTCTGGTCGCCACCCCACCAGCCTGATTTCCATGGGCCAGCTACCGGGGACAATTTCTTCTAAAGTAAGGCGCCCCCAAGTCCAAACTTGAAAAGATCTCCACTTCTTGAAATTGCTAAAAAGGTATCTCATGCATTCCCTATGCTCGGACTGTGGGTACACCTTCTCAATAGCATTTTTAACCCACGGCATCCCTATTGCTTTATGCAAGGCTCTGATAAACCATTCCCACTCACCCCACAACTGGAAACATCAAATTATTTCCATCAATTGCCGTTGCAGTAGCAAGCACTCCCTTCTACTTACCTTTCAAGTGACACGCGTAAAGACCTATAGTAGGTCTGCAATCCATAAGAAATCCGGTTGTGCAAGCTCCAAGAGCAACAAAAAACCGTTGAACGGTCCATAGCAACCGCTGCATTAATCCTCCAACAACACTCCCGGTTTGCACAAGTTTCTGTTACCCGTTCACCCCAAGTCAAACTCCAATTAATCAAAGCATAGTGACTGAGAGCTCTCCTAAATGCTATTACATGTGGGAATTGTGCACCTACTTCTATTTTATATAGGTTTCTCATACGAGTCAAAGCCAAAAACCCAGAACAAATTTCGCCATCATCATCGAAGCCAACGATTCCGGCGGCGGGAATAACTAATCGGAATCCTTGGGTAGGCAAACAACCTAAAGTTCAAGTTCAAGAGTGGATTGAAAGGGACATGTTATTCCGGGAAAAGCTGGTTGATAGCCTTCAACGTGGGTACATCAAACTCGTATGTCCAGTGACTCATGTGTGGTATTTAAAACGTCTTCCTAGTTATATCGCCAATCTCTTAGAGCTACGCCGGAATTCAAAAGTAAATAGAAAGAGCATTTTGGTTTTTTACATTCCCTCAACTATTTCAATAAAATTCATCATTCGACTATTCCAACCAACACTTTACCAAACAACATTACCACTCTTCTGACTGAATAGTCTTCTAGCACCTTGGCGGCCTTGATTTGCCTAACGACTCCTGTCCAGCATTGGATAATGAAGCGATTGTGTTTCTTCCTTTCTTGGCTGAAGCGTAGTTGTGAAAAAATTGGGTATTGCAATCTCCTTAACTGACCCATTGTTCCTTCGCTCGTTCTTTCCATCTAATCTCTTCCCATGCACAAAGCACAGCTTCTCTTTTAATAAGCACCAACGTTTTCTTTCTCTTTCCTCCTT
>Ga0302320_10019855_pt1 | contig 13454 bp, 9 predicted proteins | sample Bog_T0_3_FD_202130 | JGI IMG/M metagenome (GOLD analysis project Ga0302320, IMG submission 202130) | Peat permafrost microbial communities from Stordalen Mire near Abisko, Sweden - Bog_T0_3 | ecosystem: Environmental > Terrestrial > Soil > Wetlands > Peat | place: Sweden: Abisko, Stordalen Mire...
ATAGCGTTCCCAGTTGTGTTCCCTGTTATGGTCCCTGATGCAATGGGCTTGGTGTTTGGGCAGGGTTGCGCAGTTTCTTACAGACCAAGTCACCCTAGACGGGTGTTTCCTGTATGGTGCCATCACGGCGGATAGGCTGATGTTCATACCGATTTGCCGGGGAATACCAGGTCGTGATTGTGCGGCTGGGAACAGCAGGAAGCGCAATGGCAGCCACAAGAGACGGGGCTCACCTGGCCCACTTGGCCGACGCCGTGACCGCTCTCGCGGAGCAGTTGGCGGAACACAGAGAGGTCCAGCAGAACATCCTGGCGGTCCTGAATGCGCTGCTGGAGACCAACCAGGCGCAGTCGGAAATGCTCGCGGACATCCTCGGAGCCGCCTCCCAGGAGGCCGGGCCGTCGCCGGTGGCCCATGCCCTTGAGGCGCTTGCCGCCCAGGTCCAGCAGATGGACGAAAACCAGACGAGCCTGATCGCGCAAGTTGCGGAACTGCCGGAGGCGATCGGCAGGCAGTTCGAGGCCAGCCTGAAGGATTGGTCCGCCGCGACTGCCACGAAGCAATGATGTGCTGACCTACCGAACGGGAGCAGCAGGCGCCCCGTCGGCGGCGCGCGCCATGAGCGAGCACCTGTTGCAGCAGACGCTGTCGCCGGAGATGGCGGCGATGGCGGAGTACTACCACCAAGGCTTGAGCCCCCCGACGCCGGCGGAAGCCGTCGCGGCGCGCTATGCGGCCGAGATGTCCGGCGGGCGGCTTCCGAATGGCGAGATGCTCGACGAGCTGGTCGCGCGTGAGGCCGATCGGCTGGCCGAGAGCAGCGTGGATGCCTCGGGCCGTTCCCCATCCCAGCGCGAGGTGACGATCCGGGCGCTCGGCGCGTTCGTGGCGGCGGGGATGGTGGAGCGGGACGAGGCAGTCGCTTCGCTTCGCCGCACCGGTCGTGGCCAAGACGGCGATGATGGGCAAGGCCGCGGCGAACGCCTCGACCGCGCGACAGAGCAGGCACGCGCCGGCAAGGACTACAGCAGCGCTGTGGCGACGCCCCGCCGGGGCATGAACCCGGCGCTTGCCGGGCGGCTTGGGATCAATACCGCCAAAGCCCTCACTGCGGGCGAAGTGGCAAATCTCCTGAACGGTCAGCGCGCGGACGGCGGCGACATCGAGGGGAAGCAGAAGCAGGCCGGGACGGAGGGCATCGGAACGGTTTTCGGAATGGACGAGAGCCGGATGCCCACCCGGGCGGAGCTCGAGAATGTCCTGGCTGGCAAAAGGGTGGACGGCACGGCATTGCCATCCGAGGCCGCGCTCCGGGCCATACGGCGTTTCCAGGCCGTTCTCGGCGCCAGGCAGGAGGTGCTGACCCCGGAGCAGCGTGAGGACATCCTGTCCGGTCGCACCGCCACGGGCGGCGAGCTGGCCGTGAAGCAGTATCACGACCGGATGGACACGTCCCGGGCGCGGATCGGCTACGTCGACCTGACATTCTCCGCGCCGAAGTCGGTTTCGGTTGCATGGGCCTTCGCTCCGACCGACGCCGAGCGCGGGATGATCCACCAGGCGCACCATGACGCCATCGGCAGTGTCATGCGGGACATCGAGGCGCAGATCGGCCGCGCCAGAAAGGGCAAGGCCGGACAAGACGGGTGGGAGCCGGGCTCGATCGGCTGGGTCTCGTTCGACCACTACACCGCCCGGCCGACCGTCGCGGTCGTCAAGACCGACAGGAGCGGCCAGGACTACACCGAGCTGCACACCTTCAAGAGTGCCGGAGGCCGCGTCGCCGGCGACATGCAGTTGCATACCCATACCGCCGTCTTCAACGCGGTGCTGACCGGGACCGGCCGCATGGGCGGCGTGTGGCTCGACCAGCTCGACGGGCGGGTGAAGGAATGGGGAGCGCTGTATCAAGCCTATCTCGCGACCAATCTCCGCCGGCACGGGGTCGATGTCGTGCCCGATGACCGGACGGAGATGGCCCGGCTTGCGGCCGTGCCCGAGCGTGTCACGGAGCATTTCTCGAAGCGGACCACCGGCGGCACGGCCGCCGCGCGCGCCTATGCCGCCGAACAGGGCCTGGATTGGGACACCCTGGACGCCGACCGGAAGATCGGCTTGCTCAAACAGGGTGTGCAGGACCCGAGGGGTGCGAAGTCCGACGACCTGAGCGATGCCGCCGCCTGGCGGCTGGCAGCGGCCGGGATCGGCTACGAGCACCGCAGCATCCTCCGGCCCGACCAAAAGCAGAAGGCAGTCTCCCGCGCCGATCGGCTGGAGGCCGCCTATCAGTCGGCACTTCCGGTGTTCGACAAGGAGTTGCAGCGTCGCGCCGCCGTGGAAGGGGCGGACGCCAGGCTTGCGGCCGCCAAGGGCCTGATCGCCGCCGGCGTCGAATCTCCCGCCGATGTCAACGCCGTCACCAAGGCGATGCGCGAGCGTGGCGTGACGCAGCGGGGCGAGCATACGGCGCTGGTTTGGGGCGACGTGAAAGGCGAGAACGGCCGCGACAAGGTCGGCATCACGACCACCCTGCACCGGGACGAGGAGCTGATGCTTGTCGCCAGCGCGCGCGCGGCCGGCCAGGACCGGACGGCTTCCCTGAGCCCGGCCCAGATCGCGGCGGCGGTCGAACGCTTCCCCGAACTCGATTTCACGTCCGGGCACGGGAAGGCGCAGCGCGCGGTGATGGAGCAGCTTGGCACGGGCGGACGCCTCTCCGTGGCGATCGGCGTCGCCGGGTCGGGCAAGTCCACGCTGTTGAAGCCCCTCGTGGACGCATGGAAGGCGGACGGCCGCCAGGTCCACGGCATCGCCCTCGCGTGGCGTCAGTCCGACGACCTCACCGAAGCCGGGATCACCGCCAGGAACGCGCGGGCGGTCGAGAGCTTCCTGAAATCCGTCGAGAACGGCCGGGTCCGCCTCGACGCGAAGTCCGTCGTCGTGGTGGACGAGTTGGGATTGCTCGGCACGCGCCAGCTCAATGATCTGCTGCGCGCACAGAAGGAACACGGCTTCCAGATCGTCGGCATCGGTGATCCCAGGCAGATGCAGAGCGTGGAGGCAGGTGCCGTCGTGGACCTGCTGCGCCGCGGCCTTGGCGAGAAAGCAATCCCGACACTCGAAACATCGGTGCGCCAGGTGGAGCAGGAGGAACGCGAAACCACCCTGATGTTCCGCAACGGGGAGACCGCGGCGGCGGTCGAACGGAAGGTCGAAAACGGCACGCTGCGGGTGACACCGGGCGGCTACGAGGAAGCCGTTCGGAGCGTCGTGACCCTCTGGCAGCAGCGCCGCGAGGCCAACGCCGGTCGGGAGCGGTTTTCCATTTCTGTCAGTGCGCCGACCAACCACGACGCCCACCAGATCAGCATTGCCATTCGGGACAAGCGGCGCGAGCTGGGCGAAGTCGGCGCCGACCGGATCACCGTGCCGGCGACGAGCGGGGCAGGGGGTGACGCCCGGAAATATGACCTGCCGCTTGCCGAGGGCGACCGGGTGCGCCTTTTCGAGCGCACCAACGCCCGCTTTCTCGACACCAACAAGGGCGGCAACATCGGCCGGAACGGCACCGTTCTGGTGGTGGCGGAAGTTAAGGCCGAGGGCTTGGTCCTGCGAACCAGGGAGGGCAGGGAAGGGCTGGTGAAGTGGGACAGCCTCAAGAGCGAGGCGACCGGCCGTATCAAACTCGCCTATGGCGACGTGCTGACGATCAACACGAGCCAGGGTGCCACGGTCAGCGAGCATATCTTCGCCGTCCCCGGCGGATCGCGCCAGGTCAACGCTTTCGGGGCTTACACGTCCGGCAGCCGGCATCGCGAGCAGTCATACATCGTGACCTCGGACGGCGCGGAGCGGCAAGAGGTTGCCGGCCGCCGGCCGCTTGGCGACAAGCGCCAGGTTCGAGAGAGCGACGTGATCGAAAACGTGGCACGGAATTTCGCGCGCCAGCCCGTCAAGGAAGGCTCGCTCGCGATGATCGCGCGAGCCGGAAACCTTCGGACCGGGACAATTCAGAAGATGCAGGCCGGCAAGCAGCCGCTTGAACAGCGCACGGTCGAAGGCAAGGCGAAGAGTACCTTGGCGGCGACCTTCCAGGGCAAGCGAGACGACGGGAAAGCGAGGAGGGTGCAACCGGCTTCGGAGAACGCCTCCGCCGACCGGCGCGACCTCTTGCAGAGACTCAAGGACATCGGCCCTCAGGTGAGGGAAGCCATGCGTGCGGCCGTCGAACGGGTGCGCGCATACCGGGAGCGGGAGACGGAAAAGGCCACAGCCGGCCGCCGTCGTGGACGGCGGATGTAGTGTTGGGGGCGTGGTGCTTGCGTATCTACGACGGTTATGGGTGGACACCGGGCGGTAGGACACTTGCGCCGTCGACGGCTGGTTGGCGCCAATCCCCGTCATCCAGGGACGTGAAGGCCGTTCCCGAAAGCGGTCATTCATCAGCTTGCCGGGTCGGTCTGATCCGATTCATCGCTGAAGCTTCCGATTGGCAACGCATAGGCCCGCGCGCCAGCTGGTGCTTGAGCGCTTGTGAACCTAATATTGAGGAATCTACGAGCCGTTGCACACGATGTCTCGACAGAATCGCGTTTAGCGCGCGTACAGTCGGCTGCGATCACTCTGCCTTCGTCATCATGATCGTCAACCAGGGCACCCCAGATGTGGGCTGATGTCGAGACCAGCGAAGACCTGCTGAATTACGGGGAACTCGCCGAAGTTATTGCGAATCTGCTTGGTGATCCTCGTATGTTGCCTCTCTCCATCGGCATCTCCGGTGGCTGGGGCACCGGTAAGTCCTCCATGCTGAAGCTCATCGAAGCGAAGTTACAGGCGGCCACCCTGGAAATCGATGGCGCGCGGGAGGCTGGCGCGGCCTCGGCGGCGGGGCGCCGCTTCATCGTAGTCCACTATGACGCTTGGTTGTACCAGGGATTCGACGATGCTAGGGCGGCGTTGATGGAGACAATCGCCGGCTGCCTCGTCACTGCGGCCGACAACAAGCCGAAGTCCGTCGGTGAGAAGGCTCGCAGCCTATTCCGACGCGTTGACAAGCTGCGTGCACTCGGTGCCGTAGCTGACGGCGCTCTCATGTTGGCGGGTGTGCCTACGCTGGGGGCGGTCTCGAAGGGGCTTGGTGCCATCAGCCGGATCGTCCAGGGGGAGGCTGAGGCGGAGGATGCCGCCGAGATCAAGGATGCAATGAAGGCGGGCAGGAAGCGTCTCGACGGCGTATTGAGGCCCGAGGACAAAATGACGCCGCCCCAGGAGATCCAGGCTTTCCGAGCGGAGTTCGCGTCGGTGCTCGCCGACCTGAACGCGGTCTTGGTGGTGTTCATCGACAACCTGGACCGCTGCCTCCCGGCACAGGTCATACACACCCTCGAAGCGCTCCGGCTCTTTCTGTTCATGGGCAACAGTGCGTTCTGCATCGCGGCCGACGAGGACATGGTACGACACTCAGTGCGCAAGCATTTCGACGGCATGGAGAGCGAGCATGTCCGCGATTATCTCGACAAGCTGATTCAGGTCCCGATCAGGGTTCCCCGCCTCGGAATCCCGGAGATCACGAGCTACCTGATGCAGCTGTTCGCTGAAATCCACCCGGATGTTCCAGCAGACAAGCTGGACGTTTTGCGTGACGGCATACGCCTCATGCTGCAGCAGGCCTGGAACGGCGAACCGCCAACTGCCGCGTCCGCAGCCCGGCTCGTGTCCAATCCGCCGCCGCAGGATCTCCTGGCAGCGTTCGAGCTGGCCGAGCGCATGGCGCCGCTGCTCGCCAACGCAGGTGCGGTCAATGGCAACCCGCGCATCATCAAGCGCCTGCTCAACACGGTCCGGATTCGGGCCAAGCTCGCGGCGGTACGCAAGATGGAGGCCGACGAGACGATCATCACCAAGCTCGCCCTGTTCGAGCGCTGCATGGGGGACAGGGCGGCGGCATCCCTCTATTCGGAGGTGCTGGCCTCGCCCGGGGGGACATCCGACCGCATTCGAGTGATGCAGGAGGCGGACAAAGCGGACTTCAAGGCCGCATGCCCGGAGGAATGGCAAGGCGCCGAACAGGAGCGCTTCCTGAGTGAATGGGTCAGTCTGGAGCCACGACTCTCTGGCGTGGACTTGCGTGGCGTCAGCGCTCTCAGTCGCGACACCATCGCCATGGTCGGACGGCGACGTGGCCTGTCGGCGGAGGCCGCTCAGGCCGTGAGTGTCCTATCTATGGTCAGGCGGCTACCATCGCCGAACGCTAACACGACCGCCGCCGGCATTCCGCCGACGGAGCGTGCGGAGGTGTTCAGCCTATTGACGACCGCAATGCGAAGGCAAGCCGATTGGAGCAGCCCGCCGCCAGAGCTCAACGGCGCTATGGTGCTGGCTAAGCTAGATCCCGCCATCGCGAAGGAGCTTCGAGGCGTTCTAGAAGATAAGCTCGGCGTCAAGCCGCCCCCTTACGTGGTCAGCCTTATAAGGCAGCTCGAACCGAAAGGGGGCTGACGCATGGGCACTTCCACCCCCCATCCCGGTTCCGGATCGGATACACCACTCGTTCCGCCCTGGGCGGACCCCGGTAATCCCGACCCTTCTCCGCCGGCCGATCCGCATCGCTTCAGGCAGTTTAGGACCGAGCTAGGCAGGTTCGCGGCGAGCGGCGACGACGGCAATCTGCGCGCTGCGCTGGGACATTTCGCCAGGACGGCAAGTGGGGGCGCAGCCACCGGAGCGCGTCGGACGACCTCCATGATGGCGGCCGGAGCGAGCGCGTTCACTGCGTTCAGTGGCCCGGGCGGCATAGGTGCCGCATTGGCCAGTGCCGGCGTGGACCTCGCGTCATTGCGAGGTGCTGGTCTGAACACTGTCATCGAGGCGATCGCCCGCGCATTCACGCCGGAAAATGGGGACGGCGCCAAGATCGAGGAGGCGCTGCGAGCGGCTCTCGACGAGGTGCTTCGGGACGATCCCGACTTCGACGTGGAGACCTTCCAGGGCTTCGACGACGAAACTTACGTTGATCTCGTCGCAGCATTTATCGAGAGCTGCGTGTTGCAACAGATTCTCTCCGAGGCCGGGCCGGGGTGGGATCGCGCCGGCGATGCGGTGCAGCAGCAGGCAAGGGAGAACGCGCTCCGCGATACAATCAGGGTGGAGATAGGCCATCACCTCCAGCCGCTGGTTGATCGTGGCATCACATCCATGACCAGGGACCAACTAACGGTAGCCCAAGTAGCAATCGTGGCTGGCGTGCTCCGAAGCTGGGAAGCAAGCGATGGTTGACCTCGTTATGCATGTCGCTTCACCCCCGGCCACCATCGTGGGTGGCCCCATAAACGCGGTGCTTTACGAGGGGGTGGCCAGTTTGGGCACTCCGCGGATCGGCGGCCCGGTCCTCAGGGCGGTGCGCAGGCTCGGACGCCAACCCAGCGTCGCCGCCTTCGATCTGCTGACGGTGGCGCTCGGCGTCACGGCTGCCGATACCTTCGTGAGCCGGCATAGATATTCGGACGTCGGATGGGGGCGCGACCTTCACGTTGTGCTTCCCCTGGTGAATCCAGGGCCGTGGGAGGACGTCGCCCCGAGCTTGGTCAAAGCGCTCGGATTCCTGACGGGGGACCGCTGGTCATTTGAGTTTTCAGCTGGTGGGGTACCGGCACCGACGCCGATGCGACGCGGGCGCGTTACGGAGCTCGGTGGAGTGGATTGCGTCTCCCTATTCTCCGGCGGGCTCGACAGCGCGCTGGGCATATTGCAGTTGGTCCAAGGTGGCGCGCGACCGTTACTGGTGAGCCATGCCTACCGTAGCGACGATGCAAAGCAGCGGCTGGTGCGTTCGCGGGCCTTTCCTGGCCTGCCACGCTTCGCAGCTAACCTGCGCCCGTATTGGCCCGCGTCCGGGGGGCACGACACCACCATGCGGAGCCGGAGCTTCGACTTCCTTGCGCTTGCCGCCGCCGGCGCGAGCGCAGTGCCGACCGATCGGGTTGGCAGGATGGCGTTGTATGTGCCCGAGAACGGCTTTATTGCGATCAACCCTCCCATGACGAGCCGCCGGATTGGGTCGCTCAGCACCCGTACAACGCATCCGCACTATCTCCGCCTCGTTCAGGAGATCTTCGACGGTCTCGGTGTGGCGGTGACGATCAAGAACCCACACGAGTTCGATACCAAGGGCGAGATGGTCGAACGCTGGAAGGCGACGCCCACGTTCAGGGCCATGGCAGGTGATACGGTTTCATGCGGCAAGTGGAAGCGGCGCAACATGCAATGTGGCCGCTGTTTGCCATGCCTGATCCGTAGGGCATCGTTCCACACCGCCGGGATTCCGGATCCGACCCCTAGTTACCAGCGCATCCAGCTCACAGACGTTCTCGCAAGCCCGAATGGCGAAGAGCGCAGCGACCTCTTGGCGGTAATGGGCGCTGTGAATCTGTTGGGTACGCCCGCGTTGTCCTCCAGGGTAGGCGCTTCCGGCCCCCTGCCGCAGGATGCCGCTACCCGCGCCCGGTATGAAGGCGTGGTGAGCCGCGGCTTGATCGAGCTCAAGGGGTTTCTCACGGCATCGGGGATCCAGCTTTGATCGACTTCCACTGTCATCTAGACCTCTACCCCGATCCCGGCGCCAGTGCTGCGCGATGCCGGGACAGCGGCGACTACGTTCTGTCCGTCACCACGACGCCTCGGGCTTGGCGCGGCACGCTCAAGCTGGCGGCCGACGCTCCGAGGGTTAGAACCGCCTTGGGCTTCCACCCGCAGCTCGCCCACGAGCGCCACGCCGAACTTCCGCTCTTCGAGGCGCTGGTCGGGGAGGCGCGTTACGTTGGTGAGATCGGGCTGGACGGTGGACCAGAATACCGCGCCCATCTCGGGGTTCAGATGCGCTGCTTCGAACGCATCCTGACTGCCTGCGGCCGTGCGGGAGGGCGAGTCATGACCATCCACAGTCGCGGCGCGGCGGACGAAGTCCTCGACGCCCTGGAACAGCACCCCGAGGCCGGTATTTCCGTGCTGCACTGGTTCAGCGGCACCCGCAAGCAACTGGACCGCGCCGTGGCCTTGGGCTGCTGGTTCTCGGTAGGGCCGGCGATGGTTCGCGGGATGAAGGGCAGGCAGCTCCTTGCGTCGATGCCGCGGAACCGCGTGCTGACGGAGACGGATGGCCCGTTCGCCAGAGGCGTCGATGGACCGTTGATGCCCGGGGAGGTGGGACTCGCCGTCGCCGCTTGCGGCGCGGTGTGGCGGATTGATCCGAGGGAGGCGCAAAATCAGCTCGACCTGAACCTACGGACCATAGGCGGTCTGGCCGATGCGTCATTAGTGGCAAGCGAAACCCGAGCGCCGAGTGTTATGGCTTCCACCCGATCGGCTGCACGATCACCCGGTAAGTGAAGACAGCGAGGTGAGCAGATCATCTGCCTACAACGTGCCAGCGTGCTGTCTGCTTTGAAGCGTCTAAATCGAAAAGCCGCCGTTCCGCTCGGCCAATTGCGGCCAGTCTGACCGTGGCCAACGAATGACTGATTTAGGTTGAATCCGACGGTAGCTGGTTGGCGAACAAACCTCTGCACCGGGTCTTTTTCGGTGCTATGTGTAGCGCCGTCTGGATCGAACGGGAGTATCAGCCTGCGCTCAAACCCTTCGCGCGGCGCGGCCCCTCGCCTGGTTCCTTCTCCTCGCGCTTCGCGGCCGCCGTCAGCTCGCTTACCTTCGTCACAGCTACGTTGATTTCGGATCGATCAGAACGGGCGACATTCCGCCAGTACGCGGCGGCTTGCAGATCGGTGGATGCGGCTTCCTTTGACATGAGGGAACCTCCAAAGATTGTCGATACAGGAACAGTCAATCGGCAGCGGCGGCATTCCTGGCGAACCTGTTGACCGCAATCCTCGCCTCCAACTCAGGCCGCCGGAAATAGATCGCCCGGCCGCACCGGAGCGGCCTTGCGCCGCGGATAATCACAAATACCTCGTCGGTCCGACAGTCGTTCATCAGTTCTTCCCGGCGGATCAATGGCCGGCTGATTTCGTGATAGCTGGTGTTCGCCCCCCGCGACCGCGAGCCTGTCTCGAAGGACTTGCCGGAGGAACCGGTGTTGGAGCCTTCGGAGGTCGCCATGACGCCGTAGCTACCAAAAGTTTCCTCCAGCTCCTTCGCGGTTTCAAGATCCTGCACCGCTGCATAGGAACGATGCGACACGCCGTCATACCATTCCCGCTTTCCCTGCCGCCCCCACTGCCTTTCGAGCTGGCCGACCGATTGGTAGAGAAGCTGGAGCGTGATCCCGTACTTCCGGCCTGCATCGCGGGCGGTTTCGAGAATCTTCATCGGGCCGAGACGTGCGGCTTCGTCCAGCAGATACAGGATGCGGCCCGCCACCTGTCCGTCGGCTTCATAGGCGGCGTTGAGCAGCGCGCCGATCACCACGCGGCCGATGGCCGGCGTGGACTGCAAGGCCGCGAGCGGGATTTGCAGGAACACGGTCAGCTTCCCGCCGAGCAGATTGCGCGACTTGAAGCTATCGCCGGAGACGATCGACGCGAACGCGGGGTTCGCCAGCCAGGACGTGCTCTCGTCCGCATTGGCGTAGACGCCGGAGAATGTCTCGTCCACCAGGCCCATGAGCGTGCCGGCGTAGTCGCGCGCAAGCGGGCTGTGACTGTCCTTGTGGATGCCCTTGAGCATCTCCCGCATCTCCTTTTCCGGCGTCGCAACGCCAGCCCGCAGCGTGCGAAGCGTTTTCAGCTCCGGGGGCAGGGAGGGGTCCCAAAGCATGTGCGACAGCAGGCAGGCCACCATCGCGCGACCACGGGCCTCGAAGAACTCGGAACCCTTGTCGTTCCCGCCGCCGCCGCCAGCCGGACCATCGCCGCACACCCAGCCCACGACGGAGAGGACGTTCGTGGTGGCGAGGGGAGATTCAATATCGATCCAGTCGAGCACGTTGAAGCCGGTCGTCCCCCGCAGCCCGAGCTGGTGAACCGTATGGCCCATGTCCTCGCGAGCTCCGGCCAGCATGGGGCCAAGCTCCCCGGAAGGATCCAGGACAACGGCAGAGCCGGTCCACGTCAGCAGCGTGGAGGCGGCGGACGTGGACTTGAACGATCCCGCCCCGGCAAAGATCAGGCTGTGCGTCGGGCCGGACTTGCAGGGGTCGACGAGAAGCGAGGCCTTGCCGCCCTTTCCCCAGGTCGCCTTGTTGGCCGAGTCGAACGCGACAGCCGCAACTTTGTCCTGATCCACGCGATATGCCTCGCCCACGACGATGCCGCCGAACTCGGCCGAGGGGCCGGGAAAGACCTCCCGCGCCTTCGCGATCGACAGCCAGTCGGCGTGCCCGTGGTTGTCCGTCGCACCCCGCATCGGCCGCGGAGTGCCGCCAAACAGCCGTTGCCGGAGAGAGGGTCCGACGCTGCGGCCGCGCAATACCAGCGCGGCGGCGAACACCAGAACAGCGGCGGAGGCCACGCCGGCGCCAATCCTGAGCCAGAGCGTCACCACAGGATTCGGCGGGGCGTATAGGAGGTACGTCCACCATTGATAGAACGGGTGCGCGAAAGACCCGATGAGCCGCGTGCCGAACAGGAAGACCAGGGACGCGATGAGCGTCCACGCCGTGCCGATGAGCACCAGGCCGATGCTGATCTTGGCGACGAGCCGCACGGAAGGTTTCGTTGCCATTCGCGTTTTCCCTTTCGCTCAGGCCTCGGACAGGAGATGCGCGACGGTTTCGCCGCGGCGGCGCGCGTCCGCCGCCAGCCAGACCTCGCCAATTTCGAAAACCTCTCCGGTGGTATGGAACGGCACGATGACGTCGATCGCCGCCGACAGCATGTCGATCAGCGTCTTGTCTTCCAGTGCCGCGCCCTGTGGAGAACCCTTCACGAGGGAAAACAGCTTCTTGAAGCCCTGTACGGGGTTCGCGCCATGGATGGTGGAAATCGAGCCTGGATGGCCGGACACCACTTCGTTGAGATAGGTCCATGCCGCGTCGTCGCGCATCTCTCCCAGGAGGATACGATCCGGCCGCATGCGCAGGCTGGCTTGCAGGAGCGCTTCGGCCGTGACGCCGCCCAGGCCGATCCCGCTTTTGGAGTAGAGCAGACGGACATGGTTCTCGTGCGGGATGACCAGTTCGAGCGTGTCCTCGATCGTGATCAGCCGCTCATGCGCCGGGATGGCCGAGATCAGCGTCTTGCCCATCGTCGTCTTGCCGCTGCCGGTCGCGCCGCACAGCAGCATCGTCAACCGGTTGCGCACGCACGCCGCGAAGAAGCCCTCGACGTCCCCTTCGTCATAGAGGCGAAGCACCTCCTCGTTCTGTCGGTTCTCTGTCTCGCGGCGTGCCTCCCACCTGTTCCAGCGCGACGTGTGGTACCGATTGGTCACATCGGAGAGCGCCGACACCGATGTTCCCGGCCGGCGGATCGTCAGGCTCACCGTGCCATTGGGAACCGATGGCGGCAGGCAGATTTGCAGGCGTTCGCCGCCCGGCAGCTCCGTGGCGCAGAGCGGGCTTCTCGGTCCGACATCCTGCCGGCGCAGCGCGCCGGCGAGGATCGAAATGTCTTCCAGATCGTCATAGTTGAGTGGCAGGTCATGCCGGGTGAAAACGCCCTTCTGCCGGACGAACGCCTCGCCCGGCTTGTTGATGGCGATTTCCTCCGTCGTCGGATCATCCAGCCAGGGCAGGATCGGCTTGAGCAGATGGCGCAACTGCGGGGCGGCTTCACTGGCCATAAGCGGTCCCCGTGACGCGCAGGTTGTAGACGTCCGAGAAATCCAGGTCCTTGGCGACGAAGATCGCCACATTATCCCCCTGGTTCTTTTCGAGTGTCGGGGGAATGTTGATGGTGGCCTGCAGGGCCGTGTCGGACACGTTCGTGCCATTGGATTGGAAAGAATTGAAGAACGTCCCGCCACCTGATCCCGAGTTGGCGGCAAGCGCGCTACCGGTCTGGAGCCCGCCCTGGATCACGGAGAGCAGGATCGCGGAGCCGAATCGTTCCCACCAGTGATTGTTGACGCGGCCGGGCAGACCAGAGCGGCCCAGTTCGTCGGTTCCTGGCGAGGACAGCTCGATCACCGCATGGTCTGGGGTCTCGGCACGGTCCCACAGCACGAAAACCCGATCCTGTCCCTGGACAAGGCCACGGCCGATTTCACCAACGACAATTGTGCCACGGTCGAGCAGCACGACGTTCCCCGTCGTACTGCGCACATCCTGCGGCAGAACGCATTTGACGAAGCCGGCGAGTTGGCTGTCGATTGCTGTCTGCAAGGTGCAGGGAATCATCGTCCCCATCGTCACCATCATATCGGGATGCGGCAGAAGGCGGGCCTTGGAGCCAGTCAGAACCGTGGGCTTGAGCATGTTCCCCAGCGCGGATTGCTGACCGGCGGACAGGTTTGCTTGAGCCCCGTTCATGAGCGCGGCCGGCGACGGCAACGTCGCCGCAGCG
>Ga0302320_10019857_pt1 | contig 13453 bp, 10 predicted proteins | sample Bog_T0_3_FD_202130 | JGI IMG/M metagenome (GOLD analysis project Ga0302320, IMG submission 202130) | Peat permafrost microbial communities from Stordalen Mire near Abisko, Sweden - Bog_T0_3 | ecosystem: Environmental > Terrestrial > Soil > Wetlands > Peat | place: Sweden: Abisko, Stordalen Mire...
CAGCCACGCCTCGTACCTGATCGGGCGCAGCTTCTTCCCCGATCTCATCTCCGGCCCGTTCGGCCACGGCCTCCGGCTCGCCTTCATCATGGCGGCGGCCATGTGCTTCCTCGGGGCGGTGTTCTCGTGGATGCGGGGCTCGGGCCAGTCGACGGTCATGCACTCCGTCTCCGAGGAGGCCGAGGAGGGGCTGGCCGAGGTGGGTGACGTGGCCATGGCCGAGGTCGGTGCCGGAGCGCCGGCCCCCTACCTCGACCCGGAGTCGCCGTCGGGTCCCTAGCGCAGGAGGGGCGGCCCGCTGTACCCTCCGCGGGACCTGGCGGCCGGGGGGTCGGCACCGGCGGTGGACACGGCCTACTATCTGCCCATGGGGAGAAAGAGGGGGCGCCTGCTGGCCGCGCTGCTGATCGCCTCCACCGGGCTCGTCACGGCGAGTGCGGTGGCCGGGGCCAGCAGCTCGAGCGGATCACCGGTGGTGACCCAGGTGGTCCTGCAGGCCCCGACGGCCTACACGCCCAAGGCGCCCCCGGGCGGCGGCACCGACGACTACCACTGCACCCTCCTCAACCCCCACCTGACGCACAACGCCTTCATCACGTCGATCGACTTCCAGCCCAACAGCCTGGAGGTCCACCACGAGATCACCTATGCCGTGCCGCCCGACCTGGTGGCCGAGGCCGAGGCCCAGAATGACGGGGGCAAGGGCTGGACCTGCTTCGGAGAGTCGGGGCTGAGCGGGGGACGGGCCGGCGGCTCACTCGACGGCGGCACCCCGTGGCTGACGGCGTGGGGACCCGGCCACGACATCTCCAAGGAGCCGGCGGGTACCGGTGCGCCCATGCCGGCCGGCAGCCTGGTGATCGTGCAGGAGCACTACAACCTGCTGGTCGGGGACAAGCCGGTCCACTCCAAGGTGATCCTCGACACCGTGCCGGCCACCACCCCGCTGCGCCCCCTCCGCCTGCAGCTGACCGCCGCCCCTCCCGACGTGCCGTGCCCGACCGGGGCCACCGGTCCGATGTGCAGCCGGGCCGCCGAGCTGGCCAGCGTCGGCAAGCGCTTCGGCGAAGGCCAGGAGCTGCTGGTCGACGGGCTCGAGGCCGTCTGCGGGCACAACCCGGTCGACCCGCCGGTCGGGGACACCACCTCGTGCACCTGGCCCATCCAGGGCCGCGGCAACATCGTGGAGCTGGTGCCCCACATGCACCTGCTGGGGGTGGGCATGAAGTTCGTCCTCAACCCCGGGACACCCGGCGCCCGGACCCTGCTCGACGTGACCGACTACGACTTCCACTACCAGCGCGGCTACGACCTGGCCAAGCCGGTTGCCGTCGGTCCGGGGGACACCATCGGGATCACCTGCACCTACGACCCCACCCAGGAACTGGAGCTGCCCATCCTGCGACGGGTGCCGCCCCACTTCGTCACCTGGGGCGACGGGTCCACCGACGAGATGTGCCTCGGGCTCATCCAGATGACGCCCCCGAACAGCGAGCCCGAGACGACGGCGCTCGCCCACGCCTTCTCCCCCAGCGTCTGAGACCGGCGGGGGCCGAGACCTTCGGGGGGAGGCCGGCGAAGTTCACGGTGTGGCCATGGCCGGCTCCTCGAGCGCATGCAGGGCCAGCCACAGGCGCGTGCATGTCAGGGGCCCGAGATCCGCCACTTGATGTTTCTCCCGGTCTACTCTCACGGCTCGTTCGCGACGAAAGTGGGTGTGGAATGAGAGCATTCGGGAGTAGCCGTGCGAGCCGTGCGAGCCGTTCAGCCGGGTTCCGGCTGAGACGGACGGGACTGTTTGGACTGGCGGCGGTGGTGGCGGGTGCCGGGTTGGTCGGGACAGCCGGAGTCTCCGCCGCGACCAGCGCTCCCGTGGTGCCCTCCCCCGTGACGTACTCGAACCCTGCGGCCACCGTCACGGCGTCGGTTCCCACCGGGGTCTGCGGCATCACGTTCGTTGTTACCGGCGGTCAGGGCGGAGGAAGTGAAGGCGGAAAGGGCGGTCAGGTCGAGGCCACGGTGACGGTGGCGCCGGGCAGTAGCTACACCGTCGCCGTGGGAGGGGCCGGTGCCGTCGGGGCAGGGGGCCTGAGCGGCGGCCAGACATCGGGTGGTGCGGGGGGATCGGGCCCGGGCAACCAAGGCGGAGGAGGCGGCGGTGCCTCGACCGTCACGCTCGGTGGGTCCACCACGCCGGCCATCATCGCTGCCGGCGGCGGCGGGAGTGGCCTCGGAGCTCCCGGAGTGGGCTCGTCACAGGTCACTGCGGGCGGGTCCGGCGGTGCGACCGGCACCAACGGTTCACCGGGGTCCGGTGATATGACCAGTGGCGGCGGCGGTGCCACCACCACTGCTCCCGGGGCGGGAGGGACGAGCGACGCGGATCCGGGATTCCCCGGCGTCGGTCCTGTAGGTGGCGCGGGTGTGAGTGAGGAGGGTGCCGGAGGTGCCGGTGGCGGTGGACTGTTCGGCGGTGGCGGTGGGGCCGACGACGGCGAGTTCCATGCCGGAGGCGGTGGTGGCGGATCGAATCTGGCGCCGCCCGGCGCGACCGTGAACGGCACGTCAACCGGGTCGGGGAGCGGCTCCGTCGTCGCAACGTTCGTCGCCTGCCCTGTGCCGCCCGCGGCCAGGGGCTACTGGCTGATCGCCGGCGACGGAGGGGTGTTCTCCTTTGGCGCCCCGTTCTTCGGCTCCACGGGTGGCCTCCACCTGAATCAGCCGGTCGTGGCCATGGCCTCTACTGGGGACGGCAAAGGATACGTCGTCGTGGCCCGGGACGGTGGGGTCTTCACCTACGGGGATGCACGTTTCCACGGATCGGTACCGGCCCTGGGCGAACACGTCACCGATGTCGTAGGAATTGCCCTGGACCCCGCATCGGGCGGCTACTGGCTGGTCGGTGAAGACGGTGGCGTGTTCTCCTTCGGAGCGACCTTCCATGGCAGCCTCCCCGGGACCACCTCGGTGCGCAACATCGTGGGCATCGCCGCCACCCCTGACGGAGGTGGCTACTACCTCGTGGGATCGAACGGCGCCGTCTACGCCTTCGGTGACGCCGTCACGCATGGTGACGCCTCGTCGGAGCACCTACGCGCTCCGGTCGTCGGGATCAGTGTCGATGCCGCGACGGGTGGCTACTACCTGGCCGCCTCCGATGGTGGGGTGTTCTCCTACGATGCCCCGTTCCGTGGTTCGGCTGGAAATGTCCGGCTGGTGGAGCCGATCGTCGGCATCGGTGCCGCGGCCGATGGCACCGGCTACTACCTGGTCGCCTCCGATGGTGGGGTGTTCTCCTACGGTGTCCCGTTCCAGGGCTCGACCGGCGGCAAGCGCCTCAAGGCACCCGTCGTGGGGGTGGCCCTGGCCGGATCCGAACAGCCGACCTGATCACGACCTTGAGGAGCCCGGTGTAGGTGGCGCGGTAGACCGGGGTCACCAGGACCAGCACCGACGCCTCCGCCAGCGAGGCCAGCAGGGCGTCGACGTCGGGGTCGCCCCGGCGTCGTAGTCGGCGAGGTCCACCACCGTGCCCTCACCGGCCAGCTCGATCACCGCCGTGGCCAACGCGTGGGTCGTGGACGAGGGCGACGGGCTGGCGTTGACGGCGAAGAGGGTCACGGCCGCGATCTGGACCCGGTAGTCGAGCGAGGCCTCCCGGGCATGGCCGCCTGCGCCGGGGACCACATGGCGGCTGGCGCCCGAGGTGGGGAGGAACCAGTGGAAGCGCAGGGGCACGGGGGTGACCTCGGAGGGACAGGGGATGGAGATGAGTACATCGATCGGCGTTCCACGGAGACGGGTACTGCGCGCCCGGCGGCGCGTGTCCGACCGGGCCGACCGGGGTCAGGCCGTGCAGCGGGTGCCGGCGGCCGGCAGCGTGCCCGATACCAGGTACGCGCCCACCACGGCCTGCATGCAGGCATCGGCCGACCCGTTGAGCAGCCAGGTGTGGCCGTAGCCGACGTAGGTGACCATGCGCCCGGCGATGGTCGAGGCCAGGGCGCGGGCCGAGGCATAGGGCGTGTTGGGATCCCCGGTGTTGCCGATGACCAGCGCCGTCGGCGCCCGGACCGGCCCGAGACGGGCGATGGCTTCCCCCGACCGGGGCCACCCCGGGCAGCCGATCAGGTTGTTGGCCACCGCCTCGGCACCCCCCAGGGGATCGCGGGCGTCGAGCCTCCGTGCCAGTGCGGCCGTGGCCGCCGCGTCGGGGTGGGCGACGGCATCGTTGCAGGTGATGGTCCACAGTGGTCCCACCAGCGATGTGCCGTCGAGGTCGGTCTCGAGCCCGAGGGCCACCGACCGGAGCGGCGCCCCGTCACCCTCGGCCGCCGACGCCAGGGCCGGGAAGAAGCCGGGGGTGAGGGTGGGGACGGACAGGTAGAGCAGGGTGGCGGTGTCCAGGTCGCCCTCGGTCACCGGCGTGGTGTCGCCGTCGCCCGGGGCGGGAAGCGGTGACCGGGCCAGTCGCTGCTGGAGGGACCGGTAGGAGGCCACCGGGTCGGCCCCCAGTGGACAGCCCGGGGTGGCGGCGCAGGCGGCCAGCTCGTGGTCCAGGTCCTGCTGGATGGCCGGTGCCTCGAGGGTGGCGTCGGTGGCGAGGCTCAGGTTGGCGTCGACGGCGCCGTCGAGCACCATCGACCGCACATGGCCCGGGAACAGCTGCCGGTAGACCGAGCCGAGCACGGTTCCGTAGGACAAGCCGTAGAAGTTGATGCGGTCGACCCCGAGCGCCTGTCGCAGGCGGTCCATGTCCCGGGCCGACGTGGTGGTCGTCACCGTCGGGAACAGGGCCCGGTCTGCGGCACGGCACGCCGCTCCCAACCCGGCGAAGGTGCGCGCCGCCGCTGCCGTTCCGGCCAGCGCGCCGGCCGCCGCCACGGGCGACGGGCCACACCGCAGGGGATCGCTGGATCCCGTGCCCCGTTCGTCGAAGCTGACCAGCGTGAAGTGGTCCCGGACGGCAGCGGGCACCCAGGAGACCTGGAGGGGCAGGATGCTCACCCCGCTCTCACCCGGACCGCCCGGGTTGAAGATCACGACCCCCCGGCTCTGGGGTGCCACGTGCTCGCTGACGGCCAGGGACAGCGATCCGGCCGACGGATGGCCGTAGTCGAGGGGGACCTGCAGCCGGCCGCAGCGGTAGCCGGCCGTGGCCGGGCAGGGCGACCAGTGGATGGTGGGCGGCGGTCCCGACGCCGCGGCGTCGGCAGTCGGCCCGAGCGCCACGACCAGGGTGACCAGGACGAGGATGCCGACGGTCACCCGCGGCCACCGGCGCCGGACGACGGTCATCCCGACAGGGCGTCGAGGTCGAGGACCTGCTGCGCGTAGCGGGCCACACTGGTGACGAACATGTCGTCGCCGCGTTCGGTCCGGCTGACCAACATGGCGGCCCCGATCGACATCACCAGTCCGCCCGCACAGGTGGCGCGGTACTCGTGGACGAGCCGGTCGAGGGTGAACCCCTCGACGCCGTGGTCGACCAGCGCACGGTGGTAGCCCGCCACCAGCCGCTCCCCGTGCTGTCGGCGGTGCTCGACCGTGAGGCTGGCCCCGAGGAAGTACGACACGTCGGCCGCGGCCGCGCCCCAGGCCGTGGTCTGCCAGTCCACCACCGAGGGTCGACCCTGTCCGGGGGGGAACAACAGGTTGTCGACCCGGAAGTCGCCGTGGGTCACCGTGGTCGGCCCCGGCCGGGTGGCCAGCCACGGCGCCAGCTGTCCGACGAACCGGTCGCAGGCGTCGCGGTGCTCGGCATCGAGCCGCGGGCCGTAGCGCTGGAGGAAGTCGGGCCATAGGGAGGTGATGACCGTGACCAGGAACGTGTCGGCCTTGGGCCCACCCCGGTGCAGCCATGGGAGTCGGGCCAGTTCGGGTCGGGCCCACGCCGTGCCGTGCAGGGCCGCCAGCTCGGCCAGGGCCGCCTCGGCCGCCTCCGGTGAGCAACCGGCCAGCTGCTCACCCGGCACACCACCGACCACGTCCTCCAAGAGGAGCACGAACCAGCCCGTCTCGGGCTCGTACTGCCCGAAGTAGCAGGCCGGGGTCCGGATGCCGACCCGGCGGGCGATCGCCTCGTAGAAGGCCACCTCGATCTCGTAGGCCCGGGTCATCAGCCCGGTGGATCGGCTCTGCTCGTCGGCCGAGGCGAACTTGGCCACCACCGACCGCTCGGCTTCGGGCGCTCCCGAGCCCGTCCGGTAGCGGATGCGGACGGTGTCGGCCATCTGACCCGTGCCGACCGGCTCGATCCCGAAGGAGTGGACGGCCTGGCCGGCCTCGAGCAGGCCGCCCGAGGCCAACGCACCGGAGAGCCACCCCTCGTCCAGGTCCTCGGGCCGGCGCACGGTGAGCGGGGTGACCCCGGTCACGACACCCCCTCGGTCATCGGCCCGGGGGTGGGGTGCCGCCCCCCGCGCCACGGGGGCCCTCGGCGTCCCCGGCCGCCACCTCGACGACCGGCTCGGCCCGGTCGTCGAACTCGGTGCGCAGCGCCCGGGACATGACGGCATGCTGCAGGTAGAGGGCCGCGATGTAGGTGAGCTCCAGGATCTCCTCGTCGCCGAGGTGGGCCCGGAGGGCGTCGAACAGGCCGTCCGGTACCCGACCCCGGTCGAACACCAGGCAGTCGGTGTAGGCGAGGACCAGTCGCTGGACGGTGCTGAAGCACGAGGCGGCGGCCCAGTGGGGCACCGCCTCGATCACGGCCTCGCCCACGCCGAGGGTGCGGAGGGACCGGCAGTGCTGGGAGAACACGAACTGGCTGCCGGCCGCCCAGCCGGCCCGGCACTGGGCCAGCTCCCGCAGGACCGGGTCGAGCCGACGCTCGGGACTCTGGTAGAGGCCGAAGCCCTGGACCGCATGCTCCAGGACATCGGGGACCAGGGCGAAGACCGTCCACCAGTCACCCGGCGACCCCGAGGTCGTGCCGGGTTGGGTGACCGGGTCCCGGCCCTCGAAGAGGTGGTCGTACATGACCGTGACGATCGGCGCCGTCGCCTCCTCCCGGCCTACCTGTCGCAGCCGTGGCACCGGGGGACTAGGCCGTCGCCGCGTCGGTGGCGCGCGCCGGCCGATGGGACACGTCCTGCGGGGTCAGGGGACGGGTCCAGCAGGCCAGCTCCAGCAGGATGCCGTCGGGATCCTGGAAGTAGACCGAGCGGACGAACACCCCGGGGTGCTGCTCGTCGGCGATGCCCCACTCGCTGTCGTCGTGATTGGCCACCTCGGTGCAGTCGACGCCGGCGGCCACCAGGCGGGAGCGGTACTCGTCGATCCTGTCGGCCGGCACGGCGAAGGCGACGTGGTTCATCGACCCGATGGCGCTGATCAGACTGCCCTGGTCGGGCCGTCCGGTGGGCGCCGACACCCCGGGCGCCGCCGGGGGGGCATCGGGAAACCAGAAGAACGCCAGTGCGTCGCCTCCCCCGCAGTCGAAGAAGAAGTGCTGGCCCATGCCGGCGGGGAGTTCGATGGTCTTGATCAGAGGCATGCCGAGCACCGTGGTGTAGAAGTCGACCGTCCGCTGCATGTCCCGGCAGACCAGCGCCAGATGGTTGATCCCCCGGAGTTCGAATCCGGTATCGGCAGGTGCCATGGTGTCCTCCCTCCAGCCGTCCGGGCCTGGGGCGACCACAGTACCCGGTCCGGCTCCGCCACCCCGGCCCGGATGGTGCCGCTCACCCCGTTTCGGCGACCGCCGCTCCGGGTGAGGAGGCCCCAGCGTCGGCGTCGGCGCCCGGGGCATCCGTTTCTGCCTCGGGTGCCTCGGGTGCCGGGGCGTCGTCTGTGCCCTGGCGGGCCCGAAGGACCAGGGCCAGGCTGACCGCCGACGAGGCCACCGCACCGGCCACGACGGCTCGGTGGAGTGCTCGTGGCAGGGTGCGCCCGCTGAGTCCGTCGAGGGAGAGCGCCCCGGGCCCGGCGGCCCACAGGGCCAGTGCCGTAGCCAGGTTGGTCAGCGGCAGCTCGTAGCCGTTCTTGGCCGAGAAGGGCCCGTTGTCCAGGTGCGTCGTGCTGGCGACGGCCATCGCTCCGGCGATGGCCACGGGACCGACCGGGTGACCGGCGCCCAGCATCACCAGGGCGCCTCCTCCGAGCTCGGAGAACCCGGCGAACCGGGCGAACAGCGCCCCGGGCTTCAGGCCGAGGTGGTCGAACCCGGCCGACGTGGCCTCGATGCCGTAGCCGTCGAAGGACCCGAACAGCTTCTGGGCCCCATGGGCGGCCAGGTAGCCACCGAGGACCAGTCGCCCGGAGAGGAGTGCGAGATCACGGGCGGTCGGCATGGGATGTCCTCTGCGGATCGTGGGGGGATGACTCAGAGCCGGGGCCGCCGGCGGAACGGACGGCCCCGGATGCCGGCATCCGTTCAGCTGCCACCGCCCACGGTATCGACGATCAGCACCGAGCAGTTCGCCTCGTGGGCGATCGAGTTCGGGACGCTCCCGAGCACGCGACGCGCCCCTTTCATCCCTTTGTTGCCCACCACGATGAGATCGGCACCGCACTGCTCTGCCACCGTGACCACCGCATCGACCGGGGCGGCCGCCGCCGGGTGGACCTCGGGCTCGATGCCCTCCCGCCTGGCGATCTCGCTCAGGCTGTGCAGGAGGGCGTCAGCCGGATGCACCGCAGTGAGCCGGAACTCGGCCGGCAGGTCGTCGATGTGGACCGATTTCGGATCGTAGGCGGTGACGATATGGAGCCGGCCGCCGGACATCTTGGCGATCTGCACGGCGGCAGCCACCGCCTGGCGGGCCGTCGACGAGTCGTCGGCACCGACAACCACGGTCGTGAACACGTCCATCACCTCTTCTGGGTCGGCGGGCAGCCCGAATGCTAGCGGCGCGGCCGACCGGGGAGCGAGGCCGGACGGGTCAGTGCGCCTCACCGGGCATGGGCTTGCCGATCCGCCGGGTCGCCGGCCTGAACGGTGGTATCGCCGGGATGGGGTGTCGACGGGGTCCCGACCACAGCGCCGGTGGCGCGTCGATGGCCCGGGCGATGGCATAGGCGGCCGCCTCGTAGTTGACCCGCCAGCCCACGAAGTCGAGCCAGGCCTCCTCGTTCGAACGCTCGAGCGGGAACTCGACGACGGCCAGCCGGTCGATGGCGTCCACGAACTCCTCGTAGGTGAGGGTGATGCCCTCGTCGGGGTCCGCCTCCTCGGGGATGGCGAAGCCGCGTGCCCGGGCGAGGGTCCCGAGACAGGTGAAGCCTCCCCGGAGGCACAGCCGGGCGGGGACCGAGCCGGGAGAGTCGGGCAGCAGGGCCAGGTACAGCGCGGCGGCATCCAGCACGGCCAGTTGGGCCGTCAGCCACGAGGAGAGCGGCTTGGGGGAACGGAAGTTGAGGAGGGCCAGGTAGGTGGCGTGGCTCTCGGCCACGTCGGCCGACCAGCGCTCCCAATCCTCGAACAGGTCCGGCAGCTCGGACACGGCTGAGACCCCCGAGCCCAGGCCGTAGTGGGTGCGGGCCAGGAGTTCGGGGCCCCACGAGGGGGTGCCCGCCCTCGAGTCGAGCATGGTCACGAGGGCCTCACGCCGGTTGAAGGCGGCATAGAGCGTGGGGAGATAGCCGATCTGCAGGGCCACGGTCCCCAGCCCGATGAACGAGGCGATGTCGACCACGCCGATCGGAGTGCTGCCGTGGGGCGCCAGGTAGCCCAGGGTGCACAGCGAGGAACCGGCCAGCTCGAAGGCCCCGACCAGGCCGGGCGCCCCGATGGAGGGCCACAGCACGAGGGCGAAGCCGATCTCGAAGACCACCAGCCACGCCACGATCAGCAGCATCAGGGTGATGGGTGCCTGGGCGGCCAGGATCCGGTCCCGTGGCTCGTAGGTGTCGAAGCGGTCGGCCACGAAGTGGAAGATCGTGTCGACGGAGATGGAGACGCCCCGGGTGATCCGGCTCCGGATCCGGCGCGGCACCACGACCGTACCGATCACGCTCCATCCGGCGACGACGATGAGGACGACGCCGACCGCTGCAGCCAGGTCACGGCCGACAACCATGCCTCAGCCTCCCATGGGGGCGCCGGCCGGTGCCGGATGGCACGGAAAGTCGGGCCGCTGGCCGCGTACCGCACTCGACACCGGTGCCCCTAGGCTCCGGGCAGGTCCGGTCATGCAGGCTCCATGACCAGAATGAGAGGCGCCCCACCCGTGCTCCGCACCCCATCCGTGCCCGTGCCGGGAGGCGCCGCTCGTCGTCGGGTCACCGCCGTGGTGGTCGGGCTGATGGTGGCCGGCCTGACGGTGGCCGGCGCACGGCCGGGTGGGTCGCTCTCCGCCCCGAGCGTGGCGGCGGCTGCGTCGGGCGGCGGCACCTCCCGTGGGCTGGCCCCACCGAAGACGCCGGCCGTGCCCCTGTGCGGGGTGGCCGACATCCGCGGCAGTTCGGGTGACGGCCTGATCACCCCCGAGGAGTACGCATCGGTGCCGACCCCCCGTCCGCGGCCCGTGATCAGCTCCGGCCAGATCGCCGGCTTCACCGACTCGGGGGGCCGGCTGTACGTCGAGCGGTCACCGGGCAGCCTGGCCGAGTACACGGTGGGCGGTCACGAGCTGGACAGCTACGCCCTCCCGTCCCGGTCGCGGCGCGGTGCGCCGTTGACGTTGGGCAACGCCAACCCGACGATCATCACCGACCCGTCCGGCGGCATCTACCTGTTCATGATGCAGGGGTACACCTACGACCTCGTGAAGCTGGATGCCTCGGGAGAGCTGCAGTGGACCTCTCCCGTCGGCGGGGTGCCCAACGGACTCTTCGCCTGGCACACCCCCACCTCGGGCTGGGTCGCCGCTGTGGTGGGACGGCAGGGAGCCGGGGGCCCGTCCCTGCTGATCACGCCGTCGGGGGCGCGCGTCACCGGAGGGGTCCCGGTGGCCGGCACCGGCAACGGCGAGTTCGCCGCCGCGACCCCCGGTGGTGGGCTCATCGACACCGACGGCCAGTACGTCCGGGTCCTCACGTCGTCGGGGTCACCCGTCACTTCGTCGCCGGGGGCCGTGCCGGTGTTCGGATCGGCCGGTTCGGGGACGTCGACGACCGGGCAGACCCCCGGGGCCGCCTTCGCCTTCGCCGGCGCCGGGGGTGTCGTCGAGGTGGGGTCGACCATCTACGTGGCCGACCCGGGACCGTCAGACGAGGGCCACGGCATCGATCTGTTCACCGGGGCCGGCGTGTACGAGGGTGCGGCATCGACCTCGGCCCTCGGCGGGCTCAGCGCCGGCTCGCCCCTCGACTACGACCCGGCCTCCCGGTCCCTGGTCTTCGTGAACGGCGGCGGCGTGGCCTCGATCTCCCTGAGTGCGCTGCGCGATCTGGTGCGGGACCCGGCGGCCGCCACCCAGGACGGCTTCGGCGACACCCTGGGCATCGGAGCAGGAGTGACCACGACCGCCACGGCGGGCTACTTCCCCGCCGATACGAGTCCGGCGGTGACCGCCGCCTTCGACCCGTGGTGGCAGCGGTTCGTGGATCCTCTCGAGCTGCGCTACCGCGTGGCCGACGGCCCCCAGCTCACCGGTGGGCGGCTGCCGACCCCGACGGTGGTCCCGCTCGACGGCGCCCACGGATTCCGGACGTCGGTCCCGCTGTCCGTGCCGCGGGGTCCGGGAACCTATCTGGTCGATGCCGACCTCGTCGACACCCGGATGGGCGCCACCATCGGCTCGACGTGCCTCACCTACTCGGTCGGGATGCCCGGTGACGGTCTCGACCTCTCCGGTCTGGCACCCGCAGCCAACGAGGGTGGACCCACCCCGGAGCGGGGGGTGCAGCTCGCCGCCGAGCTCGGCACCGGGGACATGCGCGAGCAGCTCGACCTGGCCACTCTGCTCCCCCACTGCGACGCCTCGGCACCGGACCGGGCGCAGTGTGGGCCCGGCGCGCTCCAGGGCTGGTCGGACTACGACCCGGCGACCGAGCAGGCGGCGGCCGAGGCCACGTCCCTCGGCGTCCACTTCGAAGTGCAGTTCGGTCAGGACAACCCCGTCGACGAAGCACTCGTCTCCTCCGGCCTCTGGCCGGCGGACGTGGCCGCCATCCTCCGGCACTTCGCCGCCAGCGCGCCTGATCTCCGTGACGTCGAGGCGTGGAACGAGCCGAACACCGGCCCTTTTACCCCGGCGAGCTACGTCACGACGGTCCTGCGGCCCTTCGACGACGCCGTCAAGGACGCCAACGCCACCGACCGCTCCGACCTGCAGGTCATCGGCGGAACGGTGCTGAACATGGACGTGTCGGGCTGGTGGTCGGGCATTGCCAAGGCAGGCGGCTTCTCCTCCATGAACATCGTCGGCATCCATCCCTACTCCGGGTTCAACCGCTCGTTCGAGGAGGAGGGCACGCCGGCGGCCATCGTCCAGCTGAAGGCGCTCATGGCCCGGTACGGGGCTGGTGACCTGCCCATCTGGGTCACCGAGCAGGGGTGGTGGTCCGACGGCGAGGAGGACTTCTACGACGTCGGCAACTGGGCACCGCGCCAGTGGATGTGGCTCCGGGCCCTCGGTGTCTCGACCTGGGACTACTTCGTCACCGAGGGCCAGTTCAGCGGGTTCAGCACCGACTTCTCCCTGATCGACGCCGCCGACGGCGACTACTTCGTCAAGCCGGGGGCCATCGGGTTGATGACCGTGTCCACCCTGCTCGGCCACCGCCCCTTCCTCAGGCAGGTCGACCTGGGCATCCCCCACGCCTACGGCATGCTGTTCGGGCCTCGGTCGACCAGCGGTGCGGCGAACGACGTCCTGGCCGTGTGGACCGACGATCTCGACGTGGAGGGCACCGTGTCGGTCGCCTCGGGGCCCGGGCACATCACGGTTGCGACCACCAGTGCCCAGGGGGCACCCGGGTCCCTCACCCTGTCGCCCACGGCGCGGCTCCCGCTGTCGGGCGCGCCCACCTACCTGACCATCCCGGCCGGCAGCACCGTCTCGGTGGGGCCGTCGGTCCCCTTCGGCAGGAACCTGGCCCTGGCCGCCTCCGGCGCCACCGCCACGGCATCGTCGAGCCAGTCGGCCGAGAACGCCGCCAGCGACGTGATCCGGGGGAGTGCCACCGCCGACAACGGGTTGGGCCTGAGCTCGACCCCCGTGTGGGCGGCCGGCCCGGATGACCGGTCGCCCCGGATCACCGTCCACCTGAAGGCTCCCCGCACCATCGATCGGGTGCTGGTCTCGACGAGCACCATCGGCAGCGTGCTCCCCGGGTTGCGCGCCTACTCGGTCCAACTGGACGTCGCAGGGAGGTGGACGACGGTCGCCTCGGTCGACAACCAGTACTTCAACCGGATGATGCTGTTCACGTTCCCGGATGTCGCCGACGTCTCGGCCCTACGCATCGCCATCCGCTCCGTTGACTACGGCAGCATCGTCGGGGGCGCGGTGCCCTATTTCTGGGACCCGGGGACCACCTCCTACGACTTTCCGACCGTCTACTC
>Ga0302320_10019861_pt1 | contig 13450 bp, 10 predicted proteins | sample Bog_T0_3_FD_202130 | JGI IMG/M metagenome (GOLD analysis project Ga0302320, IMG submission 202130) | Peat permafrost microbial communities from Stordalen Mire near Abisko, Sweden - Bog_T0_3 | ecosystem: Environmental > Terrestrial > Soil > Wetlands > Peat | place: Sweden: Abisko, Stordalen Mire...
GGCCCCGTACGCCCGCGACCCGGGCGCCGACGACCGGGTGCAGGCGGCGCTGTTGCAGTTGAAACCCAAGATGCGCGCCGCCGTTGTGCTGACCATTTATGAAGGATTGAACCACGCCGAAGCGGCGCGCGCGCTCGGTTGTTCGGAAACGACTGTCTCCTGGCGCCTGTTCGCGGCGCGGCGGAAGTTGAAGACTCTCTTGAAGGATATGAAACCTGCCTCCCATGAATGACGACGAACTAAACCGGCTCTTGCAATCCGCGCCGCTGCCGCAACGCCCGGCGGAATACTGGGAACGGTTTCCGGAAAAGGTGTTGCGGGCGATCCGGCACCGGCCGGAACGCTCGGCCGCGCCCGGGAGCAGTGTTGCCGGCTTTGCCATCCTTGGGTTGGCGGCGGCCTGCCTGGCGATTGGCCTGTTTGTGCAATTCGAGAAGAGCCGGACTGCGGCGGGAGCGACCGCCGAATTGGCCAATGCCCGGAAGTTCTATGCCGAAGTCGAGGCCCTCTTTCCGCGGCAGGTCCGGGCCATTGTGTTTGACAGCAAGGGTCCCCATCTGCTCCTCGCCACCGGGCAGGAGGTGGCGTCGGCCACGCCGCTTTACTTGAAGCTCTGCGCCAGGAATGGATGCGAGGAGGTCGTGACGTTCAGCGGGCAGGAAATTCCATTTGGCGGACAGAACTGCCAGGTGCTGGCCGAAGCGGACGGACAGATCATGGTGGTGGGCGACCACGCCGTGTGGAACCAGGAGAAGAGGGCGGATGCGATTTCCATCGCGGCCGAGCCGTTGTTGCCAGTCTCCACTTTGTGAACACGGCGCGAACCAACACGATGTGGCCCAGCCGCAACCAAACGGAGCGCGGACAGCCTTGTCCGCGCGTTTCTTCCCTGCCACGAATTCTCGCGGACAAGGCTGTCCGCGTCCCGAATAAATCCACGCGACACCGCTCGGTTCTGGCCGCTTGCAGCGCGTTGACCATGGTGATGGTCTTGCTGTGGCCGGCGGGGGCTGGGGCGCAATTGACCACTGTGACTGAGGCCGGTCCGCAGGCCTGCTTTGGCGGACGCTCCAATGCGATCATGGTCAAATTCCACAATCCGGGGATGGAGGCGGCCGAAGCGGACGTGCAGATGCAACTTTACCAGGCCAGTTCCGCCACGCGGGCCGCCTCGGGCGAACGGTCCAACTGGAAACGGCTCCGCGTCATGCCGGGGCAGACCGTGCTGGAATCGGCCGAGGTGGGAATTCCGGCGGTGAAAGCGGAGACGCCCTTTGTGCTGGCGTGGCTGGACGCCGCCGGACGAAAGCTGGGGGAGAGCGATTTGGCGGTGTATCCAACCAATCTTCTTGACTTACTGACCAATTTGGGCGGCGGCAAAGCGATTGGGATTTTCGATGTCAGCCGCCAGATTCAGCAAGCGTTGCAGAAATACAACCTGCCGTTCGACGATTTCCGTGACGCTGGATTCGCCGGATTCGCGGGCAAACTGGCCGTGGTGGCGGAGACAGGCGCGGCGGATGAATCGGAGAATTTGTCGGCGCGCGTTGAGACTTTGGCGAATTCCGGAGTGGCCGTGGTCTGGGTGCAGGCGCCGCTCCAGCATCGCTCGCCATTGGAGCCCGCGTTGTCGGCGGCGCCGTTTGGGAGCGGCGCCATCGCCACCGTGCCGGCGCGCACCGTGGCGGATCTCGCGGACATGCCGCTGGCGCAACTCAACCTCGTGCAGGCGGCCAAAATGTCCCTGTCTTCCGCGCGCGGGCTTTTGTATCGTGAAAAACCGTGAAAGCACACTAAGCATGAAAATGAAGCATTTCATTCTGTTGGCGGCAATATTGGTCGTGACAACCGTGGCGCGGGCGGCGGACCCGCCGATCATGACGGTGGCCGTTTTTGATTTCGATTCGCACGACGACAATGTGCGCGGGCTCGGGCCGAAGCTTTCCGCCCTGGTCAGCGCCCTGCTTTCAACCAATGCCAACCTTGAGACGGTGGAGCGGACCGAATTGGAGAAGGCGATGGGCGAGCAGGAGATGGCACTTTCGGGCACAGTCGGCAGCGACACGGCGGCGAGGGTAGGGCATTTGACCGGGGCCAAGGTGCTGGTGACGGGCCGCGTTTTCCGGACGGACGACGAACTTACCGTGGTGGCGAAAATCATCGGGACGGAGACCAGCGTGACCTACGGTGAGATTGCCCAAGGGCCGGCCGCCGGAAACCTGACCGATCTCGCCGGGAAGGTGGCGGTGAAAGTCGCGGCGGCGATCAGCGAAAAAGCCGGCCTGCTGGTGGCAAAGGCGGAGACGCGGGAGCAAAAAATTGACCGCATTGTCAAGGCGCTGAAGGAAGGCAAACGGCCCGCCGTGCTGATCCGCCTGCCGGAAACGCATTTTGGATTGCCGGTGATTGACCCGGCCGCGCAAACCGAATTGGCGTTCGTCCTGGACAAGGCCGGCTTCACGGTCGTGGACGAAAAGTCAGACCAGAAGCCGGACATCGAGATCACCGGCCAGGCATTCAGCGCCTACGGGATGCGGAAGGGAAATCTCGTCTCGTGCAAGTCACGCGTGGAAATCAAGGCGCAGGAAAGACTCGGCGGGAAAATCCTTTTCCAAGACAGCCAGACCAGTGTGGCCGTGGATATTGCCGAGCAAACCGCCGCGAAAACTGCCTTGCAAAACGCGGCGGATGAGATGGCGGAGCGGTTGGTGCCGAAACTTCTGCCTTAATCTGAGGTGGTCAAGAACGCTCACAGAGCGGGACATTTGCTGGGAAGTGGCGAGTCGGCCTTGAAAAAGGAAAACGTTGTGAGCGATCCGGCGTTTCTAGGCTATCCCCATTCCCCTCGACACTTGAGACTCTCAATCCAGCCGGGAAAATCCAATACGCCCTTGGCGCCAAGATCCAGCGTCAATCTGACCGCGTGGAGGTCTGACCGAAAAACAAGCTCTTCTGGCTTCATTCTCTCCAGTCGGTTAACGGTGCTCCAATAATGTTCTTCGTCCAGTTCGAACGGTGACCATGTGTAGTCGTGCCCGGTTAACTCAGGAGAATGTCCGACGCGAAGGACATTGGCGAGAACTTGCATCGGTGGGATTAACCCGCAGGGCGGAATAATCCCCCCTCTCAACGCCACTGCAACAATTTGTTCTACTTTCTCGTTCTTTTTTGCTTCCCGCTCCGCGCGTATTCTCTCCCCATCCCAATCAGAGTCCTTGAACCCGTGTTTCCGGGCGAGTTTTGGGAGGCGTTTTGATAACTCCCAAACGTTGAATGGAACGCCCGTAGTTTCGCGCGAGTAGGTATTCCAATGAGGAATTGCCCTGCCAACCAACTCTTCATATATATGACAGGCAACATACTGGTAGCCTTCGTATTGCGCCCAAGCCGGATCAATGTCAAAGCCGGCCAGTGAATCAGCATCGGCCAACGCAGTCTCAAACACACTTCGCCCCACAGAAATGAGAGTGGCCCGGAAATCCATGAAGCTGTCATCGCTACACCCTCCGCAAATTACGACCGCCGCACCCCACAGGTTCCATGTGTCTGCCTCATGCCAGAACTTGCAAAAATGCTGATCGAACGAGTGCAGTTCGTTGACCGACAATTCACGCAATTCGCGCTCTAGGCCGCGGCATTTCGCATCCATGTTGTCAGGAGAGCCAGCGTGAACTCGGTCCACGATTCCCCAAAACTCATCTGTGTTCATCGCGAAACTCTTAATCTCTGGCGATGCGCGTCAACCGAGTCAACCGAAAGTCTCACGCCTCACCTTTGCGATTCCTTGGCCCAAGTGTCTTTCAAGGAGATGGTGCGGTTGAAGATTAGAGCGCCGGGCGCGCTTTCCTTGTCCAGGGCAAAGTAGGCGAGGCGCTCGAATTGGTAGCGCTGCTCCGGGGTGGCGTCTTTCACACTGGGTTCGCATTTGGCGGTCAACACTTCCAAGGAATGCGGGTTGAGGTGCTGCTTGAAATCGCCGGCGGCGTCGGGTTCCGGGACGGTGAAGAGGCGGTCGTAGAGGCGGACCTGGGCATCAATGGCGTGGGCGGCGCTGACCCAGTGAATCGTTCCTTTCACCTTGCGCCCGGCGTTGGGGCCGCCGGTGCGGCTGTCGAAGTCGGCGGTGCAGCGCAGCTCGGTGATGTTGCCGGCCGTGTCTTTAACCACTTCGTCGCATTTGATGATGAAGGCGTATTTGAGGCGGACTTCGCCGCCGGGTTTGAGGCGGAAAAACTTCGGCGGCGGCGTTTCCATGAAGTCGTCGCGCTCGATCAGGAGGTGGCGGCTGAACGGGATTTTGCGCGAACCGGCGGCCGGGTCTTCCGGATTATTGACAGCGTCCAGTTCCTCGATTTTGTCCTCCGGGCAATTGGTGATGGTGAGCTTGATCGGGCGCAGGACGGCGAGGCGGCGCAGGGCGCGCTTGTTGAGGTCTTCGCGGATGGCGTGTTCCAGGACGGCGACGTCGGTGACGCCGTTGTATTTGGTGATGCCGATGTTGTAGGCGAAATGGCGCAGGGCCTCGGGGGTGACGCCGCGGCGGCGCAGGCCGGAAATGGTGGGCATGCGCGGATCGTCCCAGCCGGTGACGATCTTCTCGTTGACAAGCTGGAGGAGCTTGCGCTTGCTCATCACGGTGTAGCCGAGGCTGAGGCGGGCGAATTCGTATTGGTGCGGCAGCGGACGCGGCAGATCGAGGCCCTCCAGAATCCAGTCGTAGAGCGGCCGGTGAACTTCAAATTCCAGGGTGCAGATGCTGTGGGTAATGCCTTCGATGTAATCGCTCAGGCAATGGGCGAAATCGTACATCGGATAGATGCACCATTTCGCGCCGGTATGATGATGCTCGGAATGGCGGATGCGATAGAGGACGGGGTCGCGCATCCAGATGTTCGGGGCCGCCATGTCAATTTTGGCGCGCAAGGTGCGGGCGCCATTGGGAAACTCGCCGTTCTTCATGCGGGTGAAGAGGTCGAGACTCTCGGCGACGGAACGGTCGCGGAACGGGCTGTCCTGGCCGGGACGGTCGGGCGAGCCGCGGTAGGAATCGGTTTGCTCCGGCGTGAGGTCGCAAACGTAGGCCTGGCCTTTTTTAATCAGGGTGACGGCGTATTCGTAAATCTGGTCGAAATAGTCGGAGGCGTAGAAAGGCTCGAGGGATTGTTTACCCTCCGTAGCCTTGGCGGAGGAGGGCGGATTGCCAATATCGGCCTCGCAGACGGGGGCGAGGTAGAAGTCGGGTTTGCTGTTGGACGTGACGGCATCGGGCGTTTTGCCCTTTGGTTTCAGGCCGAGTTTGTCGGAGGCCCAGCCGCTGATGAGCCAGCGGACGTCTTCCTGGATGGAATCCACGTATTCAACGTCTTCCTTGGTCGGGTTGGTGTCGTCCATGCGAAGGTTGCAGATGCCGCCGAATTCGCGGGCGATGCCGAAGTTGAGGCAGATGGATTTGGCATGGCCGATATGAAGGTAGCCGTTCGGTTCCGGCGGGAAGCGCGTGTGGATTTGTGGGTAACGCTTCTCGGCCAGGTGCGCGGCCACGATGTCGCGGATGAAATCGGCGGGAGCCGGCGGCGGCGAGGCGGCGGCGGAATTAGGTGTCGTCATGGTTTAGTGACAATTATTTAGGGAAAATATAAACGCTCGGCTTTGCTGATAGCAAGTGCGGGCGAGGCGGGGGCGTCAAAGTGGAAGAGGCGTCCCGCCTCTTCGTCTTGAAAGAACGGCGGCGGGACGCCGCTGCCACTTTTTCCGCGCTCTGCGGGCGCGCCGCGGAGTGCCCGCCCTGCCACAAATCCCCGCCGTGACAGAGGCATGAGCTGTCCGCTTTATTAAACTGGACACTCCATATTAACTATGCAATGTTAGTGTGAAAGGTGTGTTCCATCACATTTCGATACTATAACAATCATGGAGCAGAAAGGCAACGTCATTATGGCGCCCATCGGTAAAATCGCCCGGCTGAGCCGGAATCTTCGGGCTCAACTAGATTCCCGTCTCGCCGACGCTGCCCACCACAAACACAGCCTCCAGCGGCTAAACTCCCTGCCGCCAGTCCGCCAAACCCTTGCCCGGTCCTTCGGCGCCCGCCCCGCCTCCACGCAAAACCTCTCCAACGGGCGGCGCAGCGGATACCTGGATTGGCTCGCCGAAATTCGAGGAGGCTCGTGCCTGGTCAAGGCTGCTCGTGCCTGCCCGTGCTATTTTTCCCGAATCGTGAGCTGCTTTGCGGGTAATACAACCAGCCCGGTCTGCCGGCCAGATCGAGTTTCCCACCACGGATTTTACCGATCCCTCGGGTGGAAACGCATCCTCCGGCGCAGCCCGGAACCTGCCGGCCATAAGTGCTATTCCGCCAGGAGGTCCGCGACTTTTTTGCGCAGGGCGGGGTCGGCGCGCATGGCTTCGGCGGCCATTTGGCGCTTTCGCTTTGCCAGGTCCAGGGTCAAACCTAAAATATCCCCTTCCTGCCGCGGCACGGCGATCAGGCTGACACTGCCCATTTCGTCCTTGGTTTCTTCGCCCCAGGTCACGCGCACGGGCGGGTTGACCGGATTACGCGGGTTGGCGGCGGAGTTGTCCCAATGAATCTCGGCGTCGAGGCGCGTGCCTTGGGGGAGCAGGTGCATTTCCTCGAAGAAATAGCGGTCCTGCCAGGCGAAATCCCAGTCCTTGATGTAAAGCAGGGTTTTGATTTCGCCATCGGGCAGGGTGGCGGTCATTTTAACTTGCGTGCAGAGATAGTGTGCGTGCGCGCTTACCCCGACGGCATCGAGGTCGGCGGGCAGAACGTAGGAATCGCGAATGACAAAATCTTTTTCGCCGGGCTGAATATCGAGGCCGGAAAAGAGCGAATAATCCGGCGGCATCTGCACTCGGGTCAACGTCCGATCCGGCGCCTTTTTGGCGAAGTAAAGGCCGATGAGGGACTTTTCTTCCTCCGGTTTGCCGGTGGGATGGAAGTGGTATTGCACGACAAGGTCAGACCCTTTCGGCAAACGGAGCGCCAGCCCGTACGGATAAAGATGCGGCTGCCCGCCAACGGCCCAACCGCCCAGCGGCACGCTGGCGCCGCCGGCGCGCAAGCCATTGAATCCGGGCTCGGTGCCTTGAGTCTTGAGATGGGCGCGCCCGGCGGGATCGGCAAAATAGAGGGCGTGATGCACGACCGTTGGGGCAGAGGGATGGATGTCCACGGCGGCAACCCACTTGTCTTCGGTCAAGCTCACTGGAACGGCGATATTGCGATAAATATCCGGGCCGTCGGCCGGGACGTGATAGGGGCCGGGCATTTCGATGATCAGGTCGGGCTCGCCCAGTTTCCAACCGGAGGCGAAGGTGGGCGCGACAGGTTTGTCGGCAGGTTTGCCTTCGGGCATGCCGGCTTTCACCCAGGACTGGATGACGGCGATGTCAGCGTCCGACAAGCGGCGGTCGTCGCGATAGGAGAAAGAGGCCGGCTCGGGTTTCCACGGCGGCATGACGCGGGCGCGGGTGACTTTGCCGATGGTGTTTCCCTTCTTGACAACATCATCGTAGGAAAGGAGCGAAAACGGGGCCGCCTGGCCCGGGCGATGGCAGCCGGAGCAGTTGTGGTAGATGATCGGGGCGACATCGTGATTAAACGTCACCGGTCCGGCGACCGGCGCGTTTTGCGCAGCCAAGGGCAATGCGACGAGCAAAACAGGAATAAACCGCACCGTCAAACTGTGGCAGAAAACCCTGACGGAAGCCAGTGGTTTTTGGATTGGATCAGCAGCCTGTGTCCATATTGGAATTCATTGCCGCCTGACCGAGGCCGGTCTATCCTCGTCACATGAGTTCTGGATTGATTGGCCGTTTTCCGGGGTATCGCCCGCGCCGCTTGCGCCGGACGGCGGCGTTGCGGCGGCTGGTGCGAGAGACTTCGCTCGAAGCCGGGCAGTTGGTGCTGCCGTTCTTTGCGCGCTCCGGCAAAAAGGTCCGCCAGCCGGTCGCCTCGATGCCGGGAGTTTTTCAGCTTTCGCCGGATGAGGTCGCGCGCGAGGCCGAGAAGGCGCATGCGCTCGGCGTCCCGGCGGTTCTGCTGTTTGGCATTCCCGAGGCCAAGGATGAAGAGGCGTCCGGGGCCTACGCCCGCAACGGCATCGTGCAACAGACGGCGCGGCTGCTCAAAAAGGAGCTGCCGGAACTGCTGGTGATCACGGACGTCTGCCTGTGCGAATACATGAGCCACGGCCATTGCGGCATCATCGGCCCGGGCAACGCCGGGGTGGTCAACGATCTGACGCTGCCGCTGCTGGCGCGGACGGCCCTCAGTCACGCCGAGGCCGGCGCCGATGTGGTGGCGCCGAGCGACATGATGGATGGCCGGGTGGCGGCGATTCGCCAGGAACTGGACCGGCATGATTTGACCGAGATTCCCATTCTTTCCTACGCGGCGAAGTTTGCCTCGGCCTATTACGGGCCGTTTCGAGAGGCGGCGGAATCCGCGCCGAAGTTCGGCGACCGGCGGAGTTACCAGATGGACGCCGGCAATGCGCGCGAGGCGTTACGGGAAGTGGCGCTGGACATCGAGGAAGGCGCGGACATGGTCATGGTCAAGCCGGCCCTGGCGTATCTCGATATTCTGTACCGGGTGAAGCACGAGTTTGGGTATCCGACGGCGGCCTACGCCGTGAGCGGCGAGTATTCGATGCTCAAGGCGGCGGCGGCCAACGGCTGGATTGACGAGCGGGCCTTGACCCTCGAAACCTTGCGCGCCATGCGGCGGGCGGGAGCGGATTTCATCATCACATATGCGGCGGCGGATGCGGCCAAATGGTTGAAGGAAGGCGCGTAAGTTGTTCATCGCGAGGGGCAAGCCCGCCCATAAGGGCGGAGCGTCCAACCATGCCATAGTCCTGCGAGGCCCTAACATGAACAGCCGGATGTGTAGAACTAGCTTACTTCGACACCACGCAGTACCATTACGTGGCCGGCTTTCTACAATCCCCCGGCCAGCTACGAATATCAATGGGGGGAATGAGAACTATTTCAAGCGATTGAAGGTATCCTGCAGGATCTGCCAATCTTTTTTGCCGGCCACTTTCTTCTGAGCACCGGCGACGATGTCGGCTTCCAGTTTGTTTTTGGTTGGGCGATTGGATTTGTAGAAAATGCCGAAGTAACCGGGGAACGGGGCACTGGCCAGTTTGTAGGCCGCAACTTCGTCGGTGACGTCGTGGTCGGCCGGAACCAGGTTGAACACGCCGCCTTTGCGCGGGTTGGAGGGATCGAACGCGCCTTCGTAAAACTCGACGCATTCGCTCAGGCACTCGATCACACTGAATCCGTCGTGGTCCATGGCCGCTTCCATCATTTGGAGGAGATGGTTCGGGTTGGTGTGGGTCGCCCGGGCCACGAAGCTCGCTCCCGCGGAGATCAACTGCTTCATCGGGTTGATCGGCTGGTCCACGGCGCCCCAGATGTCGGTCTTGCTCTTGAAGCCGAGCGGCGAGGTGGGCGAGGTCTGCTTCTTGGTCAGGCCATAAACCCAGTTGTCCATGATGACGTAGGTCATCTTGATGTTCTTGCGCGCAGTGTGGTTGAGATGGTTTCCGCCGATGGAAAAGCCGTCGCCGTCGCCGCCGAAGACAAAGGTGTGCAATTCGGGACGGGTCAGCGACACGCCGCTGGCGAAGGGCAATGCGCGCCCGTGCAGGAAGTGGGCGCCGTGGGCCTGGACGAAATAGGGAAAACGGCTGGAACAGCCGATGCCGGCCACGGTGGTGATTTTCTCGTGATCGATTTTGCGCTTTTCCAGCAATTTGAAATAGAGCGCGAGAACGGAGAAGTCACCGCAGCCGGGGCACCACGTCGGGTGATCGGCGGAGATGTCTTTCTTGGTGATGGGCTTGCGTTCGGGTTCGATGACAGGCGCCGCGGGTGCATCCAGGATTACTTGACTCATAATTTTAAATTTAACTGGTTTTGAAAATGGGTTACAGTTTGCGGAGACCGTCGGCGACATTGGCCTTGGTTCGCTCGAGGATTTCGCGCACGCGCCAAGTCAGGCCGTCGGTCTTGTTGAGGCCACGGATTTTCGGGTCGCAGAAGCGCGCCCGCAACAGTCCGGCCAATTGTCCGTAGCCGTAAAGTCCCTCGTCATTCATTTCGACCACATAGACGTGGTTGAATCCGGCAAAAATATTTTCCAGGCCCGGCGGCAGCGGATTGATGTGGCGCAGGTGAACGGCCGAGACGCTGTCGCCAGCCGCGCGGGCGCGGTCCACGGCTTCGCGCAACGGGCCTTGGGTCGAGCCCCATCCGACCAGAAGAATATTCCCCTCCGGCGGTCCATAGACTTGGGGCACGGGCAATTCCGCGCCCAAACTCTGCAATTTGCGGCGGCGCTTGGCCGTCATTTCCATGTGCAACTTGGGAGAGCCGGTCGGGTGCCCCATTTCATCGTGTTCGAGTCCGCTGGCGATGGGATATTTGCCGTTCAGAATGCGCGTGCCCGCCACTTTGCGGGGCGTGATGCCGGTGATCGTATCCAAATCGTAGGGAGTGTATTCCGTCACGGTCGAAGTATCCGGGGTTATGTCCTGGCAAACCTTCTCCAAGTTCGGCTCTTCAAACGCCTCAATGCGCGTGGCGATGGCCTGATCGCTCAGGATCATAACCGGCACGTTATATTTGCGGGCGATATTGACGGCCTCGATGGCGGTGTAAAAGCAATCTTCCACGCCGGTCGGCGCAATCACGACGCGCGGGGCGTCGCCGTGGCCGCCGAAGCAGGCGATATTCAGGTCGGACTGTTCCACGCTGGTGGGCATGCCGGTGGACGGACCGCCGCGCTGGACGTTGACAACGACGAGCGGAACTTCCGCCATGACCGCCCAGCCGAGCGCTTCCTGCTTCAGCGAGATGCCCGGCCCGCTGGAACCGGTGACGGCCACCCGGCCTGCCCAACCTGCACCGATGGCCATGGAGGCCGAGGCGATTTCGTCTTCGCACTGCACAAAGGTGCCGCCGTACTTGGGCAACTCGCGCCGGAGCAATTCCATGATTTCGGACCACGGCGTAATTGGGTAAGCCGCGCCGAATCGCACGCCCGCCGCGATCAATCCGTAGGCGAGGGCTTCGTTGCCGGTCATCACCACCTGGGTGGTGCTCCGCTTCTTGGATTCGACAAACTGGAACGTTTCCAAAATGGAGCCGAGCGAATAACCGTAGCCGGCGTGAAAGGCGGTCATGGCATTCTTTACCACGCTCTCGTCCTTGCCACCGAAGCGCTCGGAGATAAGGCGTTCCAGCTTCGGCACGTTCAAATCAAAAATCTTTGCCACCAAGCCGAGTGAATAGATGTTCTTGCCCTTGTCCTTGCCGGAACCGCCGATGGCTTCAATCGTCCGGCTGGAGATGGGAATCGGCAGATGGCGGTAAGTCTTTTCCCACTCCGGATTCGGTTGCACATGGTCCGAATCATAAATCACGATACCGCCCTTGCGCAGGGAATTGATATGGCCCTCGTAGGAATGCTGGTAAAACGCCATCAAGACGTCCGCTTCATCGCCCGCGCTCAGAACTTCGCCCGAGCCGATGCGGACCTGGAATATGGACGGCCCGCCGGAAATGGTGGAAGGGATGGTCATGAACGTCATGACTTCCTGCTCGCTGCGTCCGGCCAGCCGGGCCAGGAAACCGCCAATGGCTTGGATACCGTCCTGGGAATTGCCGGCAAAGCGAATTACTACTTCTGAAATCTTCGATACCTTCGGGGCGGCAGGCGACACGCCTACCGTCGCGTTTGAATCACTCATTTATTTACAATGTTAAAGTTAAAGACGGCGCCATCGTGCGCCGGGGGTGTCTCGTGACACTCCGTCCACCATTTAGATAGGTGGTTTTTCTTACACGACATTAACATGGTGCCATAAGCATGTCAAATGCTGCCGGAATCATTTAAGTAACACAAATTCAACGGGTTGCAATCAAAAACACTACTAATAGGGGCCGTCATCACACAAAGTATCAGGGGGGCTAATAAACCGGGGGGTTTAATTGAAGCGGGGGTCATACCAGGGTTTTTGCGCGGCCAGCCCAAAGCGGCGCTGCGCGCGCGCACTCCAGGACGCTTCGCGATACTTGCTCGCTGGCGGTGGTGCTTTTCGACTTGGACAAATTTTCTTTGCATGGACGGTTTTAGGGGTAAGCTCCGGATCATGTTCGAGAATACGAAAGCGCAGTTGTCCGCCGGCGGGGAAAAATTGGTGCATTTGCGGAGGTTTCTTTGACGTCCCCAGCGTGCAGAAGCGGTTGGCGGAACTGGACGGACTGATGGCCGCGGATAATTTCTGGAACCATCGCGAAAAAGCGCAAGGGTTGATTGACGAGGCCAACGGCCTGCGCAAGAAGATCGAACCCCTCCTTAAAGCCGAACAGCAGATCGACGATTTCCGCGTGATGCTGGAACTGGCGGAGGGGGAACCGGAAGCCGAACAGATCAAACATCAAATCGATTTGGACCGCGACCTGGCCCGTTTCACCAAGGCGCTCGAAGCCGTCGAACTCAAAGTTTTTCTCACCGGTCCGCATGACCGGAACAATTGCATCCTCAGCATCAACTCCGGCGCCGGCGGCACGGAAGCGTGCGATTGGGCCGACATGCTGTTCCGGATGTACCAGCGCTGGTGCGAATCGCGCGGCTGGGAGGTGGAAGTGGAAGACGTGCTGCAAGGCGAATCGGCCGGAATCAAGAGCGCGACGCTGCTGGTAAAGGGCGAGAGCGCCTACGGTTTTTGCAAGGCGGAACGCGGGGTCCATCGCCTGGTGCGGATTTCGCCCTATGATTCCAACAAACGCCGGCACACCAGTTTTGCCAGCGTCGATGCCATCGCGGAAATCGAGGAGACGAGTTCGGACATTGTGCTGCCGCCGGTGGAATTGCAGGTGGACACTTACCGGTCAGGCGGCAAAGGCGGGCAAAACGTCAACAAGGTGGAAACGGCCGTGCGCATTACGCACTTGCCGACCGGCTTGATCGCCGCTTCGCAAAATCAGCGCTCGCAACACCAGAACCGCGCCACCGCCATGCGGATGTTGATTTCCAAGATTTACGCCAAACGCCAGGACGAGCAGAAGGCCGAAATGGAACGGTTTTACGGCGAGAAAGGCGCCATCGGCTGGGGCCACCAGATTCGCAGCTATGTTTTCCAGCCCTACCGGATGGTAAAGGATTTGCGCACCGGCGAGGAAACCAGCAACGTGCAAGGGGTGATGGACGGCGATCTCGACCCGTTCGTCAACGCCTGGCTGCGCGCCGGCTGTCCCGCCAAACGGATGGCGGGAATCAAGGAGGATGTGGAGTAAACAATCCCGGCCTATGAAGGAATTCTCCATCTCTACGGCAGGGCCGTTCTATTACGCCGCCCTAATATAGGGAAAAGGGGCAATTACCCCCTGCCCGAATATGGGGCGGCGAAAG
>Ga0302320_10019862_pt1 | contig 13449 bp, 14 predicted proteins | sample Bog_T0_3_FD_202130 | JGI IMG/M metagenome (GOLD analysis project Ga0302320, IMG submission 202130) | Peat permafrost microbial communities from Stordalen Mire near Abisko, Sweden - Bog_T0_3 | ecosystem: Environmental > Terrestrial > Soil > Wetlands > Peat | place: Sweden: Abisko, Stordalen Mire...
GGAGAGGGCCAGGTCGTAAGGATCGAGAGCCATCAGATGGAGGTTGCGGTAAGCGCCGGGGAACATCTCAACAAGGCGGTCTTCGTAACTCTCCGGGATGACGGCAACGGCCACGCGGTCAAGATAGATGCGGCACTTTTGATGCAGTGGTCCGTCGCGAATGCCAAGTTCCATCAAGGTTTCGGCGGCGGCGCGCGGCCGAAGCTCGATGACATCGACATCCGCCGTGGGCCGCTCTAGTCCATAGAGCAGCGTGACGACGAAACCGCCGATACAGTCGATGCGCACGATTGTATCGACTGCCTCGTCCAGTTCCTTGAAGAAGGAATCCCAAGGTTCCGGCGGCCGGTTAGAGGACGACATGATCGAGTTGCTCCACGCTAAGGTCTGTCAGCAGATTCCAGTGCTCCGCCGATTTGGGCCGATGCTCGCGCAGCCAGGCGCGCTCGGCCTGGGTCATCGATTCTCTGCATAGAGTATCTTCTTTCGCCAGACGGGAGGGCTCCAGTTTGGCAACGCGGGCGGCCAACTCTGCTTCCAACTGGGAACTTCCATTTCTCGCGGCGGCCTGCCGCGCTAGCTCAACCACATACGCCAGCCGGTTCTGGCGATCCCGCAACTTTGCATTCGCAGTCAGCCAATCCCAGTTGAGATGCGGATAGGCCAGAGGCAGCCAGGCCAGCGCCTCGGTGACGCGCGAGTCCAGATCGTCAGAGTCCAGAGCGTCCATCAGCAGTTCCACAGGGTTCAATCGGAGCGAACTGCGCAGATACGCGAAGCCCGGATAGCCCAGGCTGCCCAGCATCGCCTGAAAAAAGCCGGCGTTGTGCGCGCGTGGCCGGTATTCCGAGAGAGGAAGCGCTGTGGCCGGAACTTCAAAGACTTCCACCGCCCGTGATGCGAGTTCTGAGGAGACAGCCCGTTCTCCCCGCTCGACCATCGACAGATAGGCCTGGGTCACGCCGAGCCGCGCGGCGGCTTGGGCTTGCGTCCAAGAGGACGCCTTGCGGGCGTTTTTGAGTTCATTTCCAGTCACGCATTGAATATAACACATGTTGTTATATTTGTGCGATAATCCCAAACTCATGGCAAGCTCACTTTTTGCATCTGGTTAAAAAGAAAAAAGATAGAAGAAAATAGCGCACCGGCCGGAGATCACCTTCTGCTCGATCCCTTTTCCCCGTTGCACCACCAATGGACAGCTTGGATGTTAGCCGGGTGATCGTCTCTCCATGCTCCGCCCATTCCACGGGGATTGATATGGTCGGGCACGATGTCGCTATAGTCGGTGAACTTTTCATGGCAGATGGCGCACTCGCCGTTTTGGGCCACAATCTTGTTGTCCATCAGCTTTCTCATCTCCGCGTTTGAGCGGATCTCCCGGTAACCGCGAGGATGGTGGGGATCGTCGATGCGGCGGACTCCCAGCTGGCGCTGGCGTCTTTCTCTCGGGATCGCTTCCCTGCCGCAGCAGAATTGAGAGCGGTGAATTGGACAGAGTTGATTTCGGCGGAGTCTCATGGTTTCCTCCAGTTTGGATTTTGGGGGATTAACGCTGATTTGCGTTGATCAATGTCTCTCGTGAGAAGTGGGGCAATCTGATGGGGTTTTCATGCGAGCACTTCCCCAAAGTGTGCCAACCATGTGCGGCACAGAAGTTGCTCATCCCGACGCTTCCCGCGAACACCGAGGCGACCATTTTGAAAGAAGGCTGGAGATCCTGTAGTTGGCAGCTCGCTCGCCAACGCCCGGGAAGTGATTCTTCCCGGGCGTTGGTGAATGTTTAGATCCCGAGGCCGGCCGCCGCGTTCTCGCGAAAGATCTCGCCGGACCTGATATAGCGCCGCAAAGTCGCAACCGTCTTGTGACCCGTTTGGCGCATGATGACGAATTCCCGAACGCCGTTCATTGCCGCCTGCGTGACGCATCCGGCGCGGAGGGAGTGCCCGCCGAGCGGCTCAACGTTCATTCCGGCCCGCGCAGCAGCACGCTTCAGGAGCTTGCCGATCGAATCGGAGTGCAGGCCGCGCCGCGATACATGACCGTATCTTCCAACGGACCGGAAGACCGGACCTTCAGAAATTCCGGCCTTGTCGAGCCACTGGCGCAGCGCGCGGACCGGACACGTTTCCTGACTGGCACCGAAGGGCAGACCCACTTCCCTTCCGGCGCTCTCCTGGTCTGTCTTCGATTTGCGGACGGTGACGACGATGCCCTCGGCTGAGAACTTGAGGTCACATAGGTGGATACCTGCCAGCTCCGACCGGCGAAATCCGCCCGCGAATCCCACCAGAACCAGAGCTGCGTCGCGAAGGCCGAGCAGATCCTCACGCCGGGCGGCGACGATCCGGCGGATGTCGGCCGAAAGTAGTGGGGCCTTTCCGTGCTGCGCGATGCCGATGGTGCGGCGGATACCCTTGAGGGTCTCGCCGACGACGAAATGGCGGGTCGTGGCGGGAGAGTCGGTGAAACCCGCGGCCTGATGCGCCTTGGTGATCGAGGTGAGACGGCGGGCGATAGTCCCCGATGTCAAAGTGGAGGCGCGGTCGGCGATGTAGAGGGCCACGGTCTCGGGTGTCGAAGGAAGCGATGGCAACTGATGATCACGGCACCAGGACTTGAAGTCGTGCCAGTCATTGCGGTAGGCCTTGAGCGTGGCGGGGGCCTTGGCTGCGGCAACGAAGGTCTTGGCCTTCTGGATGAGGTCCTCAAGGCTGGCTGGTTTAGAGACAAGAGCGTAGGTGCGAGGTTGCACGGTGGATTTCCTTTCAAGAAGACACAGGTGTGCGTAGTTCCGAGGGGATCGGAATAGCAGATTTGCAAGCGAGGCGTTGAATGGGAAGGCTAGGATTTTCCGAGGTGAGATCGATAATTATGGGAGAGGCAGGCCGGGCAGAGATCCGCTCGGATGCAAGAGCGAGGAGTCCGCAGCTCCAACTGATGAGGCGAACAGTAGGTACTGAACCCCCGTCAGTCTCCCTTTTGCTAATCAACTAAGAAAACCAGCCGTCAGCAGCGGCCACGTGTGCCACGCGTGCGCCGCATTTTCTTGTTTTTGGAGGAAGTACCCGACAGGCGCTTATGTAAACGCCCCGGGGCACGGTTTTGACCGGGCACTGGCCGCTGCAAACCAATCAGCGGCGCTGAGGTGAAGCGAGAGTTTGCATGATGCGCCTCTTTCGTTTGAAGTGACCCCGACGGCGGGGCGAGAAAGGGCACGGCTTGCTGCCGCCGCGGAGCGCGGTTGACATAGCTTTTTTGGGGGACCGCAGGGCAGGGGGAGCCAAAAAGCGTCATTGACGGCAAGCGGCGGCGGCCAAAGTGCCCATGCCCGCTGCCGGGACACGCGAAAGCAGCCATATAATTTTGAAAATCGCAGCATCTCCGAAAACCCCCGCGAAGTGAGAGAATAAGTTCCGTGTTTCCCGCGATCAGGGGAGGTCTATGCTGCCGGAATTTCCTGCGCTGAAGCTGGAACTCATGAAGATCGCCAGCGTGACGATCAGGAGGATGGTTCGCGCGTCAGATCCGATTTTGGCGCAGGTGAGGACCTTTACCCAACACGAGGGCTTGAACTTGCGCTACGAGCGGCTTCAGGCCGCTCCGATAGAAAGCGGGCCGCAGAGAATCCAGATACCGGTCGAATTAAGACCAGAGGAAGTGCCTACGCTGGTGGGTGAGCTCTTCGCGGCCAAGTTGGACGGCATGGCGAAGGTATTGGTTCGACAGGAAATGAAGCATCTTTTCGACAAGGTCGAACACGACTCGAAGGAAGTTGGGACGGCACTTGATGCCGGGGGTAAACCGCTGACTGGTGAAGTGCTTCTCGATGCTCTTAGCCTGGCGCAAGAGGAGTTTGACGAAGACGGACGTTCGCATTCGCAGATTGTTATTCACCCCGACATGGCACCCGCACTGAAGAGGGCCGGCGAGGAGATCGAAAATGACCCCGCACTCAAGCAAAGGCAAGAGGAAATCCTCGAGCGAAAGCGAAATGAGTGGCGTGCTCGAGAGAGCAATAGAAAACTGGTTGACTAAGGTCAATGAGCGCCAGTACCAGCTACCGTTTTGCCAGGTATTGGCCGCTCGCGGTGAGGCAATCCTTTACGTTTCTACGCACGGCCCATTCGAGAAGGGCAAGGACATAATCACCCGGACAAGAAAAGGGGAGATCAACGCGTATCAGCTGAAGGCTGGAAACATCGGCGTCGGCGAATGGCGTGCGATTTCGGGAGAAGTCGCCAATCTCGTTGAATATGCGATTGAGCTCCCAGGCGAAACTCCGATCACCCGGTTCACACCCTTTTTGGTTACGAATGGAGAGTTGACCGCTCCTGCCCTGGAGCAAGTACGAGCGGCGAATGTATCTTGGCGCAGCCGTGGCATCGACAATCAGCTTCGGACAATTGAGAAAGGCCAGTTGTTCGACCTCTTTCGCGCAGCACATGGAGCCTATCTTCCAAAAGAGCTGGAGGATTTTCAGACATTCTTCGAACTCATTCTGCATGATGGATCGGCTCCGGCCGAGAAAGTGAACGCGGCGCGTTTAATTGAACACATCATTTCTCGATTGCCATCGAAACCAAAGGTGCTGGATATCTCTAGGGCCGCGACAAGCATCGCGCTCTTGACTGCCTACATTTCGGGTCCGCCGGTTCAGGTCCTTAACCATTGGAGCGTCTTTGAATATTGGGTGCTCGCCGGAGCCTACATCCTACATATGGTTGAAGCGTTCGGAGAAGGCGAAAACGAAATTCAAACATCATTCGAGATCTGCGAACTAGCGGCCGAGGAAGCGCTCAAGTCGTTGGCCGACGAGTGCAAGACAAGACCCCACTTCGTGCAAGGCTTCGGTTTAGTAGACGGTCACGTATATGGCGCCCGAATCACGCTGCTTGCTGGCTTGCTTTCCGCCCTCGACCTGTCACAGCGAATTCGTGGAAAATCTAGAACCCATGATGAAGTGGTTGCAAGATTTCTCAGAGAGCGAACTAAGGAAGCCCGGCCATGGGGCGAGTCGGCAATTCCTTATTTTTTTGCCGCAATTCTCCACGCGATGAGAGCTTGCAATTCAAACTTCGCGGAAGGTGCTGCGGTGAGTCTCTTAAGCGAGATTGCGAATACGAACAATGTCAATAAGGCGGGGCGAGGCTGTGCCAATCCTTACTATTCGCCTGAGGCAGCGCTTCGCTTAAATTATGGCCTTGATGGGTGGAATGATGAGCAATTCATCGGCCTCAGTTATACTGCGGCGACGCTCATCGAATTTGTCACTCGCAGATGGATGCGAAAGTCTTTGCAATTGATGTGGTACCGCTTAACGAGACTCTCATTGGCAGAATACGTTCCTGCCTCGCACGCCGAGTGGCTCAGATGGGATTCCACAGAAGGAAAACTAGACTTGCAATTGGTCGATGAGCCTCAAAGCTGGAAGAACCTTCAAAATAAAGCGGCTTCGCCTTCGCTTGGCACATTCCCGCCAACCTTGGCGAAAAGGCCCGCGTTTACATTGTGGATGACGCTTGTGTACCCGCATCGTCTGGCGCCGGGCGTCGCAAAATTCATCGAAGATGCGGTGATGCAATCGTGACCCGGCGACAGCCCCGCGAACGAGGCTGCCAGAGGGAAAGACCACACGCTTACGCTCGTTGGCAACGAAGGCCGATGCCAGCTCGGCAAGCAGCTCTTCCATCGCATAGGCCGATGAGCCGAAGCGGTTCTGGAGATCGCGGTTGAGCCTTGACGGGTGGGTCACGCCCGGCACGGAGGAATTCAGGAATTCAACGCAGAGAGAGACACATCGAAGAACAGGCCGGCGATGCGGGTTCAGGAGAAGCAGCAATGAACGACGCAGGCAGGAACGAAACTCGCGACGATTGATGCCCATTTCCTTGGACGTTCTTCCATCTGGATTTGGGGACGATTGGATGTCGAGGGATGGGAATCCGCCGGGCATGACGGGAGCAATGTCAGCGAAATGTTGCCCGAATATGCACAGATTGACCGAATATCCACAAGAATTTCAAACCGTAAGACAATAACCCTTGAGCTAAGGAGATGTCCGTATTACAACTGATTGAGAGAGGTTGTGTTGCGCCCTAAGACATCATCACCACGCACCGAAATTACGAACGTGCGCCTGACGACAGAGGAGCGCTCCGAAATGGAGATATCCTCTCGACGGAGAGGCTTTCCCAGCCTCAGCGAGTATATTCGTTTTCTCCATAACAGTGCTGAACACGCCGATCATGCCTCGAATGGATCGAAAAAGCCTCCGCAGAATTTTGAAGCACCGGAACTGTTCTCACAAACGGATCTGGGGCGGATTTACCACGGAGACTCACTCGGGCTGATGCACGGAGCGCTAGAACCGGGAAGTGTCGATTTGATTATGACGTCGCCACCCTTCGGGCTCGTGCGAAAGAAATCGTATGGTAACGAAGATGCTGACAGATACCTAAAATGGTTTCGACCATTCGCTGAAGGTTTTCGCAGAGTTCTGAAGCCTTCCGGGAGTCTGGTGATCGATATTGGCGGTTCATGGAAGGCGGGAACCCCGACGCGCTCTTTGTATCACTTCGACCTGCTCATTATGCTTTGTCGTGAATTCGGGTTCCACTTATGCCAGGAGCATTATTGGTGGAATCCTGCTAAGCTTCCGACCCCTGCTGAATGGGTAAACGTTCGTCGCGTTCGTGTGAAGGACGCTGTGAATTGCATCTGGTGGTTGTCTCCAACACCATGGCCGAAAGCAAACAACCGGCGGGTGCTTGCGCCGTACAGTGATTCGATGCTCGATTTACTTGAGAATGGATACGAGGCGAAACTGCGACCGTCAGGTCACGACATCTCCGACAAGTTTGGGCGGAATAACGGTGGCTCTGTGCCACCAAATCTCTTGGCTCTCGCCAATACGGAATCGAACGGCCACTATCAAGACTATTGTCGAGAGCAGGGACTTCCCATTCATCCAGCTCGCTACCCCGCTGCCATTCCAGAATATTTCATTCGGCTGTTGACTGAACCTGGGGATGTTGTTCTCGATCCTTTTGCAGGATCATGCGTAACGGGAGAAGCTGCTGAATACAGTCTTCGTCGTTGGATTTGCTGCGAGATATCCAAGCCCTACCTTGACGGCGCGTTAGCGCGATTCGAAGAACAGCCTGCGCGTAAGGTGAAGGAAGTTTTCTACAAGATTGCATCCCCGTGTGCGGTTCCGGTTGATGAAGAGGAGATCATCCTGCCAATAGATGGAGGTCGCAAACGCCCGCTGCACCTCGTCACTCGCGCGAAGGCGACAATAAGGGGCGTCAACGTCCACCGAAAGACCCGCTTAATAAAGAGCGGAGTGCGTGCGTGAAATGTCAGCGGCAACGAATGACAGACTTTCGATCGAGGGGCTGAGCCACACCTTCTTAGATGCTTTGGGCGGCGCTGTAAGCTGGCACAGCGCAGCCGAGCGAAAGCCGCTAGAGATTGATTGCAAGAGCCCGCTTCCCCCTAAGCTCCGCGTCTACATTTACAACGCTACATATCCGCCTGGTGGGCGGACGATGGGTGAACATAAGATTCAGCTCATTGTTCCTGGGCAGGAACGTGGTGAAAGAGGAAATTTTGACGCTTCCGGAGGTCGAATTCCGCTCCTAGTCGGATTTCGGCCTGACCTCAAAATCTTCATGCTGTGGGATGCGGAGCTTTATGTGGATTTTTCCTACTCACGGAATGTCCAGATCATGCCGGAAACTGTATTCGAGGCCTTTGCCCGAGGAATAGCAACGCAAGAGCGGCGTCTCTGGACGCAAAACTCGGAAATCGTTATTGCTACTGACGCTCGTCACCTGGCGGAAGCCATCCTCGAAAGGCAGCGGGAAACCCTGAAACGGTTGTTGGGTGAAAAAGCATGAGCGGACTCGCCAGCTTGCCTCTCAAGACTGACTATCGGAAGGGCCGCGACAATATCGCTGATGATTTTTATCTGCCTTGCATGCGCGCTGCGGACCTTTACGACAGGGCTGTCGGGTTTTTTAATAGTGCAATCTACGCGATAGCATGGCCTAGCTTGAGGAACTTCGTAGAGCGTGGTGGCAAGATGCGGTTGATTTGTTCGCCTGTTTTGCCTCCTCAAGATATCGAGGCAATCGAAAACGGATACTCACGGCGCTTCGAGGAAGACAACGGCAACAAACTGAAGGATGACATCCGCTATATGCTGTCCACGCTGTATCTCTTCAAGCCGACGACGGTGCTTGCCACGCTGATTGCGCTGGAAATCGTCGATGTGCGGATCGCATTTATGAAGGGAACGTCTCGGCACGGTCGGCTGTTTCATGACAAACTGGGACTTTTCCTTGACGGTTTCGGAAACGCTGTGGCCTTCAAGGGATCTATGAATGAAACATGGGCGGGCCTTTCAGCAGACGGCAATCTGGAATCAGTCGATGTTTTCTTGTCCTGGGAACACGCCCGCGAGGCGGCGCGCGTTAAGGAACACAGGGATTACTTCGACGCGTTGTGGGAGAACAGATGTGAGCAAGATGGCGTCACGGTAAAGAAGTTTCCAGGGATCGCCCATTCTGAACTTATAAGCGCTGCCGACCCAAAAGGCTGGCCAGATCTTGTTGACGAGATTTGTAAGGAAATAGAAGCGGCAGAGCGGTTCGAAGTGCGCCAAGTGAGTGGGGCCAGAATTCTCCGCCCGCATCAGAGTTCTGCGCTTCAAAGATGGGAGGCACAGGGGCGGCGTGGGATCTTCGAACATGCGACAGGCAGTGGAAAGACATTCACCGCGATTTGTGCAATTCGCGAATCTCTGGGACGCGGAGAAGTTCCTGTTTTAGTGGTTCCAAGCGAATTGCTTCTCGAACAATGGTACAAAGAGTTGTCCGAGAATCTGGGAGACCTAAACCTACAGTTGCTGAGATGCGGAGCAGGGCACACAAAATGGCGCGACGATAGGCTCCTTGGATCGTGGACCCGCGCCGGCTCCGATACTCCCCGATTGGTCCTTTCAACCATGCAAACCGCGGCCTCAGACAACTTCCGCCTCGCACTCAGGCAAGGTACACACCTGTTTCTAGTCGCGGACGAAGTTCATCGCATTGGAAGCCCCAATCACCAAAAGCTTCTCTTACTCGATTCCGGGCCAAGGCTCGGTCTGAGCGCAACACCGAGGCGCGCCGGCGATCCCGATGGCACGGCGAGAATATTGGACTACTTTCAGGGCATCGTGCCGCCGCCATTCACCCTGCAAGATGCCATCAAGTCTGGATCTCTTACACCATACTTCTACCACGTTCATACCGTCACTCTGACAGCCGCCGAACAATCCAGATGGGACGAGATTACGAAACGCGTCCGGAGGTTTTCGGCACAAAGCGCCCGCGGCGGTGAACGAGCCCCGGCTCTCGACAGCACAATTGAGCGGCTCCTGATCGAACGGGCCAGAGTGCTTAAACAAGCAGAAGGAAAGGCGAGTGCAGCAGCCACAATCCTTGCGGCAAACTATCATCATGCAGATCGGTGGATCGTCTATTGTGATGACTTGACACAGCTGGCCGCTGTTCAGGCCACACTCCGCCAACGTGGATTGGAGAGTATGGAATATCATTCGGCAATCACGGGAAACAAGGAGCAGACGATCCGTCTTTTCGAAGTGAATGGCGGGATCGTCGTTTCAATTCGCTGTCTCGATGAGGGCGTGAATATTCCTTCTGTGTCCCATGCGTTGATCCTTGCTTCCTCGAAGAATCCGCGCGAGTATATTCAGCGACGTGGTCGGGTACTCCGTCCGGCTGAAGGCAAGAGTGTGGCGCATATTCACGACGTTCTCGTGCTTCCGCCTGGCCTGGATGCAACAGAAAGCGGGGAAGACCCCCGCCTCAACATCATCGGCGGCGAAATCGTTCGCTCCGTCGAATTTGGCAAGTCAGCGCTCAATCCAGCTGCAATTACGGACCTGGAACGTATTTCCCTGCGGTACACAATGGACTATAAAGCATTGATGAGCACAGGGTACGAGGATGAGGACGAGGACAATGGCTGAAGAGGAACTGTTAGACACAATCGAGCAAATCCGAAAGGCGAAATTTCCAGATCTACCCGCAGATCTCGTGAAACAAATCGTCCTAATTGAGAAAGACTTCACCGAGGATCGCCATGAAGCATACAAGCTCATTGGCGAAGTAATTGACTCGCACCTTAGCGCCACAGCTTCCCCCACGGAAGGGAAGGGGTAATCGATGCTCTCGATTCGGAGTATAGCGCTGACTGACTTTGGTCCGTTTAAGGATGAGCAACGCATCGACTTCCCAGCTGAGACAGGCGTGTCCATCATCTACGGCGAAAACATGCGGGGCAAGACAACGCTGCTCAACGCGATTCGTTACGCGCTGTTTGGGAAGGTAATTGCACGCGGTGCGACTCAAGTGGCATTGCATCAAATCGGGAATTGGGAGACCGCGAAGGAAAAGGGGAAATACGGCTTTAAGGTTGTTCTAGAATTTGAGAGCGACGGCTCCAAGTACCAGTTGACGCGCGAACATAAACCGCGCGCGGGTATTACAACCCCGCAAACGGATGTCGATTATCAGCAAGACTGTTTTCTCCGAAAGGACGGGAGTGTCCTTGGGCCAGCTGAACGCGATTATGAGCTGGCGCGTATTATGCCAGAGACAGTGTCCCGTTTCTTCCTGTTCGATGGCGAGCTTTTGCAGCAGTATGAAGAGTTATTGCGCAATGAAAGCGACATGGGACGCAACATTAAGGAAGCGATTGAACGGATTCTCGGCGTTCCGGTTCTAACGAACGGCAGGACAGATTTGGGAGAAATTGCGAAGGACGCGCAGAAGCGCGAGTCAAAAGCGGCGCAGAAAAACCAAAAAACGAAGGCACTTGGAAATCAGCACGAAGCATTGTTAAAGCAACGAGACGGACTTCAAGAAGAAACTGAGAGGCTGAAGAAGGAATTGGAAGGCCTCAGAGTTGGTAAGGCCTCGAAGGAAGAAGTGCTACGCAAAACGGAAAAGACAAAAGGCCTACTCGACGAGCGGGCGCGGCTGCAGGACGAGATTGCTGTCGCAGAGACCCGACTCAAAGAGAAAGAGGACAAACGTCAGGAGCTTCTCGCCGTAGCATGGAAAGGCCTGTTGAAGAAGCGCATACGGCTTACGCTCGATAGCCTGGAAGCAGAATTAAAGAGTGCGCGGGATCTCTATTCTCGGGCATTGATATCGTCCGACGTCGCTCTTAAACTTCGTACCGCTCTTGAGGACGGCCAGTGTTCGACGTGTGGACAAGAGTTGTCTGCGGCTGCGAAGGAACGTCTGAGTGGAATTGTTTCGGAGAGCATGTTAGCGGCAGACAAGGAGCTTCTGGAAGCAAAGATTCAGCAGTTCGAGAGCCGGATTGCAGCACTGAAGCAGAGTGAGGCCGTTAGCAACGCGGACGTTCTACAAGTTGTGCAGGATTCGATTGACGATCTCAAGATTAAGAAGGCAGGCTCGGAAGACCGGTATAAAGAAATCCTGGACCAAACAAAAGATCTGGATGAGACGGAGCTTCGGAAGCTGTATTCGGAATATGACCGTACCTTGATCGATATGGGGCTGCTTCAGGAGGGTATCAAGAGACAAGACGAGGCTCTCAAGACTATCAATGAAAACATCGGCAAAGTTGAAGCTGAAATTGCAAAATTTGCTGACGCTGATCTCGACACAGAGCGAGCGCGGAAGGATCTGTGCGAGAAACTGCGATTACTATTTGCAAGTGCGGTCGATGCTTATCGTGAACGGCTTCGAGCTAAAGTTGAGAAAGATGCAACCGCTCTATTCAGAGAACTGACGAGCGAACCCGAGTACAGCGGATTGAGTATCAATGATAGCTACGGCTTGACGATCATTCATCAGGACGGGTCGGCAATTCCGGTACGATCGGCAGGAGCTGAGCATATCGTGGCGCTGTCACTCATGGGCGCTCTTCAGCGCAACGCTCCTTTACGAGGGCCAATTGTTATGGACTCCCCCTTCGGACGTCTCGATGATCAGCACACGGCTAAAGTTGTTCAGGCGCTTCCGAGCATGGCTGACCAGGTAATGCTATTGGTATATGAGTCCGAGCTCGACCCAAAGCAGGCACGGAATCAGCTCGAGGGTAAGCTGCGCAAGGAATACAGCATCGTGCGCCGTTCGGCGCGACATTCCGAATTGGTAACAACCGCACAGGGGTGACTTCAATGGCTGATGATAAGAAGACAATAGGCCTCACGGATGCGAACAAGGCCACAATGCAGCGGGTCGTAGAGCTAGCAGCCTTTAAGCTCGACATGGATGCCGCGAAGTTTGCTTTCGCCTTGGCAGTGAATCGAAACTGCGAGCCAACGCAGATCGAAGGCGCTGGCACAATCTGGAATGTGGGAAGCTTCGACGAGGGTGGAGACATCAAGGCTTTGATTCAAAACCTGTTTCCAAACGTAGACACGCCCTACAGGGCGCTGGAGTCTCTTATGAATGTGGGATTCTCCATTCTCGCGTCTGAGATCAAATCCAATCCAAGTGTTCGGATTGAGGAATTGCTCAAACAAGAAACGGGCACACGATGACATTGTACCCAGGAGAATTTGAAGCCTAAATTACTGCCGGAAAGACGCGGCGCATGGTTCTTTCCTGAAAGGGATGAACGCGGAGATCCGAATCCATGCAAAAAGAAGGCCGTTCGATCACCGTTCTCCTTACTCCCCTCGGGACCGAACAACGGCGTAACTGATTTCCGAGCTGATGAGCCTTAGGTTGGTGTTGCGGGCAAATAGGCCCACAACAACCAACGGTCGTCGCGGACGACAAAGGAGCATCTCATGCAGCACGAGCATCCAATTCACATATTCATCAACAAGAAGGAGTACGAGATCCATGACCCCGTTCAGACGGGAGCCAGCCTGAAGAATCTGGCAGGCATTCCGTTGAACGACGTGCTGTTCCTTCAGCGGCCGGGCGAGGATGAAGTCATCCCGAACGATACGAAGATCACGCTGAAGAACGGCGAGCATCTGCACAGCCAGCCCCCGGCCGATTACGGCTGGGGCGCGGCCCTTCTTGCCGACGCCGGCATTCCTGCCGAGCGTGCCGTGCTGCATCCGGAGGCCGGCGGATGGCAGTTCCTTGTGATTTCCGATTTTGATCTGCCCCGAGCCTTCGAACCAAACCGCGTGGAATTGCTCGTCAAGCTGCCGCCGGGGTTTCCGGATGCAGCGCCGGATATGTTCTGGGTTCACCCTGCTGTCCGGACGGTCGCCGGGGGCGTCCCGCGGTCAACGTCGAATGAACGCTTGCTAGGGAAAAACTGGCAGAGGTTTTCGTGGCATCTGGCTGCGGGGGCTTGGAAACCAGGCGTCAGTGAATTCCGGGATTTTCTTCGGTGCATTTATTCCCGTTTTCTGCGGTTGGATTGAGGTCACCA
>Ga0302320_10019864_pt1 | contig 13449 bp, 17 predicted proteins | sample Bog_T0_3_FD_202130 | JGI IMG/M metagenome (GOLD analysis project Ga0302320, IMG submission 202130) | Peat permafrost microbial communities from Stordalen Mire near Abisko, Sweden - Bog_T0_3 | ecosystem: Environmental > Terrestrial > Soil > Wetlands > Peat | place: Sweden: Abisko, Stordalen Mire...
ATTCCGGCCGATTTCCGGGCTGACGGAAATTCAACAGAAATACCTGTTATTGCCATTGACGCGGCCGGCCATTTCGGTAATATTGACAGCCGCGGCAGACATTAAGTGGTTTGCCGCCGGAGCCTTTCCCGGAACTGACCCAGGACCCTTGATTTCCGCCCGCTCGATTCACGTTCTCCGGGAAAGGGCTCCCAAACATCCCGCATGGCCCGTATCGGGCTTCACAACCCGCGCAGCCGACGATACCAATCAGAATTCAAGGAGGATTCGATCATGCTCGTTCTCAGCCGCAAGTCCGGAGAAACGATTCACATCGGCAATTCGATCACGGTGACCGTGATCGAAGTCAAGGGCGATCGCATTCGGCTCGGCATCTCCGCGCCCAGCGAAGTGCCTGTCCACCGTGAAGAAGTGCGAAAAAAAATCGAGGCGGAGCTTTCCCCGGTCGTTCACGGTTAGTATAACGTAAGCGTTCCGTCCGCCGCGGCGGTTGCCGCCGCGGCATGGAGTGTCATCGAGTTTGCTGCTCTGCGCGTCCGGAGCTTAGTCCCCGGCGCCGCGACACGGCGGCTCTCGTAGCATTTTGGCCCCTTACTGGCATCATTGAAACTTTCGGAGGTCGCTGTCTGTGAAAGTGTTTCTTCAGGGCAAGGACGAGAGTATTGTCATCAACGGCGATATCGTGGTCACAGTTTTGAGAGTCCTGGGCGACGAGGTGCTCTTAGGGATCGATGCCCCGGAGTGGCTGGCGATCGACGACTATGCGGATGCCCAGATTCCGAATCATGGCGAAGTTGCTCGCTTGCCAGCGCGATAGCCGCAGCCTCGCGGCGCCCGAAAGTACGTCAGCCGCATCGGTCAATGCCTTTGCGCAGAACGAGGGCTGTTCACGGCAAGCCGGCCGGGTCCGATTTCGTGCGGCACGCGGCCCATCTGACCGAAGTCGTATTGCTGGGCAACATCGCCATCCGCACCAACGAGAAGTTCCTCTGGGACGCCGAAAACCTGCGTTTCAAGAACAGCGATGCGGTCAACAAGCTTATCAACCCGCCGTACCGGTCGGGCTGGACGCTGTAGCTTTTTGACATGCTATGACGCGCGCGCTTCACTGAAATGCACGACGCGGTCGTGAATCTGGTGGGCGACGATTTGCAGAGAGTTGCCTCCGGCGATTTTTAGTCGACGGGCAATGTTTTCGGGGAACTCCAATCGCATTGGCTGGTGTTCTCGGATCGTCTTCAAGTGGTTATCGGGAACCCGAAATGTGCAGTCTGGCGCCTTCGTTTCGTTGGGTCGGGTCTCCCGTTCGATGGAGACCAGAAGCCGGTCGGTGAGGAGATTATCCCCACAAAACAACTGACAGTAGACCATTGCCATGACAAAATCCTTTCACTTCCATGTAGCCCGCCTGTCGGGCGGACAACGCCAGGAATCGCCGCACCAAGGTGAAACCCATTAGCACTATCGACTTGTAGGGCTAGCTATGGTCACAAGAAACGGCGGTGTGGCGGCGGAAGAATCGAAATGTGGCTGGGTTTTCCGGTTTGGCGGCCAATTTTGCCGGGTTGCACTCCCCGCACGGCCTGTTTCCCGCCTGTATCACCCCGCACCTCTAGCGCCTCTCTACGAGCCCCACCTGGTCCGCTGCCTTTTTCTCGCGGGCGCTATTCCCGGAAACACCCGCGACAGCAGCGATCGAATACGTTTGCCGATCTGCCGCAGAACGTATCGGCCGTAGAGCTTCCACTGTTGGTACTTCGTCATGGGGCGCCTTCTTGGGAATCGGCCGAGGTTTTCATCAGGTCACCAGGTCGTCGGGCAGACCTACCTCGCTCAGCATCCGCTTGAACTTGCTCGTCACCGAGTCGGGCGCCAAGGCGGGAACGACCCGGACGTCGACCGTGACCTCGCAGGGCAGCCCATTCTCCCGGAACATGCGTTGCAGGGTTACTTCTCCAGAGTCGATCGAAAAGGCGCTGCCGGGCAATAACTCCAAGCGGACCACCAGCCGATTGCGTTCCGTCTGGATCGCCTGCCACTCGCGGATCTGGCCCAACGAGTCGATGACGCTGTGGAATAGCGCGGCGGGGACCATCCGATACTTGCTGCCGTCATTGACCCAGAAGATCTCGGCCGCCCGACCTTCCACGTGGGCCAATCGCGGCAACCGGCTGCCGCAGCGGCAAGGTTCCTCGGCGATAGAAACCTGGTCGCCCACCTCGTAGCGAATGAAAGGCTGCACGGTGTTGGCGAGGTTCGTGACGAGGATTTTCCTGCCCAATTGCCCCGGCGGAACGGGCTGGTAGTCGTCATCGACAACTTCCAGGAAGGCCCAATCGGCATTGATGTGGGCGCCGCCGCCGGCCAGGCATCCGTTGGTCAAGAGCAGGCACTCGCCCACTGCATAATGATCCGGCAACGGAACACCAAATGCGGCCTCAACACGGTTCCGCGCGCGGGCGGTCAACTGTTCGCTGATATTCGCAATCTGGCGGAGCGCGCGCAGTTTGAGTTGCCCGGCGCGGAGGGCGAGCGCCTCGAGCACGCTCGCATAGGAGACGAGCACGTTCGGCTGAAAGGCATTAAGCTCCTCGACCAAATCCGCTTGGAGTGACGAAAGTCGCTTGATCCGCACGAAACTTCCCACCAACTCCGGCATGAACTCCATGGCGGAACCCGAAGGATACGACCCGCGCTGCATGGTCACGATCGCGATGCGGACCGGTCGCAGCAGGCGGCTTACGGCTTGCAGTATGCCCGGGGCGCCGGCCGGGTTGGCGCGGGAGCACATCAATGCATAGAAGACTTGCAGCGCCTTGCGATCCTGGAGGATCAACATCGGCTGTCCCTGGCTGCCCGAGGTGTGGCTGACAGCGTACCGGCCCAAGTACCAGCGTCCGAGATTATCCGGATCGGCGACAAACCGCTCGACCTCGGACAGCCGGACCTCGGGATCGGTCGCCACCTGATCGAAATGGGCCATCAGTTCCGCTTTGCCGCAAGGCGGCAGGTCCGAAAGCTTGAAATGACTTCGGTCAATCCCGCGGTACTTTTCCCGGTAGAAAGGCGATCGATCGATCGCCAACCCGACCAGTTGCCGTAGCCGCTTCTGGCGAAGCCGCTCGACTTTCTCCGTTTTCCAGGTGGGTATTGGCAGGTTCTGCGCGATGCAAGCCGCGAATCGGATCGTGTGCAAAAGTGACATTGGGATGAATCCTACCCAGGCATTCAGAATGCCACGGCCCGCAAGGCTGGCAATTTATTGACGGTTATCCTACCCGTCGAAGTTCTTCTCGTGTGGCAAGCTGGAAACCCGTCAAAGGTTTCGCTGACAAGGCATTCCGATACGCCTTCTCCGCCCACTCGGCAAGACCCTCGGGCACCACGCCGCCGCGCTCCACGACGAAGTATTGATTGAGGCCCCTGTACATCGTTCCTGGCAACGAAGGGCCAAGTGCCTCAGCTTCATATTCCTCGGGCAAGGCCAATCCAACGATCAACCGCTTGCTGCTTTTCAACCAGATCGCAGCGAATACAGGGCTTTGGGGAGCGGTGTGGACGGTGAATTTGATGTAAGTGGTCATTAGTTCGCTGTCGGCATCAGGAGCGACAGCTAAGAGCAGCCGTGAAATCTGCATGAATTGCCCGCGAAGCGATTCCCAGGCAGGCCCGCTCACCTTGGCAATAGTGTGTTGCGTCAATTCGCCCACAGGTTTTCCGTCTTGTTCATAGGTTTTCCTTCCATCATTCACTCCTTCTATAAAAGCGGCCCCGCCGATTTGCGGGTCATCAGCGGGGCGTTCACTTTGGGCAGCGACACGCGGCTGTGGACTGCACCATTTGGGAAGTAACTGGCAGGCATCCTTTCCGCCAGAGTGGGAATCATACTACGGATCGCGGCAGCAATAAAGACAAGATTTGCGCTGGCGGTGCTATCAGTGCTTGCGTGGGGCGGTAGGCAATTTGGGTATTACGATGCCGCGCAGCTCTCAAGCCGACGAACGCAAAGCCCTGGTGACGGCGACCATTTTCAGTATTTTCCCGTCGTCGTCATAAAATTCGACCGCATTCCAGCCCGCACCCCAAATGGCATAGCCCCCATCGCAGTGAAACTTGTGGCCGATAAAGCAGCCGTCCTTGATAAGCAGGGTTTCGCACACGTCGATTGGTGGCGGCATCCCCAGGTTGGAGAACGTCGCTACCACAAGATTGTAGATAAGAGTTGAACCGCTCATGCCTCTCCCGTGCGGTCTTGGCGAATGCCCATACTCGATTATACGACCGCTGACGGTTGGTTCCAAATTACTTTAACGGCATGTCGCGTTTCCTCGTTTAATTCCTGCCGCCTACGGGCCGTACAAGCGATTTCAGGCCACGCCCAATTCCCAATTGGTGGCCGAGGAAACGAGTTCGTCCCGCCAAACGTCAAACGGCGATGGCTGGCCTTCGCACCGGCCTACGTGTGGCAAGCCAAATTGTGTGTCGTGTTCCCCTACGCGGACCACGCGACCGCAAATGGACCTCGTCCACCCCGAAGCCGGCCTCGCGCAGACGCTGCGCGAAGGCCTGATCGGGACCGGCTGACCATACGGCTAACACGCCCGCAGGCCGAAGTGTTGCAAAGGCTGCATCCAGTCCGGCCCGCGAGTAGAGCCAGTCGTTGCCCTTCCTGGTCAGACCCTTGGGGCCGTTATCTACGTCCAGCAGAATGGCGTCATAGATCCCATGCTCCGCTCTCAGAATCTGCGCGATATCGATCTCGCGAACCGTGACCCGGTCATCCTCAAGGGGACGACCAGCAAGATCTGCAAGCGGTCCCCTGTTCCACTTCACTACCGCCGGCACCAACTCAGCCACTACCACTTGGCCATCGGCCCTAAGTCGATGCAATGCTGTGGCCGTGGTATACCCCATTCCCAGCCCTCCGATTAGGACATGAGGACGGGAACGGTCGGCGACTCTTGCGCAGGCAAGCTCGGCCAGAGCCTCCTCCGAGCCGTGGATACGGCTGTTCATGAGTTCGCAGCGATTCAGCCTGATCGAGAATTCTTCGCCGCGCTTGTATAAGCGAAGTTCCCCTTTGCTTCCGGGGACGGGCGAGCTGTCAAGCAATTCCCACGGAACCATAGACACCTCAACTCCCTGCATTTCAGAGGACTGAATCCGACCGCCTTCCAACCAAGATGATGGGTACCGATCGAATTGTCAAGAATCGGTGGTTTGATGGGAAAACCGGAAAACGCATGAGTTCTTGACGCAATCGGGCAAGCGAAGCCAGAACGCGAGCCGGCTTCCACTACTACTTCACCGTGAAGGTTCGTTCTTGTCATGGGCTTCGCATCGCTATTCTATAGGGATTTGCTTCGAGGGCATCCAACACGTTGCCTCTGATAGGGAGGACCTGGTCGAACATGGCATCGGAGCAAAGTCTTTGGAGCTCGGGTCCCAGGCCACACAGTACCAGCTCGCCCCCCTTCGACGCCATTTCCCTGCTCAGCATCACTATTTTGTGGATCATCAAGCTCGACAGGCGGTTAACGCCGGAGAAGTCCAGGATGAGACGGTGGATGTCATCCCGGTCCGCCACGCCGGACAGTTCCGCGTCGAAAACGTTCACGGCGAATTCATCCAGAATGTGGCATTCAGCAAAGCGGACAACCATCGCGTCGCCATGCTTGGATACTTTCAGATGATGATCCCTCAGCGTAGGAGTTTTGAACATTCTGGTGAAAGGGGGGGAAGGTGTAATGGAGCCACCGCTACGAGTTCGTGCTATCGTGGGACAAGGATTACGCAAAACTCCATAATAGAACGGTTCGTCAGCAACACAATTCCGAGAATCGACCAATTTCACATAGAAGAATCCACTACCCCCTTATGGCGTATGGCAGGTTCAGGGCCAGACGAGAAATCCTGCGGGATACGCCCATTCGGCGTAATCGGTGCTTTAACGGGAGTCGCCCTGCGTTGGTTCGACCACCAGCGGATGGTTGGTCAGTGCGACTTTCAAGGCGATGCACTCGTGCTCCATCGCGTCAATGGCCTCGCCGGCTTCGGCTGTCAGCACTTCAGCCGTCACAGGGGGGCAAGGGGCGGCGGAGGCTGCCACTAGAAGTCAATCAGAAGGCCCGCACGCAGCCGATGCAAGTTCTTGTCAGATGGCACTTTCTGACAGCAAGAAACACAAAAGGGCATCGGATGGCTCCGATGCCCAAAAGTGGAGGCGGCGGGGGCGAAGTCGGGAGGGAACTGACTTGTTCCAAGCGCACCATCGAAGGCACGGGTTCCCCGCCACCATTTGCGGATTTCGGTCGATAGGGAACCGGGGCAGCTTCTCGCCGATGCCAAGTGCCCTTGTCCAGAGTGTCGAGCGACCCGCCGCAAGCCACGAATTGCCCTGGAATCAGGGGAGTCGGTTTGTTACCCTGGTAAAAAGAAGGGGCAAAATGCTGCGATTCTGGCGGGAGCGGAAGTCAAGAGGAGAAGGAAAAATGAGACGGTTCATCCTTGTGCTCGTGGCAGTGACCACGACGGCTTTGTCGATCGGCGCAGTCAAGGCAGACCCTCCCCAAGCAGTCGTCACCCCTGCGCCGGGTGCCACGGGCACGGCGGCTCCAGTACCGAACCCACAGTTCTACAATGGCTACTGGTGGTATCAGATGCCGGACGGTCGCTGGCTGTATAACGTGAACGGACAGTGGGTCAGCCCGCCTGCTCAAGCGGTCTACGCCTACCCAAACTACGTCGTGGCTCCACAACCTTACTACTACCCGTACCCTTACGGATACGGCTACCCGTCCGTCACAGGCGGGCTGTGGATCGGCGGCGGCTGGGGCGGCGGTGGTTGGCATGGCGGCGGGTGGCACCGCTAACCGGTCACGGCTGGAAACGTGCCTGGTCGCTTGAATCCATTGGCTTAGTTTTCTCGCCGCGTTCCAGACTGCTGCCCCTCCGCAAAGCCCCCGTTCCAAACTTCGCTTTGATCTCGTCGGCCACGGCATCCACACGGCTATGCTTCTCCCGCTCCTCGCCGTCGAAGAGCATGCCCTGAATCTGGTCCGTGTTGTCCAGGCCACTGACGCCCATGCCCAGCAGCCGCACGGGTAGGTGCCCGGCCGGAAGCCGATGGCATAGAAGTTCGTCGGCTGCCTGCCACAACTCCTGGGTGATGTTCGTGGGCTCCGGCAGGGTCTGGGAGCGGGTGATCGTCGAGAAATCGGCGAAGCGGACTTTGAGATGCACAGTTCGGCCGCGCAGCCCATGACGTCGCAATCTACAGCCGACCTGCTCGACGAGATCCACCAGCCATGCTCGCAGCACCTCCATGTCGCTGATGTCATGCTCGAACGTGGTCTCGTTGGAGATTGACTTCGCCTCCCGCTCGGGCACCACGGGCCGGTCGTCGCGGCCGTGAGCCAAGTCCCAAAGGTGCTCGCCGCTTGTGCCGAAGCGGGCCTGGAGCACATCCAGCGGGCACTGGCGGAGTTGCGCAATGGTGCGGATACCCAACCCCTGGAACACCTTGCTACTCTGTTTGCCCACGCCCCAGAGCCGCTCGACGGGCAGCGGATCGAGGAACTCCTGCACTTTGCCCTGTTCCACAACGACTAAGGCGTCGGGTTTTTTCAGGTCGCTGGCGATCTTGGCCAGAAACTTGTTGGGCGCCACGCCCACTGAGACCACCAGCCGTAATTCCGTACGGATAGCCTGCTTGATTTGCCGTCCGATCTCTACCGCGGAGCCGAACAATCCTTCGCTGCCCGTCACATCCAGAAAGGCTTCGTCGAGCGACAGCGGCTCGACGAGGGGCGTGAACCGCTCGAAGATGTCGCGGATCTGACCGGAGACCTCGGCGTAGTAGTCGATCCGGGGCGGGAGGTAGATGCCCTGCGGACAGAGGCGGTGGGCCGTGGCCGAAGGCATGGCGCTGTGGACGCCGAACTTGCGGGCGACGTAGTTGGCCGCCGACACCACGCCCCGCTTTTCCGGCGAACCGCCCACGATGACCGGTTTGCCGACCAGTTCCGGCCGGTCTCGCTCCTCGACCGAGGCGTAGAAGGCGTCCATGTCCGCGTGGATTATCATGGGAAGCCCTTCAACTCATGTACCACCCGCCGTTGACGTTGATCGTCTGGCCGGTGATGTAGCCGTTGGTGGCCAGCATGACCACCACGTCGGCCACCTCGTCCACCGTGCCGAACCTGCCCACCGGGATCAAGGCCGGGGTGGCGCGGGGGTTGTCGCGGATCATGTCCGTCTCGATCAGGGCCGGGGCGATGGTGTTGACCGTGATTCCCTCCTTGGCCAGCAGGGCGGCGTAGGAGTGCGTCAGGCCGATGATACCGGCCTTCGAGGCCGCGTAGTGCGGGCCGATGACGCCACCGGTCTGGGCCGCGACGGAGGAGAGGTTGATGATCCTGCCCCGCTTCGCCGCGCGCATGGCCGGCAGCACGGCCTGGGTGACCAGGAACACCGATTTCAGGTTGACGGCCAGCACCTCGTCCCAGTCTTTCTCCGTGATCTTGTCGATGGGCTGCGGGCGGGTGATGCCGGCGTTGTTCACCAGCACGGCGACCGGCCCAAGCTGGCTTTCGACCTGCCTGACCATCCGGTTGACATCCGCGGCGATCGACACGTCGGCTTGGAGGGCCACGACCCGGCCGCCCATGTCCTGGATCTCGCGGGAGACCGCTTCGGCCTCCTGGCCGCGGGTCTTGTAGTTCACCGCCACGGTGGCTCCGATCTTCGCCAAGGCCACGGCGGCGGCCCGGCCGATACCCCGGCTGGCCCCGGTGACCAAGGCGACCTTGCCTTCGAGCGATCCAAGGTGCGATGTCATGGCCTTCACCTTTCCTCGGCAGGCGGCACCAGCGGCAACGGCAACCATGCCAGCCCGATGTCACGGTTCATGTGGCTCTTGACGCCCACGGGCATCTTGGCCTCTGCGTTGCCATCATACAACAAGGCCAGCCGGTCGCCGACACGTATCACAGACGGCAACCCGATGATGTGCTTGGACCAGGTGCAGTTGCTGCGGTCCATGACCACCGCCTTGTGGGCCGGGTCCCAATGGTTCAAGTCCTTGCTCCAGTAGACCCACACGGCGTCGGTGTACTCGAAGCCGTCGAGCCCGACGTGGTTCGTGAACAGGAACCAGGTCTGGTTGGCCGGCTCGAAGTAGAGCGAGGAGTTCTCCACCTGCTCGGTTGCCGGCAGAATCGGTTCAGGGTTGAGCGTCCAGGGGCCGTCCAGGTTTTTCGTGCGGGCGATGCTCAGGGTGCGGCGGATCGGATGATCGACGGCAGCGCTGAAGAACATGAGGAACTCGTCGCCCTGCTTGACGATCTGGCCGGGGCTGGCCGTGACCGAGTAGTAGGTATTCGGCTTGGCCTGGAACGGAATGACTTCCTTCTGCTTTGTCCACGGGCCGGTCGACGACGTACTTCTGGCCTTCATGGTCAGGTACGGGAAGGCCGGTATCAGATCGGGGGCCGGACTGGTGTGGGGTGTGCCCAGGTAGAACATGTGCCAGGCCCGGCCGTCGAAGAAGGTTGTGCCGTAGGAGGCCGAAGCCGAGTCGTTCTCACCGGCCTTGCCCAGTTCCAGGACCGGGCCCTTCTTCTGCCAGTGGATCAAATCCTTGCTCGTTGCCAGCGCCGCCAGCCAGCCCTTGGGGCCCGCCGCGTCGTAGTGCATGTAGTAGGTGCCGTCAGCCTCGAACACCCACACGTCGCGTGCCCCGAGGAGGTCACATTGGCCGGGGCCGTCGCCGTGGCGAAGCACAACACCGTGGTCTTGGGCGTCCAGGCGAAACTTCGCGGCCGGCCGCCCATCGCGGTACGTCGCGGCAGACGGAACGGCAGCGGGCTGCGCCCCAGCAAGGGTTGGCAGAAAGCAGATAATTAGTCCCTGGACAAACATGATGCTAGTGCCTCCCTTATCCTTCCTCGTTGGCAACCCGCACCAACTGCTTGCCGATGTTCGCGCCGTGGAACAGGCCGATGAACGCCTCGGGGGCGTGCTCCAGGCCGTCCACGATGCTATCCTGGTACTTCACCTTGCCCTCCTTGATCCACTGGGCCACATGCTGCTGCCCCTCGCGGAACCGGTTGGCGAACTGGAACACCAGGAACCCTTCCGCGCGGGCCTGCTTGACGATCAAGTGCCAGAACAGTCGTGGGCCTCGGGGCGGCCGGGTGGCGTTGTACTGGTCGATCTGGCCGCAGATCACAATCCGTGCCCCGACATTGATCTGGGTGAACACGGCGTCGGTCAGCGGCCCACCCACGTTGTCGAAGTACACGTCGATTCCCTGGGGACAGACCTCCTGGAGCTTGGCTGTGTAGTCCTTCACGCCCTTGTAGTCGAACGCCGCGTCAAAGCCCAGCTCGCCGGTTAGGTAGTCCACTTTTAACTGCGACCCGGCGGAGCCGACCACGCGGCAACCCTTGATTTTGGCGATCTGGCCCACCAGCGAGCCTACGGCCCCAGCCGCCCCCGAAACGAACACCGTCTCGCCCGGCCGGGGCCTGCCGATCTCCAGCAGGCCGAAGTAGGCCGTCATGCCCGGCATCCCCAGGATGCCCAGCGCCGTGGACATGGGGGCCAGCGACGTATCGAACTTCTCGATACCCTGACCGTCCGAGAGGGCATACTCCTGCCAGCCCCAGTAGCCCACAACCACGTCGCCGGCTTGGTAACTGGGATGCTGGGATTCCACCACGGTGCCCACCGTGCCGCCGACCATGATCTGGCCGATCTGGACTGGCTCGGCGTAGCTCTTGGCCTCGCTGATACGGCCCCGCATGTACGGGTCGACCGACAAGTAGTTTGTTTTCACCACGAACTGTCCATCGGCAAGTTCCGGGACCGGCGTCTCGACGAGACGGAAATCGGACGGCGTGGGCAACCCTTCGGGTCGGGTTGCCAGGACGATTTGACGGTTCATGGTGGCCATCGAGATTTCTCCATTGGGAATCAGCGGGAGATACTGGGCAGTCTGCAAGATCACGGTCCCATCTTACCGCATCGCCTGGCCAGCGTCGATTATAGGCCAAGACGAGCACGCCACCGCCGTGTCACGGGTCCGCGCCGAACGGCTCGACCTGCCGTATTTCGAGGGTGTCGAATTCACCGTTGCCTGCCGTTACCGCTAGGGTTCACTCGCCCGCAACCAGCCCTTCGGCCGACACAACTCGACCACTGTGTTTCATCGCTACGCGATCCTTCAGCACATGCCCCGGCTTGAACGTGACCGTCACACGCTCGCCAACCATGACTTTTTCGCCCGTCCTTGGATTGCGGCCCTGTCGGGGCTTCCGCTTCTTCACTGCGAATACACCGAAGTTGCGGAGTTCGACACGGCCTTCCTCGGCCAGGACGTTGACGATCGCGTCGAGCGTCTTCTGAACGATCAGCTTGGTTTCCAGCTCGGAACGGTCCAGTTCGTCGGCGATGCGGCGGACGATGTTCTTTTTGGTCATGGTGTGGTTACTTGCTCACGCCTTCCGCCGGCTCATCTTCTGCGCCTCGCGGGCGATCATCAACTCCTCTCGGGTGTGGATCACTAGGATTCGCGACGGTGAGTCAGCGAGAGAGATATCACTGTCGGTCCGATTGGCCGCATTCCGCAATAGATCGAGTCGCAGCCCCAGGCATTCCAACCCCTGGCAGACCATGAAGCGAAGGGTCGGCGAATTCTCGCCCACTCGGTCGGTGAAGGCCAGAACGTCGACTCCACCCATACTGACCGCCAGGGCCCCAACGGCCGCACGGACACGGTCAGCGAACATGTCCATCGCCAAGCGGGCCCGACAATTGCCCTGTTGCGCCGCGAGTTCGATTTCAGAGAAGTCGGATGATACGCCGGAAACGCCTAACAAGCCAGACCCCTGGTTCAGCACCGCGTCCAGATCGTCGGCAGTCAAGCCATAGTGGCGCTCGACATGGGAGAAGATGCCCGGATCGAGGGAGCCAGGCCGCGTAGCCATCATCAGACCGTCCAGGGGTGTGAAGCCCATGGTCGTGGCAACTGCAACATTACTGTGGATTGCTGCTGCCGAGCAACCACCGCCCAGATGACAGTTGATAATCCGCAGCCCAGTCGGATCGCGCCGCAGGATCTCGGCCACCCGACCTGCACAGTATTGGTGGCTAATTCCGTGAAAACCGAAGCGGCGCACGCCCCAATCGGAATACCATGCGTACGGCACGGGATAAACGTGTGCCCGCGGAGGAAGGTGCGCGAAGAAGGCCGTATCGAAGACCGCCACTTGGCGCGCGTGCGGCAGCACAACCTCCGCCGTAGAGATGGCTGTCAAAGCAGGTGGATTATGCAAAGGGGCCAACCCGGACCAGTGGGCGATGCTTTGCTTCACCGAGCCGTCTATCAACATGCTCTCGGAAAACTCGGCTCCGCCGTGAACAACACGGTGTCCAACGACCCGGATATCCGCCAATATCCGCCCGCGGTCGGGATGTGCTTCCGCCAGCGATTGAATCGCACAGCGTACCGCTGCCGGATCTTCCGGCACGTCGACCGTGCGGCTTTGCACGCCCATCTCCTCGGCGGTGCGTAAGGTCAGCAGCGCACGATGCCGATCGCCGCTGGCCCAATCAAGGGCCCCTGATACCAACAATGCGCAGTCTGGATCGGTAAAGAGACCGAACTTCAGGCTAGTGGAACCGGCATTGAAGACCAGGATGCTCATGGTGCTGGAAAGAACACCCCGGTTCAAATCGTCTGGATCAGGAGCGTTTGCATGTTCGGAGATTGGACGACTTACTTCGCCATGTCCTTGAGCGTCTTCAACGCCCGTACCTTGACCTTGCTGGAGGCGGGCTTGGCCGGGCGGTCCATCAGTTCGCCGGGCTTGAACGGGTTCAGAACGCCCTTCTGGGCGGGCCGGGCCGGAATCCTCTTCTTCTCGATCTTCACAAGGCCCGGGATCGTGATCGCGCCGGCGCCCTTATTGCTGAGACTGGCTTGGATCTGGGCGCCCAGGGCTTCCAGCACGGCCGCCACCTGCGACTTGGGCACTTCCGTGGCGGCGGCGATGTTGGCGAGCAGTTCGGTCTTGGTCAGGGGTTTCGTGGGGGTGGCAGCTTTGGCCATGGTTATATTCCTCCGTGTAAGCCGATAGGTAAAAAGAATTTTCCATCCGTAGGGGATCGAGATGATTAGAGCGATTGGGGCGAGAAACGCAAGCCCTTGGCCGAGTGGCCGATGGCAGTTTGGCTCGCGATCGGGGTGCGCAACCGTTGCGCACTTGCTGTCCTCGCTTGCAGTGCGCAATCGTTGCGCACGCTGCCAGCCATGCCGCGGACGGCAAAGGATAAGCGGGTGAATTCGGGGCATGCATTTTGACGTGGTGGTTGATCGGAAATCGTCGAAGCGAAGATTTTGGGATTTGATACCCATTTCTGCCCCAATAGATGGGTACATTGCCA
>Ga0302320_10019866_pt1 | contig 13448 bp, 10 predicted proteins | sample Bog_T0_3_FD_202130 | JGI IMG/M metagenome (GOLD analysis project Ga0302320, IMG submission 202130) | Peat permafrost microbial communities from Stordalen Mire near Abisko, Sweden - Bog_T0_3 | ecosystem: Environmental > Terrestrial > Soil > Wetlands > Peat | place: Sweden: Abisko, Stordalen Mire...
TGTGGTCGCCGAAGGGCCCCTCGGCACGCAACTCGCCCAGCTCAACGTAGCCCTCGAGCACGATCTCAGCATGAGCCGGGACTTCAAGATCGACCGTCTCGCATTTGACGATCTCGACCGGCTTGCCGCGGAGAAAACCGGCGATCATGAATTCCTCAACCTCGGGCGGCGCGGGCACGATGGCGGCGAAGGTAGTTGCCGGATCGGTGCCGATGGCGACCGCGACCTCAAGCCGCGAACCTTTCAGGTTTCCAAGAGCCACCTGCGGCAAACCGCCGAGGGGGCCGTCAGGGATCGAGACCGCGCCGCCGGCCGACTCGGCCATGGCCGCCACGCGAGCCGTCAAGGGATCCGCGTCTGAAGCCGAAGCCGCTGCAATGCGCATCGCCTCACGGTAGTGCTCGGCTGCCACCTTTTGCCGCTGCCAGTGCATGCCGGTTGTCTGGCCGTCGTAGACCTGCATCCGGTACATGCCGATATTGCGTTTTCCCGTGCGCGGGTCGCGGGTATGCACGCAGGGCAGGGTGATAAAGCGGCCTCCATCGTGTGGCCAGCACTTGAGAATCGGGAACTGGTTCAAGTCAAAGTTGTCTTTGAGAATCACTTCTTTGCAGCGGGCCTCTTTGGCGCTGACCATCTTGGGAAATGCACTGGTGAGCGCGCCGAGTTGCGGCAACATCTTGAGCTTGTCGAGGAAGCCTTCGGGAGCCTTGATGTTCATCAGCCCCTTGATGCGCTCGGCTATCTCGTCGAGCTTTTCAACGCCGAGGGCCATGGCCATGCGGCGCTCGCTGCCAAACTGGTTGATAAAGACCTTGTGGCCGGGATGGCCTTTAATGTTTTCAAATAGAAGGGCTGGGCCACCAGGGGCGTAGTTTCCAGGAGCAGCCGAGACCTTGGCGCCGGCATGACCTCCTGCTCCAATCCCAGCTCCAAACTTGGACACGCGGTCGGTGATCTCCGTGATTTCGAGCTCGGGAGAGACTTCTTCAGTAATGCGCTTCAGTTCGCCGGCTTTTTCGAGGGTTTTAATCCAGTCGCGCAAATCGTCGTAGGCCAAGGCAGTGCTCCGGTGCGGCAGGTGCCGCCATAACCCTCAAGCTTAAAGGGTTCTGGCCGGTTCAAGGGCGGGTTTGGCCAATTTAGCTGGATCAAGCGGATATCCGAGGCGCTTCCACTCGTCGTAACCGCCGCGCAAGGGGCGCACGCGCTCGATGCCGAGATTCATCAGCGTCATGGCCGTTTTGGCGGCGGTTGCCTCGCTGGGGCAGGTGCAATAGAGCACCACGTCGCGGTCGCGCGGAATCTCAAGGTGCCGCGCGGTGATTGAATCGGGCGAGAAATGAAGCGCGCCTGGAAGAGTGAATGGGTCCGGAAGCAGCTCCAGCGGGTGCCGGAGGTCGACAATGTAAACCAGTTCGCCCGCATCGAGCTGGCGCTTCAGTTCCTCAGGCTCCAGGCGCGCGGCCACCAGGCTCTTGAGGACCATGCGCCGGCGAAGGACGCGGACAATGAAGAATCCGAGAATGCCCAGGATCAGCAGCGCTCCCGAGAAGCGGCCTGCCCAGTTGAGCAGGCTGGGATCGTGCTTGAGCAAGTCGCCGAAGAGTCTGCCGGCAATGAGCAGCGCCCCAACCCAAAGCGATGCGCCGATTCCATCAAAGAACAAGAACCGGCCGAAGCCCATGCCGTTCTCCCCGGCAACGGGTGGTGCCAGTGTGGCCAGGCCGGGGACGAACTTGGCAATCATCAGGGTGACTTCGCGACGGCGTCCAAAGGAGTCCTGGGTCTTGCGGACGCAGATCGTGGGCTCCATGGAAAGCTTGCATAGAATGCGCAGCACATGGTGCCCGTATTTGCGCCCGATGAAGAACCACGTGCTATCGGCGATGAGGGCTGCAGCCAGGCTGGCGCCGAACGCGAGCGGAAAGCTGAGTCGGTGCTCGGCAGACAGAGCCCCGGCCGCCAGCAAGACCGGCGTTGCCGGCAGCGGAATGCCGAACTGCTCCACCAAAACCCAGGCGAAGAGCAACAGGTAGCCGTAGACGATCAAAATGTGAGTCGGCAGTTCCATGGGGAAGAATCCTGTCTTCGCTTGCGGAGAATCAGACCGTTTTGTTTCGTCTTCCGGGCAATGGGGCAGGCGATACCGGGAGAAGACCTCAGTCTATCGGATGATAGACAAAGGAAATAGCTTCAGGCAAAGAAGAAACCAGGCGCCGAATGAGCGGAAAAGCCGCCCGAAGGCGGCTTTTCTTTGGAAAGTCTGGTTGGATCGACAGGGCTGTGTTGGTCTATTGGTCTATTGCGCAGCCAGCAAGCCTGGCATCTGGGGTGTTGCTGCAGGGGTGGCCGCGGCGGTTTGTTGCTGCACTTTGTCCGCAAAGTAGTTGCGGTCCCAGAGATTCTTGTAAAAGTTGCCGGTCAGTTCCGCAGCGCGGGGGCCGAAGGTGCCGCGGCCGCCCTCAAGGAAGAAAACCGTGACCAGGCTGCCCTGCTGAGAGTCGGAAAACGAAGCGAACCAGCCAAACCGGGTTCCATTCGCAGAGCAGGTTCCGGTCTTGCCGAAGACCGGTAATGCCTGGAAGTTGGCGCGTAAACGCCTGGCGGTGCCGTATTCGACAGCGCCGGCCATGCCGTCTTCAATTTCCGGAACGTACTTCGCGATGTCGAGAGTCCGTTTGATCTTTGGCTGCAGGGCAGCCACTTCATCCCGGCTGGTGGGGTGCTGCAGGTAGTAGAGAGTTCCGCCGTTGGCGAGGGCAGCTACATAGGCGCCAAGCTGCAGCGGGGTCAGCGAAACGCCCTGCCCGAAGCTGCACATGCGGCCCACTCCACCTTCTGAGGCAGGCAGTTCCTGGTCGGGATAGATGCCCAACTGTTCGCCTTCAATGTTGTATCCGGCCAGTTCGCCCAATCCAAACTGGGTGGCATAGTGGCGCACACGGTCAAAGCCGAGCTCGCGGCCCAGCTCCTCAAAGTAGAGGTTGTTGCTCTTGGCCAGCGCCTGGGTCATGTTCATGCGGAAGCCGGGCAACTGCACCATTGTGTCGCGGTTTACAAGGCCTTCGGAGAGGGCTGCCATGGCTACGGTGATCTTGATGGTTGAGCAGGGTTCCGCGCCCGGCGAAAGGGCTAGCTTCTGGTTGACCATGGCCAGGATGCGGCCGTTGGAGGGGTCGATGACGACGGCTGTGCCATTCATGCCGTCCATTGCGTCAATCACCGCCTGGCGAACCACCGGGTCTTCACCCGCCGTAACGTCGCCGGCAAAGATATCGCCCACGGCGAAGGAGTTCGCCGTAAACCGTTCGTGAGAGTGGTGGCGGCGAGAGACAAGCGCAACCTGGCGCGCACTGGCCCTGGCTCGGCCCCTTGCAGTCAGATGTGCTGGCGCTGCTTTTGAGATTGCATGAGTTGTCCCGGCATGGCCAGTTGAGGGTCTGGCCGCGGTTGCGGCGCTATGGTACCCACCGCGATGCCCGCTGGTGTGATGAGTCTCAGTCAGATGGGGCTCAGCCGCCCTGGGCCGATGCAGCATGCGCGGAGCGTTCAACGCAGCAGCTCCCATGGAGCAACTCAACGACCCCATCAGAAACAATCCCACCCGCCTGGCGCAAGAAAAACTCATCCAGTCAACATCCTCTCAACCCTCGGATTTATCACTATGCGGCGGCCGGTGACCGGCGCACTTCTTGCTTATCGGACAGTCCGAGGCCGATTTCAGTCCTGGCCCCAGATTTGGATTGCATGGAGGTTACTCTAATAGCGAACCTCCCGATCTGGATGTGATCTTAGTCACGCTGAAAAGCCAACCCTTGATTAATTGCACAACACCCCGGCTCGCAGCAATGCCGCTTTGATGTTAGCCTGGGGCGCTGTTTTCTTGGGCTATCTTGCACTATACAGCCCACGCTACCGATCCCAAAATGGCAATCATGTACCAAAATGACGCAGCCTTCTTAGAATCTGAGCCGACGCATGAAGGTTGGCGTATCCAGCTCTCGTAACGACTCTTCGTCGGGCTCCGTGAAGAGTGCCGTTGATGACAGGGTGCGATGCTCTTCCGTTCCAGCCGACGTGTAGGCCATGGGATTGAACTCCCGTGTGTAATCTGTAAGCAGCGGAGAAGGCAACGGGTCCTCGTCCATTTCGGCAAATCGCGGCCTTGCTTCGGTTGCCGCTTCACTCCGTTCCGGCTCAAACTCCACGGCTAAGCTCGACTCAGGCTTGGCAGACGAGGGCGCGACATTGACCATGGTGGATACGGTGGGATTCGAGGCCGAAAAGAAGAACGCTGTGTCATCCTCTGCGGTTGCATCGCCTTCGTCCTCATCCTGGCTCTGAAAGCGAGCTGGCCCAGACTCTGGCATAGGCGCGGGAGCGGGTTCCTTCATCCAGTTTTCTGACGCAACCACGGGCACTGAAACCACGGGCGCCTGTTCCACACTCAACATGCGCGCGCGGCGTTCCGGCATCTGATCGCGGAAGCCGGTGGCGATGACGGTAATCTTCACCTCGTCGCCCATCTTTTCATCGAGCACCGCGCCGAAGATGATGTTTGCGTCCTCGTGCGCCGCGCACTGAATCAGCGAAGAAGCCTCATTGACCTCTGAAAGCTTGAGAGTGCTGGAACCGGTGATGTTGATCAGGATGCCGCGCGCGCCATCGATTGCGCCCGCTTCAAGCAGCGGCGAAGCCATGGCGGCCTGGGCCGCTTCAATGGCGCGATTTTCGCCTGAACGGATAGCCGTCCCCATCACAGCATGGCCCATTCCGGCCATGGTGGTCTTCACGTCGGCAAAGTCGCGGTTGATGATGCCCGGAATCGTGATGATGTCGGAGATGCCCTGCACACCCTGGCGGAGAACGTCATCCGCGATGCGGAAGCTCTCAAAGAAGCCGGCGTCTTTTGCAATTGCAAGCAGCTTTTCATTGGGGATCACGATCATCGTGTCCACGCTATCGAGCAGCTCCTTCAGTCCGCGCTCCGCCTGCTGAAGCCGGCGCTTGCCCTCGAAGCCAAACGGGCAGGTGATCACGGCAACCGTCAGGATGCCCATCTCGCTGGCCAGCGAGGCGATCACCGGCGCAGCGCCTGTGCCGGTGCCGCCGCCGAGACCGGCGGTGACAAAAACCATGTCCGCGCCCTCAAGAGCCTCGATGATCTTCTCTGAGTCTTCAAGCGCAGCACGGCGGCCCACGTCGGGATTTGCGCCCGCGCCCAGGCCGGAGGTCAAACGCACTCCCAGTTGCAGCTTGATCGGCGCCTGCGAGAGCTTGAGCGCCTGCACGTCTGTGTTGGCGGCAATAAACTCCACGCCTTCCATGTGCGCCTGGATCATGCGGTTCACGGCATTGCCGCCGCCGCCGCCTACGCCGATGACCTTGATGCGGGCTCCGCGCACGGGCTCTTCATGATACTGAATGCGCATCTCGCCGGCTTCATTTTTCTGCTGGTCTTTCTGGTCCTTCTGATCTTTCTGATCCATAGCGGCTTCGGCCTCCTGATTCTTGAGTGAAGAGCGTTTGGTGCTAAAAGCTGGCAGCAAAAATTGCGCGTAACTTGCTGCGAAGTCCGTTATCTTCCGCCGCCCGCGTTACCCGCGTTCGGTGGGCGTACAAGAGCATTCCAATGACGGTTGCAAACCCGGGATGAACCAGTTCTCCGGGCATCTGCGATAGCCGCACCGGCATCCCCGTTCGCGCCGGAACCCGCAGTTGGCTCTCTGTTACGTCCAGCATACCGGGCAGCATGGCCCCGCCACCGGTTAGGACACAGCCCGCACCAAGAGCGTCAACAACCCCGCCCTGACGCAGGCTTTCTTTGACGAAATAGAGCAGTTCCCGGGCGCGCGGTTCCAGTATCTCGGCAATCGACCGCAAAGGCAGCATGCGCGGCTGGGGGTTGGCCACCTCAATGGCCGCCTGCTGGGGTACGGCGGTCACCACCGCGTGACCGAATTGACGCTTCAGTTCCTCGGCCTGGGCCATCGGCATCTGCAAGCCCACCGCCAGGTCCGAAGTAAAATGCTGGCCGCCGATGGGAACGGAGGCGGTGTGGGCAACAGCGCCCTCGAAGAAGACGGCCAGGTCGCTCGAATGCGCACCAATATCCAGCAGGCAAACGCCGAGCTCCCGCTCATCAACGGAAAGTGTTGCTTCGGCAGCGGCAATCGATTCCAGCACCACCTCTGAGACTTCGAGACCCGCTCGATTGGCGCATGTGACGGTGCTCTGCAAGGCGCTGCCGGAACAGGTGGCAATGTGCAGGTCAACCTGAAGCCTCATGCCGATCATGCCTACGGGGTCGAAGATGCCCGGCTGGTCGTCGAGGATGAACTGGCGGGGCAGCAGGTGGAGAATATCGCGGTCTGGCGGCCGTTCGATGGCCCTGGCCCGTTCCACGGCGTAGCGCACGTCTTCTCGCGCGATCTCGCGCATGCGCGTGCCAAGAGTGATTCCGTCACTGGTGTTGAGCCCGCGAATGTGCGGCCCACCCACACCCACTATGCACTCGTCGATGTTGAGGCGCGCCACCCGCTCGGCCTGCTCGTTGGCCGCTTTCACAGCTTTGGCCGCGGGTCCGAGCTCGGCGATCAGCCCCTTGCGCATTCCGGCCGACTCCACCACGCCGTGTCCGCGATAACGCAATGCACCCTCGTTGAGGTCTGCCGCCAGCACGCGCGTCGACGCGCTGCCAACGTCAAGCACTACGATCAGGTTGTCCTGCTTCTGGCTCATTGTTCTGGACTCACTGACCCTGCCTGGATGCTGTGGGCGGGCGCGTTGTGGGGGCAGACTTGCCCTTGTTTTGGCTGAGAGCGCTATGTTGCGCAGCTTCGCGCTTTTTCCTGTCTCGTTCGGCCTTGTCTTTAGCCGTCAGCTCTCTAATCATTTTTGCTTTTGCTGCCTTTTCTCGCGCAGCCTTCTCTCTTGCGGCTTTGTCTTTCGCGGCCTTGTCGCTGGACACTTTGTCGGTGGGCACTTTTTCGGTGGCCGGAACAGGCGTCTTTTCACCCGACGCCGTTGCAGCAGGTTTTGCCGGCGATTTCGGTGGCGCGTCGTCGCTTGCCGGTGCTGGCTTGGCCGCGTCCGCGGGCGCGCCTGCAGATGGTTTGGCGCTGCTTGCGCTCGATGCCGCTTCAGCGCCCGGCGTGGTTTCAATCGCGCTGGCGCCATGAGCCATCTCCAGCACCACCTGTTGGTCGTAACGCAAATCGACTGACGCCAGCCTGGGATATTGCTGACGCCATTCGGCAATGTGGGCCTTGTAGCGCTGGTAGCGTTCGAGGAAGCGGTCTTCACCAAAGTGAGCCAGAATGTCGGCCCCCTGCTCGGGCATCAGCACACGAGCATCTTCAGGATCGGTGAGGTCGATCTCGGAGATTTGTTCGGAGAGGTGTTGGTTGTTCGCGTCCAGCTCCGCCAACAGGCGCTCGTACACGGCCATCCGCGCTGTGCGCGATGCCAACGGGTCCACAGGGTCGATCCCTGTAAGCACCGGGAACGAGTAATTGTGCTGTGCCATAGTCGCCGCGGGCATGGAAAGCAAAACTCCGCTTCCGTCGACAAGGCCGATCTGCTGGCCCTGGCGGGTAAAGGCCACGGGCTTGCGCTCGACCACCGAAACTCGAATCTGGTCTGGGAGCACCCGCATCACGGTGGCCCGCTCTACCCAGGGAATCTCTTCAAGTTGCTTGCGGCGATCACTGAGGGGGACAAAGAAGATGTTTCGGCCAATGTCTTCACCAAAGACGGGCAGCATCTCGGCCCGGCTGACCTGAGTAAGGCCAGTAGCCTCGATATTTCCCGTCCCAGCAATTCGAAAACGCGCATCGCGACTGATGTAGGTCTTGAGAACGACGCCGGCGGTAACAAAACCGCCCCCGATCAGCACAGCGCAGATACCCAGAAAGACACGCCCCACCGTGCTCGAAGGACGCCACCAGGAGTTCTGTGGCCCGCGAAAGCGCGCTCCTGCCGTGGGATAGGAATCGTCGCCATCGGGGTCCGCCATCTGCAAGGGCATGCCGGGCAGGTTGCGTCCCGAAGGGGGCACACCCTCTCGCACGCGCCGAAAGCGAGGCTCCGCGGGCGCTTCCTCTTCCCAGTCGAAGGGACGGTTCATGTTGCTGTTCTGTTTACTCACGGGCCTGAGCAAGGTCGTGAGAATCGCCAGGCTCAACTATAGCTCGGACCCAGGCTGTTTTTTCCGTTAGAAGGGCGCCGGGGAACCCGTGGCGTTACGGGCTGGTGCAAGAACGAGCGTAGACCTGCCCAAAGCAGGCGATTTAGCGAAAGCTTAGGCTTGATGAAATTTGAATTTCAAGACTTGGAAATTTTTGGAACCCCTTAAAAGCGCATCGGATTGACGAATTTTACCCCAGCAAAGTCCTTTTCATTGTCAGTGACCACGGTGCAATTGTTTGCTTCTGCTATGGCGGCGAGAATCATGTCGAGCGCGCTGCGAGGGCGTCCCACCTTCGCACCCGCGGCCATCAATCGCCCCCAGATCAAGCCGGCTTTCTCATCAAAGGGGAGCACTCGGCCCGCGAACAAGGACTGTGGCCCTTCTGCTCCTGCAAACCATTTCTCGAGAAGGGCACGCTTCTTTCCGGCGGGCTCTTCGAGGACTCCGCACCAGATTTCGCCAACGACGAGGGAAGCGATAAAAAGATCCTCGTCGACTTGGTCGCCCATCCAGGCCAGTAGCGATTCGGACGGGGCTGGTTTGGTGACATTGCTGATGATATTGGTGTCAAGCAGGTAACGGGTCACAGGTCAACCCTGCGCCCAGCAATCCTTGGGCGAACGAAGTTGAGCTCGGCTCCAACCAGAGGCGAACGGCGAAGCGCGGCGAGGATTCCACCCCTTTTGAGCGGCCCTGCCACGATTTCCCGGTGGATGGAGGCGCGAATCTCATGGGCCTCAGAGCTGTTATCGGCGAGGTGCCGAGCCAACGAGCGGATGAGGTCGCGGTCCGTCGACAGTCCCAGAACCTCGAACCGCGCTAATCCGCGCTGGCTCAGGCGGCTGCGGCAGTTCTTCAGCGCACGCTTTTGAGAGCTGTCGTTCATGACTCTCTCCAATCTATATCCAGAAATATATCCTGTAATCACGATAGACGCAATTCGAAGTGTCGACTCACAGGAACGGGTAACCCAATCGCGGCGTCACGCCCACTGCAACGTGTGCACCGAGTCTGCCGGCAGATCGAGTTCGAGGGCGTTCGATCCCAGGAGCAATTGCACCCGCTTCTCTGGGCCGCTGTTGGCGAGCACCACTACAAAAGTCCCGTCTGGATTACGGAATCCGGTGTGCGAGACCATTCCGGCGGTTCCCTGCCCTTGGCCGATGCCGTTGGTTTGAAAAACCTTGGCTCCGCGGCGAATGTGTTTGGAATAATGCGCGAATGCCCAGTATTGGCCGCTCTTCGTAATCTTGTGAGTTGCATTGTCGATGGTGACCACGCCGCCGCAGGAGAATGGACCGATATTCGGGTTGCCCTTTTCGTCGAGGGCGAGGTTCCACGAGGTGATGGAGCGCGCCCAGTTGCGAAGAATGCTGTTGAACGTTTCAGCCCACTTGGTGTAGTCGGTCTGGTAATCGGGCAGCGCGATATCGGGACCGCCTTCAGTCCAGTAAGCGCTCTTCTGCGGGAAGGCATTGTGAACGCGGGTCATGGCCGATGGCTCACCGACGTATCCGTGCCAGGCAATGCCGTCAATATATTCATTGGCGCCGGGGATGCTGAGCTCATCGATGGCTCGGCCCCACAGGGCGTAGTTGTGGTCGAGAACCCAGATCTTGGTCGACACGCCGGCCTTCCGCAATGCCGGGCCAAGGTGATTCTGCACAAAGTCGATCTCGTACTCCTGCCCCCAGAGGCAAGCGGGCATGCGGCCATCCTGATCGGTGTCCACTTCGTTTTGCACGGTGACGGCATCGATGGATACACCTTCGGCTTGGTAGGCATTCAGGAATTTCACGAAGTACTGCGCATAGGGTGCGAAGTTGTGCTTGCGCATGGCTCCGCCGAGCATGGAGCCGCCGGACTTCATCCAGCCGGGCGGAGTCCATGGCGAGGAGAAGAGGAACAACTCCGGGTTCGCCTTGCGCGCCTCGCGGAGCACGGGCAGCATGTAGGCCTTGTCGTGATCGATGGAGAACTTCTTGAGTTCAAGATCGGGCTCCGAGCTTTCGTCAAACGTGTAGGCGGTGCGGGAGTAGTCGCTGGCGCCGATGCAGGTTCGGCAGACGTTCATCGCCATCTCGCCGGGCGCGAAGAGGTCGTGCATCACGGCCTGCCGCTCCTCGTCGGAGACCTGACTGAGCACATAACAGGTGGCGTCGGTGAGAGCGCCACCGAAGCCGAGAATCTCCTGGCGGGTTGCGCCTGGATCGAGGGTGATGGCGTCGGCGGCAACTTGGGTTACGGGCCTGAACGCAAGACCTTCGCCCTGGGCATATCGCTTGTCACGGAATGTCGCCCATACCCGCACCGGGCCTGTGGCAGCCGCTTCACCGGCCCATGCTGGAATGCGTTTGGAAACAGCCAAAGCGGCAGCCGTGGCCGACGCCGCCTTCAAGAATCCTCTGCGCGAGCCTTGCGCCATAGAAACTCCTCGGAATCACTTCGTTTTCTGCGGGGAGAATCATAGCACTGCGGAGGAATGATGGGCTAAAACGTTTGAGCCCAGAACGGTTCAGCCATGGCGCTCGACGTACCGAGTCGGGGAGAAGGACTGGGCTCAGCTTCTGCGCTTTCTCAACACCCAGGTGGTCATGCAACGGTAATCCTGAACGATGGTTGTCTTCAGCGGATCTACCTGCACGGCGTTCAGTTCCTCAGTTAAATTCAGCAGCATCTGCTGGTCGACTAGGTACCATTTGGAGCCATCCGGGATCAGGAAGATGTTGCCGCGGATGCGCTCGAAGTCCATTCCGATCCTCGAGCCCAAGCGGCAGAAGAGCATCCCGCCAGGCTTCAGAACGCGCCAAAGCTCTGCCAGCATTGCGCGGAAGTGTCGATCGTCGCGGGCAAAGTGGAGCACTGAATTACAGATCACGACATCCGCCAGGCCATCTGCAAACGGCATACTCTCAAGGACGCCAACCTGGAAGTTTTCGACGGGCAACCCGGTCTGAAGCGATGCTCCGAGCTGGCGAACGTGCTCAACCGCAGCGGGATCTGCGTCGAGCGCAAACACCTGGCAACCTTCGCGCAGCAGATGGACGAGGTTGCGGCCATAACCGCATCCCGCGTCGACCACGCACATGCCCGGCGCAATGTTGCCGCGCAGAATTTGATCGAAAATGTAGATATCGATTTGGCCGAACTGCTCTTGAACGTTCAGGGTCAACCGGCAACCGCCCTTCTGATCGAACCCGATTCCCACATTCGCTGCAGACGTAAACGATGGCCACCAGATTGCAGGAACGGTACTAATGGTCTATGCATCGAGTTCGAGTGCCGCAATGATCTGGGGCGCCAACTGGCTAACATTGCCTGCGCCCAGGGTGAGAATCAAATCGCCCTCGTGTACCTGGGAGGCAACCAACTTGACTGCCGCGCCAAACTCCGGCGCAAAGTAAACAGCCGGCCCTTGAATACGGCTCACCAAACTCTCCGCCGTTACACCAGGGATGGGCTCTTCGCTTGCGGCATAGATAGGCAACACTACAACAGTGTCGGCGTCTCGAAATGCGCCGCTGAATTCCTCCAGAAGGTCCTTGGTCCTGGTATAGCGGTGGGGCTGAAAGACAACAAAGACGCGTTTGTGGCCGCACTCGCGAGCAGCGGCCAACGTGGCGCGAATTTCAGTGGGATGGTGGCCGTAGTCGTCCACCACGGTAATGCCGCGAGCCTGCCCCCGCTGCTGAAAGCGGCGATCGACGCCGCGAAAGTTGTCGAGCCCTTCAACGATCTTGTCTACGGGAACCTCAAGCTGGCGGGCAATGGCCACAGCTGCCGTGGCATTGAGCACATTGTGACGTCCGGGAACATGCAGCTCAAACGGACCCATCGGTCCGTCTTTGCTGACCACATTGAACCGAGCGAAACGAGCCTGATCGGACGAGACATCCCCTGCGACAAGAAACTCCAGACGGAAGTCGGCCTCGGGCGCAGTGCCATACGTGAAGACGCGGCGACGCGAGCGGGGCAGGATGGCCGCAAGTTGCGGGTTGTCAATGCAGGCGGTAACCGCGCCATAGAATGGCACTTTGTCCATGAAGGCCAGAAAGGCGCGCTCCACATCAGCCATATCTTTGTAGCAATCCATATGCTCGCGGTCGAGGTTGGTCACCACGGCGAGAATGGGCGAGAGCTTGAGGAAGGAGCGATCGCTTTCGTCGGCCTCGGCTACTAAATATTGCGTCGTTCCCAGACGCGCGTTGGAGCCTAGAGCATCCACGCGGCCGCCCACAACCACCGTCGGATCGAGGCCGCCGGCCGCAAGTACACTGGCCACCATCGAGGTAGTCGTGGTCTTGCCGTGCATGCCGGCAATGGCGATGCCGTATTTCAAACGCATCAGCTCGGCCAGCATTTCGGCACGCTGAATGACGGGAATCTTGCGGGCATGCGCCTCAAGCACTTCAGGGTTTGCCGCGCCAACCGCCGAGCTTGTCACCACAACCGTGGCCCCAAGGACATTGGCGGCAGCGTGGCCCTCGAACACCACGGCGCCCAGGGTGGTCAGGCGGTCAGTTACCGGCCCTCGGCGCAGATCGGAGCCAGAAACCTTCATGCCCAGGCTCAGCAGAATCTCGGCGATTCCGCTCATGCCGATGCCGCCGATACCGATGAAGTGCGCGTGCTGGGAGGTCGTGAACATGCGTAGGTAACACTCAACTTTAACATTCGAGCGTGTTTCGGCTGCCGGCGTTGGGTATTGCCGTCGGCCCATTAGCCCCGCCGGAGGAAGAAAAACTTCGCCCCGAAGCCTGGGATGAACGATTCTTTGATAAAGACCGCAACTTAACCGCTGGATCGTGGTTCTAATAGTCAGTAGCCGGACGGGAATAAAGACCCGAGGCCGGCAGGTGCTGAGGTCGACAAAATCCCCGGTCCCAGGTCATTCAGGGCAGGATTGAGTCAGCACAAGGAGGATTTATGCGTGGTATGCGCCTGGTTCTGATAGCAATGGCTCTGGCTCTGCCGTTCGCGGCAACAGCAACATCTAGCGCTCAAGTGGGTGTGGGGGTTGGCGTTGGCCCCGATGAAGGTTACGCCCAGGATGCTTACGGTCCCCCGGATTGCTCTTGGGGCTACTACAATTACGCCCCCTATGCCTGCGCGCCTTATGGGTATTATGGGCCGCAGTGGTTCTACGGCGGGCTGTTCATTGGCGTAGGTCCCTGGTATCACTGGGGCTTCTACGGACACCCCGGCTACTATATGCGTGGCGGATTTGGCTATGGGCGCGGCGGATACGGTCGCG
>Ga0302320_10019867_pt1 | contig 13448 bp, 11 predicted proteins | sample Bog_T0_3_FD_202130 | JGI IMG/M metagenome (GOLD analysis project Ga0302320, IMG submission 202130) | Peat permafrost microbial communities from Stordalen Mire near Abisko, Sweden - Bog_T0_3 | ecosystem: Environmental > Terrestrial > Soil > Wetlands > Peat | place: Sweden: Abisko, Stordalen Mire...
GGATCTAGGCAAACTCGCTAACTAGCCGCCTCGGTTTCCACATCCCGCTGCACCAGGTACTCGTCCAGCAGCACCGCCACCAGCACCGCGGTCGGCACTGAAACCATCGCGCCCACAATCCCTTCCAGCGCGGAACCCAGAAGCAGTGCCACCAGGATCGCCAGCCCCGGCAAATCCACGCTGCTCCTCATGATCCTGGGAACCAGGTACGAGTTCTCCAGTTGCAGATACAGCACGTAGAACACCAGGATGCAGACCACCGCGGTCCATGAGTCAATGGCCGCCACCAGCAGCGCAATCGAAATGCTGATTGCCGCGCCCAGCACGGGAATCAGATTCAGCAACCCCGTCAGCACGCCCAGCGCATACGCATAGCGAACATGGAGCGACGCGAACACAATGGTACTGATGACGCCCAGAATCAGCATCAGGCTTCCCTGCCCCAGCAGCCATTTCCCCATCCGAATCTCGGCTCGCCGCAAGGCTTTGTCCAGCCGCTCCCGCCCATCCGCAGGGAAAAAGGAAAGGAACCATTTGTAAGCCTGTTCACCTTCCGCAATAAAATACACGGTCAGAATGACGCCCATCGCGATGCGGAACAAAGCCCCAGCCCAATTTCGGATCGAAAGCACCAATTGTGTCGCCGCAGTGCTGCCCCAGTCCTCAATCTTCGCGCTCAATTCCGTGGGGTTCAAGCGGTCGACCAGAGGAATTTTCTGCAGCTTCGCCAATATCTGCGGCAGCCTTCCTGGCGCTTCCTTTGTAAACTGCTCCAGATCCCGAATCACTGGCGGCAATGCGGTAAATCCAAACGCCAGAAGCAACGCCAGCAGAACCAGCATCAGCACCAGCACAGCCGTCTTTTTGAATGGCTGAAACCGACCGACCTTCAACGCGGCAGTCCACCGCACCACCGGGGTAAGCACCACGGCAAACAGCGCGCTCACATAAAGCAGCAGCAGCACATCGCGCACCAGCCAGGCCAGCGCGCACGCAAACGCCAGCGCAAATACAAACACGATGTCGCTGCGAAGCGTGCGCGGCTTTTTCCTTACCCCAGCCATCCAGTCTTCCCGTTCAAGTCACGCACTAATCACTAACCACTAACCACTGCTTTTCTACTGGTCCCCGCCAAGAATCGACCCAACAATCCCGCCCAGCAACGCTCCGCCGGCCGCCGGTCCCGCCTGCCGTGACTCGCCGCCCCGCGGCAGGTACTCGCCAATCTGATGCGCCAATCGCGAAATAGGCAGCGTCTGCAGCCAAACCCGTCCCGGCCCCGTCAGCACCGCCAGAAAAATCCCGTCTCCGCCAAAGATCGCGTTCTTCAATCCCGGAACCATGGTGATCTGGAACGCCACTGAACCCTGGAACGCGCCCACATGCCCCGGATGCACGCGCAGCACCTCGCCCGGTTGCAGGTCTTTCAGGATCAATTCGCCGCTCAGCTCCAGCCAAGCTGTTCCCTGCCCGGCCACCTTCTGCAGCAGGAACCCGTTCCCGCCAAAAATTCCTGCTCCCAGCGACTGCTGAAAGCCCACCCCGATTGTCACCCCATCGGTCGCGCACAGGAATCCGTGCCGGTGAATCATGAACTCCTGCCCCGGCTGCACCTGTATCGGCACAATGTGTCCCGGCACCTTGGTGGCAAAACTCACTTCGCCTGGATATTGGTACGCCCGGTACTCCGTCATAAACAGGCTGCCGCCGCCGGCTACCCGCTTCAGAATCCCAAACAGGCCGCCGCCCCCGCCCATCTGCGTATGCGTCGTCATCTGGATCGACGCCGTCATCCACGAAAGCTCGCCGCTCTCTGAAAACACACTCTCGTTCGGGTTAAGCTGCACATCAAGCACGGGCATGGTCGTGCCTTGTATCCGCGTTTGCATGGGTGTTCCTCCTGTGTCCCGTCAGTGTACCTGCATACCCCGCCCAATGGTCGAGAGAAATTCGTCCTGTGCCATTAGGAGCACGGCCTCGCTCCCGCATTTCCGGCCCCGGGGGAAGGGGCTTTTACAACGCGAAGACCACATTCACTGTCGTCTGCACTTCAACCGGCTCTCCATTCAGCAGGTACGGTCTATAAAGCCACTGCTGCACCGCATCCATTGCCGCCTTTTGCAACCCCGTCGGTCCGCTCACCACATGTAGGTCCCTTATATGACCGTCCTTCGCAATAATCGCCTGCAAAGTCACAACGCCTGAAAGCCGCATCTCCTTGGCCGCCTCAGGGTAGTCAGGCTGGACCTTCCGTAATAGCATCCCGGCCGCGATACCTCCGGCAATATTGACCTTCAGCACCGGTCGCACCGCGTCCGCAGGAGCAGTAAACTCCGCATCGTCGATCCCCGCAAGATTCTCCACGCTCTCCAAATGAATCTTCACCACGGGCATGTGGTCGTGCATCACTTCCACACTCTTGGCCAGAAACCCGTCTTGAAACCCCACGAGGTGGTTGTAGGAAGTCTGGTAAGCCCCTCCTAAACCCAACGACGTCCTTACGCGCAGAGTGGGTCTTTCCTGGTCAAGGCAATACACCAACGGCGCGATTCCCGGAGGAGCCACATCTTTCAGTGGGTGCAAGGTCACACATCGCACCTTCACCGGACCAAGCGTCTTGTCTTCCTCATCAAAAGCGTAGTTCTCCAGTCGCACCGCCATCGGCTGCAACAAATCCCCCGGCACCCGCATAACCGCGTTCTCAAAGATGCTCTTGGAACCCGCCCGCAGCAATCCCTTGTCCGTCATGTAGTCCGTCTGCGAAACATCCCCCACCACGAACGTGCTCTTGCGCTTTTTTTCCGCCGCCCACCATTCCTCGTAAGTCCCGGTCGACTTCGATTTCCCATCGTCATCAAACGTCTCAAAGCTCGCCTTCAAATGCCACGGCTTCACATTTGGCCCATCCAGACCGTTCATCGCGGCAGCCTTCGCCAGCAGTTGTCTCCAATCTTCTGTCCCAGGTTGCGCGACGACCGCTTCAGTCACCGCACTCGGTGCAGGACTTGCCGTTGCTGCCGTCTGTGCCTGAATGCAGGCCGCCGAGCAGCCGAATGCCGCCAGAACGAGAACTTCAAAACCAGATCGAATCATTGCGCCTCGTTGAGTTGTCAGAAGTATAGTGCGCCGATTGGGTCGGAACAAAGTCTCTTCCGGCACACATTGACGTCTGGCCGAAACCTACCGCATCTCCGCTTGCCTCCTTGGCACAGCATCCCGAATACTGTGATACTGTGGGTAGTCCCATTCAATTCCCCTTCAATCGGAAGTGCAATGAACCGACAGGCTTCCATCCTGCTCATCGACGACGACCCTGCGCATTTGCAGATCTATCGAATGATCGTGGAAACTGCCGGCTTCAGGGGCTTGCCCGTTCTCGTGTCGATGCGCGGACTCGAATTTCCACCAAATGAACCCGTAGACGCCGTTCTCCTCGATTACCGCCTCGCCCCCAACATTTCCGCCACCGACGTTGCCAAGCGGGTACGGCAACAGTATCCGTCGGCTCCGATTGTGCTTTTGTCCGATGTATACGACGCTCCCCCCGACATCGCGCCGTTGGTGCAGGGTTTCGTACGCAAGGGCAACCCTGCCCTGCTCCTCACCACCCTCCGCGAACTTACCAGGCCTCGCGACAAAGAAATCTGAACGCGCAGGCAACCGGTTGAATCCGCTCGACATCGAATACTCCAGCCACAACCCCGCATCCCCTGCAGGCCAGATTCTGGAGCACCACAATGGTTCGCGTATTTCCCGCTGCCCAACGGGTTCTAAGCGCATTCTTCCTGGAAGATCGGCAGTGAGATCGACCTTCCAGGCCAGTGTCGCGCCCGGGATGGGTCTCGCCCGCGTCCGTCGTGTCTGCTGTGTCCTCCTTCTGCTTTCGATTTCATTTTTCGCCTCCGCGGAATCGGTTGTAGTCCCAACCACCTCCGACGTCGAGGCTGCCTATCTCTACAATTTTGAAAAGTTTGTCAGTTGGCCTTCCGACTCCAGCCACGACTCCGCCCCTTTCGCTATCTGCATCCTCGGCGAGGACAGTTTCGGCGAATCGCTCAATTCCCTCATTGCGGATGAAACCCACCAGGGACGCAAGCTCGTCGTTAGGCGATTGTCTTCTGCCGCTGCAGGCAACGACTGCCAGATCCTCTTCATTGGTCAATCCGAGGAGAGCCGGCTTGCGAAAGACCTCGTTGCCCTGCAAAAGAGACCCATCCTGACCGTCAGCAGCCTTCCGGGATTTCTGGAACACGGCGGGATGATTCAATTCATCCTCCAGAACAGGAAAGTCCGCTTCTCCGTCAACATGCCCGCCGCCGGGCAGGCAGGCCTTCAACTCAGCTCTGAGCTTCTCAAGGTAGCCGTCTACGTAAATACAAAGCCGGCCCAGGAGGCGACGCAATGAAGCCCCCTGTTCGCCGCACTTCCATCGCCGCCCGCCTCACCTGGATGAATGTCCTTGTCAGCGGCATCGGCTTGATGCTGGCCTATGTTTCCTTTCTCGCCTATAACCTTTATGCCTACCGCCAGGCTGCTATCAGCAGTCTCTCCGGCGAGGCGCAGATCATCGGGTCAAACAGCGCTTCAGCCATCATCTTCAACGACGTGGATTCAGCCCGCACCACCCTCTCCGCTTTGAAGAGTTCAAGCGAGGTCGTTTCAGCGGCCATTTACACCCCGTCTGGCGATCTGTTCGCTCAGTACGCGCAGGGCGCTAATCCACCTCCCTTAGCTCGCGAAATCCCCAAAGGCTCTACGCATGCAGATTGGGTCGATGGTCTGGATATTCTGGCCGGTTCGCAGATCGTCCTGCAAGGCAAGGTGGCCGGCACCGTCTACATTCAGGCCCGGCTGCAGGGCCTGCGCGAGCAGGCAATCCAGTATGCCTCCATCGCCGGAATCGTTCTCCTGCTCTGCTTGTTCGTCGCGTTGCTCGTAGGCGCCGTATTCCGAAGCTTCCTTGCGCGGCCCATTGTTTCGCTTGCCCAGACCGCGCGCATGGTCTCGCGCTATCGCGATTACTCCCTCCGGTTTACGCCCCAGCAGAGCTACGAGGAACTCCAATCTCTCACCCAGGCCTTCAACGAGATGCTCGCCGAAATCCAGCAACGGGACGGCGCGCTGGAACAGGCAAAAACCAGCCTGGAACTCCGCGTCGAAGAACGCACCGCTCAACTGCAGGCCGCAAACCGCGAACTCGAGGCCTTCTCCTACACAGTCGCCCACGACATGCGCGCCCCCCTGCAAACCCTCACCAACATCTGTTACCTCATTCAGCAAACAGACCATGGAGAGTTCTCAGGCGACAGAGCGCCCATGCTGGTGCAGCTCAATGCGTCTGTCTCGGCAATGTCGGCAATGATCGACGATTTGCTCGATCTTTCCCGCTCAACCAGTGCTGCCTTGCATTTGCAGCAACTGGATCTGAGCCTGGTAGCCAGTTCCATTCTCAACGGCCTCGCCGAGACGAATCCCGACCGCCAAGTGGAGATTGAGGTTCAATCGAAATGCCAGGTGAATGCCGATCCGGGCCTGATGCAGATCGCTTTGCAAAACCTGATCCGCAATGCATGGAAATTCACCGGACTTCGCAATACCGCCAAAATCGAATTCGGCTGCACAAAGCGCGACGGCAGAACCGTCTTCTATGTTCGCGACAATGGCGCAGGCTTCGATCAGAGCTTCGCCGACCGCCTCTTCAAGCCATTCCAAAGGCTCCACGCAGTCAGTGAATTCCCGGGCACCGGCATCGGCCTCGCCACGGTTGAGCGCATCATCCGCCGCCATGGAGGAGATGTCTGGGCCGAAGGCGAAGTCGACAAGGGCGCAACCTTCTACTTCACCCTCGACTCGCCTAAGCCCTAGTCCCTATTCCCTATTCCCTGCACTTCTAACCAGCACAACCTGCTGCTGATCCGCCACGGCCAGCTTCTGATAAAACTCGTGCAGCTTCTCGTAGTCCTTCGGATCGACAATCGTATAGTTGTTGGCCAGGCTGCGCGTCACATGCACTTCATCTCCATCGATCGTCGTTGTAATCGCCAGCTTCGCCTGGTCCGCCCATTCCACGTGGCTCGCCTCCGGACTGCTCTCCACCTTGTACGAAGCGGGCAGACGATAAGTCACGTCGTCGTTTTCCGACCGCGCGTATTGAACGTCCACTGAGATAGTCCGCTTGTCCTGCGCTACAAACGGGTGCTTGCCCTTCGACTCAAAAAATAGCCCCGGCAGAAACATGCGCTTACCGGTCGTCGTCCCCAGGCTGCCGGTAACGCGAACAAATCCCAGCAGATTTACGTTGTAATCCTCAAGCCCCAGAAAGTGGTCGAAATCTCCTTGCACCCCTTCAGGCAAGTGCCCCGCGATCCACTCGTTGAACCGCTTCTTTACTTCGCTCTCATCGTTGAGGATCGCAGTCTGCCGCCACCGCAAAGCATCCTGGCCGCTCAGAATGATCCGAACTTGGCCCTTCACATTTCCCGCTTCATCAACCGTCAAATCGGCCACGCGTTCAACAGTGTTCGACTCGTCGCTCGTGCCCGGAGTCCTCACAATCGCCGACGATTTGTTAGCCGCAGGACGGAACCCCGACGTCAAAGTATGCCTCCACTGCAGCATGCCGAAAGGGCAAAACTTCTCGCCGGGGTCGGCATACATGTCCTTGCCGTCCAGCTTTCCTACCGCGATGTAGTCTTCGAATTGTCTTGCTGACAGCACGCCGTAATCGAAAATTGCCCGACTCCTGTCGGTAACCCGCATCGGATCCATGTCCAGCCCCGCAGCACGGCAGAGTGCAACAAACAGTAGCGCCAATTCGTCGGAATTCCCACTCTGTTCCCGCCACACATCCTGCGCGTTGTGCACGTCTTTGATCTTCTCTTTCTTTCTCTCAACCCGTGACTTCTCACGCGTGTAGTCCGTGTTCTCCAGCTTCATCACTGCCGCATAAATCTTCTTCGCCTTCTGTGTCTCCGTATCGCTGCGGTCGACCATCCCGGCCGCGGCGCTCTTCAGCGTACTCGTCGTCTTCGTGTACTCCTTCACAAAATCGAACCACTGCAATCCGGTCATCAACCAATATATTTGCGGGGTAGGGTACGGAGAGCGGAAGAACCACACCCGCCAACCCACCGTATTCAAGGGTGGCATCCAGTCGTCATCCGGCAACGCGGGAACATTCGTGAGGTCCAGCGTGCAGGTCCCCTTGTCGTCCTTCTCCACCTTGTCACCGGGCCCAAGCCGCGATCCATAGTTGATGAACGAGGGACCAAGATGTCTGTAAACGTAGTGCGCCTTGTGAACAAAGTAGCCTTGTTGGATATCCCACGTAGGATCGGCCGGGATCTCCCGGTAAGTCACCGTGATCCTGTACTCCAGAATGCTCCCCACCTCGACGCTGGGCAGCGTGAACACCAGCATGTCCAGTTGGAATTTCCCAGCTTTCACGCCCTCAATATCCGACGGCTTCTCGGTCAGCGGAATAACCGTCCCATCCGCGTGAATGGTCCGCCCCTGCACGTCAACCTTGTCAGATACCGGATCGTACGGCAATCTAACCGTCGCCAGTTCCTTGCCCTTCTCCGACAGCACCTTGATTCGTTCGGAAAAAGTCCGGGTCCGGCTCTTCTGATCTGTAATGTCCTCTCGATAAAGGTAGACTGCGCTCGCCCCCGACGCCTTTTCGTCCGCCGTCATCTGAAGCTCGCTCTTCGTCGGCTCCTGAAACTGAGCCAACAGACAACGCGGCGCGCAGAGCGCCACCAGCAACACAGCCGCATGACTCAGCAGGACGAAACGTCGCATAAAGGCATCCAGTATTCAAATTCCAAATCGGATGCCCAAATATACATCACCCGCAATCGAGCCGCGGCTGTGACAAGTCCCCGGCTCTGATGACTAACCACTAACCACTAACCACTGCTTTCTCACTCCACCACAAGCGCCGTCTCCGCCGTAGCCAGCGAACTCCCCCCCACCCAAATCTTGAAGGTCGTCGGTTCCACGGTCCGCTGCATCTCCACGTTATAAAAATTCAGCTCGTCGAACCCCACCGGAAACTCCACATGCTTGCTCTCCCCCGGCGCCAGCATAACGCGTGCAAAGCCCTTCAGCTCCCGCACCGGCTGTTCCACGCTCGCCGCCGTGTTGCGGATATACATCTGGACAACCTCGGTCCCCGCGACGCTCCCGGTATTCTTCACATCCACGCCCACCTTCGCCACCGGCCCGGACCGCGATCCCAGAATCTCCCCCACCGGCACCTCGCCGCGGCTGATCGTCGGCTGCGAGTAGCTGAACCGCGTATAGCTCAGCCCCCACCCAAACGGAAACAGCGCTGAATTCTCCTCATCCACATACCGCGACATGAACTTCTCCAGCGAATTCGTCGGCATGCGGCTCAGGTCTCCGTGCGCCGGCCGCCCCGTCGGTAGCTGTGCGTAGTAAAGCGGCTCCTGCCCAACAGCTCGCGGAAAACTCGACGGCAGCTTGCCCGACGGGTTCACATCCCCAAACAGCACATTCGCCAGCGCGTGTCCCGCCTCCACGCCCGGGCTCCAGGCCTGAAGAATCGCCGGCACATGCCCCGCAGCCCACTTCAGCTCCAACGGACGCCCGGCCAGCACCACCAGAATCACCGGCTTGCCCGTGGCCACAACCGCTTCCAGCAACCGCTCCTGCGCTCCGGTAAAGCCCAGGTGCACGCGGCTCCCCGCCTCGCCTTCCATCCAGTTGGTCGGCTCGCCCAGCGCCAAAATCGCTACATCGGCCTTCTTCGCCGTCTCCACGGCCTCGGCAATCGTCTTCGCGTCATCCGGAACCGGCAAATGTTGATCCTCGCCCTCCGGCCCACCAAAATTCAGCCGCTTCAGAACGTTGGCGTCCTCGCCACTCAGCAGTTCGCAGCCGGGCGCGTACAGCAGCTTATCTCCTAGCCGCTCCGTCAGCGCCGTCTTCAGCGTCACCGCATCTTTAGGATCGCCGTGCCCCGCCCACGCACCCAGCATCTCCAGCTGGTTATCCGCCAGCGGCCCAATCAACGCCACTTTCTTTGCCTTTGCGGTCATCGGCAACAGCGTCCCAATCCCTTCCACCGTCTCATTTTTCAGCAGGACGAACGTCTCTTCCGCAACCTTCCGCGCCGCCTCCCGCCGTTCCGGTGTGGCACTGTACACAGGCCCCTCAGGCGCGTAAGGATGGTCAAACAGCCCCATCGCAAACTTCACCCGCAGCACCCGCCGCACCGCCTCATCCACCACGCTCTCCGGAATCTTCCCGTCGCGCACCTGTCCCGCAATCACCGTCCCATAGAGGTTCCCCTCCATGTCCATCTCCACGCCCGCCTCCAGCGCCTTCCGTGCCACCGTCGGCCCGTCTCCAATGGAGTGGTTCAGCAGTTCCCCCACCGCGCCCCAATCGGAAACCACAAACCCGTTGAATCCCCATTCCTTACGCAGCACCTGGTTCAACGTAAACGGATTCGCCGTCGCCGGAACCCCGTTGATAGAGTTGAACGAACTCATCAGCGTGGCCGCCCCGGCCTCAACAGCCGCCCGATAAGGTTCCAGATAAACCTGCCGCAGCGTGCCCTCGCCCATATCCGTCGCGTTGTAGTCGCGCCCCGCAATCGCCGCGCCATACGCGGCAAAGTGCTTCACGCACGCAGCCACGGCATCCGGCTTGGTCAGGTCGTCGCCCTGGTATCCCTTAACCCACGCCCGTGCAATCGCCGACCCCAAAAAGGGATCTTCGCCTGCTGACTCAACAATCCGTCCCCACCGCGGATCACGCGCAATATCCACCATCGGCGAAAACACCCACTGCACCCCATCCGCCCGCGCTTCCACCGCCCCATAGTGGGCCACCGTCTCGGCCGCCGACGGGTCAAAGCTCGCCGCCACCGCCAGCGGGATCGGGAACGTCGTCCGGTGCCCGTGAATCACGTCCTGCCCAAAAATCAGCGGGATATGCAGCCGCGACTTCTCCACTGCAATATGCTGGTAGTGGTTCGTCGCCTCCACTCCCACCACGTTCAGAAACGACCCCACCTGCCCCTTCGCAGCAAGCTCGTCATACTTCAAATTCGACGCGTTCGGCCCCGTTGCATACCCCGCGGAAAACTGCACCAGCTGTCCGATCTTCTCGTTCAGCGTCATCTGTTTCAGCAGCGCCTCAACCCGCGTGTTCACCTCTTTTGAAGCGAGTTGAGCATTCGAGGGGGCCTTAGACTGGGCCGTGCCGGTCATACAGGCAGAACCGACAAGAATCATCAGTGGGGTCAGGATACAAAGCACAGGTTTCAGAGCAACTTGCAGAGTAATAATCATGGCTCGGCCATCATAAACCGTGGCACGATCACACGTCAGATCGCAGCAGAAAGGAGTCCAGTCCTCGCCCCATCGATCCGTCTCCGCCCAATCAACCGGCCAGACTCCACCACTGAGGAAACCACGACTAACTTCCGAGTAGCCGGACATTCGCTCTTAGCGCCCAGAAGAGTGTTGTCATCCCGAACGCAGTGAGGGATCTGCGGCTGCTCTTTTCCAAACTGCCCAATAGCCGGTCATTCGACCGAAATTTAATTCGGTCATGAAAACGACATCGTTCCCGATCCGTTTAGAATTGGCACACAATGCTCTCACCCGCTGGCCAAGAATCGGACGATTCAACGCATAAGCTTAACCGTGAACAGCTTTATACTGCGAAAGAATGTGGTTGGGCCAGCATCGCCTGTAATGTTCCATTCATTTTGTACGTGCTTGTCAATCCGAACGGCTGTCACCCCGACGCCGTCGCATGGTTCTATATAACCACTGGATTGTTAGGTCTTAGCCTCATACTTGCGGTTCTCGCCGCTCTTGCCGGTCCAAGGCGGTGGGGATTTGCGGCCATTGCACCCCCCGTGGTATTTGTTGTCGGGCTGATATTTCTACTTCTCAACATACGCCAGATGATTTGCTAGCTTGCAGCATTCTCTTCGCTCCAGTCCGTTGGTCGCCAATTAGTACATTAGCCGCCAACGGGCCGACTTGCTTCCGGATGCAGGTTATTCAACCGCACCCGATTCGCCACAAGTGGAAATCGAACTCCGGTCGCGCAGGGCGGCGGCAGTCGCTGACGAGAGGCCAAGTCGGTATCGCAATATAGGTCCCATTCCCGCGCACTCGGAAGCCGAATCGGAAGGCCCGGGCACCCTCTCGACCCATGCTGGCATCGGATTTATATGGAGGTAACGAGATGGATAAGTCAGTTGTAGACCAGGTGGCGAAAACCCTGGTGGATCAAGCCAACAATGTTGGCGAAACATTCCGCAAGGCTTCGGAGTTCACATCCAACGTGGCAGGTAGTGTCAACGATGGTATGAAGACAGCAAAGAATGCAGTCAAAGATGGGCGTGACGCGGTGGAAGATTTCATCGACGATACGGCCAGGAGTGTCAAGCGCAGCCCGATCCAATCTGTTCTGATTTCGGTGACTATCGGCCTCGCCGTTGGGTTTCTGGTCGGTCGCGGAACGAGTGGAAAATAGGACTTCATCCGCCACACCAGTAAGAAAATAGATCATGTATGAGGGGTCATGCCAGATCGGGTGACTCCTTAAATTTTGCGATAGTTGACGGCTTTTCTGTAGTCACGAAGATATTCTCCTAATCACCCAACCCTTCCTGCGTTTTGGTTCTGGTCAATTGGTCGCCAATCCAGGCACGACCTCGTTTTGCCATCATCCCCCGCTTCCGGGAACCCGACCCCAGCACAACAGCACCCATCCATGACGAACCGTCAAATTCGAAACGGGCACAGTCCGAACTTGTCCCGCTATGTTTCAATAAAAGCTCAGCCCGCCCACTATCGCTTTCACCGACCAACGGGAAGCCATCCCTCGAACCAACATTCTCGTAACCGGAAACCCAAATGCCCGACACCCCAAAACGCCTCGAACCCCGCTGGCCCGCAATGGTCGCCCTCCTCGCCGTCGGCGGCCTACGCCTCGCCCTGCCCGAATCCTTGTCGGTAGGCCCCGGCTGGCTCCTCATCGCCCTCGTCGCCATCCTGATGGTCCCTACCGTGTGGGCACGGCGGCGACGCCTGGATCATCTCAATAAAGTTCTTGGCTATGTTTTGACGTCCATTGTGACCATCGACATGGTCTGGTCACTTGGCTTGCTCCTGGCAGCGTTGCCTTCCCACAAGGAATCGCCTCAGGACCTCCTGCGCTCTGCGGCCGCTCTCTGGATCGCAAACATCCTGGTGTTCGCCTCATGGTACTGGCGCCTCGATGCGGGAGGACCCCATGCCCGCGAGCAGCGCGGCGTCCACACCGACGGAGCCTTCCTCTTTCCGCAGATGACCCTTAGTCCCCAGAAAAGCCGCGATATGCAGGAAGAATGCTGGAGTCCCGGCTTCGTGGATTACTTATTTCTTGCCTTCAATACCAGCACAGCATTTTCTCCCACAGACTCGCCGGTCTTGTCCGCCTGGGCCAAGCTGCTGATGATGGTTCAAGCCCTCATCTCGTTCGCCACCGTTGCGCTGCTGGCCGCGCGAGCCGTCAACATCCTTTAGCCGACCTTTGAATAGTTCGATGTTTTGAAAGGGCACGACTTTAGTCGTGCCGCAGAAAATCCAAAATGAAGGGGGACTTTAGTCCCTGAGGGACTTTAGTCCCTGAGGGACTTTGGGCCTCACAACCAGCTTTTTTCACAGTTTTCCTGATACAAACAAAGCCACCTAACTACTCCGCCCGCAGCGCCTGCATCGGGTCCAGTCGCGATGCGCGCCACGCCGGAATCATGCAGGCCAGTGTAGCTACCATCAGCAACGTAAAAATCACCACCACGTACACTGCCGGATCGAGCGGTTCTGTGCGGTAAAGCATCGACCCAATCAGTTGTGTGATTCCAGCGCTGGCCGCCGATCCCAATGCCAACCCGATAATCGCCGGCCTCAATCCATCGAACAGCATCAGCCGCATCACCTGGTCCCTCTGCGCCCCCAGCGCCATACGCACCCCAAGTTCCGTAGTCCGCTGTGTCATCAGGTACGACAGAACGCCATACAACCCCACTGAAGCCAGAACCAGTGACAACACCGCAAAGCCCAGCACCAGCGTGGCGCTCAACCGCGCGTTGCCCAGCGAATCCCCTATGGCCTGTTCCATCGTTTGCACGTTTGAAACCGGCAATTCCGCGTCCAGCGCGGCAATCTGTTTCTGCACTGGAACCGACATCGCCAGCGGATCGGAATCCGTCCTCACAGCAATCGACTGACCCTTGTTAAAACCGCCATCGAGAATCGGGAAATACATCGTGGGAAACCCCGGCTTACCCTAATACTGTTCACTTAAGTATTCTGATGGCGTTTCGGATGTCGATCTTGGGTCGGGGCTTGACGTGGCGCGGGCGGAGTGGGAAGTTGCTCATCTTCCGCTTGACGCCGCGAGGATTGCGCCGG
>Ga0302320_10019870_pt1 | contig 13447 bp, 11 predicted proteins | sample Bog_T0_3_FD_202130 | JGI IMG/M metagenome (GOLD analysis project Ga0302320, IMG submission 202130) | Peat permafrost microbial communities from Stordalen Mire near Abisko, Sweden - Bog_T0_3 | ecosystem: Environmental > Terrestrial > Soil > Wetlands > Peat | place: Sweden: Abisko, Stordalen Mire...
CGACGAGATCGACTGAGATACTGTTGGTCACACACTGCACGACGGCATTGGTGGGACATTCAGCGCAAGCATGCGAGAAATTGGTTAGCACGAAGTAGCTGAACTGGGAAGACAGGCCGATGACATCCGTGATGGTACCCAGCCACCAGTCGTGTACCGGGGTGGGTTCGACGGACGGCACCGGGCAGTCATCGAGTATCGTGTATGTCCAATTTACGTCCACTTGCGTATAATCGAGAGTGGCGAACCTGCCGAAGGGATCCGTTACCTTCGTCACCCTGTACATATTGTCGCTCAATCCGTAGGTTAACGTGGTTACCTGTCCGATGGTATCGGTGATCGCCACAATACGAAGATTGGAGTCATATGTTAGCTTGACCGCATTGCCCTGGGGATCAACCTTCTGGGTGAGGAAAATGTTGCGGGAGGTTCCAACAGACCCATCCGACTGGCTGAAAATCATCATGGAACCATCGCCTGAAAGCAGTTGATAACTGCCGGGGCCGGTGCGGGTAAGCAGATTTTGGTCGTATTGTTGGTAGGCATAACTCTGCGTATTGGTGTTGAATCCGGTGTAAGTGCGCTGTCCGCCTCCTCCCACATACAAATTCACGTCCGCGAGAGGATTGGATGGATTGTCTGTGAGGTAAGTAAACCAGTCACAGGTCCAATTCGGGCCTAAATTGCCGTAACTGAAGTTGGCAGGTTGAAACACATCGCGCTGGTTGTAACGGACGGTGAAGAGAACTGCCGGACCGACCGGCGGCGTGTACCCCACAGGCTGGTCGTGCAGGTTAAGATTGACGTCCATCAGGTGAACCTTGGCGACCGCCATACCCATGCCTTGAGCCGGGCAAGACCCCCCGGTGGCCAGGTCGTTTTTCGCGATATGCTGGGGGTCATTGGCACCGGTCATACCTTTGCCCCATACCTTCGCGCCCTCCATTTCTTCCACGGCCCGCCAGCCGGCGGGCAAGGGTCCAGCCGCCACGAGAAAATAACCGGTTGTTTCGGCTTCCAGCGCCTCTCGCGTGGCCCAAGTCTTGTTGCCGAAAGTCGGATCCTGCAATTCATACAGATTGCCCACCTTGTGCAGCAGGGCCGCATAATGTCCCACCTTCCAATGGACCACCGCAGGCACAACCAGGTCCGTGCCCTGTTCGCGAAATGCCATTTGGTAATTGAGGCCAACCTTCCTGGAGAGTTCCGCCACTTGCGGCAAGGAGCAACCCTGCTGCGTTGAGACCGACTTCACGATTTCAGCATCGCTTGAGCCGTCCAGATTGAGCGCCATCCGAATGCTCCGTAGCGCCAAAGGCCCGCAACGAAAGGAAATCTCGGGACGGTTTTGCATGTTCCACAGCGCTTCGCGCGCTTCCACAACCCGCTCCGCGGCCGGTCCCAGCAGCGGCCGCTTCTCGACCGTCTTGAGCAGCGTTGCCATTTCATCCATTCGGCCCAGCCGCGCGTCCATGTAGATCAATTCGCCAAACGCGCGGTCTACAAGGGCGAGCGACTTGCGGTCCGTGGCCTTATCTGCCAATCCCCAGGCTTTACGCCAAGCATCAATCGCCAGTGAGTAATGAGCCGTGTTGTAATACTCGATGCCCAGACCGGTGAGCAGGGCCCCGGCCCACACCGATTGGGGATGTCTTTCCAAAAAGCTGGTGAGGCTCGTGAAGTCATCCGGGCCGGTGCGCTTCGCGTAGCCCAGCAGCGCGGAGGCTAGATCAGCATTTTCCTCGGCGGTCGGAGTGCCGCCAATCGGGACCATCGGCTCGGCAAAAACCCTTGCCCGGAAAAACTCCTCCTCAGTCGGGTTCGCGGAAAACTCCAGAACGGTCTCCGGCGGCTCGGCTTTCGGGACCGCCCGGTTTGCTTGCACGCTGAGGGCAGGTCGGATTCCGCCTGTGGTCGGCATCGGCCCAGCATATGCCGCCCAAACAGTGATGAGGGCGCAAGCCCCAATTGACAGTTTTCGAATCGGCGTCGCAAAAGCAATGATCCATCCGATTTCCAAGAAAATCGGCCATGCCGGTTTTTGTATTGTCGAGCCTGCCTTCATACTTCGTTTGCCTGAGCATCCAGGCGAAAAACCTCCTTAACGTAGCCGTCTCGCCTGAAATCGGTTTTAACCTAGCCCAGGATCAGCAAAGATCAAGAAAAACATTAGCAGATACGCAGATTTTAAGAGGCGAGTTGCTGTGTGCGGACAAATGACGACGCAGCCAAATGGGTTTGACAAGACGTAGGCCATCCTTGAAGCCCATGCTCCAACATGTCGTCGGATCTGAGCCAGCGAGCCTGGTCGGCTGGCCTGCCAGTCAAAGGCGTGACTGGATGGGACCATGGTGGACAGAGCCCGCATCGGCTCGCTATTGTGAAGGCGTGCCGTCCTTAGGGCCAATTGACGTCCGGGTTGCCTTGGTCGCCAATCTTAGCGCCTTTATGGAAGGCCTTGTAGGTGTATTTGAAATAGGCGGAGTCGCCGTCAAGAGAGGTCAGATTGGCACCACCGGCGTGGCGCGTGGAGAGATGATTCAGCGAGCCGCGGGGAGCCCCAAGATCATTGAGGGGGTTGGCTCCGTAAAAGGGAATTTCACCGGAGTTGGCGCGCACGTCGGAAAAAAAAGACGAATGCCGAGGAATGCAATACCACCGTGGCCTTGAAAGGAGAACTGGCAGGCGTCGCGCCATTGGTCCCTTTGAAATTAATGCCATAGCTGAAGGCCACGCGATTGAACGGGTCCACTTCAGCGGACAGGAATGCGGCGGTGGAGCAATTGAAAATGCTGCGGCCATTCAGGAAATTGGTGGAGTTGACCGCATATTGCCGCAGCGCCTTTTGCGAAACGTGGGGCGGCAGGGCGTTGAACCAGGCGCTCTTGCCGTAACCACCAGCGGCAAAAGCCGCGAGGTTGGCCCAATGGATGTTGTCCTGGTCGTATTCGCTGGGAGCACCAGTAGTGCTGTCAGCGATGCTGAAATCTGGAAAGACCTGATTGTTGTCATCCAAATACATGTCAAGCGCAAGACCCCACTGCTTGGCTTGAGGTTTCTGAGACATGCGATCCGGTTGGCCTTTTCTTTCGCCTTCGCCAGTGCTGGCAAGAGCATTGCCGCCAGAATGGCCATGATGGTGATGACCACCAGAAGTTCGATCAGCGTGAATCCGTGTTTTATTTCATAACGGCAAAAGTTTCGCAGAAATCACCTTTGCCCGGCCCCGTTCGGTTGCTTTTTCTTGACGGTGACTTGCGCTGGCCATTTTTTGCTTTGGTCATGACAAGATGTTGTCACAGCCCCGGTAAAATGGCACATTAAAGTCGTGCCCCAAACGGCAAAACAACCAAATCCCGTCAACCCAGACTCAAAGTCTAAACTGCTGCCTGTGTTCACAGAACGCCCGGTATGGCAAACGGTTGGCGCGGGGTAGCGGCAAGTGCATGGCAGCGTGCGCGGCGCCGGGGTGAGTTTTGAGTGGCACGACTTCAAAACGCGCGAAGCCTTCGATTGGGGCAGGAGTTTTCACCCCGGCAGCATTGAAGTCTGTCTGAATCTTGAAGGCGAAGGACGGGGCAGTTCCAACAAACAAGAAGTTGTTTTTGTTCCCTTGAGCGGTGGATTTTATCGGCAAGGCGAACAACCGTTGCATCCACTCATCCGCAACTCGATTGAAGGACAAAATGAAAAAACTGCCGTCATGCCGCCAATCCGGTTGACCAGCCGCCAGCAACTATTACTCGCCAGTCTGCGTGACGCACCCGTATTGGCCTTGGCACAACCGGTCTGGTATCAAGCCAAGGCTCTCGAAGTGGCTGCGGAATTTTTCTTCATGGTTCCGGGCGAACCGGAATTATTTTGCCAGTGACATCAGCGGCTTGCTTCCGAGCGAGTCGAAAAAGTCATCGCGCTGCTTCGAGAGAAATTAGCTGAGCCGCCGACGCTGGAAGAAATCGGGCGCACGGTTGGTTGCAGTCCATTTCACTTGCGCCGGACATTTTCCACGACCACCGGCATGACCATTCGCAATACACACGCCAGTTGCGTATGGAACGCGCGGCTGAACTGTTAAAGTCAGGCAAATTCAACGTCACCGATGCCGCTTTGGAAGTGGGCTATTCCAGCATGAGCCATTTTAGCCAGACATTCCACGAGACATTTGGGTGTTGCCCCGGACTATATCCATTGCGCACACCGGCGCAAACGCTTCACTCAAGCGATTGAATCCAATCTAAGCTATTTTCGCTACTACTCAGGTCAACCGCACTGGCATTGCTCATCTTGTTTCTCCTGGAGCCAACGCTGGCCCGCAAGACCCAGGAAAAAGTGCGGCCCATCGTGGCCGTGCTGGTGGATCAATCCGGCTCCACGTCGGTGAAGGATGAGCTGATGGGACCTGGTCCAAAGCTGGCCGAAACCATAGCGCTGGGCCTGCTGCCGGCCAAGGCCCGCCCGCTTAAAACCAATGCAATGGAGCAGGCAGCCTCGGATAAAGGCGTGGTGAACACCGCGAAGGAGGGTTCCCCGGTGGCCAATGCCCTGGCGACCTTGGGCGGGATGTCACGTTATGAGCGAGCCATTCAATTGACGCAAAACCAAGTGGTGCCGCAGTTGCAGGATGAGACGCGTCTGAAGCTGTTTGCCATGGACACCGGCCTTGTCCTGCTGGAGTTGACCCAGCCTGCCAAGTTGATCCCCAATCGGGCGACCGATTTCGAAGCCAGTCAGGCGGCCCTGGGCCGGATGTGGGCCTAGGATTATGTCGGCGGCGTAGTGTTGGCAACCGATGGGCGGCAGAGCACTGGAACCGATCCGGCGGCCGTGATCCGCTCGTTAAGAGCGCGCGGGGCGCTGGTTTCTGGAATTGTATGCCGTCACCACGTGGCCCACATCTGGACAACTTCCTGCGTCAGGCGGTGCTGCCCCAAGCGGTGCGTCACTGGACATTGATGACGTTGCGGGAGAAATTGATCAAGATCGGGGCGAAGGTCGTGCGCCATTCCCGGAAGATTGCTTTCCAGATGGCAGAGGTGGCGGTGCCGCGAGAATTGTTCCAGACGATTTTGGAACGGATTAAGCGGCTGAGATTGTCGCCCGCAATGTCAGGATTAAGCAAAGTGAGATGAATCGTATATAAACAATGAAAAATGCGGAAGATGTGTCTCTGCCGCCGGCTCAATCTGCTGGTTGGGGACTAAAAAGCGCTGGGGACGAGGCCAATGTCACTGAAAAGTTAATATTGGAACTGCGAAATGGCTTGCAAAACCATGGGATCGGAGGAAAGTCGCGCAAACGACCCAGAAAACTCGATTTGAAGCCATGAACCACAAATTAAATGGGAAATCCCGCTTTGACTGACAGGCTGATGAATGGCTGTCGCGGGGCGAGCAAAAGGAGACAGCCGTGCTAGCAAAAGGAGACAATCCGTAGTTAGCAAAAGGAGACGCTGTGCGAGCAAAAGGATAATAATGGTTCACACTGGTTCACCAACCCTCCCCGCCAGCCCCTTCGGCGGAGCGGAGTCTTTGGCGCCGGCAGGCGCCAAAGACGGAGCGGAGCCGAAGGGGCTGGCGGGCGCGCCGGGTTGGTTGCCCGCCGCCCATTGGTGCCAGCCCTCCAGACAGCTCTGCTGCGAGCGCTGGGACCCGTCGTGCCGCTGGGAGTTTCCCCTGCCGCTTTCAAGGGCACATTCTTTTAGGCACCTTGTTTTCCAGCGACAATCCAACCCTCTTTGGCTACAGTTGCCAATTGAAAAACTAAACAACGGCAACTGGTTCATCGCTGTGCCGCTCCCCTGATCCGCCATGTGCTGGCTGCCTTCCGCGCCGACAAACTCAAAGCCCAAATCGCCGCCCATCGCTTGGGCCTTTCCCGCGCCCGCCTCTACAAGCTTTATGCCGACTACCTGGATGCCTGCGCTCACCACCGCGAGCATCTGTGGATTCCAGGCGTTTCGGGCGGCGACCACGCGCCGGACTGGCCCCCGCAGGTGGAGGTCCTCCTGCGCAAACGGCTCAGTAGCAAGCCCCCGGCCTCGTATAGCTTCGCCGCCAGCGAGGCGCTCCGCTTATGCAACTATGGTCTGGACCGGGCTCAAGTCCGCCGCTGGGCCCTCGCCAACCACCTCGCCCACCCCAAGCCTAACCGCCGTCCAAACGCTCCTATCAAACGTTGGCAGCGCAGCCAGATCGGTGAACTCTGGCAACTGGATGCCACGCCTCACCAGTGGTTCGCCGACACCCCGCAGCTCTTTCCCATGATCAACATGCTCGATGATTGCAGCCGTGTCTTTACCGGCTCCAAAATCTATGAGCGCGAACGGCTCCTGGCTTATTTGGATTTCCTGCCGGCCACCTTTATCGATTACGGGCTGCCGCTGGAAATTTATGTTGATTATCACAGCATCTTCTTCGCTCAGGAGCCCCATGCGTTGACCCAATTGGGTCAGGCTCTCCACTTCTATGGCATCAGCTTCCGCTATGCCCCAACCCCGCAGGCCAAAGGCAAAATCGAACGCAGTCACTTCTTTTGGCAGGAGCGCCTGCCCGCCTTCTTTGCCAGTGAGCAGATCGCCGACCTCGACCAAGCCAATCCCCAGATCCAAAACCTGCGTCTCCACCGCAACGACCACGAGGTCCATCGCGAACTCAAAATGAAACCCTCCGCTGCCTGGCATCTCGCCCGCAAGGAGAAACGCTCCGTGCTGCGACCGGTCCCCGCTTGTCCCTGGTGGCCTTTCGTCTGGAGCCTTCGCACCTCCATCAAAGTCGGCGCCGACGGGCGCGTCCCCATCGGCACGCAAAGCGTACGCGTCCAGGCTCACCCAGGTGCCAAAGTAATCCTCTGCCATCACCCTTCTGGACATTACTCCGCCCTCGCCGGGCAACCCAATCCCAAAACCAAACCTCTCATCCTCTTTACGAATCTGCCAAAATGACCTTGTCTCCTTTTGCTAACTACAACTCCCGAATTTGTCTCCTTTTGAAAACTCCGCGACACAGGCTGATGAATGGCTTGACGCTGACACTGATTAAGCCAACACTGGGAAACAAGCTTTTCGGGCCGCCAGAAATCCCGTCGCCGGGTTGGTTCTCGAGCAGCAGAAGAAGAACCTTATTAATTTGCGGCTGGAGAACAGCCTTGGATTGCACATGAGAGTTTTAGTCATTGCCCAGAATGACAAGCTGGCAATCAATGTGATTCGCTGCTTGCGGATGGCCGGCATGACCGCCTGCCTCATGGGCGCGGACAGCCGCTCGGTGGCGCGGTTTTCACGTTACTGCGCAATTTGGATCAAGGCGGATGGCGGCATTTTTAACGCCCCATTTACCGGCGCCGTCGGCCAGATTGACGATTGCTGCGAGCAACAAGGAATCGATTTGGTCATGGGGGCGGACATGCCAGCCGTCCGAATGCTTTCCTCGATCCACGCCAGGCTAACCCGGGTAAAAACATTCCCTTTGGCCAGTCCCGAGCAACTGCAGATGTTGCACAACAAATGGTTGTTCAGCCAGTTCCTGCGCGAGCAACACCTGCCGGTGCCAGCAACCGTGCTCGTCAAATCCGAGGACGAGTTGACGCGAATCCCGTTGGAATATCCATTGATCGTAAAACCCGTTGAAATGGAGGGCGGAGCCGGTGTCAAAAAATTGAATTCGCCGACTGACGCGCGGGCGCATTTGCTGCGCGACAACGCCGCCCACCGCCTTCCCTTGTTGTTTCAGGAGTTCATCCCGGGAATCGACGTTGGCTTGAGCGTTTTGGCAAATCAGGGCGAGATTGTCGCGTGGACGATTCAGAAATGGCTGTCCACTGGCGCCCTTGAATTTGTGGCTGATGAGCAAGTCCTGGCGTTGGGCAAGAAGATCACGGCCGCATCGGGATTCCATGGTGTGGCTCATTTTGACATGCGGCGGGATGAACGCGACGGCGCAGTTAAAATTTTGGAGTGCAATCCCAGGTTTTGGGCCTCATTGCGGGAATCCATGTGGAACGGGACAAATTTTGTCGAGCAAGGCATCCGCCTGGCCCAAGACAGGCTTCTCGATCCCATGATTAATCGCCGGATCACTTATGTGTTCCCGGCAAGGGCGTTGGTTTCATCGATTAAAGGAAACTTATTCGGGCTGAGACAATTCTCCATCGCAAGTTTGCGGGATGCCTGGCAGACGTGTTCCGACCCCTTGGTCTTGGCTTGCCAGATCAAACAGAAATGGTCGAAACATCACCGCTTGTCCCGCGACCGCGCGCATCATTGAACAGCTTCGATAATTACTGGTCGAATGCCCAATGAACGTCAAGGCTCTCCAGACCCGAATGCGCGGCTGGTGGCGGTAGGAAATCCGTCTTAAGATACGTCGCCACAGACTTGTTTTTGCGGCAGTGGGAGAAATATTTAAACTTGATAAATAGAAGTCACTATTCACGTCCAAGTTAGTGGTAACAGTTACTTTTGGCGCAAGGTGGCCGTGGCCTGACCGGCGGCTTGGGGCAGTCAAGGACCGGCAGTGGGGACGTTGGGTATGAAGGGGCGCCCGATCACCAGTAGACAGCAGGCCTCCCAAAGGTTGCGGCCCTGTTTGCGGCTGGTGGGGAGATAGCCGCGAATCCGGGCGAAAATTTGCGCTCCCCGCAAGGTCCGAAAGCATCCCGAGATTTTTTGCTTCACTTTCATCATGCGGATATCCTGCTCACCCTGGTTATTGGTGAAGGGGACGTTGGGGTCCACCAGGAAGGCCAGCACGCACAGGTCATAGTCTTCCAAGCGGTCCAGCAGGTTGGCGGCCTTGCCTTGCCGGGTGCGCCCCTGTCCTATCTGGCGGCGGGGATGCGCCCGGCGGCCCTCACGCGGGATTGCCTTGTAGCGGGTGTGCGCGCCGGTGAAGGTCTCCTCCGCCAAGCCTGCTTGGCAGCGGGGATCGTTCTTCCAGTTGAGCAGGAACTGGCTGAGTTCCCTCGCCCAGACTTCGCGGCATTCTTCGGCTAGGAATTTCAATTGGCGCAGCAGGTGCTGATTGCACAGGGCGTGGAGCGCGTCGTACTTGTAATAAGGCTTCCAGTGGTCATGCACTAGCCAGTGGTGGCAGTGTGGCAGCACGCCCAAGGCGTCCATGGCGGCGGTGCCGCGGCTGCCATGTACCCCATAGAAAGTCAACTGCGCCGTGCTGGCGACATGCAGCCAATGCAGGCAGCCCGCCACCCGCAAACCGCTCTCATCGACATTGACCACCGGGGCTTGGAGTAGTCCGCGCACGATCACCGATTCCACGGGCGCGAGTGTTTGATAGGCCTGCTCATTGGTCTGGGTCAGGGTGCCCAGACTCAGGGGCTGGCCAAACAAGTCCAGACAGGTTTGGCGCAGCCGGTTAAAGGGCAGAAACTGCTGGTTGAACAGATAGAGCGTCAAGCCCCGGAAGTGCGAACCGTATTGGACAGGGGCCGAAACGGCGGCGGGGAAGGCGGCCCTGACCATCAAACCGGAGCACGGACATTGCTTGATTTCGGCGCAGTGCTCCGTCACCGCCAGCCGCAAGGGCGGCAAATCAAACACTTGGCGGCGTTCGTAATCCAGCACGGGTTGGTCGTGTAACGCCACGCCCGCGCAGCGGCCGCAGGGACAGCGGCCCAACCGATGCTCTTGGACCGTGTCGGGATTTTTGACTGGCAGCAAGGTATGGCCGGGATGCCCCGGCTGGCCGCCAGGTCGGCGACCGGTTTTTTCGCGGAGGGATTTGGGGGCGGGTTTGGCCAGTCCGTCGGTGGCGGGCGGCTTGCTACTATTGGTGCTGTTGAGGGCCAGTCGTTCCTGCAGGTCCAGAAACAGCTCGACCAGCACTTCGGGCTGGCCATGGGCCAGCGATACGAGTTCCTCGCGGGTGAACCGTTTCACAAGCACAAAGCCTGGCGAAAGCCCGCGTGTAGGGGATAGACCCAAATATCCTTCACCGGTGCTTGCAGTTGGTGTTGACCATCCTGCCGGGTGCGTCCCTGGCTCTGGCCCACGCAGCACCAGTTGGCCGCGCAATAACAGCTACCCCGGAACCGATCCCGTTCGACAAACGTTTCCAGCAGCACCACGGGATGGCCGTAATGGGTCTGCCAATCGCGCGCCACCCGGCGCGCCACCCGCCCCAAAATGTGGCTGGCCAACTCCCGCACGCGCACCCAGGGCAAGATCAAAAACCGGTTGTTGTTCACGATCTGTCCCAAGTGAGTCTGCCGTTGGCTGGCCGTCCAACCAATGAAGGCATCGCGCGGTTGGATCTTCCACGCGGCGGCGCCAAACAGGACACAGGCCAAATCACGACCCTGGCGATCCTGCACCAAATAACCGAGGTTCTCCCCCACCGTGCTGCGATAGGGCAAGTAGTGGTACCGCGCCAAATACGCATTGAACCGCGCCGCTTGCGGCTGCCGGGCATTGAACACCTGCCATTGCAGTGGCTGTAATTGGGCCAAGGACTCCTTCACCTCGGCCGCAGGCGACGACGGCAGAGCGGCCAACCGGGGTGCAAAACCTGGACCGCGGCGCCGTTGACGGGGTGGCAACTGGATCCACCCGCGCGCTTCAAGCTTATCCAGAAACGAGCGCGCGGCCATATCCTTGATCTGCCCGGCAGCATTGTGCCACTGCCACTGGCGGCATAGTTCCAAGGCCAGACGACGGCGACTCCACTCCGGTTGCCCGGTAATCAAATCACGCACCGCAACCAGAATCTCGGGCGTGACAACTCGGCCTTGAATGATGGGCGCACTAACCATGCGCCTAAAGTTACAGGGCAGCCGCTTTAGAGTCCAGCCCTATTTTCAGGAATCTTTACGAGACCCACGTCTGGAATAAATCGGGCCAGCAAGGCTACACCAACGGAAGACCTGAACAGTTACAAGCTACGCGCAGGGCCGGACTATTTCCATGGGGTATAACCCGCCTTCAGCCGCTTGGAGATCGCAGCCAGTGCAGGTGGAACGCCCTTGTGTTCAGTTTTTTCCAGTGCTTGCCTTTCCCGTGCCGCCGAGAACCGCCGTGTGGTTCGCCCGCATCCTCGTTTCAAGCGGCCAAGGCAATCTTCTCCGCTCCTGCTTCTGGTAATTGTCCGTGCTGGGGGCTTTGCGGTTCCAACAGCAGCCGGACCTCTTCCCCGGTTAGCATTTCGCGTTCTAGCAATGCTTGTTCGATCCTTTCCACCCCGGTGCTTCGCTCTCTTAGCAGTTCGATAGCCCTGGATAACACTTCTTTTAGTATTCTGTTGATCTCGGCTTCCGCTGCCGGCTGCTTTGGCTCGTAATACATCTCGGTTCCCATGCCCCACTCGCAAACCATCGCATTGGTGATGTCCCGGGCCACAGACATGTCGCCGGCTGCGCCGTTGGTTATCGTATCAAAGCAAAGGCTTTCGGCGGCACGCCCTCCCATCAGCATGCATAACTGCTCCATCAGCAATTCCTTGCTTTGGATATGGGCATCCTCCTTCGGAAGCAGCATGTTGGATCCCAATGACTGATTGCGCGGCAGGATGCTGACTTGATACAGCGGCGGCAAGTGCTTGCAGGTGAAGTGGATGACAGCGTGACCGGCTTCATGGCGAGCTATGATCCTGCGCTCCGTAAGGTTTTCCACCATGGTGCGGCTGCGCCCGTACATCACTTTGTCCCGGGCGTACGTCAGTTCAGAAGTGGAAATTTCCGACACTCCCCGGATTACGGCGGTTATGGCGGCCTCATTCAGCAGATTCGCCAAGTCGGCCCCGGTCATGCCAAAGGTTGATATGGCGAGGGCCAATAATGAGGCTTCTGGTGCCACGATGGGCTTCCCCTTGGCATGGACCTTCAAGATGGCCAGCCGGCCGCTGGTGTCCGGCTTGGCCAGGTAAACTTTCCGGTCGAAGCGCCCGGGTCGCAACAGGGCGGGATCCAAGTCGTCCACCCGATTGGTGGCGCCAATGACCACGATACCGGTCTTATCCTTGAAACCATCCATGGCCACCAGCAGGGCATTGATGGTCTGCCGGTGTTCCTCATGCTGGCTGTCGTTGCGCTTGCCACCAATGGCATCAATCTCGTCAATGAAGATGAGGGCTGGCCGGTGCCGCATGGCCTTTTTGAATAGCTTGCGGACACGGCGGGCTCCCACCCCCGCATACAGCTCGACGAAGTCGCTTCCGCTCATGTTGAAGAAGCTCGCATTGGCTTCGGCGGCGATCGCCTTGGCCAGCATGGTCTTGCCAGTGCCGGGAGAACCCACGAACAAAATGCCCCGGGGCAACTGGCCGCCAAGCGCGCGCAGTTTCTTGGAGTTCTTGAGGAATTGGACCACTTCCATCGCCTCCGCTTTGGCTTCTTCTATCCCGGCCACATTTGCCAGTCTGACATCAGGCTTTTGAAAAACGCGGCTGCGGAAGCCGGTGGCCGCGCTGGATTGCACATAAACCATAAGGCACACCAGGCCGATGATAAAGGCCCCATACGCCGTCAGGTATCCCACTGTGGAGATGGCGGTTCGGGCCTTGGAGGGATGCACCAACCCGACCTGCACGTTGGTCAGGGCGAGCATGGCAGCCATGTCGGCCGCGTCAATATAAGCCGTCACGATGACGGTCAGATTGGTGTTTCGGTCCGCCACTTCGCCTTTAACCTCAAAAGTCTGGGGTTGCCCGGCTGGAGCGACGTAAAACGTTGCCCGGGGATGCTTGTGCATAAGCTGAAGCAGGCTTAAGACCCGGGTCTGCTCCAGGGTGGCATGCACTGGTTTTGGACCAGCGGCAGGCGCCAACAAACCGGAAAATGCAACCCACGCAACGGCCAGCAGCCAAATAAGCAAGCCACCAGTCACGGTTTGCAGCACCAAATATTTCCAACGAGCCGGCAGCTTCGTATTGAAGAGCAATAAAAAGGCTGCCGCAAAAATAATGGTTGCAAGAATAAGCTCGCGCAACATATTGATTTCTGATTTAAAGTGTCCATGCCAAAGCATGCATGAGGATACGTCTCCCCACGTTTGACCGCGACTAGGACATTCCCAGCCACACTGAAGTGGGGCTATGAAATCTTGGTTCATTTAACCATTACTCCGTCCGACTGCCTAACGAAAGGCCGCCCTGGCGGTTGTCCTCGAAACGGGCGCAGATGATGAGGTTGTTGGTGCAGTTGGCGTTGTTCACGCGGAAGGCTGGGCCGCCGCAGTTGGCGGCAATCAAATTGTCGAACAGATTGTCCACGCACTCGGACCGCGGAGTTGGAAGCCAGCCCAGCGCCGTCTGGGTTTCGGTGTGGGCCATGAACACGCCATAATGATGACTGTTCCGGATGGTGACGTTGAGAAACTGGTTGTCGCGACTCGCGCGCATGAAGATCCCAAGGTTGTTCGCGGTCAATACGGCATTGCTGATGACATTGTGATTGAACGCCAGATCCAGTGAAATGCCGGCGCCGGGATTGTCGTGCAGAT
>Ga0302320_10019871_pt1 | contig 13447 bp, 10 predicted proteins | sample Bog_T0_3_FD_202130 | JGI IMG/M metagenome (GOLD analysis project Ga0302320, IMG submission 202130) | Peat permafrost microbial communities from Stordalen Mire near Abisko, Sweden - Bog_T0_3 | ecosystem: Environmental > Terrestrial > Soil > Wetlands > Peat | place: Sweden: Abisko, Stordalen Mire...
GTTGCGGCCCGTGGAGCGGGCCGAGGAGGAGCCGGGCAAATGGAACGGAGTGTTGGTGCCCGGTCGTGTCGAGATCGACGACGTCCAGCCCGTCGTTTCCTACGGGGCGTATCCCGCCAAGGCAGTCGTTGGTGAGATATTCCCGGTCAGCGCCGCCGTGTGGCGGGACGGCCACGACGCCGTCGCGGCAACCCTGGTGGTGCGCTACCTGGGGCCGCGCTATCCCGAAGTAGTAGAAACGCGCGGAATCAGGGCATTCCAGAACCCGGACCCCCCGCCGCTGAGTGAGTCGCCGCGGGCGGTGCCGCGTGGGTTGCCGCGTGAGTCTCCAAGGGTCAAGCCGCTGCAGGTCCGGATGACGGAGGGCCTGGAGCCTTACGTCTTCCACGCCCATTTCACCCCCGACCGGGTCGGGCTCTGGACCTACCGGGTCGACGGTTGGGGTGACCCGGTTCATACCTGGCGGCATGGTCTGCTCGCCAAGCTCGATGCGGGCCAAGGCGAATCGGAGCTGTCGAACGATTTGGAAGTCGGCGCGACGTTGTTGGAGCGCGCCGCGACGGGTGTCCCGCGCGCGCTGCGCGATCCTCTGCTGGCGGCCGTCGCGGCGTTGCGCGCACCGGGGGACCCGGTTACCCGCACCGCGCTGGCACTCGCGCCGGAGATCGACGAACTGCTGACCGCCTATCCGATGCGAGAACTGGTCACCCGGGGCGAGCAGTACGGCGTGTGGGTGGATAGGCCGTTGGCACGCTTCGGGTCATGGTACGAGTTGTTTCCGCGCTCGACCGGCGGGCTCGACGCCGAGGGCAAGCCGGTGCACGGCACCTTCAAGACGGCAGCGGCGGATCTCCCGCGCATCGCGGCGATGGGGTTCGACGTCGTGTACCTGCCACCGATTCACCCGATCGGCAAGGTACATCGCAAAGGCCGCAACAACTCCCCCACCCCCTCGCCGGAAGATGTCGGGTCGCCATGGGCGATCGGCAGCGACGAGGGCGGCCACGACGCCATTCATCCCCTCCTGGGCACGATCGACGACTTCGACGAGTTCGTCCGCACAGCGCGTGATCTGGGCATGGAGGTTTCCCTCGACCTGGCCCTGCAGTGTGCGCCGGATCACCCGTGGGCCCGCGAGCACCGGAAGTGGTTCACCGAACTACCCGACGGCACAATCGCTTACGCGGAGAACCCGCCGAAGAAGTATCAGGACATCTATCCCCTCAATTTCGACAACGACCCCACCGGTCTTTACGACGAAGTGCTGCGCGTGGTCCTGCACTGGGTTGAGCACGGCATCAAGTTCTTTCGGGTGGACAATCCGCACACCAAGCCGCCGGACTTCTGGGCCTGGCTGATCGGCCAGGTCAAGAACGTCGACCCGGACGTGCTCTTCCTGTCGGAGGCGTTCACGCCGCCGGCCCGCCAGTACGGGCTGGCCAAACTTGGTTTCACCCAGTCCTACAGCTATTTCACCTGGCGCACCGCCAAGTGGGAACTCACCGAATTCGGCAACGACATCGCCAGGTTGGCCGACTTCCGCCGGCCGAACCTGTTCGTCAACACCCCCGACATCCTGCATGCCGTGCTGCAACACCACGGCCCCGGCATGTTCGCCATTCGCGCGGTGCTCGCTGCGACGTTGAGCCCGGCGTGGGGCGTGTACTCCGGCTACGAACTGTTCGAGCATCGCTCGCTGCGCGACGGCAGCGAGGAATACCTGGACTCGGAAAAGTACGAACTGCGCCCGCGCGACTATGCGGCCGCGCTCGCCGAAGGCAGATCGCTCGAGCCGTTCCTTGCACGACTCAATACAATTCGCCGGCACCATCCGGCGTTGCAGCAGTTGCGCACCATTCATTTCCACAGCGTGGACAACGACGCCCTGCTGGCCTACAGCAAATTCGACCCGGCCACCGGCGACTGCGTGCTGGTGGTGTTGACGCTCAATGCGTTCGGGCCCGAGCAAGGCACGCTCTGGTTGGACATGGCAGCGCTGGGGCGCGAACCCTACGAACGGTTCTGGGTACGCGACGAGGTCACCGGCGATGAATTCCAATGGGGCCAGTCCAATTACATCCGCATCGAACCCGGCCGGGCAGTCGCCCACATCATCAACATGCCACTCGTACCGGAAGAATCTCGGATCACATTGCTGCGCAGGAGGTAAGGCGCCCGAAGGGGGACACAACATGAGTCGAACAGACCAACTCGCGGGGACACACCTCGCGCCCGACCCGGCAGACCTGGCACGTCTGGTTGCCGGCGCGCACCACAACCCGCACGGAATCCTGGGTGCCCACGAGTACGGCGACCACACCGTCGTCCGGGCATTCCGGCCGCACGCGCTTGAAGTCGTGGCGCTCGTCGGTGACGACCGGTTCCCGCTACAGCACCTCGAATCCGGCTTGTTCGCCGTGGCGTTGCCGTTCGTCGGCCTGGTCGACTACCGGCTGGAAGTCAGCTATCCGGCCCCCGGGGAGGCGCCCGTGGTGCACACGGTCGCCGACGCCTACCGCTTCCTGCCCACCCTGGGCGAGGTCGACCTGCATCTTTTCGCCGAAGGCCGCCATGAGCGACTCTGGGAGGTGCTTGGTGCCCACCCGCGCTCGTTCACCACGCCCGACGGCGTGGTCAACGGGGTGTCGTTCGCGGTGTGGGCGCCCAATGCCAACGGCGTCAGCCTGATCGGCGAGTTCAACGGCTGGACCGGTAACGACGCCCCGATGCGGGTGCTGGGCTCCTCTGGTGTGTGGGAGTTGTTCTGGCCCGGATTCGCTCACAACGGCCTCTACAAGTTCCGGGTGCACGGCGCCGACGGCGCCGTCACCGACCGCGCCGACCCGTTCGCGTTCGCCACCGAGGTCCCGCCGCACACCGCATCGCGGGTTTTCACGAGCGATTACACCTGGGACGACGACGACTGGATGACACAGCGCGCCCAGCGTAATCCGGTCTTCGAGCCGATGAGCACATACGAAGTCCACCTTGGCTCGTGGCGCCCCGGTCTCAGCTACTTACAGCTTGCCCACGAGCTCACGAATTACGTTGTCGAGCAGGGATTTACCCACGTGGAGCTGCTACCGGTCGCCGAGCACCCGTTCGCCGGATCGTGGGGCTACCAGGTCACGTCCTACTATGCGCCGACGTCGCGGTTCGGGTCGCCCGACGAGTTCCGGGTGCTCGTCGACGCCCTGCACCGGGCCGGGATCGGCGTCATCGTCGACTGGGTGCCGGCGCACTTTCCGAAAGACGCCTGGGCGCTTGGCCGATTCGACGGGACCCCGCTCTACGAGCATTCCGACCCCAGACGTGGGGAACAACTGGACTGGGGCACCTACGTTTTCGATTTCGGTCGCCGGGAGGTCCGTAACTTTCTGGTGGCCAACGCGTTGTACTGGCTCGAACAGTTCCACATCGACGGCTTACGCGTGGACGCCGTCGCGTCGATGCTGTACCTGGACTACTCGCGCCCCGCGGGGGGCTGGACGCCGAATATCTACGGTGGGCGGGAGAACCTGGAGGCGGTGCAATTCCTGCAGGAGATGAACGCCACGGCGCACAAGGCCGCGCCCGGCATCGTCACCATCGCCGAGGAGTCGACCTCGTGGCCCGGCGTGACGCGACCGACCAACATTGGCGGCCTGGGCTTTTCGATGAAGTGGAACATGGGCTGGATGCACGACACGCTCGACTACATCAGCCGCGACCCGGTGTTCCGCAACTACCACCACCACGAGATGACGTTCTCGATGCTCTACGCGTACAGCGAGAACTACGTGCTGCCGATCAGCCACGACGAGGTGGTGCACGGCAAGGGCACGCTGTGGGGCCGGATGCCGGGCAACAACCACGTCAAAGCCGCGGGGCTGCGCAGTCTGCTCGCCTATCAGTGGGCGCACCCGGGTAAGCAACTGCTGTTCATGGGCCAGGAATTCGGCCAGCGTGCGGAGTGGTCGGAGCAATACGGTCTGGATTGGTTCCAGCTGGATGAACACGGCTTCTCCAACGGGATTCTGCGGCTGGTGCGCGATATCAACGGCGTCTACGTCAGCCACCCGGCGCTGTGGAGTCAAGACACCAAGCCCGAGGGCTATTCCTGGATCGACGCCAACGATTCGGCCAACAACGTGCTGAGCTTCTTGCGTTACGGAAATGACGGCTCGGTGATGGCCTGCGTGTTCAATTTCGCGGGCGCGGAACACAGCGGCTACCGGCTGGGCCTGCCGTCGGCCGGTCGCTGGCGCGAGGTGCTCAACACCGATGCGACGGTCTACAACGGCACCGGGATCGGCAACCTCGGCGGCGTGGACGCCACCGAGGACCCGTGGCATGGCCGTCCGGCGTCAGCGCTGCTGGTGCTGCCGCCCACGTCGGCGCTATGGCTGGAACCCGAATAGCGCGCCGGCCAGTGCCGAGCAGACGCAAAAGCCCCCGACACGCCGGGCGTACGGGGGCTTTTGCGTCTGCTCGCCGGTGGTCAGTAGAGGGCGCTGGCGAGGTTGCGTCGGCCGACGATGACCTCAGGATCGGCAGGATCGAAGAGTTCGAACAGCTCGATCAGCCGAGTGCGTACCGAAGTGCGCTCGTCCCCGGACGTGCTGCGCACCAAGGCGGTCAGACGCGCGAACGCCGGGGCCACATCCTGATTCAGGATCTGTACGTCGGCGGCGGCGAATGCGGCCTCGATGTCGCCGGGTGCGGCGTCGGCGACATCGACAGAGTCGGGTCGCTGCGCGGTTGCGCGGGTGAGGAAGTCGATCTGCCGGATCGCAGCCTTGGCTTCAACACTGCCGGGATTCGCGTCCAAGATCACTTGATAGGACTCTTTGGCGGCGACGAAATCGCCGCCGTCAAGGTGCTCGCGGGCCTGCGCGAGCTCTGGATCGACTTCAGGCGCATCCTCGTCGGCCGCGGGTCCCTTCAGCTTGCCGGCAGTCGCCGAAAGCAGGGAGTCCAGCCAGCGTCGCAACTGATCGGGGGGCTGGATGCCCTGGAAACTCGACAGCGGCTGTCCGGCGGCCAGAGCCACCACGGTCGGGACCGCTTCGACACCGAATATCTGAGCCACTCTGGGGGTCACGTCGACGTTGGCCGTGGCCAGCGCCCATTTACCGTTGTCCTCGGCGGCCAGGCCGGCCAGTGTGTCAACGAGTTCGACGCAGGCGTCGCTGCGGGGTGACCACAACACCACCACGACCGGCACCTCGTCGGACCGGACGAGTACCTCGTCTTCGAAATTTGCCTCGGTGATCTCCACGTGCCCGGTGGCACCCGGGGCTGCCGGCGTTGCGGGGTCCGTAGGGCCACCCGCCGAGGCGTTCTGTTGAGCTCGCTGCTTAAGACCGGATAGATCGACCGCACCGGCCACGGAGGGCCCGATCGGGGGTCGCGGACGCGTCACGTCACCAAGTCTGTCACGTCGCGTGAGCTACCGAATCACCCGGTAGCGCCGACGTACGCAGGGGCGCTAAACCGACCCGAAATTGCCAGTCAAAAAGGCCGTGAGCGGCCAATATGACGAAAATCACAGGGGCCGGGCGTAGCACACGCCAGCAACGTTGACGCGACCGGCTGGGCCTGGCTAACCGGCGCGCAGAATCAGCGCGTCGCCCTGGCCGCCGGCGCCGCACAAGGCCGCAACACCGTAGCCGGAGCCCCGGCGCGCCAACTCGAGTGCCACGTGCAGCGTGATCCTGGCCCCCGACATGCCGATCGGGTGCCCGACGGCGATCGCGCCACCGTTGACATTGACGATCTCGGGGTTCACGCCCAGTTCGCGCGTCGAGGCCAGCGCCACCGCCGCGAACGCCTCGTTGATCTCGATGACATCGAGTTGGTCAGCGGTGATGCCCTCGCGGTCGAGTGCCTTCTTGATGGCGTTGGCCGGCTGCGACTGCAGGGTGGAATCCGGTCCGGCTACCACGCCGTGCGCACCGATCTCGACCAGCCACGTGAGCCCTAGCTCCTGCGCTTTTTTCTTGTTCATCACCACGACCGCGGCCGCGCCGTCGGAAATCTGGGACGCCGAACCAGCCGTGATGGTGCCGTCGCGGCGAAATGCCGGTTTGAGGCCGGCCAGGGACTCGGCGGTGGTGTTTGCCCGAATCCCTTCGTCCTCGCTGAACTGCAACGGGTCGCCCTTGCGTTGCGGGATGTTCACCGGCACAACTTCGTCGGTGAAGACGCCGTCTTTCCATGCTGCGGCCGCCTTTTGGTGCGAACCGGCGGCGAACTCGTCCTGCTCTTGGCGGGTGAACTTGTCGACGTCGTTGCGCTGCTCAGTGAGCGCCCCCATCGGCTGGTCGGTGAACACGTCGTGCAGGCCGTCGTAGGCCAGGTGGTCCAACACCGTGACATCGCCGTACTTGTAGCCGGACCGGCTGTCCATCAGCAGGTGGGGCGCCTTCGTCATGGACTCCTGGCCGCCGGCCACCACCACATCGAACTCTCCGGCGCGAATGAGCTGGTCAGCGAGCGCGATGGCGTCGATACCGGACAGGCACATCTTGTTGATGGTCAGCGCCGGAACGTCCCAGCCGATGCCGGCCGCCACCGCAGCCTGCCGTGCGGGCATCTGACCGGCTCCGGCCGTCAATACCTGGCCCATGATCACGTAATCGACCGCCGAGGCGGGTACGTTTGCCTTCTCCAGCGCCGCGGCGATCGCGATGGCGCCCAGGTCGCTGGCCGAAAAGTCCTTCAGCGAACCCATCAACTTGCCGATGGGCGTCCGTGCTCCAGCAACAATGACCGACGTTGTCATGACTACCTCCTAGGCCTTCCAGACGCGCATCGGGAGGCCCATTCTCCCCCTCGAGAAGCGCGATCTTTGCCGTCAGGTTACCTTTATGTGGTGACGACCGATCAAGTTGACGCCCGTCAGTTGCTGACGACGGGGCTGGTGACGGCTGTCGATCACGTCGGCATCGCCGTGGCCGACCTGGACGCTGCCATCGCCTGGTACCACGACCACCTCGGCATGATCCTGGTGCACGAGGAAGTCAACGATGACCAGGGCATCCGTGAGGCAATGCTGTCGGTACCCGGCGCGTCCGCCGGCACAGCGCAGATCCAGTTGATGGCCCCGATCGACGAGTCGTCGACGATCGCGAAGTTCCTGGACAAGCGCGGGCCGGGCATCCAGCAGATGGCCTTTCGCGTCAGCGATCTCGACAGCCTCAGCGAGCGGCTCCGCGCGCAGGGCGTCCGGTTGGTCTACGACGCGCCCCGGCGCGGCACGGCCGAGTCTCGGATCAACTTCATCCATCCGAAGGATGGCGGCGGAGTTCTGATCGAGTTGGTCGAGGCGGCTTCCTGAGGGCTTTCAGGACCACTTTCGGGTAGGGCTGCGGTTGGCCCGGTTTGCCCAGCACGGGGTATGCCAATGGCGCCGATCCTCAACTCCCGTTTGCGACGAGTCAGCCGGCCACACCACTACATGTGCAGTGCCGGAACGGATTTCGTGATCGCAACCGGGACAGCGATAGGTCTTGACGGCGCGAGCCCCGGCGATTGGGACCACTTCGTACTCGTATCCGTCCGGCCCGGTTTCCACCCGGCGCAGCAGCGGCGACGGCAATGCCGACCGCTGTCCACGGGGAGGTGTCCGGCGGCGAGCCATGCTGCCAGTCTAATCGGCCGACTCAGAACAGCCGGTACTCGTCGCTGTCCATCCCCCGCATCTTGTCGTAATCCAGTGTGAGGCAACGGATACCGCGGTCAGTGGCCAAAGTGCGCGCCTGCGGTTTGATTTGCTGGGCCGCGAATACCCCCCGCACCGGCGCAAGGACGCTGTCCCGATTGAGCAACTCGAGATAGCGGGTGAGTTGCTCCACGCCGTCGATCTCGCCGCGCCGCTTGATCTCCACCGCAACCGAGCCCCCTCGTTCATCGCGGCAGAGCAAGTCGACGGGCCCGATCGCGGTCATGTACTCGCGCCGGACCAGGGTATATCCGTCGCCCAGCAGTTGGACGTGCTCGGCGAGCAGCGCCTGCAGGTGGGCCTCGACACCGTCTTTGACCAACCCGGGGTCAACGCCCAGATCGTGGCTGGAGTCGTGCTCGATCGCCTCCACGGTGATCCGCAGCTGTTCGCCGGCTTTGTTTTCAACCACCCAGACCGGCGGCTGGCCATCGGGGTCTTCGACAAGCCGGCACGGTGGACTCATCCAGTTCAACGGCTTATAAGCACGGTCGTCGGCGTGCACACTGACCGACCCATCGGCCTTGAACAGCAGCAACCTTCGCGCGGATGGCAGATGCGCGGTGAGGCGACCGACATAGTCGACGGTGCACTGGGCGATCACTAGACGCACCCGACTCACCTTAGAGCGTGACCGACGAATTAGGCTGGCGCCACGATGGCAAACGAGACCCTTGCGCAACGCTTGGGCCGGGTGCTCGAGAAGGTGACCCGCCAGAGCGGCCGGTTACCGGAGACGCCCGCATATGGCTCGTTGTTGCTCGGACGCGTTTCCGAAAGCCAACGGCGCCGGCGAGTACGCATTCAGGTCATTCTGACCACCCTCGTCGGGGCGCTGAATGTGATCGGAATCGCCGTCGCCGCGTTGTTGGTGATCGTCGCGATTCCCGAACCGAGCGTGTTCGACGACGCACCGGCGTGGCTCACATTCGGAGTCGTGCCGGGCTACGTCGTTGTCGCCGTAGCCGTAGGCACGTATTGGATCACCGCGCGGACGGTACTGGCGTTTCGCTGGGCGATCGAGGAACGTAAACCCACCCGCACCGACGAGCGCAATACCTTCCTGGCTCCGTGGCGAATCGCCGTCGTCGATCTCCTGTTGTGGGGAATCGGCGCCGTGCTGTCGGCGACTCTGTATGGCATGGCCGACACGATATTCATCCCGCGTTTCCTGATCGTGGTGAGCTTTTGCGGCGTACTGGTCGCCACCGGCACCTATCTGATCACCGAGTTCGCGCTCCGCCCGGTCGCCGCCCAGGCGCTCGAGGCAGGACGGCCGCCGCGGCGATTGACGGCGGGCATCATGGGCCGAACGATGATGGTCTGGTTCCTCGGTTCGGCCGTGCCTGTCATCGGTATCGCCTTACTAGCGATCTTCCAGATGTCGCTGCGGAATATGACCGAGACCCAGTTCGCGGTGAGCGTGATGATCGTGTCGGCCGCGACGTTGATCTTCGGCTGCATGCTGATGTGGATCGTGGCCTGGCTGACGGCGACGCCGGTGCGGGTCGTGCGTGCGGCACTCAAGCGCGTCGAGCAGGGCGATCTGTCGGGCAACCTGGTGGTTTTCGACGGCACCGAACTCGGTGAGCTGCAGCGCGGTTTCAACTCGATGGTCGACGGCCTGCGTGAGCGCGAACGCGTGCGGGACCTGTTCGGCCGCCACGTCGGGCGCGAGGTCGCCCTGGCCGCCGAACGCGAGCGGCCGAAACTGGGCGGCGAAGAACGCCACGTCGCCGTGGTATTCATCGACATCGTGAGCTCCACGCAATTGGTGACGAGCCAAGCTCCGGCCGAGGTCGTTGCGTTCCTCAACCGGTTTTTCGCCATCGTCGTCGAGGAAGTGGACCGCCACCACGGGCTGGTCAACAAATTCGAAGGTGACGCGTCGCTGGCCATCTTCGGGGCCCCGAATCATCTCGACTGCCCCGAAGACAAGGCGTTGGCCGCCGCCCGAGCCATCGCCGACCGGCTTGGCGGCGAAATGCCGGAGTGCCAGGCCGGCATCGGTGTGGCGGCCGGCAAGGTCGTCGCCGGCAACGTCGGCGCCAAAGAACGGTTCGAATACACCGTGATCGGCGGGCCGGTCAACGAGGCCGCCCGACTGTGCGAACTGGCCAAGGCGCTGCCGGGACGATTGTTGGCGACGGCTGGCGCCCTGCAGGGCGCCAGCGAAAATGAGCGCGCCCGTTGGACTTTGGGCGAGACGGTTACCCTTCGCGGTCATGAACAACCGACCCGGCTGGCCTCGCCCGCCGGAGCACACTAGCCCGATAGCGAGGAACGCAGGTGGGTCGACGCAAGTTCGTACTTGCCGCGCTCTGCGCGCTAATCGTCATCGCCGTCGGATGGGCGCTAGTGCGGACAGCCGACCCGGAGACGACGACGGCGGGCGCGCGGGCGTGCTCACTGGCCACCTTGCCACCCCAGGCGCTCGACACGGTGCGGAAGATCCGCGCCAATGGCCCATTCCCTTTTCCACCCAACGACGGTGTGGTGTTCGATAACCGCGAGGGCCACCTACCCGGCCAGCTCAGGGGGTATTACCACGAATACACCGTGATCACCCCCGGCGCCCCAGGCCGGTCGAGGAGGCGCATCGTCACCGGTGGATCTCCGTTGACCAATCCGCTCCAGTACTTTTACACCGACGACCACTATGACTCATTCTGTCTGGTCACTGACGCGGGACGGTGATGATGACGCCACAACTACCCTCGGACGTACCTGTGATCTTTCGGCTCGACGGTCGAAAAATCAAGTCGGTCAAGGACTTCTACCGAGAAATCGGGTGTTCCGTCAACGGCCCGGGGGGATACTTCGGACGGAATCTCGATGCGCTGGCCGATTGCCTGCGGGGCGGATTCGGCACCCCAGAGAATCGGCCCTACGAGTTCGAATGGGAGCACAGCGCTCTATCGCGGCGCTACCTCGTGGACGCGCAACGAGGGCAGCGCCCGTTTTTCGATTCGGTACGGGATGTCTTCGATGATGCTGGAGTCACGCTGAATCTGAGGTGACTTGTTACCCGCGCACCGAGCCTCCGACTTTGATGTCGCTTTTCCGCTAGTTTTGTCGGTCGTCAGGTGTAACTGTTGAAGCGTGCACGAAGATTTCGAACGCTGCTATCGGGCGGTCCAGTCCAAGGACGCCCGGTTCGACGGCTGGTTCGTCACCGCGGTACTGACGACCCGGATCTACTGCCGCCCAAGCTGCCCGGTACGACCTCCGTTTGCCCGCAACGTTCGGTTCCTGCCGACGGCGGCCGCCGCCCAACGGGCCGGCTTCCGGGCGTGCAAGCGCTGCCGCCCCGACGCATCACCGGGCTCTCCTGAATGGAATGTCCGAGGGGACACCGTCGCCCGGGCTATGCGGCTGATCGCCGACGGAACCGTCGACCGCGAAGGCGTCAGCGGCCTTGCCATCCACCTCGGCTACACCGCCCGCCAGCTGGAGCGGCTTTTGCAGGCCGAGGTCGGCGCCGGGCCGCTCGCGCTGGCCCGCGCGCAACGCGCGCAGACAGCCCGGGTGCTGATCGAGACGACGGACCTGCCGTTCGGCGACGTTGCATTCGCGGCCGGGTTTTCCAGCATCCGTCAGTTCAACGACACCGTGCGCCTGGTGTTCGAGAACACGCCGTCGGTGTTACGCAAGCGCGCAGCGGTCCGGTTCGGGCCCGAATCCACTTCACCAGGGACGGTGTCGCTTCGGCTTCCGGTGCGCACACCCTTCGCGTACGAGGGTGTGTTCGGCCACCTGGCCGCGGGCACGGTACCCGGTTGCGAGGAGGTCCGCGGCGGCACATATCGGCGCACCCTGCGACTTCCGTGCGGAAGCGGTGTGGTCAGCCTGACGCCGGCCGTCGATCACGTCCGCTGTTTGCTCGTGCTCGACGACTTCCGGGACCTCACCACCGCGATCGCCCGTTGCCGGCGGCTCCTGGACCTCGATGCCGACCCCGAGGCGGTGGTCGACGCGCTCAGCCGCGACCCTGAGCTGGCTATCGTGGTGGCCAAAGCACCCGGACAGCGAATTCCCCGCACCGTTGACGAAGCCGAAATGGCCGTACGCGCCGTCCTCGGACAGCAGGTGTCGACCAAGGCTGCGCGGACGCACGCCGGCAGGCTGGTCGCGGCCTACGGGCGGCCGATCCACGATCGTCAGGGCACTCTGACCCACACCTTCCCGTCGGTCGAGCAGCTTGCCGAGATCGATCCCGTCCATCTCGCCGTGCCGAAGGCCCGGCAACGAACGTTTCGTGCACTGGTCGCCGGGCTCGCCGACGGAAGCGTCGCCCTGGATGCCGGGTCCGACTGGGACAGCGCGCGCCGACAATTGCTGGCCTTACCGGGGGTCGGCCCGTGGACAGCGGAGGTGATCGCGATGCGCGGACTCGGAGACCCGGATGCCTTCCCGGCCAGCGACCTCGGCCTGCAGCTGGCAGCCACGCAGCTGGGCTTGCCGAACCGGTTACGAGCGCTCATCGAGTACAGCTCGCGGTGGCGGCCCTGGCGCTCCTACGCAACCCAACATCTATGGACCACTCTCGAGCATCCGGTAAACCATTGGCCACCAAAGGAGGCTGCATGATCCGCTATCGCACTATCGACAGCCCGATCGGACCGTTGACACTGGCCGGGAGCGGCACAGCATTGACGAATCTGCGGATGATCGATCAAACCTACGAGCCGAGCCGAGCCGGCTGGTCACTGGATCCGGGCGCGTTCGGCGCCGCCGTCGAGCAACTTGACGCCTATTTCGCCGGCGAGCTCATCGACTTCGATATGGAGCTCGATCTGCGCGGCACCGAATTTCAGCGCCGAGTGTGGCTGGCGCTGTTGACAATCCCCTATGGGGAAACCCGGTCTTACGGAGAGATCGCCGAACAGATCGGAGCGCCCGGTGCCGCACGCGCCGTGGGATTGGCCAACGGCCACAACCCGATCGCGATCGTCGTTCCGTGCCATCGGGTAATCGGCGCCAGCGGAAGCCTCACCGGCTACGGTGGCGGACTCGACCGAAAACGAACCCTGCTCGAATTAGAGAAGCAACGGGCATCGGCCAATTTAACTCTATTCGACTGAAGTCGACTGAATTCGACTAGTCGCGAATGCAAAAACACCCCCTTTGCAGGGGGTGTTTTTGTGTATGTTCGGCGGTGTCCTACTTTTCCACCCGGATTGGGCAGTATCATCGGCGCTGACAGGCTTAGCTTCCGGGTTCGGGATGGGACCGGGCGTTTCCCTGTCGCTGTGGCCGCCGTAACTCTATTTAAATTTGTACTGGTGGCAGGGTGTGGTGTTCAAACGACAATAACGCCGTATGAATTTGAATAGTGGTTGCGATTGCGTGTTGGTAAGTTTTCGGCCGGTTAGTGCCAGTTCCCTGCACTCATTACTGAGCTTCTAGGTCTGACCTATCAATCCCGTAGTCTGCGGGGGGCCTTATCCCTCTAAAAGGGTGAGAAACCTGATCTTGGAGAAGGTTTCCCGCTTAGATGCTTTCAGCGGTTATCCTTTCCGAACGTAGCTATCCAGCAGTGCCCCTGGTGGGACAACTGGTAGACCAGAGGTTCGTCCGTCCCGGTCCTCTCGTACTAGGGACAGGTTTCCTCAAGTTTCTGACGCGCGCGGCGGATAGAGACCGAACTGTCTCACGACGTTCTAAACCCAGCTCGCGTGCCGCTTTAATGGGCGAACAGCCCAACCCTTGGGACCTGCTCCAGCCCCAGGATGCGACGAG
>Ga0302320_10019872_pt1 | contig 13447 bp, 7 predicted proteins | sample Bog_T0_3_FD_202130 | JGI IMG/M metagenome (GOLD analysis project Ga0302320, IMG submission 202130) | Peat permafrost microbial communities from Stordalen Mire near Abisko, Sweden - Bog_T0_3 | ecosystem: Environmental > Terrestrial > Soil > Wetlands > Peat | place: Sweden: Abisko, Stordalen Mire...
CCGCGCTGGAAGAGCGCCGCAAGGCCATGCAAATTGAAGCCGATCGGCTGCGCGCCGCGCGCAATGCCAATGCCAAAGCGGTGGGCCAAGCCAAGTCCAAAGGTCAGGACGCGGCCGCCTTGCTCGCCGCGGGCGAATCCTTGGGCAACGATCTGCAGTCGATCGATAAGCAGCTCGATTCCATTCAAGCCGAGGTGTCGGCTCTGCAGTTGGGCCTGCCGAATATCTTGCACGCGAGCGTCCCGGAAGGCCACGACGAGACGGCCAACGTCGAAGTGCGGCGCTGGGGCACGGCGCGCCAGTTCGACTTTGCGCCGCGCGATCATGTCGCGCTCGGCGAGCGCATCGGCATGGATTTCGAGGCTGCCGGAAGAATCTCCGGCGCGCGCTTCGTGGTGCTGAATGGGCAGCTGGCGCGACTGCATCGCGCGCTTGCACAATTCATGTTGGACTTGCACGTCGATCAGCACGGTTACCGCGAAGCGTACGTGCCGTATCTGGTGCACGGCGCGGCACTCCTCGGAACCGGTCAATTGCCGAAATTCGAGGCCGATCTGTTCGCCGTGCGGGGCGACCCGGGTTTCTACCTGATTCCGACCGCCGAGGTACCGCTGACAAACTTGGTACGCGATCAGATCCTTGCGCCGGAAACGCTGCCGCTCAAGCTCGTGGCCCATTCGCCCTGTTTTCGCTCCGAGGCGGGGGCGGCCGGCAAGGACACGCGCGGCATGATTCGCCAACATCAATTCGACAAAGTGGAATTGGTGCACATCGTCAGTCCGGAGCACTCCTACGCCGCGCTCGAGGAACTGACGGCGAATGCCGAGGCCGTGTTGCAGGCCCTGCAGCTGCCGTACCGTGTGCTGTCGCTGTGCGCCGGGGATACCGGCCCGAGCAGCGCAAAAACCTACGATCTCGAAGTGTGGTTGCCCTCGCAACAGCGCTACCGCGAGATTTCTTCCTGCAGCAACTGCGAGTCGTTTCAGGCGCGTCGCTTGCAAGCTCGGTGGCGCAGCCCCGCATCCGGCAAACCCGAGCTGGTGCACACGTTGAACGGTTCCGGTGTGGCGGTCGGGCGGGCGTTGGTCGCGGTGCTGGAAAACTACCAGCAACAGGACGGAAGTATTTCGATACCGAGCGTGCTCACGCCTTACATGGGAGGCATCGCCGAGCTCAAATGAGCGCGGGCCACCCAGGCCCGCGCTTTGACCCATGCTTAGTTACGGTTGCCCATCACCAGGCGCAACACATACCAGAACATCAGTGCGATCGAGGCGAACAGTTGCATCGCCGCCGCCACATAGCGATCTTCCGGGTAATTGTGAATGATGTTCGACGTGTCGTAGAGCACGGCGACCCCGGCAAAGCCGATCATCGCCACCGAGAACCAGGTGCCGAGCTGGAAGCCGAAGATGGCGCCGCCGATCATCGCCACCAGCGCCAGCACCCCGCCCCACATGAGCAGCGCCCGCAGGAAGGAGAAATCCTTGCGCGTGCGATGCGCGACCCACATGAGACCGCCGGCCCCGAGCGCCGTCACCAAGGTCGCGCTGTCGATCGCGCCCGGAGCCTTGGCATCCGCAATGTACAGCAAGGGTACGAAGATCAGCGCTTCGGCCACTACGTAGGCCGCATAGGCGAAGTACTGCATGCCGATCGAGGAGCTGGTCTGCGCGGTGCGCGATGCCAGCCAGCCGGTCAACATGAAGGCGCCGAGGATCAAGAACCAGTTGAAGCCCAACATGAATTGAGCGATCTGCCCGGCCAGGCCGGACTCAAACAATCCAAGCTCAACTAAGATGAAACCGAGGATTCCGCCAACCAGGTGGGTGTAGGTGCGGGTGATGAATGCAGCGCGGCTATCGACACCCGGAAAGGCAGCGTTGCTGGTTGGGAAATTGGCCATATGCAGATCTCCAGTGATTCGATGAGCCATTTTAGCACCCCCGCGAAGGGGGGTGCCGATTTAGCCAAACGGTTGCTTAATGGGGTGAAATCGCCGCGTTTCAACGTGGCGGTGCAGCGAATTCCGCACCCATCCAGCGCTTTAGCGCCTCCAAAGACTGTGGGCGGCCGAGAAAGTTCTTGACTAGGTCATTGGCGGATTCAGAGCCCCCCGGCTCGAGCACCGTGCGCCGATAGCGCAGCGGCGCGTCGCCGGCCAGCAGGTTTTTGGCGTCGAACTGCTCGAAGAAATCCAAGGCGATGACCTTATCCCACATATACGTGTAATAAGCCGACGAATATCCGGCCAGATGGCCGAACGAAGCGAACACATGCGTGCCCGACGGCAGGGTGTAGGGCGTGTATTTCTGATTGTCGCGCTCGAATATCGCGTCCGGATTCACGCCATCGGGGGCGCCGGCATAGACTTCATAGGACAGCGCGGTATAGCTCAACTGTTGACCCACGTAGCTCGCACGTCCAAATGCCGCCGCGCGGTTCATGCGCGCAACCAGTTCCGCAGGAATCGGCTTCCCGGATTGGTAGTCGCGGGCAAAGGTTGCCAGAACCTGCGGACTTTGCACCCATTCCTCGAGCATTTGCGAGGGAGCTTCGACGAAGTCCGCTTCCATGGTGATGCCGCTGATTCCCGCCCACGGCTGCTGACCTCCCAGAATTTGATGCATGAGGTGTCCGAACTCATGAAAAAACGTCTGTACATCGCCAATTTCCATCAGGCCCGGGTCGGTGGCGGTCGGCCGCGGGAAATTGCAAATCAAGGCGCCCTCCGGCAGCTGCTTGCCGCGAATGCCATCGAGCACGGGCATCATTTCGGCGTGCGAGTATTTACCCGGGCGCGGGTGCATATCCAAATAGACGCGCCCGATGACCTTGCCGCCGTCCGACACCAGCCAGGTCTCAACTTCCGGATCCCAAGCCGGCACTGCTTCCTCGCGCTGAAAGCTGACGTGGAACAGGGTGGCGGCGGTGTCGAGTATTCCCTGCTTGACGCGCTGATACGGAAGATACGGACGAACCGACTGCGAGTCGAAATCGTAGCTCGAGCGGCGCACCAGTTCTTGGTAATAGCCCCTCTCTTGAAGGCCTATGGTCGAGGCCTTGGGTTCGGACTTCCTCTTTTCGGCAAGCAACATTTGAAATTCTTTGTCGGCCCCCGGGCGCACCGCGGCATCGAGATCGTGGACGAAGCCGCCGATGCGCGCGCCGTTCACGATCATTTTGTCAGCTGCATTGTAATCGGCCCACGATTTGTAGCCGAGCAGCGTCGCGATTTCGTAGCGGGTGCGCAGCATTTTCGCCAGCACTTCGCGATTTTGCGGATAGGCGCGAGTATTCGCTGCGATGTACATGCGGCTGCGCAGCGCGCCGCTCACCGCAAAATTCATCACCGGAATCGAATCCGGATAGTCCGTGGTGATGTGAATGACGCCGTTCTTATCGGGCTTGTGGTTGTCGATATAGTCCTTCGGCAGGCCCGCAAGTTCGGCGGCGTCCTTCACGTCGACGGTTTTCTGGCCATCGTTGATGTTGCGCTCGAATGCCGATAGCTCCTCCGTCAGCTGATCGTTCAGCGTCTTGAGGCGCGCCCGCGCCGCCTCGTCCTTGTCGACGCCGGCGAGGCGAAATTCGAGCAATTGTCGGCGCACGTAGTACTGCGTGACCGGGTCCGCTTGGGCGAGGGGGATGGCCGCGAGCGCTGCATACACCGTGCGGTTCAGCGACAGTGCAGTCTGCACGGCACTGACCTTGCGGATCATCGCCGAAGCGTGGTCGCGAAATGCGGCTTCCGGATGCACGGCTTCCATCAGCGACGAAAAATAATAGGCCGCGTTGATTTGACCGGCGGCTTTATCGAAGAGCGCCAATGTGTTGGCGACGCTCTTCGGTCCCGTGACGGCTTCGATTTGGGCGAGCGCCGCCTGCGCCGAGTCGAGCCTGGCATTCTCGAGTTTCTCGAATGCAGCGATGTCGGGCTTGCTGCTCCACAGCGGCGCCTGAGTCTTCAGCAAATCCTCCGCGCCGGCGCTGGCCGCTAAAGCCGCGACACAGCCGAGCAAGGAATAAAGCATGATCTTCATTAACAGCCCCGAATTGATTTTTGATGCGGGAGTATAAGAGGGCGCAACCTTAGCGCACACGCATTCACGCTCAGGTAAAATTCTCGCGAGAGTTTGAAAGTCTAACCTGAAGGAAGCGCTGTAAGTGGTTGATGTTGAAACTGGAGAGGTGGCAGAGCGGTTGAATGCACCGGTCTTGAAAACCGGCGTCGGAGCGATCCGATCGCGAGTTCGAATCTCGCCCTCTCCGCCAATTTCGTGCATAGGGGATTTAGCGAGTTGACCAGCGATGGTGCCAATCCGACGGAGTCGCGGCCGCCTTCCGTCTTCTTGAGCTATGCCTCGGAGGATCGCGAAGCGGCGCGCCTGATCAAGGATCAATTGCCGGCGTACGGGATCGAGGTTTGGTACGACGAAAGCGAGCTCGGCGGCGGGGAAGCGTGGGATCAGAAAATCCGCCGCCAAATCCGCGACTGCGACTATTTCATGGCACTCGTGTCCGCACAGACCGAAGCGCGGCATGAGGGCTATTTTCGCCGCGAGTGGCGTTTCGCCGTCGAGAGGACCCTCGACATGGCGGACGATCATGCCTTTCTTCTGCCCGTCGCCATCGACGACACGGCGGAGCTCGGTGCGCGCGTCCCAGACAAGTTCCTCACGGTGCAGTGGCTCAGGCTTCCGGGCGGCAAGCCCACTCCCGCGCTCGAGGCGCTGTGCAGGCGAATTGCCTCGGGCCAGGTGACAGCCTCGCAGGCGCCGCGCGTGGCGCCAGGTCGGGCACGGCGGGCCGCGCCCGGCGCAGCCTCGACACCGCCGGTGTTTCCGGAATTCCCGCGCGAGGAACCGGGACAACGGATGCGCTTCTTCGCGCATGTGATCGGCTGGGCCGGTCAGTCGGGCTGGATATTCTTCAAGCGCTGGCCGCGCTGGCTGCGCGTTGTCGCCACCATTTGGCTGGTCGGCATCGTCGTGTCGCGCGCCAGCTGCAGCGGGAATGCCCCGCGGCACCACGAATCCGAGAGGATTTCACCGGCGACGGCACAGAAGCTCAAGGTGATCTCGGACCAGTATCAGGGCAGTTCAAACCCCTCGGATGTCGCAAAGCTGGGCGCGCAAATCGCCCGCGAATTTGCCGACGCCAGCGACGAAGCGACGCAGCGCGAGCCGTTGCTGGCAATTCCCTTCAGCACCGCGGCCGGCGATACGGCAGGAGAGAAGCTGGCGGACTCCACGTTCGCCCAGGTCTACGGCAGAGTGGCCGTAGCGCGCCATGGACACGTGGCTTTGAGCCAAGTGCCTTTGAAGAGCCATGATCTGCCGGCCGCCTTGGCGCGCGGCCGCGACAACCACGCGACTTATATTCTCTTCGGCGCGGTCGATTCGCAAGCGCCCGGGCAACTGACCGTCAAGGTCGTCACGGTCGCGGACGGCGCCGTGCTCTGGTCGAAGAGCTACCCGGCGGCGAGCGCCGATCCTGCGACAATCGCCGACGAGGTGATCGCGAAACTTCCTGCGCTGGACGACGACTAGGCTGGCTCACACTTCCAGCCGATCGCCGGGACGAGCCACCAAAAGATACAGCGCCGGCATCAAATACACGCTGATCAAAAGCCGCGTAAACAAGCCGCTGACGATGACCAAGGCGAACGGGCGCTGCGAGTCTGTGCCGACGCCGGTCGCGAGCGCGACCGGCAGCAGGCCGAGTGCCGCCACCAAGGCGGTCATCATGATGGGGCGCAGGCGCAGGATGGCAGCATGACGCACGGCGTCGGCAAGGCCGGTGCCGTCGCGTCGCAGTTCGTTGACATACGAAATGTATACGACTGCCGTCTGTACCGACACGCCGAAGAGCGCCAGGAAGCCGATTCCGGAGGACACCGAAAAAGGCGTGCCCGTGAGCCACAGCGCGACGATGCCGCCGACCGGTGCGGACAGCACCACGCCGAGCACGGTGATGAATGGAAACTTGAAATTGCTGTAGAGCGCGAATAGCAGCAGAAAAATCAGAAACAAGGTCAGCGGCAAGATGACGGCCAGCTGCTGGCGCGAGGCGGTATATTCCGTGTACTCGCCGCCCCAATCCAAACGATAGCCCTGCGGCAAGGTCACTTGCTTGTTGACCTGGGCAATCGCATCGTTCACCGCGCCCGCCAAATCTCGCCCGTCGACCGAGAACTGCACGCCGATATAGCGCGAATTGTCTTGGCGGTAGATGAACGAAGCGCCGCTTGCCACTTTGATATCCGCGAACTCCTTGAGCGGGATTTGCTGCCCTGCAGGTGTCGCCACCAATAGATTGCCGATCTCTTCGGGATTGTCGCGGTACTGCTGATCGAGTCGCACGATGAGATCGAATTGCTTCTCTTCTTGCACCACTTGCGTCGCGACGTCGCCGCCGATGGCGATTTGGATCAAGGCGTTGATGTCGGCGACATTCAAGCCATAGCGGGCGATTTTTGCCCGATCGATAGTGATGGCTAGGCTCGGTTGCCCGAGTTCCTGCACCAGGGTCACTTCGCGAATTCCGCGTACCCCCTGCAGAACCTGTTTGATCGCCTTGCCTTTTTTTTGCAGCGTATCCAAATTGGCACCGAACACTTTGACTGCGAGCGCGCTTTTTAGACCGGTCTCGGCCTCATCGACCGCGTCTTCCGCGGGTTGCGTGTAGTTGAAATTGATTCCCGGAAAGGGTTCGAGCTTTTTGTTGATGGCCTCGATCAATCCGGCCTTGGTGCGGTACGCGCCGGACCATTCCGAGTACGGTTTGAGGTCGACGAAGAACTCGACATTGAAAAAGCCGGTGGGGTCGGTGCCGTCATCGGGCCGGCCGAGTTCCGACGCCACCGTCGTGACTTCGGGAAATGAATGCAGGATCTCGCGCACCTTGGGCGCGATCTTCGCCGATTCGTCAAAGGAGATGGTGTACGGCATGGTGGCGCGCACCCACAAGGCACCCTCGTCGAGATGCGGCATGAACTCAGCCCCGATGCGCGGAATCAGCAGCAGAGAAAGGCCGAGCAGAAGCGCGGATCCGCAGGTCGTGATCCACGGCCGCGCCAGACACAGATCAAGGCCGCGGGTGTAAACCGAGCGGATGGCGTCAAACGCCTTGTTGCGCCGTTCGCGAACGCCATTGCGCATGAACCACGCGCACAGCACCGGCAGCAAGGTCAGCGTGACCAGCAGCGAGCCGATGAGCGCGAATACCATCGTGTCCGCCATCGGCTTGAACAGCGTGCCGGAGGGCCCGGACAGCGCATAAATGGGCAGAAAGCCGGCGACGATCACCGCCACGGCGTAAAACAAGGGACGATCCACCTCCGCCGCCGCTTCTACGATGATCTGTCCGACGGTCGCCGCGGTTCCATTGCGCGCGACGATTTGTCGATAGATGTTCTCCACCATGACCACGGCGCCATCCACCAGGATCCCGAAATCCACGGCGCCGATCGACAAGAGATTGGCGGAGGCGTTCTGCAGGTCGAGGCAAATGAAAGCGAACAACAGCGCCAGCGGGATGCTGACGGCGACGATCAATCCGGCGCGAAAGTTATAAAGGAAAAAGATCAAGACGATCACGACCAGCACCATGCCGCGCAGCAAGTTCCGTTCGACCGTGTCGGTGGTGAGTGCCACCAAGTCGCTGCGGTCGTAGAACGGCAAGACCTTGACGTCCTTAGGCAGAATTTGCTCGTTGAGCTCCTTGGTCTTCGCTTCCACTCCCTTGAGGACATCCTGGGTTTTCTCGCCGGTGCGCAGCAAAATGACACCCTCGACCGCGTCGTCCTGCTTTTCGAATCCGAACTCGCCCAGGCGCGGTGCAATGCCGATGACGACGCGGCCGACGTCCTTGACCAATACCGGGATGCCATCGTGTACGGCAAGCACCACGTTGCCAATGTCCTCGAGGGTCGTTAAGCGCCCTAGGCCGCGGACGTAGTAGAACTGGCCGCCTTGCGAGTAGAACCCACCGCCCGAGTTGTCGTTGTTGGCGGTGAGCGAGCTTTCCACTTGCGCTGCCGATAAACCGACTGCGGCAATCTTTGCGGGGTCGAGCAGCACCTGATACTGCATGCTGCCGCCGCCGAATCCGGAATCATCCGCAACCCCCGCCACCGACTTGTAGGCCGGCTCGACGATCCAGTCCTCGAAGGTTTTCAGCTCCATGGGCGAGCGATCGCTGCTCTGCAATACGTAGCGATAGATGAGTCCGGACGGAGCGGACATCGGCGCCACCGAGGGCGCGACGCCGCTCGGCAATGTCAGGTCGCCGAGCCGGTTGAATACTTCCTGGCGTGCGAAATAATTATCGGTGTTGTTCTGAAAAGTAAGAATGACGTCCGACAGTCCGTACAGCGAGATCGAGCGCGCGGTGAGCAGCCGCGGAATGCCGTTCATCTCTTTTTCGACGGGCACGGTGATCAGGCGCTCGACTTCCTCGGCGGCGCGCCCCGGCCATTGCGTGATGATCTCGACCATGGGAGGCGCGAGATCAGGGTACGCGTCAACCGGCAAGCGATCGAGCGAGCGAATGCCCGCGACGATCAATATCGCCGTCATGAGCGCGACCAGAAACGATTGCCGCAACGATGAAACCACGATGCGGTTCATGAGAGAGCGGGTGCGCGGGACGGAACCCTCCGCGGGCGAGGGTGCGCTCATTGATTCTGGATGAACTGCACGAAGATGCCGCCATCGACCACAATTTCATTGCCCGCCTCAAGTCCGGCATCGACCGCGTATTGATCGCCGGTGCGCCTGCCCAAAGTCACGGGCTGGCGTGCGAAGCTGCCATCGGATTTGACGAGATAGACAAAAGGCAGATTTTCATCGTCCCGCAAGATCGACGACACCGGAACCAGCACGCCGCTGCTTTCCTGGCGGGCGCGGATCCGGACCCGCACGTACATTTGTTTTTTCAGGGCACCTCGGGGATTGTCGGTGACGATGCGGACCGCCACCGATCGGGTATCGGGATCGACGAGAGCGGCGACATTGTCGACCTTTCCAGGCACACCGGCGGCGCCGTCATCGCTCAATACCTCTGCGGTATCGCCGAGGCTGATCTTCTTTAGGTCGGAGCCGAAGACTTGCGCCATGACCCACACGCGCGACAGGTTCGCGACGGTGAAGCATGGCGTGGTTCCCGCCTGCAGCAGTTCGCCGGGAGTGATCAGCTTCTCGACGACGGTTCCCGCGACCGGTGCACGGATCATCGCCTCAAGACGGGCGGGCGGATGACCGTCCTGAATGTCCTTGAGGGTCCGCGCAGAAACGTTCAATGACTGAAGGCCCTGCAAGGCCGCGTCGCGATCTGCCTCGGCATTGACCGCGTCGGTTTCGGCTTGCGCGGCCTCGCGTTGCGCGACGCCGCTGTGCTCGAGCAAATCCTTGTCGAGATCGGCCAGCCGGCGATTGGTTTTGGCCGTCGCGATCGCCTTTTGATAGGCGCTCAATGCCGCGGCAAAATCCGGCGAATCGACCGCTGCCAAGGGGTCGCCTTGCTTTACCACATCGCCGAGCGACACCAACAACCGCGACACCGGACCGGAGAAAGGCGCCAGTACGCTGGTGGCCTGGTCGTTGTCGAAATCAACGACTCCGGTGGCATCGATGGTCGCGTGGAACGTCGAGGCTGCCACCGTGTAGGTGCGGATATTGCCGCGTTGCGCAGCGCTTAGGGTCACGTTGGCACCGGCGCTCGGGCTCTGCGGATGATTATCGGCGTTGCCTGAACAACCGACGAGAGCGGCGATGAGCATCGCCGCCGGCAATTTATGGAGCATGTTTTTCCGCCGCCAAATCCGTGCGATGCCACCATCCTCCACCAAGCGCCTGGAACAGCGCGGCCGTATCGGCAAAGCGATTGGCTTGCGCTTGCACCAGATTGATCCGGCTTTGCTGATCGGCTTGTTCGGCGGCGAGCAGCGCGAGATATCCTGCATAACCGTCTTGCAACTGCCGCTGCGCCAAGTCCAAGGTGATTTTCGCGGCGGCGGTCGCGGCGGCCGCGGCCTTCACCGCCTCGGCGTCTTGTTCGAGTGCCGTCAGCGTGTCGGCGACATTCTGAAAAGCACTCAACACCGTGCTTCGATATTGTTCCGCCGCTTGCGTGTAGGCCGCCTTGGCAGCGCGCTCTTCGTGCCACAGCGTGCCTCCTTGAAAGATCGGGGCGGTCACCGACGCACCCAGTCCCCAGAAGCCTGTGCCCGCCGTGAACAGCTGATCGATGGCGGCCGCCGAACTGCCGGCATTCGCCGTCAAGACGATGTTCGGCAATCGATTGGCGATCGCAATGCCGATCTTGGCGCTGGCATCGTGCAAATTGGCTTCGGCCTGCAATACGTCGGGACGCTGCGCCACCAGCGCCGAGGGCAGGCTTTGCGGCAACTCCTCGGGCAGCTGCAGGCTCGCGAGGTCGAACTTTTCGCTGCTTGCCTCGCCCGGAAACCGGCCGGCGAGAACCGCGAGCGCATCGTGCAGTTGCGCCAGCTGCTTGCGCAGCGGCGGCAAAGTCGCCGTGACTTGTGCGAGCTGCGATTCCTGAGCGGCCAGATCCAGGCGGCTGGCATAGCCCTTGTCGAACTGATATTGCAGGATCTTCACCGTGTTGGCGGTGCTGTCGATCAACTGACGCGTGACGTCGACTTGCAACTGCACGGCGCTTTCTTGGATCGCGGTGACGACGAGGTTCGCCGTCAGGGTGGTAAACGTCGCGATCATTTGATAGCGGGCTTCCTGCTCCTCGGCTTGCAGTGATTCGACGGTGCGCCGGTTCAGGCCGAACACGTCGGGAACGTAGGAAACGCTGACTTGCGGGGTGAACAGGTTGTAAAGAAAAGCGTTCGAGTTGAGCGTGGGTGCGATCTGACCGGATTGGCGCTGCCGGCTGGCCGAGAAATTGCCGCTGACGCTCGGGTAGTAAGCGCCACGTTGCGCGAGCATGTTCTCATGGGCCGCCAACAGTGCCGCCTGCGCGGATTTAAGGTCGTGATTGTGGGTCAAAGAGTCATCGATGAGCGCACTCAATGGCTCGGAATGGAACAACGTCCACCAGTCCGCCGATATCTCGCCGCCCCTGGCAAAGTGTTGCGCCGCGCCCGCGGTCACATCCGGGGCGGCAGTTGTGGCCGCCACCGGAGTTTGGGTGTAGTCGCCGACGCTCGGCGGGGCTGGCCGCTTAAAGTCGGGCCCCACGGCGCAGCCGACCAGCAGCACACTGGCGCACGCTGCGAGGCGTGCCAGCCGGATTGTACCCACCGGATTCATACGAACAGTATTAGAAATCGCCGCGTGATGCCGGTATCCACCTTATTTTTCGCCGCATGAACGCGCACTGACGCCGTTTGAGGATCGGACAGCATAGCGGGAAAGGAATTCCCTAACCTAAGCGAATTGACGGGATCGCCCTAGAAGTCCGTTCCCTTCAAGAAGTTTTGCGTCGGCACCGTTTGGAAGCGATCGGGGTTGGCTTTGATCAAGGCGTCCGCCAGCGAATTCGGGACGCTGCCGCGGGCATTTTGGCCGTTATCCTGCAGTACGGTCTGGTCCAACTGATAGTTTTGGAAGCTTTTACTGAAGCGGTCGATGTTGTCCATATGGGCTTGAAAGGCGGCGCTGCGTGCGTCTTCGGCGGCGTGAGCCGTGTTGGCCTGCAGGCGGGCATTGTTGCCGGCTTCGCGGCTGCGCCGTTGGTCTGCGGCGTATTGCTGTGCGACGACCTGTCCGTTCATGGTGTAGCTGTCGTAAATCGCCTTGAGTGTCGGCTGTTCGGCGGCCGCTGAACTTTTCGGGGCACAGGTACCGTTGATACCCAATGTCCGATCTCCCTGCGGGCCGGCTGCGGTAACCGCGAGACCGAGTTCGCAGGAAACGATTCCGCGGCCGTCGTGCAGGTCGAGGTCGGCGTCGATGAGCATGGCCTCGACGGCGCGGCGCTGCGCCGGGATGGGCCGGGAGTTGCGCAGATGAAACTCCGGCTGCGAGTTGCCGAGCCGCAAGACGCAAAGATACGTATGCAGAGCGTCGCTCGCGGGGCAAAGCAGGGTTTTCGCGCTGGCATAGCGCAGCCGTGCCCGGACTTGCGGATTCTCAGGGTCGTAGATCGGACCCACCGAGTTGCTGAGCAGGACCGTCTCGCCCCTCGGACCCTCGATCTTCGCGGCGCCGTGTGAGGCAAAGACAATGCGCCAGCCGCTCGGCAAGTTGACGGCGCCGCTGCCGTCCGGAAATCGTGTCGGGGTGAGCGGCGGCACGGCGGAGGGCGTGGCCGCAGACTGCGCCGTGGCGGCGGTCGGCGCCGGGGCTGACGCTGCCCGCCATGCCGCGGTGAGTGCTCGCATCAGGGCAGGCTCGGTCTTGGCGAAGCGATTGGCGTCATCGAGGAGCACGGCGCCCGCCGGTGCGGCGCCGTGCGCCGTGGAGACGATGACCAGTCCGGCGAGCACTCGATGGGTGGGAGTTTTTGCCGTGAGCGTAAAAAAGGCACCGAAACTCTGGCCGTCGCGTGCTTGAAATACGCTGCCGACGAGCGGTGAGTCGCCGAACCGCGTGTGTACGTAACGTAACACCGCCGCCATCGCGGTCGGTGCGGTGCTCTCATACACTTGCCCGTAAACGACTTCACCGCCGCCGGGGTTGTCGATGACTTTGAGCGCGTCTTGGGCCGGTGCAGCGGCTGCCAGCGCCAGCCCGAGCAGCGCCACGGCAGCGGCGCCGGTCACTGGAAGCGCGCCCCCTGACGGGTCAGTTCCTGGTGCACAGCCGCAATATTGAGCTCGTCCAAGGCCTCGTCGCGCTTGATCGAGACCGCAGCGGCAACTCCCGCGCCTTGGCCGCTCACCGCGCAACACATCATGTTGCGCGCCGAGGCATGCGAGATTTTGTCGCCGCCGATACAGCGTCCGGCGACCAGGAGATTGGCGACGCCTTTGGGCACCAAGGCGCGGTAGGGCACGTGCCAGTAGCGCCCCGTCGTCGGCAGAATCAGTACCCCATAGCCGTCGATGAATTCAGGGAAAATGCCGATCGCATCCGCGAAACGTGCCTGTTCGCGCACGTCCGTACCGGTGAGGTTGTACAGCGCATCGATCTTGCGGGTATCGCGGATACCGAGCGTCATGCCGAAATTGCGAAGCTTGGCGTGCTCGCAGCCCGGCATGTAGCCGCGCAACGCTTCGAGGGCATAGATGGCCTCGCGTCTGCCGCGCATCTCGCCGACCGTCAGGTCATTCGGGTCAGTGCCATCGATTTCAGGCACATGCACCAGATTTAAATACGTCAGGTCTCCTTGATCAGTCACGCTGCCCCAGGTGCCGGCGATGGTTTTTAGGCTGGGTGGGATGAGGCCTGCCGCGAGCGCCTTTTGGAACGGTTTGCGCAAGAACGGGGAGAACAGCTGGTCCTCTTTTCCGGTGGTTTCGTAA
>Ga0302320_10019874_pt1 | contig 13446 bp, 13 predicted proteins | sample Bog_T0_3_FD_202130 | JGI IMG/M metagenome (GOLD analysis project Ga0302320, IMG submission 202130) | Peat permafrost microbial communities from Stordalen Mire near Abisko, Sweden - Bog_T0_3 | ecosystem: Environmental > Terrestrial > Soil > Wetlands > Peat | place: Sweden: Abisko, Stordalen Mire...
ATCACGGTCGGCGACAGTTTCGGCTGGGTCGATTCGATGGGCGCTCGCTATACGTCGGTGGTCACCCGCGACGGCCGCGAGTTCCTCATTCCCAATGAGGATTTCGTCACGCAGCGCGTGATCAACTGGTCCTATTCCAACGACGAGGTGCGCATCGACGTGGAATTCGGTGTGGCCTATACATCCGATCCGCATAAAGTCAGCACGCTCGCGGTCGAGGCAGCGCGTTCGGTGGCGCGCGTGCTGATCGCGCCGGCGCCGGTCTGCCATCTCAAGGCCTTCGGCGACTCCTCGCTCAATTTCGTGGTGCGCTTCTGGATCCGCGATCCGATCGACGGCATCACCAATGTGCGCGGCCAGGTGTTGATCGCGCTGTGGGATGCCTTTAAGCGCGACGGCATCGAAATTCCGTATCCGGTGCGCGACGTGCGGCTGAGCGAGGCGACAAAACCGGCTGCCGGCGCAAAGAAGAAGGAAAAACCGGCGAAACGTTGAACCGGACTACGCTGTCTTTATGCCGCCTTGCGGCTCGCCAGAAAATCGCCCATGCGGCCGAGTGCTTTCAGAATATTCTCCGTCGAGTTGGCATAGGACACACGGATATAGCCTTCGCCAAGAATGCCGAAGTCCGACCCGCCGATAATGGCGACATCGGCATCTTCCAGCAGCGAGGAGGCCAGGGCCTTGGCTTTCCAGCCGGTCTGTTTGATGTTGGGGAAGGCGTAGAACGCGCCTTTTGGCGTGGCGCATGAGATGCCGGGCAATTTGTTGAGCCCCTCGACCACGACTTTACGGCGTTTGTCGAATTCGGCGATCATCTTCCATACTTCATCTTGCGGGCCCTTGAGCGCGGCAAGGCCGGCGAATTGCGCCGACGCGTTGACACAGGAGTGCAAATTGACCGCGAGCTTGCGCGCAAAGTTGTAGAGCTTGCCCGGAAACACCGCATAGCCTAGCCGCCAGCCGGTCATGGCATAGGTCTTCGACCAGCCATTGAGCAGGATCAGCCGGTCGCGGATCGAGGGATACGACAACAGGCACACATGCGCCTCGCCGTCATAGACCATGTGGTCGTAAATCTCGTCCGACATGATCGCGACATCGGGCCACTTTTCCAGACCGGCAACGAGCTTGTCGACTTCCGCTTTGCCGGTAACGCCGCCAGTGGGATTGGCCGGCGAATTCAAAATCAGCAGCCGCGTTTTCGGCGTGATCAGCTTGAGCGTTTCTTCCGCCGAAAAGGCAAAGCCGTTCTCCTCACGGATCGGCACCGGTACGGGCGTGGCGCCGGTGAATTCGATCATCGAGCGGTAGATCGGGAAACCGGGATCGGGATATAGAATTTCCGCGCCCGGTTCGCCGAACATCAGGATCGACATGAACATGATCGGCTTACCGCCGGGCGTGATCATCACGCTTTCGGGCGAAACTTCGACCTTGTAGCGGGCATGCAGATCGGCGGCCACCGCCTCGCGCAGCGGCAGAATGCCGTTGGCCGCGGTGTAGCCGTGATGGCCGTCGCGCAGCGCCTTGACTGCCGCCTCGACGATGAAATCGGGGGTACGAAAATCGGGCTGCCCGATGCCAAGGTTGATGACGTCGCGACCTTGCGCGATCAGGCTATTGGCTCGCGCCAGTACGGTGAAAGCGTTTTCCTCGCCGATACGGTCGAAGGCCGCGATGGTTTTTAGCATAGTGCCGCTCCCCGGACGTCTCCAATTTCGGCCGCAGTTCACCCGATTAGCTCAAGAAAATCAAATGGCTTGGCCGCCCCGCGGCATTGGCGCGCCTTTTGTCACAAATCACCACCCTGACGCCGCGCAGATTGCAATTGCCGCGCGGTTCGGCGCATTCTCCGGCTTTGTTTTCGAGACGTGGTTTCAATGGGCATTAGAGCAAAGTGCAAGAAACGCTGGTTCGGCGCCAGTGTGGAAGTGGCGGCGGCGTTCGTGACGCGCGAACACGCCGTATGGAAGAAATCGGCGAAATGAGCGAATACTTCGATCCGATAACCGGCCAGCCGGTCGGCGCGCCGGTCGATACCGCCCCGGCCAAGCGCCCCGCTCCGGTGACGCTGAAAGGCCATTACGGTCATATCGAAAAGCTCACCGCGCAACATGCCGCGAGCCTGTGGACGGTCTTTGCCGGGCACCCCGAAGTCTGGACCTATATTTCATTCGACGGGCCGTTCGCCGATGAAGCGGAATTTGCGGCTTTCATCGCCAAACGCGCCGTGGCCGACGATCCCTACGCTTATGCCATCATCGACAAGTCAGGCAACGCCGTTGGCTATTTCACACTGATGGAAATCCGCCCGGCCATGCGGGTGATCGAAGTCGGCCACGTGCTGTATTCGCCGGCGCTGCAGCGCACGCCGCTTGGCACCGAGGCGCAATATTTGCTGGCCCGCTATGCCTTCGAGACGCTGGGCAACCGCCGCTACGAATGGAAATGCAACGCGCTCAACGCGCCGTCCCGTCGCGCCGCGCTGCGTTACGGTTTCATCTACGAAGGCATGCTGCGCCAACACTCCATCGCCAAAGGCCGCAACCGCGACAATGTCTACTTCTCGATGCTCGAAAACGAATGGCCGGCGCGCAAGGCCAATTTCGAGCGCTGGCTTTCGCCGGATAATTTCGCCGGCGGCAAGCAGAAGCTCAGCCTGAGCGCGTTGAACAGCGTCACGCCATGAGCGTTGCCACGCCATCGCGGCCCGGACTGCTACAGCAACGGCCATTCGTGCTGTTTTGGCTGGCGCGGTTGAGCGCGACCGTGGGCTACCAAATGCTGGCGATCACCATCGGCTGGCAAATTTATGCGATCACCGATAGCGCCTTCGATCTCGGTCTGGTCGGCCTGATCCAGTTTGTGCCGGCGGTCATCCTTACTTTGCTGATCGGCCATGCCGCCGACCGCTACGACCGCCGTTTGATCGTACGGATCGCGCAAAGCGCCTATGTCGCGGCCGCGATCCTGATCATGGCGGCGTTGATTGCCGGCGTACTGAGCCGCAATTTGCTGTTCCTTGCCGTGTTCCTGATCGGATGCGCGCGCGCTTTCGAAATGCCAACCGCGCACGCCCTCGCGCCCACGCTGGTGCCGGGCCCGATGATCCCGCGCGCGGTGGCGGCCTGGACTTCGGCCAATCAGATCGCCGTGATTTGCGGCCCGGCGCTTGGCGGATTTATTTATACGATCAGTCCCGTGTTGGTCGGCGGATTTTGCCTGGTGTTCTTTGTCACCTCGATCACGCTGATCAGCTTCGTGCGTGTCAAAGGTCCCGCGCCCAACCGCGACCCGCCGACACTAGCATCCGTGCTGGCTGGTTTCGAATATGTACGCGGCAACCGCCGGCTGCTCGGCGTGATTACGCTCGATTTGTTCGTCGTGCTGTTCGGCGGCGTGACCGGGCTGCTGCCGATCTATGCCAAGGACATTCTGGCGGTCGGACCGATCGGACTCGGCCTGCTGCGCTCGGCGCCGGCCGCCGGCGCGCTAATCACCGCGCTCGTCTTATCGCGCCATCCGGTCGAGCGCCATATCGGGGCAAAAATGTTCGCCGTGGTGGCGATCTACGGCGTCACTACGGTGGCTTTTGGACTATCGACCTGGTTTCCGCTCTCGCTCTTCACGCTTGTCTGCCTTGGCGCGTCCGATGCTTTAAGCGTCGTGATCCGGTTTTCGCTGGTTCAGATCGAAACGCCGGACGATAAACGTGGTAGGGTGAGCGCGATCAACTATTTTCTGGTCGGCTCATCGAATACGCTGGGCGAATTCGAATCCGGCACGGTGGCGGCCTGGCTCGGCGCGGTACCGTCGGTGGTGATCGGCGGCGTCGGCTCGCTGCTGGTGGCCGGCATCTGGATGGGATTATTCCCGCAATTGCGGCGCATAGACCGATTTGAACCGGCGGATAAAGCGTGATCCCGAAAAGTGGGAACCGGTTTTCGGATAAGATCACGCGTAAATAAAAACGGGGAGAATTTAAATGCATATTTTGATCACGGGCGCGGCGGGAATGATCGGCCGCAAGCTGACCGCGCGGCTGGTGAAGGACGCCAGCCTCAATGGCCAAAAAATCGACGCCCTCACGTTGATCGATGTGGTCGCGCCGGAAAAACCCGCCGGCTTTGGCGGTACCGTCGAACTTTCAACCGGCGATCTCGCGGCGCCCGGCATCGCGGCCAAGGCGGTCGCGGGTCGGCCGGACGTGATCTTTCATCTCGCCGGCGTGGTTTCGGGCGAAGCGGAAACCGATTTCGAGAAAGGCTACCACGTCAATCTCGACGGCACCCGCGCGCTGTTGGAAGCGATCCGCGCCGCCAAGGATTACAAACCGAAAGTCATTTTCACCTCTTCCATCGCGGTTTTCGGTGCGCCGTTTCCCTACGCCATACCGGACGATTTTCACCTCACGCCGCTCACGTCTTACGGCACGCAAAAGGCCATCAGCGAATTGCTGCTCGCCGATTATAACCGCCGCGGCTTTCTTGATGGCGTCGGCATTCGCCTGCCGACCATTTGCGTGCGGCCAGGCAAGCCCAACAAAGCGGCGTCCGGGTTTTTCTCCGGCATCATCCGCGAGCCACTGGCGGGACTTGAAGCGGTGCTGCCGGTCGCCGATACGGTGCGCCACACCCATGCCAGCCCGCGCGCGGCGGTCGGATTCCTGATCCATGCGGCCGGCCTGACGCGCGAGCAACTTGGGCCGCGCATCAATCTGGCCATGCCGGGCGTGTGCTGCACGGTCGCCGAGCAGATCGAATCGCTTTCGCGCATCGCCGGACCCAAAGTGGCCGCCCGCATCCGGCGCGAACCGGACGAATTGGTGGTTCGCATCGTCAGTGGCTGGTCCGAACGAATTGACGCCAAACGCGCGGCCGCGCTGGGCTTTAAGGCGGAAACCACATTCGACGAGATCGTTCGCGCGCATATCGAGGATGAGCTGGGCGGCAAGATCGCCTAGCCTTACTGCCCGCTTGCACCCGGTGCGCCAGGGCTTACATTACCCGCCATGACCTATGTCGATGCCGCCGTCGCTCCTCTGCGCAAGACCGGCCAGATCAAGATTCACGGACCCGTTGCCTTCGAAGGCATGCGGAAGGCTGGGCAATTGGTCGCGCGCTGCCTCGACATGTTGACCGAACATGTCCAGCCGGGCGTACCGACGGAAAAAATCGATAAGCTTGTCTATGACTTTGCGATGGATCAGGGCGCCATGCCGGCGACGCTGATGTATCGCGGCTACAAGAAATCGACCTGCACTTCGCTCAATCACGTGGTCTGCCACGGCATTCCGGCCGACAAGCCGATGAAGGAAGGCGACATCGTCAATATCGACGTGACGCTGATCCTCGACGGCTGGCATGGCGATTCCAGCCGCATGTATCCGATCGGCGAAATTCCGCGCCGCGCCGAGCGGCTGATCGAGGTCACCCATGAAGCCATGATGCGCGGCATCGCCGTGGTCCGGCCGGGCGCGACATCGGGCGATATCGGCGCCGCGATCCAGACTTATGTCGAAGCCCAGCATATGAGCGTGGTGCGCGATTTCTGCGGCCATGGCCTCGGCCGGCTGTTCCATGATGAGCCCAACATCGTGCATATCGGCCGCCCCGGCGAAGGCATCGCGCTCAAGCCCGGCATGTTCTTTACGGTCGAGCCGATGATCAATCTCGGCCGCCCGCACGTGAAGGTCCTGTCCGATGGCTGGACCGCGGTGACCCGCGACCGCTCACTGTCGGCACAATTCGAGCACACCGTCGGCGTGACCGACAAAGGCGTCGAGGTATTCACCTTTTCTCCGGCCGGGCTCGACAAGCCGCCATATAAAATCTGAATTAAACGCCGCCGCGGCTATCGTCGATTGCGCTGGCTTGAACTACACTCCCGTCGGGTGGGGTGCGTTTCATGGCGGGCAAGACCCATAAGACCGAACGCGAGGAAGGCCTTTCCGAGGTCGCCCCGCATTATCACGGCCACCGCGAACGGCTGCGCGGGCGTTTCCGCGAGGCCGGACCCGAAGCGCTCAGCGATTACGAACTGCTCGAACTGGTGCTGTTCCGCGCCATCCCGCAGCGCGACATCAAACCGCTCGCCAAGGAGCTGATCGCCAAATTCGGCTCCTTCGCTGAAGTGGTGGCGGCGCCGTCCGCAAGGCTTGCCGAGGTCAAGGGCATGGGCGAAGCCGCCATCACCGAACTCATGGTGGTGCACGCAGCGGCCAGCCGATTGGCGCGCGGCCAAGTGCAGAAGCGGCCGGTGCTGTCATCCTGGTCGAGCGTCATCGATTACTGCCGCACCGCCATGGCCTATGCCGACAAGGAGCAGTTCCGCCTGTTGTTCCTCGACAAGCGCAACCAGCTCATCGCCGATGAAATTCAGCAGACCGGCACCGTGGACCACACGCCGGTCTATCCGCGCGAAGTGGTCAAGCGCGCGCTCGAACTGTCGGCAACCGCGCTGATCCTGGTGCACAACCACCCGTCCGGCGATCCGACGCCATCGCGCGCCGACATCCAGATGACGCAGTCGATTATCGACGTGGCAAAGCCGTTAGGCATTGCCGTGCATGACCACATCATCGTCGGCAAAGAAGGCCATGCGAGCTTCAAGGGGCTGAAGCTGATTTGAAATCTGTTCCTGGTCTGCGCTGCACCGCGTCCGGGATAAGAAACACCTACTGCCGCACCGCGCGCTCGTAACGCAAATAGCCCGCGACGCTATAGCCCGGATCGGCAGGCCGGTCGCTAGGGTGCACGACCCCTTCGTTCACCGGCACACATTCGAAATCGAACGGGCTCACGCCGGCAAGGCAGGCGGCGTTGACACCCAGTTGATTCGGATTCGAGCGGCGTTTGTGATGCGTGTAGATGCCGCAGACCGAACAAAAGTAATGCTCGGCCGTCTTCGTATTGAATTGGTAGAGGCCAAGAACGTCCTGACCGCTGGTGACAATCAAATCGCCTGCAAGGGCCGTCACCGTCACGGCGCCTCGCATCCGGCAATAAGAGCAGTTGCAGCGGCGCGGCTGTTCAAGCCCTTGCGCCAATTTGACCGTGAAGCGAACGGCACCACAATGACAGGCCCCGTCCATCGTCTTGGCCTCACTCATAGGACCACCTCTTAGCACGTTGGCGCCGGGACAAAGTCGAATCTATTGCCGCATCAGCCTGATCTGGTCGCCGGTCTGCGGCACGCGTTGCCAATTGCCGCCTTCGATTTCCTCGAACCGCCACGGCGCGCCGCGCGCCGGCATGAGCATTATTTCGTCGCCGTCAATCTGCCATTGGCTGAAATTGAGCTTGGCGATCGCGGCATCGCAGCCCGGTTTCACCGTCAGGGCGAAACCGTCTTTGGCGGCGGTTGCCGCCAGCGCGAGCGTGCATATCGGCGGGCCGTCACCACGCACGATGGCCCAGTTTCCGGCCAGTTCACTCGGCGGCTTGGGCGGCGGAGCGGCGTCGCCGGCTTTCTGCAGGAACAGCACACCGACGCCCTCGGTCGGCGCTTCGTAGCCGCGCTCCGACTCGCTAAATTGCACCAGCGCTTTGCCCTGGGCATTGAGCAGAAGCAGAAAGTCGTTCTCCGGGAAATTCCAACTGGCGACCTCGCTCACCAGCGGAAACAGTTGCGGGCAATTCTTGTCGAACTCGACCTTGTAGCCGATCTTGGCCGGATCGGCCTTGAACGTAACCACGCAAATCTTGTCGCGGTCGGCATTGGAAAATTCCCAATCGCCCAATACCGATTTGGCGGATTCGCCCATGGGGGTCTGGGCCAAAGCGGGGCCGGTCAGACTTGCCGTCAGGGCGATGAGCAGAAGTCCACGGCGCATGAAGGCTCAATGTTTGGGCGGATATGGCGTTTCCGGCACCGGCGTGAGCGGCGGCTTGCCCGCCGCCCAGGCCAATATGTTGTCCACCACGAGTTGGTCCATCGCCGCCCGAGTCACTTCGGTGGCGGAGCCGATATGCGGAAATAAAACAACGTGGTCCATCTCGATGAGTTCCCTCGGCACCTGAGGTTCCTTGGCGAAGACATCGAGGCCAGCGGAATAGATCGTGCGGCTTTTTAAAGCCTCGATCAAGGCCGGTTCATCGACGACCGAGCCGCGCGCCATGTTGATGAGAATGCCTTGCGGCCCTAGCGCCTTGAGCACCTCGGCATTGATCATGTTGGCGGTCGCCGCCCCGCCCGGCACGATCACAATAAGCGTATCGACGTCACGCGCCATGTCGAGAAGCTTGGGATAGTATTTGTAATTCGTGCCGGTTTGCGGGTTGCGGCTGTGATAGGCCACCGGCACGCCGAAAGCGTCCAGCCGCTTGGCAATCGCTTTGCCGATGCGGCCCATGCCGACAATGCCAACGGTACGGTTGCGCAGCGTCGCTTTGGTGAGCGGATAATGCGCCGCCGGCCACTTGCCGGCGCGCAGATAGCGGTCCGACTGTGGCAATTCGCGCACCGTGCACAGTAACAGCCCGAGCGCGGTGTCGGCGACTTCTTCGTCGAGCACGCCGGGCGTGTTGGTGACGACAATGCCGTGGGCGCCCGCCCATTTGGCGTCGATGTGATCGTAGCCAACGCCGAAGCTCGAAATCTGCTCGAGCTTGGGAAATTGCTGCATGAAAGCGGCGTCGACTTTATTCGCCGTATAGGCGATGGCGATGGCGCGAATTTTATCACCAACCGATTTGATGAACGCCGCCTTGTCCGGGGCGCCCAGATAGTCATGCAGCGTGACTTTCGGCTCCAGGCCGGCCATCAGCACTGACTTTTTGGCGCCTACCAGCAATACATCCGGCTTTTCGCCTGCCATCGCAAACTCCCGTTAAACCAATGCCGTGACCGGCTTTTCAATGAACGTCTTGAAAGCCGCCAGCAATTGCGCACCGAGCGCCCCGTCGACCACACGATGATCGCATGACAGCGTGACCGACATCTGGCTTGCAAATTTTACGCCACCGTCCTCGGTTTCGACCGCGACACGGCGCGCCGCGCCCACTGCCAGGATCGTAGCATGCGGTGGATTGATGATGGCCGCGAATTCGCGCACGCCATACATGCCGAGATTGGAGATGGCGCTGGAGCCACCCTGATACTCGCTCGGTTTGAGTTTTTTGGCGCGGGCGCGCTCGGCCAGGTCGCGGATTTCAGCCGAGATCGCGGTCAGCGATTTGGCTTCCGCATTGCGGATCACCGGCGTGATCAGGCCACCTTCGAGCGCCACCGCGATGCCAATGTCGGAATGCGAGAAACGCAAGATCCGGTCCTGCGCCCACACCGCGTTGGCGGCGGGAACGCGTTGCAGCGCCGCCGCCCACGCTTTGATGATAAAATCGTTGAGCGAAAGCTTGAACGCCGGCGCCCCCACCCTACCCTCCCCCGCTTGCGGGGGAGGGTTAGGGAGCGGGGGCGCGGCAGCGTTGGCCTCCTCGCGCATGGCAACGAGCCGGCCGATATCGATATCGCCGGTGAGATAGAAATGCGGGATGGTCTGCTTGGCGTCGACCAGCCGTCTGGCGATGGTGGCGCGCATTCCGTCGAGCGGCACTTCCTCATAGGCGACGCCCTCATAAAGAGCCTTGACCTGCGCCGCGCTGGCGCCGCCCGCCATCGGCGCGGCGGCAGGCGCCGAATTCTCGACATCGCTGGCGACCACGCGGCCGCGCGGGCCGGAACCGGAAATGCGCGTGAGATCGATGCCGCGCTCGGACGCCAGGCGGCGCGCCAAGGGCGTCGTGAAGGCGCCGCTCGCCAGTTTCGCCGGCCCGAAATTGCGCGCGGGCGAGTGCACTTCGTTGAACGGATCCATCTTGATGGGGGCGGAAGCGATGGGCGCACTCGTCCGTTCGTCGCCGCGCGAGCGGGGACCCAGTTCTGGCTTTTTTTCTTGGCCCTGGGCCCCCGCTTTCGCGGGGGCGACCGGAGATGGTGAAGCCGTTTCGCCGGCGGCAAGAATCTGCGCCACCACGGCGCCGACTTTCGCCGTCTCGCCGACGCCGAAATTGATCGACGATAGCGTGCCGGCGCCGGTGGCCGGCACTTCCATCGAGGTCTTGTCGGTTTCGATCTCGAACAGGTTATCGCCCGGCTTGACGGCGTCGCCGGCGGCCTTGAACCATTTAACGATCTTGCCCTCGGCGACGGTTTCGCCGAGCTGCGGCATCAAGACGTCCACTTAAGCGCTTCCTTTACCAGACCACCGAGACATATTGCGTCTCTTGGAATTCCTTCATGCCCTCTTGCGCGCCTTCGCGGCCCAGCCCCGATTGCTTGACGCCGCCGAACGGCGCCGCCGGGTCGGAGACGATGCCGCGGTTGAGGCCGATCATGCCGAAGTCGAGTTTCTCGGATACCCGCAAGCCGCGGCTCAAGTCCTTGGTATAGAGATAGGCGACCAGGCCATATTCGGTGTCGTTGGCGCGCTTGATGGCTTCGTCCTCGGTCTTGAAGGTCTGGATCGAAGCCACCGGCCCGAAGATTTCTTCGTTCAGCATTTTGGCGTCGTCGGACACATTGGTGAGCACGGTGGCCGGATAGAAAAAGCCCGGACCGTCCGGCGTCTTGCCGCCGGTCAGAATCTTGGCACCCTTGGAAGTGGCGTCCTCGACCAGTTCGATTACCTTGTCGCGGCCGTCCTTGTTGACCAGCGGCCCGAGATTGATGCCGTCGTCGAGGCCGTTGCCCATCTTGAGCGACTTCATCTTGTCGGTGAGCTTTTTGGCAAATTCGTCATGCACCTTTTCGTGCACGTAAAAACGGTTGGCCGCGGTGCAGGCCTCGCCCATGTTGCGCATCTTTGCAATCATGGCGCCATCGATCGCCGCATCGACATCGGCGTCCTCAAACACCAGAAACGGCGCGTTGCCGCCAAGTTCCATCGACGGTTTGATGATGTTGTCGGCGGCCTCGTGCAGCAGCTTGCGGCCGACTTCTGTCGAGCCTGTGAAAGAAAGCACGCGCACGCGGGAATCGTGCAGCATCGCGCTCACCACTGGGCCGGAGCGGCGCGACGGCACCACATTGACCACGCCCGCAGGCACGCCAGCCTCTTCCAGCACCGGCATCAGCGCCAGCATGGTAAGCGGCGTATCGGAGGCCGGCTTGAGCACCACCGGGCAGCCGGCGGCGAGTGCCGGACCTATTTTGCGCGTCGCCATCGCGGCCGGGAAATTCCACGGCGTCACCAGCACGGCAATCCCGGCCGGCCTATTCTGCGCGACGATGCGCGCGCCAGTCGCCGGCGCCATCGAAACATGGCCGATATTGCGCACCGCTTCCTCGGCATACCAGCGGAAGAATTCGGCGGCGTAGGCTACTTCGCCACGTGAATCCGAAAGCGCTTTGCCGTTTTCCAGCGTGATCAATTTGGCGAAGCGCTCGGCGTCGCGCATGATGAGTTCATAAGCCTTGCGCAGGATTTCGGCGCGCTCGCGCGGCTTCTTGGCGGCCCAGGCGGGGAAAGCGGCTTGCGCTGCGTCGATCGCGGCTTTGGCGTCCTCGACCGAGGCGCTGGCGACCGAGGCAATGGTCTTTTCGGTCGCGGGATCGACCACGTCGAAGCGCGCGCCGTCGGATGATTTGCACCATTTGCCGCCGATCCATAAGTCGGTCGGAACATTAGCGAGCAGATTTTCGTACATGGCGATGATCCTTTACTTCGTCATTCCGGGGCGCACCGAAGGTGCGAACCCGGAATCCAGAAACACATTCGCTTTCGTCTGGATTCCGGGTTCGGCGCAAGCGCGCCGCCCCGGAATGACGAAAGTTAACTCCCCAAACTCCGCCTAATGGTATCGACAATGCGCCCCGGCGTCGGCAGCACGATGTCTTCCAGAATATCGGCGGCCGGCAGCGGAATATGCGGCGTCGTGATGCGCACCGGCGGGCCGTCGAGATCGTAGAACGCTTCGTCCGCCACAATCGAGACGATTTCGGCGCCCCAGCCGCACAGCCGCGGATTTTCCTCGACCGAGAACAGCCGGTGCGTTTTGGCCACCGAAGCGAGGATTGTTTTAGTATCGAGCGGCACCAGCGAACGCACATCGATCACTTCGCAATCGATGCCGTGTTCCGCTTGCAGGATTTCGGCCGCCGCCAGCGCGCGCGACACCATCAGCGCCAGCGCGATAATCGTGCAATCCTTGCCGGGCCGCACGATTTTCGCCGTGCCGAGCGTGTCGAGAATTTCGCCGTCGGGAACGTCGCCCTTGGTGGCGTAGAGCGATTTGTGTTCGAGGAATATCACCGGGTCCGGGTCTCGTACCGACGCCGCAAGCAGGCCGATCACATCGAACGGCGTCGACGGCGCCACGACCTTGAGGCCCGGAATCATCATGCACCAGTTCTCGACGCTTTGGCTGTGTTGCGCGCCGAAACGCGAGCCCGCGCCATTGCCGGTGCGCACCACCAGCGGGCATTTGGTCTGGCCGTTCGACATATAGCGGCTCTTGGGAAATTCGTTGGCAATGTAGTCGAAACAGACCGCGAAGAAATCCGAGAACATGATTTCGGCAATCGGCTTCAAGCCGGTCATGGCCGCGCCCATGGCGGCGCCGAGAATGGCCTGTTCGGAAATCGGCGTGTCGCGCACGCGCAAGGGACCGAACTGCTCGTACAAACCCACGGTGGCTTTGAACACGCCGCCGGCTTTCGCTACGTCCTCGCCGAGGAACACAACGTCATTGTCGCGCGTCATTTCCTGGGCGATGCCGCGAATAACCGCGTCGCGATAGCTTATTTCCGCCATGCTAGTTTCTCGTCCTTAATTACGCCAAATCAATTTCGCCATGCCCAGCCGCCATCGGCATAGACATCGGTGGTCAGAATATCGAGCGGCGGATTCGGCGCGGCCTTGCAGACCTCGGTGGCGTCGTCGACTTCCTTCATCACGCTGGCGTCGATGTCGGCGATCGTCTTGTCGCTAACGCCGAATTGTTTCAAACGCTCGCGATAGATCTTGATCGGATCGCGCTGTTTCCATCGCTCCAATTCGCCTTCGGGACGATACTTCGCCGGATCGGCGCGCGAATGGCCGGAGTGGCGATAGGTCATGCATTCGATCAATGACGGCCCCTCGCCGGCCCGCGCCTTGGCGAAAGCTTTCTGCGCGGTGCGATAGACTTCGTCGGCATCGTTGCCATCAATCACGATGCGCTCAAGGCCATAGGCCGAGGCGCGGTCGGCGGCGGGATGCTCGACCGCGGTGACATCGGCAATCGGCGTGTATTCCATGTAGAGATTGTTCTCGCACACGAACACGACCGGCAGCTTCCACACCGCGGCGAAATTCAGCGCCTCGTGGAATGCGCCAATATTGGTGGTGCCGTCGCCAAAGAAACAGACCGATACATCCTTGTCGCCCTTGTATTGCGCGCGCCAGGCGGCGCCACACGCTATGGGAAGGTGCGCGCCGATGATGGCGTATGAACCCATCACGCC
>Ga0302320_10019876_pt1 | contig 13446 bp, 11 predicted proteins | sample Bog_T0_3_FD_202130 | JGI IMG/M metagenome (GOLD analysis project Ga0302320, IMG submission 202130) | Peat permafrost microbial communities from Stordalen Mire near Abisko, Sweden - Bog_T0_3 | ecosystem: Environmental > Terrestrial > Soil > Wetlands > Peat | place: Sweden: Abisko, Stordalen Mire...
CGCGGTTCATCGGCCTGGTACGGGATGGAGAGCCCGCCGCCGGTGGAGATGGCTTCGATGTCGTGGCCCAGGGCCAGCGCGGTGGCGACCATGGCGTCGCACACGGTTTCCAGGTGGGCGTAATCCACCCCGGAGCCGATGTGCATGTGGAGGCCCACCAGCTGCAGCCCGCAGCGGCGGATCACCGCCAGCGCCGCCGGCAGGTCGGAATACCAGATGCCGTGCTTGCTGTTCTGCCCGCCGGTGTTGGTCTTCTGGCTGTGGCCGTGGCCGAAGCCGGGGTTGACCCGGAGCCAGACCCGGTGCCCGGGGTGGGCCCGGCCCAGCTGTTCCAGCATGTCGATGGAGCCGGTGTTGACCTCGATGCCCAGCTCCACCACCCGCTCCAGGGTGCCGGCGTCCAGCAGGTCGGCGGTCAGCACCACCCCGGCCGGATCCCCGGACGGGATGAACCCGGCGGCCAGGGCCCGCACCAGTTCGCCTTCGGACACGGCGTCGACCAGCACGCCCTGCTCGCGCATGAGCTCGAGGATGTTGATGTTGGAACAGGCCTTCTGGGCGAAGCGGACCACGTCGAAGGCGCGCAGCTGGCCGATGCGCTCGCGGATGACGGCCGCATCGTAGAGCCACAGCGGCGTGCCATACTGCGCGGCGAGCTGGGCGAGGTGGCGGGTGTCCAAGGGAATTTGCATGGGTTTCCTGGTGTGGTCCGGTTCCAGGATGCCTGGGTAAGATGATTCAAGAAAATAGCTATAATTGGGCTATCCATTCATTCCTGATATGACCATCACCCACCGCCACATCGAAGTGTTCCGCGCCGTCATGACCGCGCGCGGGGTGACCGCGGCCGCGCGGCTGCTATGCACCTCCCAGCCCACGGTCAGCCGGGAACTGGCCGACCTGGAGCGGCTGCTGGGTTTCGCCCTGTTCGACCGGGTCCGCGGCCGGCTGCAGCCCACGGCCCGGTCGCTGATCCTGCTGGAGGAGGTCCAGCGCTCCTACCACGGACTGGACCACATCCTCACCATGGCGTCCCGGCTGGGCGCCGGCGGTCAGGCCCAGCTTTCCATCATCTGCATGCCGTCGTTCTCCCACGCGCCATTGCCGGCGGCTTGCCGGCGCTTCCTGGCCGAGCACCCCGAGGTGAGCATCGCCATCACCCCTGAGGAATCGCCGCTGCTGGAGGAGCTGCTGGCCGAACAGCGCCACGACCTGGGCCTCACCGAGCACAACAACCCGCCACCGGGCACCCGGCTGGAACCGCTGCTGGCGGCGGACGAGGTGTGCGTCCTGCCCGAGGGACACCCGCTGCTCGTGAAACCGGCGCTGGAGCCGGGCGATTTCCAGGGCGAGCGCTTCATCAGCCTGGCCGCCGCCGACCCGTACCGCATCCAGCTGGACGAGGTGTTCCGCAACCACGGCGTGGCCCGGGTGCTGGCCATGGAGACCCACAGCGCGGTCTCGGTCTGCAGCCTGGTGCGGGAGGGGCTCGGCATCGCGGTGGTGAACCCGTTGACCGCCCTGGCGTTCGCCGGCCACGGGCTGGCGCTGCGCCGGTTCGCGGTGTCGATCCCGTTCCGGGTGAGCGTGGTGCGCCCGGAATACCGGCCGTCCACCCCGCTGGCCGACCAGTTCGTGGTGGCGCTGCGGGCCGAGGCGGAGGTCATCCTGGGGCGGCTGGCGCGGGAAACCTGAGTCCGGAACCTGTCCGGGGTGGCGCGCACCATTAGGACGTCCCGTGGAGGCGTCCGTGTGCAGATGCTTTTTCATCATGGTCCTGCTGCAGGCATGGGCCCTGGCCGGGGTGCGGGTGACGCCCGGGCTGGTCAGCGTGGCCGCGGGTTCCACCTGCGCCTTCAAGGCGACCCTGGACGGAAGGGAGACCGGCGGCTGGCGCTGGAGCGTCCTGGCCGGCCCCGGGACGATCGACGAGGCCTCGGGCCTCTACCAGGCCCCGGAAGGGAGCGCCGCCACGGCCCGGGTCCAGGCGGCGCTCCGGACCGACCCGCGTCGGGCCGGGGTGGCCGCCATCACCGTGCTGCCGCTGCCGGCGGGGCTTCCCGGGCTGATCAGCGCCACCCTGGGCGAGCCCTGGCTGGAACCGTTCAGCTCGGATTGCCCCTTCCTGGATCCGGAAACCGGCCAGCGCCCGGTGCCCGGGGACCAGATCATCCGGTGCTTCCCCTCCTTCGACCCGGCCCCGGTATGGCTGGCGGGATACGGCGTGCCCATCGTCTTCAACCCGGCGCCGTTGGAGCCGGTCGACGCCCTGCGGCTCTCCTACCGGGAGGGCGACCAATGGCACCGCAGGGATCTGGATCGAGGCCTGACGGAGGTGAGCTTCCGCGGCCGGGTGGCGTCCTACTCGATCGAGGCCCTGAAACGGAGCATACAGCAGCCCGGCAAATGGCGCAGCACGCTGGTCCGCGCGCGGGTCGAGGTGCGCGGCGCGCTGCCCTGTTGCGGCAACGCCGAGGCGCCCGGCGGGCACCAGGATGGCGTGGGCCTGGCCGCGCGCTTCACGCGGCCATTCGGCCTGGTGCACCGGGCCGGGAAATCCGGCGTTTCCGAGCTGCTGGTGAGCGACCCCGGGAGCCATGTGCTCCGGACCGTGACGGCCGAGGGCGAAGCGGCCACCCTGTGCGGCCTGCCCGGCCAGGCCGGGCACCGGGATTCCCCCACCTTGCTGGAACGTATGGAGGCCCTGGTCGGCGGTCCGAATGCCCCGGCGCCGCTGTTCAATGGTCCCACCCATCTGGCCGTGCGGCTCCGGGCCTCCGCCCTGAACCCCTTCCGCGAGCCCCGGGAGGAAGTGGTGGTGGCCGACAGCGGCAACCAAGTCATCCGGACCGTGTCCGCGGACGGCAAGGTGGCCACCCTGGCGGGGACGCCGGGATGCGCGGGCCACCGGGATTGCGCGCGTTCGGACCAGGCCACCTTCAATGATCCGCAGGGGCTAGCGGTGGACGCCGCGGGCCGGGTCTATGTGGCAGACCGGGGCAACCGGGCGATCCGGGTGATCCACCCCGGTGGCGGCGTGACCACCCTGGCCGGCCCCGGGGCCGGGTTCTCCGACCTCAAGGGCATGTGCCTGTTTCCGGGCCTGGGGGGCCTGCTGGTGCTGGACGGCCATGCCGTGCGCCTGGTCCACCTGCCCGGGGGGCAGGTGACCACCCTGATGGGCGTGGTGGATGTGCCGGGGTTCCGGGACATCCGGCGGGGCGAAAGCCCGGCGCAGCCCTGCCTGAACAATCCGACCGGCATCGCCCGCTGCGGCGCCGGGCTGGCCATCGCCGACCACGGCAACCACGCGGTGCGCATCGCCTGCCCCGGCGACGTCACCTTGGCGACCGTCGCCGGCGACCCAGCCCAGGGCGCCGTCCGCTGGGGACTGATCCGCGATGGCCTGCCCGGGCCGCTGGAAGACGGCTATGCCACCCTGGAAGGCCCATGGACCGTGGCCTCCCGTTTCCAGGCGAACGACCGATTCGATCCCGAGCTCTATGTCACGACGGGACGCTGCCTGGTGGAAATCGTTCTCCGCGAACCTCTGCGATCCTCCGTCTCCTCCGCGTTTCATTTTTTGGGTTGGGGTGGGTCGGCACGGGGCTTAGTTGCCGACACATTCCATCGAAAAAAATGAAACGCGGAGGAGGCGGAGGATCGCGGAGGAAGACCTTGTACGAGCGGTATTGGCCCTAGGCCGGTACGGGAGGGGCCTTGGGGCCCTTCTTCTTGTTGGTGTACTTGTCCAGCAGGGTGGCGATGTCGCCCGGGGAGACCGGCCCGTGGATCTGGTCGTCGACCATGACCACGGGGGCCAGGCCGCAGGTGCCCAGGCAGCGGGTGGATTCCAGGGAGAACATGCCGTCCTTGGTGGTCTCGCCGAACTGGATGCCCAGGTCGCTCATGAGCCGCTGGGCGATCTTGTCGGCGCCCTTGACGTAGCAGGCGGTGCCCAGGCACACGTTGATCATGTGCTTGCCCCTGGGGTGGAGGCGGAAGTAGTGGTAGAAGGTGGCGACCCCGGTGACCTTGGCCAGGGGGATCTGGGCCAGCTGGGCCACGGCGTTCATCTGCTCCTTGGAGAGGTAGCCGGAGGACGCCTGGACCATGTGCAGGATGGCGATCAGCTGGCTTTCCGAGTGCTCGGTGCCCTTGTGCTTGTCGATGAAGGCGACCACCTCCGCGGGCAGGGCGGCTTCACAGGCGGCTTTGATTTCAGTCCAGTTGTCGGTTGTCATGGTGGCGCTCACCGGATCCCCCTGGGCAGGCTGGCATGGTAGTGGGTGTGGAGCAGGTGGTGGGCCTTCTCGCCGTTGGGCTCGCCCAGGAATTCCTGGTAGAGATGCTCAATGGCCGGGTTTTCGTGAGAACGGCGCAGCTGCTTGTCGGAATCGATCTTGTAGAGGGCCTTGGCGCGCAGCAGCGGCAGCTGGGGATCCAGCACGTCCATGCTGTCGGGCGGGTAGGGCTGGCCGCCGCCGGCGACGCAGCCGCCGGGGCAGGCCATGATCTCCACCAGGTGATACTGCTTGCCGCCTTCCTTGATCTTGTCGAGGATCACCTTGGCGTTGGTCAGCCCGTTGGAGACGGCGATGTTGACGTCCACTCCGGCGATATGGATGGTGGCTTCCTTCAGCCCGGTGACGCCGCGCACGTCGTCGAACACCAGGGGACCCAGCTCCTCGCCGGTGAGCTTCACCGCCGCGGTGCGCAGGGCGGCTTCCATCACGCCGCCGGTGGCGCCGAAGATGTCCGCGGCCCCAGAGGAGATGCCCAGGGGACGGTCGAACTCACCGTCCGGCAGGTTGACGAAATCGATGCCGTAGGACTTGATCATCCAGGCCAGCTCGCGGGTGGTGAGCACGGCGTCGGTGTAGGGGGTGCCGTCCTCCATGGCGTGCTCGGGGCGGGAAGCCTCGTACTTCTTGGCCACGCAGGGCATGATGGCGACCACGTAGACCTCTTCGGGCTTGAGGCCTTTCTTTTCCGCGTAGTAGGTCTTCATGAGGGTGGAAAGCATGCTCATGGGCGACTTGCAGGTGGAGGTGAACGGGATCATTTCGGGGTAGAACTTCTCGAGGAAGTTCACCCAGCCCGGGGAGCAGGAGGTGAGCAGCGGCAGCGGGCCGTCGCCGCCCAGGCGGCGCAGGAACTCGTGGGCCTCCTCGATGATGGTGAGGTCGGCGCCGAAGTTGGTGTCGAACACCGCGTCGAAGCCCAGGCGGCGCAGGGCCGTGACCAGCTTGCCGGTGACCGGGGTGCCGATGGGCATGCCGAAGCATTCGCCGATGGCGGCCCGGATGGAAGGCGCGGGCTGCACCACGATGTGCTTGACCCCGCGGGGCAGGCTGAGGGCTTCCCAGACCCGCTCGGTGTGGTCCTTCTCCAGGAAGGCGGCGGTGGGGCAGACGTTGATGCACTGGCCGCACATGATGCAGGCGGAATCGTCCATGTGCGCGAGGTTGGCCGGGCCCACCACGGTTTCGAAACCGCGGCCGTGCTGGCTCAGGTTGTGCACGCCCTGGACCTCTTCGCAGACCCGCACGCAGCGGCCGCAGAGGATGCACTTCTCGGGGGTGCGCACCACCGACTGGCTGGACTCGTCAACCGGATAGATCTTGCGCTTGCCCTCGAACAGCCGCTCGCGGATGCCCAGGCGGTAGGCCTGCTTCTGCAGTTCGCACTGGCCGTCCCGGTCGCAGGTCTGGCAATCGGTTGGGTGGTTGTCGAGCAGCAACTCGACGATGTCGCGCCGGGCCTGGCGGATCTGCGGGGAGTTGGTCTGGATTTCCATCCCCTCCCAGACTTCCTGGCCGCAGGCAGTGAGGAAGTGGTTGAAGCCTTCCACCTGGACTACGCAGACGCGGCAGGCGCCTTCGAGGCTGAGGTTGGGGTGGTAGCAAAGGCGGGGGATGTGGATGCCCAACTGCTCGGCGGCCTTGAGGACGGTGGTCCCCGCGGGCACCTGGATGGGCTCCGAGTCGATGGTCAGGTTGATCATGGTTGCGGTCATCGGTTCAATCCTGGGTCAGAGCTGCATGGGAGGAAGGTTTATACGCGTTCGACAGCGTCGAACCGGCAGACCTCGAAGCACTGCCCGCACTTCACGCAGCGTTCCTGGTCGATGACGTGGGCTTCCTTGCGCGTGCCGGTGATGCATTCCACCGGGCAATTGCGCGCGCAGACGGTGCAGCCGATGCAGATTTCCGGGTTGATCTCGTAGCGGATGAGGGAGACGCACTTCTTGGAGCGGCAGCTCTTCTGCACGATGTGTTCCAGATACTCGTCGCGGAAGTGCTTGAGTGAACTGAGGATCGGGTTCGGCGCGGCGCGTCCCAGGCCGCACAGGGCGGTCTGCTGGCAGAGCTTGGCCAGCCGCTCGAGCTTGTCCAGGTCGGCCAGCACGGCCTTGCCGGAAGTGATCTTGTGCAGGATCTCCAGCATCCGCGTCGTGCCTTCCCGGCAGGGGGTGCACTTGCCGCAGGACTCTTCCTGGGTGAAGGACAGGTAGAATTTCGACAGGTCGACCATGCAGTCGTCCTCGCTCAGCACGATCATGCCGCCGGAGCCCATGATCGAGCCGGCCCGCGCCAGGGGCGCGAAGTCCACTTCCATGTCGGCATCCTGGGCGGGGATGAAGCCGCCGGCGGGGCCGCCGGTCTGGATCGCCTTGAGCGCGCGGTCGCCCAGCACGCCGCCGCCGATGTCGAACACCACCTTGCGCAGCGGGGTGCCCAGGGGCACTTCCACCAGGCCGGTGTGCTTGACGTTGCCGGCCAGGGCGAAGACTTTGGTCCCGCCGCTTTCCGGGGTGCCCACCTGGGCGAACCAGTCGCCGCCGAAGTTGATGATCGCGGTGATGTTGGCGAAGGTCTCCACGTTGTTGATGCAGGTCGGCTTGCCCCACAGGCCGCGCACCGCAGGGTAGGGCGGGCGAACCTTGGGCTGGCCGCGTTCGCCTTCGATGGAGCGGATCAGCGCGGTCTCTTCGCCGCAGACGAAGGCGCCGGCGCCCAGGCGGATCTCCATGTCGAAGGCCCAGCCCGAGCCCATGATGCTCTCGCCCAGCAGGCCGGCAGCGCGGCACTGGTCCAGGGCGTTCTGGATGCGCTTGATGGCCAGCGGGTACTCGGCGCGGATGTAGTAGAAGCCCCTGCCGGCTCCGATGGCGAAGGCGGCGATGATCATGCCCTCCACCACGCTGAACGGGTCCGATTCCAGCATGCCGCGGTCCATGAACGCGCCCGGGTCGCCTTCGTCGCCGTTGCAGATGAGGTAGCGGGTGGTCTCCTTCTGGGCGGCGGTGAGCTGCCACTTCTTGCCGGTGAGGAAGCCGCCGCCGCCGCGGCCGCGCAGGCGGGCCTTGAGCACTTCGTTGACCACCCACTCGGGATCGTTCCGGCCCAGCACCTTGGTGAGGGCCTTGAAGCCGCCGTGCAGCATGTACTCGTCCAGGCTCTCCGGGTCGACGATGCCGCTCTTGCGCATGGCGATGCGGGTCTGGTGGTTGAAGAAGTGCACGTCGCCGTAGAGGTCGTAGAAGTCCTGGGTGATGGGCTTGTCCTTGGACACCAGGCGCTCCACCGGCACCCCGCCCTGCACGTGGCTGGCGATGATCTCGTCCAGGTCGGCTTCCTCGCTGATGCGGTAGAACACCTTGTCGGGCCGCACCAGCACGCTGCAGGAATGGCCTTCGGTCTCCTCGCTGCAGGCGCCGAAGCAGCGCACGTGCCCGGTCTTGACCGCATCGGGGCTGATCCCGGCCACCTTCAGCTTGTGCTCGAACAGGTCGCGCAGGCCGCGCTTCCTGGAGCAGCGCAGGCCTTCGCAGAACACGAACTCCCGGGCGGCCTGGTGGTCCAGGGAGCCGTCCAGGGCGTTCTCGGGCAGGGGCTGCCCCTTGAGGATGTGGCTGGCGAAGATCTTGTGGGCCAGCTCCCGGGTCACCCGCTCGTACTTCACCGGCATCTTGCCGGGGACGGTGATCCCGACGATGGGCTCCTTGCTGCACCGGCCGGTGCAGCCGGTGCGGTGGAGGACGATGTCCTCCCGGCCGGAGGACTGGATGTGCTTGCGGAACTCGTCCAGCGCCTCCATGGAGCCGGCGGCGTGCTCGCAGGTGGCGGAGCCGATCTGGATCATGATCTTGTCCGCGTCGCCGGACTCCGCCAGGGCCGCGTCGGCCCGCCCCCGCAGGGCTTGGTAGAAATCGCTTACCTGATTGTCCATCGAGAGCTCCCTGGATCCTGGGGTGGCAGTTTCGTGAAAATTTTATCGATATAAAATAATCGAATTAGGGCAAACCTCGGGGGAAGAATCCGGGGGAGCGTCGCAGTCCGATCACAGCATCTGGTCTTTACGCTGGACGTTCTGCTGAAACCATCGGCTCGTCCCCAAACATGGCAGCGATCTGGCGTCCGGGTGGTCATGAAACCAGACCCACAGCGTGGCAACCACGGATTAAATGTATTCGCGTTCCGTGGGCCACGCGTTGACTTTGGTCACATCGCCGGGCGTCGTGACAAGAAGAACGCTGTTACAGTCCGCTCACCACCGGACCCGGGCGCGGTAGGTCAGGGTGGCGCTGCCGGAGGCCGGGACGTTCACCAGGAACTTGGCCATGCTGGCGCTGTCACGGGTGTACGGGTGGCTGTTCTGGGTGATCTCCCAGTCCCCCTGCAGGGGTTCCATCAAGGTGACGGTGACCGCCTCGGGCTTGGCGTTCTTCAGGTCCACCTGGTAGGCGGATTCGTACACGTAGCGGTACTGGCCCTGGGCGCCCAGCGTCTTGAAGTCGGTCTGCCTGCGGTGGGCGGTCACATCGAAGGCGTCGCCCAGCTTGAGCCGGACCTTCTCGTTCCTGGGCGTGTGGTCGATGGCGTCCTCCCCCACGAACTGGGTCCGGCCCGCGCTGTCCCGCTGGTAGACCCGGATCACCCCCTTGGGCAGAGGCATGCCAAGGCTCGCCTCGGCGCGGTTGTCGAACTCCACGAACACCCCCACCTTGAGCTTGTCGCCCAGGTCGCCGCTGCGTTCCTGGTAATAGCTGCCCTGGCCCATGAGGAGGTAGTCCCGGCGCACCGGCACGTGGGCCGCGGTGAGCAGGGCCACCTGCTTGGTCTGGTTCTCCTTGAGGGTGGTGGGGTGGTCGAGGGTGTAGAGGTGGTACTCGAACAGGCTCTCCTCCTGCATCCGGGCGCCGTCCATGGACTTCATGGCCATGACCGCGCTGGGCGCGGCCTTGCGCTGGCGGGTCTCCACCCGGTGCACGTCCCCGGCCACCAGCTGGAGGGTGGCCCCGGGGTAGGCGGAGCCGCTCTGGTTGGTGAGGGTGACCCAGCCGGCCAGGTCCAGGCTGTTGCCGTCCGGGGCCAGGTTGGCCACGTAGTCGGCCTGCCAGGACAGGCCGCCGGTGAGGTAGGTCAGCTCCAGCTTCTGGGCCCGGTCGGCGGCCGAATGCAGGCTGATCACCAGGGTGGGGCGGGCCCTCAGGTTGCCCGGCACCTCGGGGTAGACGATGCGGCCGGGGGCGGCGGTCTCGATCCGGTCCGGGAACTTGAGCACGGTGCCGCCGTTGGTGGCCAGCACCTCGGCCTCCTCCCGCAGGTCCCGGGCGCCCGGCCCGGACTGGTTGGGCACCTGGGTCACCACGGTCACCCTGCGCCCCACGAACTTCTCCAGCAGCTTCTGCGGGGTGAGCAGGTCGAAGTCGAAGTTCTGCTCGTTGATCCAGAACCCCTTGGGCTCGGTGAGGTTGCGCAGCAGGGCGGTCTCCGGGCGGATCAGCGCGGCCACCTCCTGGAAGGCCAGGTCCAGGTCCCCCTTGGGCAGCCTCAGCTCCCGCTGGTCCCGGACCAGGGCCAGGTTGCTGTTGTAGATGGTGATGGCCAGGGCCTGCTGGTCGGAGCGGGTGGTGACCGTTTCCGCGGGCTGGGCCGCCAGCAGGCAGGGCAGGGACGCGAGGAGCAGGTGGCGCATGGCGACTCCCAGGGTCCTAGCTGATCTCCACGGTGAAGCTGGCCGACCCCAGTTCCGCCCCGTCCGGGCCCAGGACCTTGGCGGTCCACGCCCCCGCCTCCCCCGCCCGGATCGCGTGGCAGGCATTGGTGCGGCAGGGGCTGGACTTCACGTCCAGCTTCTGCTGGAAGACGGTCTTGCCGTCCTTGGCGAAGACGATGGTGATGGCCGCGCCCTTGACTCCGGAGACCTTGGTCCAGGCGTAGATCTTGGTGCCGGCGGCGACTTTGAAGCTCTCGGCGGCGCCGGTGAGTTCGTTTTTTTCGATGCCCGTGCCGACCTTCACTTCGGTCTTGGCGGCGGCGGGGGCTGGAGCCGCGGCGGGGGCAGGGGCCTGGGCGAAGCCGGGGCCGGAGGCGAGCAGGAGGATGACGGGAAACAGGAGGGCGCGTCGCATGATTGTCTCCTTAAACGATAAAATCATATGTTATCTGAAGAATATTACTAGGCCTTGGTAAAAAAATGATATTACATTAAAAAATACTAATATGTGATGCCTATCTTCACGATTTCCTGATCACGGCATTGGGAGACGTGACTGCCCAAGGCCAGGAAAACCCAGGTTCAAATATGAAAACGCCACTTCTTCTCCGGCGCCGACAGGGACTCTGGATCATGGAGATGGATGGTCGCATGGGTGGTATTGAGTCCGATCCCGGTGCTGTTTCCGGACATGGCATCGATCCGGATCGCCTTTCCGGCCGGACCGGAAGGGGTGGCCTTCAGCGCGTAGAGGATGGGCGCGGCGGCGCCTTGGTCTCCGCCTCCTTCTCCGCCCTGGCCAGGAAATCATCGATTTCCCTGAAATAAGCGGGCTTGAAATATTTTTCTCTTTCTTTCTCGGCTCGCAGCAGCGCCAAGGGAGTCTGGCCCTCGGCGTTCCGGCCGAGGGGGTCCGTGCCGGCCTTCACGAGATTGGCAAAGGGCTCCACGCGATCAGGGCCATAGCGGACGAGATGATGAAGGGCATTGTCGCCGTTCGGCCCTCGGGCATTGACATCCACCCCGCCGCGCACGAACGCGGCGCGATTCCTCAGGAGCGACCCGTCCCAGGTCAAGGCCAGTTCAAAGACGAGGGGCTCCCCATGGGGACTGAGGCTCCGGCCATCGGCTCCATGGTCGAGCCACAAAAGGAGCGTCGCAGGGTCTCCTGGACGCCATCAACGGACCAGGCCAGGGTGGAATCCTCCCTGCTGGCCAGGTCGCACAACCGGGTCAACTTGCGGGCAGCCAGGGCAAGCGTTCCGGCCGGATCCTCCGGCCAGGCCTGGTTGAGCAGGGGGTCCGGCAGAAGATGGGCCACCAGGTTCAGCATGTTCACCAGGCCCACTCCAGCGAGGTTGCAGGTCCCATTCCGGTAGACGATGGGCAGAGGGTCATCGGGTCCCCGGTTGAGACCCGAGACGACCCTGCTCCAATCGTCATGGGCCGACGAGGACAGCTGGAGGATCTGGGTGCCGTGGTTCCGGTAGAAGGCTCGGAAGGCCTCGACCGGAGAGGGCCGGTCACTTGGCGGCGCGCACTTGGCGAGGAAAGCATCGACCACGGAGCCTGGCAGGAGTCCCCGGAGGTTGAAGACGATATTGAAAAAATTCCGCAGGGAGGTCTCGCCGCAATCGGGGAAGGACACCGCTCCGAACGCGGCCATCTGGTAGTCCACCAGGGGCGGTATTCTGGTATGACCCTCCTGGAAGGCGAGCAGGGCGGGCACCAGGTCCTCCGCCCCGAACGCACCCGAAGAACCCGCCTCATGTTTCATCAAGCCTTCGAAGGGGTCGAGGCCGAGGGGCCCACCCAGGCCCGCCGGCCGTGCCCCGGGCGCGGGAGGCACCAGAAGGTGGCCGTCCCAGGCGACATGGAACTCCGCGCCGCTGTCGGCGACTTTCCACGCAAAAGCCAGCAGGGCCGCCTCCACGATATCGGGGGGGTACTTTCCCCGCCCGGGGGCGGACTCCTCCTGAACCGCCCGGCGCAGGTGCCCGGCGAACTGCCGGCGCAGGCGGTCGAAACCGGATTCCCCTGGTTCCACCTTGCCCTTTGCACCTGCACTGGGCTTGCTCAGGATGCGAACCGCCGCAGCTTCGAAGTCCCGGTCCGGACCCTCTTCCGGCGACTTGGCTTCGGGGGCGTGATGGAGTTGCTGCCGGTAGTGGGTGACAGCCTCCAGGAGGGCAAGGATCCGGTGGAGCCCGCCGGTGTGGCCTGGTTCGGTCCGCTGGTCACGGACTTCCTGGGCGATCAGCCCGATGGGGTCCTTCGCGCGTTCGTTGTGCACCAGATTCCACCCGTCCGGAGAGGGGAATAGGAACTGGACCACGCCGGAGACGCCATCCTGGGGAAAGTCGTTTTCCGCCGAGGCGGGATTCATGGGCGGGAAGTCCGGGCTGAGGGCGGGACCGTAGCCGCCGGAAAACCGGATATTGGCCAGGACACCGGAGCGGAGGGCGACCATGCCCCATAGGGGCGAAAGGTTCCTGTGGTCGGCCAGGGTCTGGGCGTAGAGGGCAGGGGCCTCCTCCGGCGGGACTTCCGCCCTGACGGGCAGACCCGGAAGCCCGATGGCCAGGGTGAGGGCGAGTCCGGAGAGCCGATGGAGGTGGAGGGTGGAGGACATGTCAGAGATCTAGGTCGAAGGGAAGATGGCGGGTCCAAAGGGTTGCAATCAGCATGGGAAGAAAAGTTTAAATAAGTACTTAATAATTATGCTTTGAAAAGCGGGTCCGGTCAAGGGGCTCTCCGCCCCGCTTCCTCCGCCCAGACCAGGCTGCCGCTACCGCAGTGTGACCAGCGTCGCCCCGGCCCCGCCCTGGTTCTGGGGGGCGTCCTCCACCCGGGCGATGCCGGGATGGCCCTGCAGGGCCGCGCGCACCGCGGCCTTGAGCCGGCCGGTGCCCTGGCCGTGTACCACCCGGATGAACTTCTGGCCGGCGGCCAGGGTGGTGAGCAGACCTACGGTCTTGAGCACCACGGTCTTGCCGCCGGTGTTGGACTCGGAGATGATCACGCCCGGGCGCTCCCGGTCCAGTTCCAGGGTGAGCGGCACCGGGTCGTGGCCGGACACCTCAGGGCGGCCGTGGTTTATTGAGGGATGAACATGGGTTCCCTTCACCCGGCTGTGGGCTGGGCAGGACATCTGGTCAAATATTTTTTCAACTTTATATACATAACAAAAAATAAGTTGGGGTTTAAAAAACGTTTTTACGATAGGTTGTCCGCTTGCGCTGAATTCGGTTGATTTTATACATTGCTCGTCAGGGAAAGTCAAACCCAAAGATGGGCGCTTTCTTATTCCTGACGGCTCCAATACAAGTGGCAAGGAGAACTGTAGTCCTAAGTTGGGGGATAGTGATGGCTTTTTCTGCTGGTTCCGCAGCCTGCCAATGGTGCATGTTGTCAGGTATTAAGATATTTGAAATAACCTGT
>Ga0302320_10019879_pt1 | contig 13444 bp, 11 predicted proteins | sample Bog_T0_3_FD_202130 | JGI IMG/M metagenome (GOLD analysis project Ga0302320, IMG submission 202130) | Peat permafrost microbial communities from Stordalen Mire near Abisko, Sweden - Bog_T0_3 | ecosystem: Environmental > Terrestrial > Soil > Wetlands > Peat | place: Sweden: Abisko, Stordalen Mire...
TGGTGGAACTCATCACCCGCCTCAGGGAGAGCGGAGGGATGCTGGTGCCCGTGGCCTACCGGGGCATGATGCTCGCCACCGCCGCCATGGCCTTGCGGAATATCCTGGTGGTCATCATGCTGTCCCGGCAGGCGGCCCTGAAGTGCCTGGTGCCGCTGGGGCTCATGCTCCTGCTGAGCGTGGTGTTCTGGAAGCTCCACCCCACGCCGGCGGATTCAGGGGAGGCGCCCATCCTCGCCCTGGAATCCCCGTTCCGCCTGTCCGCGGCCCTGGAGTTCGGCGCGGTCTTCCTGGTGCTCAACGTCATGGGGGCCCTGGCCCAGCGCACCTTCGGCGCGGCGAGCTTCTATTTCGTCAGCGCCATGGGCGGGCTGCTGTCCAGCGGCTCGTCCATCGCCTCCGCCGCCACCCTCATCGACCACAACGAAGTTTCCATCATGACCGGCGTGAATGGCATCGTCATATCCAGCGTCACCAGCATCCTGGTCAACATCCCCCTGGTCACCAAGATGGCCGCCGATGCCCGGTTCAAGCGGCAACTGATGTTCGCCCTGGTCCTCATCGCCGTAGCCGGCCTGGCGGGAATCGGCGTCAACCACCTCCTGTGATCACCGCCAGAACACGCCGCCGCGGAACTTGAGGTCCGGCGCGTTCAGCCAGGTGGCCTGCCACGGGTTTCCCCCGAGGTGGGAGAGCAGCTGGGCATTGCCGAAGATGTCCACATAGGCCACGAACTCCCAGTTGCTCGGGGGCACCAGGGAGACCGGGTCGGAACCGGCCGGCGGAGCCGCCGTCAGGCCGCCGCAGGTCAGGCGCTGCGCCCGCCAGGCGCCATCGAACCACAGATCCTGGAGGTTGCCCGCCAGGTCCCGGTAGGTCACGTGCCGGGTGGTGCCGTCCACGATTCGCGCGCAGGGGTTGCCCAGGGCCAGGGGGGCGTCGGTGCGGCCCCCGGCGTTCAGCTTCTGGTCATGCCATGAGCCGTCGAACCAGAGGTCCTGGATGCCTCCGGCGAAGTCCCGGTAGGAGATGTGGCAGGCCCCCCCCGCCTCCAGGGCCGCGGGGTCGCCCCCGGCCGCCGGGGCCTGGGTGGCTCCGCCGAGGTTCACCTGGATGGCATGCCATTGGCCATCGTTCCATAAGTCCTGGACGCTGCCGGCGCCATCCCGGTACAGGACGTGATGATGGCCTCCATACACCAGCTGGACCGGATCACCGGCGGCCATGGGCGCGCTGGTGGCCCCGCCCTGGTTCAGCCGCTGGGTGTGCCACTGCTGGTCGAACCAGAGGTCCTGGACGTCGCCGGCGAAGTCCCGGTAGAGCACGTGGAACTTGCCGTCCACCTCGGCTCCGCTGGGATCGCCGGCGGCGGCCGGGGCCAGGGTGCCGCCGCCGTTGTTCAGCTGGTCCACATGCCAGCGGTCCCTCTCCCGGTAGCGTTCGAACCAGAGATCCTGGATGCCGCCCAGGGTGTCCCGGTAGGTGAAGTGGCCCTGGGGTCCGGTGCGCTCCCTGCGCCTGACGGCGGTGGCGGCGGGATCCCCCGCGGCGGGCGGCCCCTGGGTGGCGCCCCCGTTGTTGAGGCGGTTCCGGCCGCAGGTGAGGTTCCCATCCGGATCCCGCAGGATCGCCGGGAAGGTCCGCCATTCCGCGAAATAGTCGCTGAACAGGCAGGGCCTTCCGACCACCGCCTGGGCTCGGCAGGGAGGAGCGGCCAGAAGCATTCCAGCCAGGAGGAAAACGGGTTTCAGGTGCATGGGATGATGGCCTCCTGCCCAGGCCCTCCCCGGTTGCCCCCGACGATGGGCCCCCGCATGGATTCCGGCCTGTGGCTTGAAATGGGTTGATTAGATGGTAGGTTCCACTCCCCTGAATGGAACCGTGCTTCCCCCTCGTTTGCGCAGCTCGTTCCAGATGAGGGCTCCGGCCCCCAGGATCGCCGCTTCGGTGCCCATCACGCCGGACGGCAGGAGGGCCACCTTGCCCTTGAAGGCCTTGGGAAGGTTCTCGTCCATGGCCTGCCGGGTGGGATTGAAGATCAGCTCCCCGGCCCCGGCCAGGCCGCCGAACAGGATGATGGCTTCGGGGCGGGTGAACAGGACCATGTCGGCCAGTTTGGAACCCAGGATCCGGCCGGTGATGGCGAACGCCTCCAGGGCCAGCGCGTCGCCTTTCCGGGCGTGTTCGAACAGCAGCTTGGAGGTGAGCTGGTCGAAGGGGATGCTGCGCAAGGCGGAAGGGGCGCGCCGGGTGGCCATGAGTTCCGTGGCCGTGCGGGTCATGCCGGTGGCGGAGGCGTAGGTCTCGAGACAGCCCAGGAGGCCGCATCCGCACTCCCGGCCGGAATGGGTGGTCACCGGCAGGTGGCCCAGTTCCCCGGCCATGCCGTCGGCGCCGTAGACCACTTCGCCGTTGACCACGACCCCGCTGCCCACGCCGGTGCCCAGGGTGATGGCGATGAAATCGCGCATGCCCTTGGCCGCGCCGAACAGCATCTCGCCGATGGCCACGGCGTTGGCGTCGTTGGTGGTGGCGATGGGGACCGCGCAGTAGCGGCCCATCTCCCCGGTGATGTCCACGAAATCCCACTTGAGGTTGGCGGGGCTTTCAATGGTGCCGGTGAAATAGTTCGCATCGGGGGCGGCGAAGCCGATGCCGGCCAGGGCATGGCCGGGGCCCAGGCTGGACAGCAGGGCCGCGGCGTTCTCGTGCAGCCGCCGGAAGAAGTGCCCCACCGGGAACTGGGAGTCCGTGGCCATGACCCCGGACCCCAGGCACTTGCCCGACCCGTCCACGTAGCCGTAAGCCGTTTTCGTCCCACCGACGTCGACGCCCAGCACCAGATCCCCGGATGTTTCCATGAAGCCCCCCCACGGAACCATCATAGCCTCCCTTGCCCGGCCTTAGGCCGGTGGCCGGCGAGGCCGTAGTAGGCGATGTAGGCGTAGCAGAGCGCCGGCAGGGCGAAACCGGCCCGGATCCCCTGCCAATCGGCCAGGAAACCCTGGGCGAGGGGCACCAGGGCCCCGCCCACCACGGCCATGCAGAGGATCCCCGAAGCCTGGCCCATCTTTGCATCGCTCAGGTCCCCTGAATGTGGACCTGTATCGTGCAAAGATCCGCCCAGGTCCTTGATGGCGAGGGTGAAGATGGTGGGGAACATGATGGAGTTGAAGAAGCCCACGGAAAGGATGGCCCACATGGAAACCAGGCCGTGGGTGGCCATGGCCGCGATTACCAGGGCGATGGCGGCCAGGGCGTTGCCGGCCAGCACCTTGGGCGGGGGCAGCAGGCGCATGACGGCGGAGCCCACGAACCGGCCGACCATGGCCCCGCCCCAGTAGAACGCCACGTAGCGTGCGCCCTGGGCCAGGGTGATGCCGCCGACGCCAGGCTGGCTGATGTAGTTCACCAGGAAGCTGCCGATGCCCACCTCGGCTCCCACGTACAGGAAGATGCCGACGGTGCCGAGCACCATGGGGCGGTGCCTCCATGGACTGGCCGGGACCGCCTTCCGGCCCGAGGGGCGGGCCTGGGGCCCGCCCCCGGGCAGGCGCAGCAGGACCGTGAGCAAGGCCAGCGCCACCAGGACTCCGGCGAGCCCGAGATAGGGCGCCTGCACCGCCTCGGCCCCCGCGCCGTCACAGGCCACCCTGGACAGGATCAGGGCGGAACCGAACAGGGGCGCCAGGGTCGTGCCCAGGGAATTGAAGCCCTGGGTGAGGGTCAGCCTGCTGGAGGCGGTTTCGGGGCTCCCGAGCACCGCCACGTAGGGATTGGCCGCCACCTGCAACAGCGTGACCCCGGCCGCCAGGAGGAAGAGGGCGGCCAGGAACAGGCCATAGGCCCGGCTGCCCGCGGCTGGATAGAAGAGGAGGCAGCCCGCGGCCATGGTGGCCAGGCCGGACACCATGCCCCTCTGGTAGCCGATGCGGTCCACCAGCCAGCCCGAGGGCAGCGACATGATGAAATAGGCCGAGAAGAAGCTGAACTGGATCAGCATCGCCTGGGCGTAATTGAGGGCGAACACCGCCTTGAGGTGCGGCACCAGGATGTCGTTCAGGCAGGTGATGAACCCGAATATGAAATACAGCGAACCCAGCGCCACCAGCGGACCGGTGTAGGAGACTCCGCCGTTTCCGCCCTGGAGCCGCCCCTCGTTGACGAAGGGAAAGTCCTCCTCACGTTCCAGACCCCTGGCCTCATCCATGCATGCTCCATGATTAAACTTAAAAATTAACATTTATAATTATATAAATGCTAAAACTTAATGTTTGTGCCCTTCCACCGGGAGTATACGCAAAGATGGATGCCGATTACAGGCAAATTGCAGAATATTTTAAAGTCTATTACCTGCAGGGAGATGGCCAGCGGAACGGCCCCCAAGCATGGATCCCGGCCCGCGTCCCCACCGCGGAAGCGGGACCGATGGCCTGAAATTCATTGATTTTCGTCTGTTTTTTTTGGCACTGTCCACGCTTCCCCGGCATCAGACCAGGCATCACCGCGTTCCAGGAAAGTTCCTGTGCCGCCCATCTCATTGTGGGGAGCCCCATGTCCATCTTTTCCAGACCTATGAACCTGTTCCTGGCTTTCGCCATGCCCCTCCTGGCGCTCCAGGCCGCAGAGCCGGACCCAGGCGCGGAAACGGCCTTCCTCCAGCGCGTGCTGGAGCGGCGCCCCCGGCTCGGCCTGGGCGGAGCCGACGACTTCACGATCAAGGACCTCTGCATCGATCCGGACGGCGCCCGCCACGTGCGCTTCCAGCAGCGCTACCGCGGCCTGCGGGTATGGGGCGGCGAAGCGATCCTGCACCTGGACGCCGGGGGCGCCGAGAGCCCCATGACCGATGCGCTGGTGCGCGGCATCCAGGTGGAGGTGACGCCCAACCTGGACCAGGCGGAGGCCCTGGCCATCACCGATGCCAGCGAGGCGCCTCGGGGCTCCTACGCGCGCGCGCCCGCCGTGGAGCTCCTGGTCTACCCGGCCGCGCAGCTCCAGCGCCGTGCCGACGCCGGCGATGGCCGGAACGCCAGGGACTTCGCGCCCCGGGTCACCCGCTTCCACTTGGCCTACCACATCCGCCTGGAACTGCAGAACGGCGCCCCGGAGACCCGGCACGACGACTACCTGGTGGACGCCCACACCGGCGCGATCCTCAAGAAATGGTCCACCCTGTTCACCGTCAAGGGCCAGGGGGTGCCCGCCAGCACCACCGGCAGGTCCCAGTACAGCGGCGAAGTGGAGTTGGGCAGCCTCTCCGCCAAGTGCGGCTATGTCATGGCCGATCCCACCCGCGCGACCATCTCCACCCGCGATCTGGCGGGCGGGACCAGCGGCAAGGGCGTGCTCTATGTGAGCCAGGAAGGCCAATGGGGCGACGGCGCGAACTACGACCCGAGCCGGGGATCCAAGTCCCCCAACGGGCAGACCGCGGCGGTGGACGCCCACTACGGGCTGCAGACCACCTGGGACTTCTACCGCAACGTCCTCGGCCGGGACGGCATCGACGGCAAGGGGCGCGCCGCCTACAACCGCGTCCACTATGGCTCCGGCTATGACAACGCGTTCTGGGACGACGACTGCTTCTGCATGACCTATGGCGACGGAGAGACGTTCAAGTCGGTCACCGCCCTGGACGTGGTCGGCCACGAAGTGTCCCATGGCCTCTGCCACGCCACCGCCGACCTGGATTACGAAGGGGAATCCGGGGGCCTCAACGAGGCCAATTCGGACATCTTCGGGACCATGGTGTACCTGTACGGGAACGCGGCCCACGGCCAGGGCCCGCGGTTGCCGGCGGAGGGGGCCCGCTGGACCGTGGGCGACGACCTGGAGACGCCGGCCTTTCCCACTCCCCTGCGCTACATGTACAAGCCCAGCCTGGACGGCTTCAGTCCGGACGCATGGTCCCCGGACCTGGACTACCTGGACGTCCATCTGAGTTCCGGCCCCATGAACCGCGCCTTCTATTTCCTGAGCCAGGGCGCCAGCGCCAGGAAGAAGGACGACAGCCACAGCGAATACCTGCCAAAAGGCATGCGCGGCATCGGCAACGACAAGGCCCTGCGCATCTGGTGGCGGACCCTGTCCACCTATCTCACGCCCAGGAGCCGGTACCAGGATGCCCGCCAGGGCGCCATCCGCGCCGCCGCCGACCTCTTCGGCAAGGACAGCCCGGAAGTCCAGGCGGTACGCCTGGCCTTCCACGGCATCAACGTGGACGGCCATAACGCCATAATATATTCAAAAGGCGAGGATGGGCGGTGTCCAGCCAGTTCGGCAACTGGCCAGCATGGACGATGAACACCCGGTCGATTCATGGGACGTGGCGTTCCAGGGAACGGAGGGAATATATTACCTGAAAAGCACAGGTAATTTTTGCGCGGTCCCTAATCGTTCCGGGGCAGGACGGCGCGGGCGGACTGGACCCCGCGCCGCAGCAGCCAATCCATCACGGGCTCCATCTGGGTGCCGTGCCCGAGCAGGACGCTGCCGTCTCCGCTGTTCAGGGACAGCCGCTGCTCTTCCCACAGGAGGCTGGTCTCGGAAACCGGGAAGGCCTTGGGGTTGGTGATGGGGTTGTCCCTGCCCAGGAGGTACAGCCAAGCGTAGCGCTGGGCCCGGGGGTTCAGGAAGATCACCCGCTCCGCCGCCTCCAGTTCGCCGGGAAGCCGCCCCAGCAGGAAGGGGAGCAGGAAGCCGCCCAGGACTGCGGTGAGCAACAGGATCTGGAGGATCGAAAGGTTGAGGAAGACCAGCAGCGGGCTGAGCAGGAACAGCACCACCCAGATCCGCACCGCCCATTTGGCATAGTTGGGCAAGGGGAGACGAATGCTCGATCGGTCGGGCGTACCGGAGTCTGGTCGCATGCCTCCATGATACGCCGCAAACCGCTTCCTGGGAAAACAGTCTGGGCTACCCCGTTTTTTCCAGCAGCCGCAGGAGCGCCCAGCGGGCCACCGGCAGGCTGAGACTATTGCCCAGAAGGCGGTAGCGCTGCTCCAGCCCCATGTCCGGGGGGAACCGGAAGGCCTCGGGCAGACCCATGAGCCTGGCGATCTCCGCCGGGGAAAAGCGGCGGATGCCCCGGGGTGTCTTCAGGAAGGAGCCGCTACCCACCAGCCGCTGGCCATAGCCCCCGATGAAGCAGGCGCTGCGCCGGGATTCCGGGGTGGCCAGATCCAGCCCCGGCCCGTGCCGGGCCAGGACGGCGGGATCCAGGTAGAGGGCGGGATCCTCCACCGGGTCCAGGAACCGCTCCAGGGCCACCGGGGCGATCCCGGGCGCCGCCTGGGCCGCCAGCGGCCGGTGGGAGGCCAGGATGAACACCCGGGGGCGCAGGTTGGGAATGCCGAAGCTGGTGGGGCAGAGCTGGAGGGTGAGCTGGCTCAAGCCCAACTGCCGGAGCCTGGCGCTGAGCAGGTCGTGGGCGGGGGAGCCCAGGAATCCCTGGACGTTCTCCAGCACCAACCGTTCCGGCGGGGCCTCCAGGAGCACGTCCATGAGGTGGAGGAAGGCCCGGCAGCGCGGGTCCGCGAGCCCTTCCCGATTGCCCATGCGGCAGAAGGGCTGGCAGGGCGGGCTGAGCAGCCAGGTGTCCGCACCCAGGGCCTTGAACACTTCCGGCCTGACCCGGGCGATCTCCCGGGCCAGGGGCGCGCTGCCGTGGTTGAGCTGGTAGGCGGCGTTGGCGGCGGGGCTGATGTCGTAGGCGGCCGCCACGGTGCCCAGCAGGCCCAGGGCATACCTCCAGCCGCCGATGCCGGAGAACAGCTCCAGGACCCGCACTCCTGCCTAGTACCGGTATTGCTCGGGCTTGTAGGGGCCCGCCACCGGCACGTCGATGTAGTCGGCCTGTTCCTGGCTGAGCACGGTGAGCTGGGCGTTGAGCTTCCTGAGCTGCAGCCGCGCCACCCGCTCGTCCAGATGCTTGGGCAGGGTGTAGACGCCGATGGGGTACTTGCCGGGGTTGGCCCACAGTTCGATCTGGGCCAGGGTCTGGTTGGCGAAGGAGGAACTCATCACGTAAGAGGGGTGGCCGGTGCCGCAGCCCAGGTTCACCAGCCGGCCCTTGGCCAGCAGGATGATGCGCTTGCCGTCGGGGAAAATGACGTGGTCCACCTGGGGCTTGATCTCCTCCCACCGGTAGCGCTCCAGGGAGGCGATGTCGATCTCGCTGTCGAAGTGGCCGATGTTGCAGACGATGGCCTGGTCCTTCATGGCCGCCATGTGGTCGTGGCCGATGACGTGGCGGTTGCCGGTGCAGGTGACGAAGATGTCGCCCTTGTCGCAGGCGTATGCCATGGTCACCACCCGGTAGCCCTCCATGGCCGCCTGCAGGGCGCAGATGGGATCGATCTCGGTCACCCACACCTGGGCCGACAGGGCCCGCATGGCCTGGGCGCAGCCCTTACCCACGTCGCCGTAGCCGCAGATCACCGCCACCTTGCCGGCGATCATCACGTCCGTGGCCCGCTTGATGCCGTCCACCAGGGACTCCCGGCAGCCATAGAGGTTGTCGAACTTCGATTTGGTCACCGAATCGTTGACGTTGATGGCCGGGAACTTCAGCTCGCCCCGGGCGGCCATCTGGTAGAGCCGGTGCACGCCGGTGGTGGTCTCCTCGGTGACGCCCTTGATGGCGGCCAGCTGGCGGGAGTACCAGCCCGGATCCTGGGCCAGCTTCTTCCGGATGGCCCCGAACAGCGCCACCTCCTCCTCGTTGCCCGGGTGGTCCAGCAGGGCGGGGTTCTTTTCGGCCCGGGCGCCCAGGTGTACCAGCAGGGTGGCGTCGCCGCCGTCGTCCAGGATCATGTTGGCGGTGCCTTCCCGGAAGGCGAAGATCTCGTGGGTGAAGGCCCAGTAGTCGGCCAGGGATTCGCCCTTGTAGGCGAACACCGGGGTGCCGCCCTCGGCGATGGCGGCCGCGGCGTGGTCCTGGGTGGAGAAGATGTTGCAGGAGGCCCAGCGCACCTCGGCGCCCAGCGCCTTCAAGGTCTCGATCAGCACCGCGGTCTGGATGGTCATGTGCAGCGACCCGGCGATGCGGGCCCCGCGCAGGGGCTGGGCGGCGGCATATTCCTCCCGGATCGCCATGAGGCCGGGCATCTCGGTTTCGGCGATGGCCATCTCCCGCCGGCCCCAGGGGGCCAGGGACGGATCGGCTATGCGATTTTCATTGTTCGTCGTTGCGCTCACGGAATACTCCTGGGGGGATGAGCTGAAGAATGGTGCCAGTGGTGGACTTACCCGTCAATCAAACCCATCGGATTCAGTCGGGTAAGCGCCGTTGCAACCATGGAGCGGGTGCCGAGCCTGGGACGGAGGGGACGTCTCGCAGCGCTTCTCGGACCGCTATCATGATAGTCGAAACCAGCGATCCCGCCCACCGGGCCCCGGGAGCCAAGCATGAGCGCAAGCCAGCCACCCTTTGACCTGATCATCCGCAACGGGATGGTGCTGGACGGCACGGGCGCGCCGCCCTTCCGCGCCGACGTGGGCGTGCTGGGCGACCGGATCGCCGCCGTGGGCCCGCTGGGCCCGGCCGTCGGCGCCGCCAGCCTGGACGCCGCCGGCCTGGTGCTGGCCCCCGGGTTCATCGACGTGCATTCCCACGATGACCAGGCCGTGTTCCAGCGGTCCGCCAGCGAGGCCAAGCTCAGCCAGGGCGTCACCAGCGTGGTGGTGGGCAACTGCGGCATCAGCCTGGCCCCCCTCGGCCTGGCCCCCCGCAGTGAGGCCTGGACTCCGCCACCCCCGCTCAACCTCCTGGGGGACCGGACCGTGTTCCGCTTCGACCGCTTCGCCCAGTATGTAGAAGCCCTCCGGGCCGCGCCCCTGGCCTTGAACGTGGCGGCCCTGGTGGGCCACGGCACCCTGCGGGTGCGGCACCTGGAGGACTATGGCCGGGCGGCCACCGCCCAGGAGGTCCAGGCCATGGCCGAGGAGGTGGCGGCGGCCATGGACGCCGGCGCGGCCGGGCTGAGCTGCGGCCTGTCCTACCCCACCAACTGCGGGGCCGACACCGCCGAGGTGGTGGCCCTGGCCCGGGCCGCGACCGCCCGGGGCGGCCGGCTGTGCATGCACATCCGGGACGAGTATGACGGCGTGGCGGACGCGGTGCGGGAAGCCCTCCTGTGCGCCGCCCGTTCCGGGGCGTTCCTGGTGCTCTCCCACCAGAAGGTGGCGGGTGTCGCCAACCGGGGCCGGAGCGCCGAACTCATGGAGATCTACCAGCGGGAGGGCGCCGGCATCCCCTTCGCCATCGACACCTACCCCTACACCGCCGGTTCCAGCGTCCTGGACCCGGTCTCCGTGGCCCATTCCCGGCGGGTGCTGGTGGCCTGGTCCCTGCCCCACCCGGAAGCCAACGGCCGCGACCTGGACCAGATCGCCGCCGGCTGGGGCTGCCCCCAGGCCGAAGCCATCCGCCGGCTGCAGCCAGCCGGGGCCGTGTACTTCCACATGGACGAGGCCGACGTGAGCCGGTTCCTGGCCTGGGACCGGTGCATGGTCGGTTCCGACGGCCTGCCCAACGACCAGCATCCCCACCCCCGGCTGTGGGGCGCCTTCGCCCGCGTGCTGGGGGCGTATTCCCGGGACCGGGGCCTGTTCCCCATCCAGGAAGCGGTCCGCAAGATGACCTCGCTGCCGGCCGAGGTGTTCGGCCTGACGGACCGGGGCCGGGTGCGGGAGGGCGCCTTCGCCGACTTGGTGCTGTTCGATCCGGACCGGGTGCGGGACCGCGCCACCTACGAGGAGCCGCGGCTGCCGGCCGAGGGGATCGCCAAGGTGTTCGTGAACGGGCGCCAGGCCTGGCCGCAGCCCGAGGAGCAGCCGGGGTGCTGGGGAAGGTTTCTGCCGTCCTAGTCGGAGGGGATGGTCATCTCCCCCAGCATGATCGGCACCGCCACCTTGAGCATCAGGGTGAACACCAGGAAGCCGACCCCGAAGATCCCCGCCGCCACCAGGAGTTCGGTGAGGGAGGGGGTGTAGACGTAGATCTCCCCCAGCGGGTCCGGGGTGAGGCCGGGGATGATGAGGCCCATGCCCTTCTCGATGTAGACGCTGGCGTAGATCAGGGCGCAGCCGATGTTGAGGGTGACCCAGTTCTTCCGGGTCCTGGGCACCAGGAGCAGCAGGAAGGCCGCCAGCCCGCAGCCCGCCGAGGCCCAGGCGAAGGGCACCAGGGTGTGGTGGCCCTGCAGGCCGAACCAGAGGTACTTGGTGTAGACCAGGTGCTCAGTGTTGGAGTAGAACTCCTTGAACGCCTCGGCGAAGGTGAGGAACAGGGTGAAGCCCATGGTGTAGGCCATGAGCTCGGCCACCTTGAAGATCGCCTCGTCCTTGATCCGCAGGCTGGTGACCTTGCGCAGGATCTGCAGCAGCACCAGCAGGATCGCCGGGCCCGAACAGAAGGCCGAGGCCAGGAAGCGCGGGGCCAGGATGGCCGAGTTCCAGAACGGCCGGGAGGCCAGGCCGTTGAACAGGAACGCCGTCACCGTGTGGATGCTCACCGCCATGGGAATGGAGAACAGCACCAGGGGCAGCACGATGGCCTTCACGTAGTGGATGCGGGTGTAGCCGCAGTACAGCAGGTAGGTGACCACGAACCAGTTCAGCAGCAGGTACAGGTTCAGCACGATCACGTCCCAGGCCAGCATGGAGGTGGGGAAGTTGAGTCGCCCCACCAGCGGCAGGATGTGCCAGAACCGGTCCGGCCGGCCGATGTCCACCAGCACGAAGCACAGGCACATGACCAGGGCGCTGACGGCCAGCACCTCGCCCAGGATGGTGATCTCCCGGATCGGTTCCCAATCATAGACATAGGCGGGGATCACCAGCATGATGGCGGCGGCGGCCACCCCCACCAGGAAGGTGAAGTTGCCGATGTAGAAGCCCCAGCTCACCTGGTCGCGCATGTGGGTGACGATCAGGCCGTCCCGGAGCTGGCCCAGGTAGGCGGCGCTCCCGGCCGCGATCAGCAGCAGCAGGAAGCCCACCCAGGCGTAGTAGTAGCGGTTGCCGGACAGCATGCGGCCCAGGGAGTCCGCGGCGAAACGTGCGAAGGCGCGCAGCATCTCCATGGTCACACCCCGTAGAAGTAGAAGAATTTCGGCTTGGTGTTGAGCTCTTCCTTGAAGATGAAGACCCGCTTGTTCTCGAGGATGTAGCGGATCTCGCTCTTGGGGTCGGCCAGGTCGCCGAACTTCCGGGAACCGGTGGGGCAGATCTCCACGCAGGCCGGGTAGCGCCCCTTGCGCACCCGCTGGATGCAGAAGGTGCACTTCTCCACCACTCCCTTGGGCCGGGGCCGGTTGCCCAGGTAGTGGGTGACCGGGTTGATCTCCTCGGCCGGAATGGCCGGCTCGCCCCAGTTGAAGCGCCGGGCCCCGTAGGGACAGGCCGCCATGCAGTAGCGGCAGCCGATGCACCAGTTGTAGTCCACCACCACCATGCCGTCCCGCTCCATCCAGGTGGCTCCCACCGGGCAGACCTTGGTGCAGGGCGCGTTGCGGCACTGGTGGCACTGCACCGGCATGTAGAAGCGGCCTTCCTGGGGTACCGTCTCAGGGTTGTAGTAGGGGTCGGCGTGGGCGATGTCGACGCCCTCGTCCTTGTTCATCTGGAGCACACGGATCCACTCGATCTGGGGGTCCCGGGACGGGTTGTTCTCCTTGACGCAGGCCTTGGCGCAGCGCCGGCAGCCGATGCAGCGGGACAGGTCCAGGGCGTAGCCGAAGATCACCCCCTGCAGCGCGGGCTCGTTGCCGATGGTGATGTGCTTGCCGTACTTGCGTTTGGCGTCCTGCTCCAGCCGGGCGATGACCTGCTTGAGATCCTCCTTGCTGAGTTCCCGGAAGTTGTGCTGGAGGAACGCCTCCACCTCGTTCTTGCCGCAGCCGGTGAGGGTGGCCAGGGCCCCGGCGGTGGCGGCCGCGGCGGCGCCCAGGAAGCGCCTTCGGGACTTCAGGGGTCCGTCGTTCTTCACAAGGCACCTCCCTTCCTCTGGATCGACCCCGGCGTCACCGGGGGCGGCATGGGCTTGAGTGCCTGGAAATGGGGGGAATGGGGGTTGTGGCAGTTGACGCAGAGCAGGTACTGCTTCTGGCCGTTCCAGCTGCCGGTGCGCTTGCTGTGGACTCCCGCCCGCCAGTCGCGCAGCTTTTCCCCGTGGCACTGGCCGCAGAGTTCGTAGGAGACGGTGAACTCGATCTGCTCCCCGCTGGCCAGGTGCAGCCGGTCCCGGTTCAGCGGATCGTGGCAATCCAGGCACCAGCGGCTTGCCGGGCCATGCTTGAGCACGATGTCGGTGTGCATGTCCTTGAGCTCGCGCCGCTGCCGGTTCACTTTCAGGGTCTTGCCGTCGTGGCAGGAGGTGCAGGGGAAGAACCCCTCGGTGATGGGCGGCGGCGGCACCTGGATGTCCTGGGCGAGCAGG
>Ga0302320_10019880_pt1 | contig 13444 bp, 9 predicted proteins | sample Bog_T0_3_FD_202130 | JGI IMG/M metagenome (GOLD analysis project Ga0302320, IMG submission 202130) | Peat permafrost microbial communities from Stordalen Mire near Abisko, Sweden - Bog_T0_3 | ecosystem: Environmental > Terrestrial > Soil > Wetlands > Peat | place: Sweden: Abisko, Stordalen Mire...
GATGGCGAAATCCTGCAGGGCGATGCAGTTCTCCTTGGTCGCGGCCGATTGGAGCTTCGCTTTCGAGACCTCGACGTACCAGTCGCAGAAGTCGTTCCAGAAAAAACCGTAGAGGACCTGGACGGCGGCGCTGAATTCGAACTCCCGGAAGCAGCGCTCGACCTGCGCGGTCGTGGCGAGGACGCTGGCGAGGAGCGCATGGTCGTCGGCGTCGAAAGCGGCCGGCGTGAAGCGCGCCGCGATGGCGCCGAGCGAGCTCGCGGCCGCCGCCGCCCCGCCCTCGCTCGCGCGCCGGCGGAAGCGGCAGGCATTCCACAGCTTGTTGCAGAAATTCTTGCCCGCCTCGATCCGGTCCTCCTGAAAGCGGATGTCCTGGCCCTGAGGGGCGATCGAGATGATGCCGAAGCGCAGCCCGTCGGCCCCGTACTTGGCGATCAAATCGAGGGGATCGGGCGAATTGCCCAGCGATTTAGACATCTTTCGCCCCTGGGTATCGCGGACGATGCCGGTGAAATAGACGTTTCGGAACGGAATTTTCCCGGTGAACTCCAAGCCCGCCATGATCATGCGGGCGACCCAGAAGAAAATGATCTCCGGGGCCGTCACCAAGGTCTCGGTCGGATAAAAATAATCGAAGCCGCGTTTCTTCTGCTCCACCTCGTCCGGCCAACCCAAGGTGCCCAATGGCCAAAGCCAAGAGGAGGCCCAGGTATCCAGCACATCGTCCTCCTGTTGCCAATTTTCCGGATCCGCCGGCCCGCCGATTGAAACGTGAACTTTGGCGGGATCCTGGAGATCAGCCTCAGTCAGCCGATCGCGGTCCAGCCCCTTCCGATACCAGACCGGAATGCGTTGGCCCCACCACAGCTGGCGGCTGATGCACCAGTCCTGAATGTTATTCAGCCAATGGAGGTAGACCTTCGACCACCGCTCGGGATAAAATTTAATCTGTCCGCCGGCCACGGCCGCCTTGGCTTCGTCGATCCGAGGATAACGCATCCACCACTGCCAGGTAAGACGCGGTTCAATCGGCACATCCGCCCGCTCCGAATATCCGACGTTGTTGGTATAGGCTTCCTCGCCCACCAGGGCGCCGGATTCCCGGAGCAATTCGGCCGCTTTCTTCCGACCGGCGAAGCGCTCGAGGCCCGCCAAGCCCGGACCGGCCAGTTCGTTCAGCACCCCGTTCGCCTCCAGGACATCGATGACCGGAAGCTTGTGTCGCTGGCCGATCTCGAAATCGACCTTGTCGTGCGCCGGGGTGATCTTGAGCGCGCCGGACCCGAACGCCTTGTCGACTGCCGCATCGGCGACGATCGGAATCGGCGTGCGGTTCAGCGGCCGCCAGACCTTCTGGCCGATCAAGCTGGTATAGCGGGGATCCTCCGGATGCACCGCGATCGCCACGTCGCCAGGAATCGTTTCCGGCCGGGTCGTCTTGACCGAAATATATTCGCCCGGGCGATCGACCAGCTCATACCGCACCTGGTAAAGGAGGCCGTTGACCGGCTTCATGATCACCTCCTCGTCAGAGAGGGCCGTGAGGGTGGCGGGGCACCAGTTCACCATGCGCTTGCCCCGATAGATATGGCCGCGCTGGAATAATTCGGCAAACGCGGTGAGCACCGCCCGGTTGTAATCCGGATCCATCGTAAACACCGTGCGATCCCAGTCGCAGGAGCATCCCAAAGCCTTGAGTTGCTCGAGGATGATTCCGCCATGTTTTTCCTGCCAGGCCTTGGTCCGCCGCAAAAACTCCTCTCGGCCGATTTGCCAGCGGCTCTTGCCCTCCTTCTTGCGCAACTCGCGCTCCACCACGGCGTGGGTCGCGATACTCGCATGGTCGGTGCCGGGAATCCAGAGCGCCGACCTCCCCTCGAGTCGGGCTCGGCGGATGAGCACATCCTGGAGGGTATTGTTCAGCACGTGACCGATGTGGAGGACGCCGGTCACATTGGGCGGCGGAATCACGATGCAATAGGGTTTTTTGCCCGCGTCGACGCGCCCGGCGAACGCCCCGGCCTGCTGCCAGGCGGCGTACCATTTTCTTTCGACCTCGCCGGGTTCGTAACTCTTGGTGATTTCAGCCATCTCTGCTTTGGAACCGTCGAGACAACCGCCGCCCGCTCGGGGAGGCAAGAGCAGGTTTGCACCCTCTCCCCAACCTTTACACCTTACCCGCGCGCCCCCTGGGGGCGCGACCCCTGATGTCCGAAACCGTCACCACCCGTGCCAGCGATCTTCTCGCCTTCTCCCCGGCCAGCACCGCGGCGGAGCGCCTGGCTGCCTGCAAGGCCTTCCTCAAGGAGGAGATGGGCCGCCTGCGCACCCGCCATGAGGCCGGTGCCTCCGGCCTGGAAATCGCCCGGGCCCGGGCGGCGATCATCGATGTCCTCCTCGAGCGGCTCTTTGCCGCCGCGGTGGAGGCTTTCGCCGCCGCCCCGTCCGAAGCGGTGCCGGTGCCGCCCCCGGTCGCCCTGCTCGCCCTCGGCGGCTATGGCCGCGGCGAGCTATCGCCCTGGAGCGACCTGGACATCATGTTCCTCTTCCCCGCCCGGACGAAGCCGGCGGCGATCAACCCCTACGCCGAGTTCCTCACCCGCGAAACGCTCTATCTCCTCTGGGACTGCGGGCTGAAGGTCGGGCACTCCGCCCGCACCGTCGACCAGGTCTTCACCGAGGCCCGCCGCGACATCCAGACCAAGACCTCGCTCCTCGAGGCCCGCTTCATCGCCGGTGCCCGGGCGGTCTTCGAGACCTTCGCGCGGGATTATCTCAATTTCTACACCGGCGAGGCGGTCAAGGACTACATCCGCGACCGGCTGGACGACCAGGCGCACCGCCGGACGAAGTACGGCGACACGGTCTTCATCCAGGAGCCGGACGTCAAAAACGGGGTCGGCGGAGTGCGGGACTATCAAAACGCCCTGTGGATGGCCCGGGTCAAACTTGGCATCACCCAGATGGAGGAGCTGGCGGCCCAGCACTACCTCAAGCCGGCGGAGGTGACGGAGTTCAATCGGGCCTATGACTTTCTCCTGCGGGTGCGCAACGACCTGCATTTCCTCAGCCCGCGGCCGACCGATGTCCTGAGCCTCGATCTCCAGCCGCGGGTGGCCTGGAACCTCGGCTACCGCCAGGCCGACATCCTCGTCCGGGTCGAACATTTCATGCAGGCGTACTACCGCGCCGCCCAGACCATCCTCCGCTTGGCCAAGCTGATCGAAAGCCGGCTGGCGCTGACGGTCGGACGCGACGCGCAGGGGAGCAAGATTCCGGTCCTGGAGATGCTGCGGGCCAATCGCTTCCGCCGCAGCCAGAAGCTCGACGGCTTCGTCCTCCGCGGCCGTGAGCTGGCGGCGGAAAGTCCGGAGGTTTTCCACCAGGACCCCGTGCGGCTGATCCGGGTCTTCCGCCACTGCCAGCAGCTAGGCTGCGGCCTGGGGTTTCCCCTGGCCGAACTGATCCGGGAGTCCCTGCCCGAAATCATCCATATCGCCCACTCCACCGACGCCGCGGTCGCCTTCAAAGCCATCCTCTCCGAAGCGGGCGCGGTCTATCCCACCCTCGCCCGAATGCACGAACTCGGGGTCCTGGGACGGTACCTCCCGGAGTTCGACGCCCTGACCTGCTTCGTCCAGCATGAGTTCTACCACCGTTACACGGCCGACGTCCACACCCTCAACACTATCCGGGAATTAGACCAGGTCTACGCCGGCGCCGACCCCCTCACGGCCAAGTACCGCACCGTGCTCCACGAGCTCGCCAACCCCGCGCTCATCTACTTGACTCTCCTCCTTCACGACATCGGCAAAGCCGAGGGAATCAAGGGCCACGCCGAAAGCAGCGTGCGGCTGGCCGGTCCGTTATTAGAGCGGCTGGGGGTGCCCTCCCATGACCGTGAATTGGTGCAATTTATTATCAAAAATCACTTCATGATGGCACGATTCTGGCAGAAGAGAGACGTCGATGACCCCAAGACTGCCATGGCTTTTGCCGAATCCATCGGGGACGCGGAGCGTCTCAAGATGCTTTATGTTATCACCTTTTGCGACACACGAGGGACGGCGGCCGATCTTTGGAATAGTTACAAGGACATGCTTCACAGTACGTTATACCGTGCTACCCTTGAACGCCTTAGATTGGGAGCGGCCATCGATGCCGGTTACGAGGCCAAGAAAAAAATGACCCAGCAGGAACTGATCGCCCGCAAGATGCCCGGCGTGAGTGAAGACGAGATCACCGCGCACTTCAGCCTGCTGCCCGAGCGCTACTTCATCCACACCGAGCCGGCCGAAATCGCGCTTCATGTCCAGATGGTCAACCGGCTCCTCAAGTCGATTGCCTCGGCCGAATCGATCGGCTCGCTTCGCCCGATCATCGACTGGCAGGACGACGTCAACCGCTCGCTCACCGTCGTCAACATCGTGACCTGGGACCGGGCCGGTCTCTTCTACAAGCTGGCCGGCGCCTTCGGCGTGGCCGGCCTGAACATTCTCGGCGCCAAGGTGATCTCGCGCACCGACCATATCGCGATCGATACCTTCTACGTCGTTGAACCCGGGCGGGGCGTGGTGCAGAGCGCCTCCGCCCAGGAGACCTTCGCGAAGAATGTCGAGGCCGCCCTGGTCTCGAACAAGGACCTTTATCCCGAGATCGTGGCGCAGGCGAAAAGGATCGCCGCCACCCGCTACCTCTCCCCCAGCAATGCCGAGGCCCTGCACAATTCGCTCCCGCCCACGGTCGAGGTCTACCACGAGCTCTCCATGCAGCGGACGATCGTGGAGGTGCAGGCCCGCGACCAATTGGGGCTGCTCTACCGCTTGGCCAAGACTATTTCGGAGAATGGCTTCGACATCACCTTCGCCCGCATCGGCACCGAACGGGCGGTCGCGATCGACACGTTCTACATCGAAAACGAGCAGCACCAGGCGATCGATGATTCGAATCGCCTGCATGCGCTGCGGGACGCCCTGGCCGAAGTGATCGCCCCGCCCGCCCAGCAGCCCGCCGCCTGAACGGCCCCGCCGGGGGCCGAGCGAAGGCGCTGGCCATGGCGCGGGCGGCTGCCCCACTCTAGCGCCGTGGACGAGCCCGTATTGCTGGCCCTGGCCTCCCTGGCCACGCGCATCGAGGATGCCGACCGGGCGCTCGACGAGGTTCTGCGCGTGATCGCGACCGCCCTGGGGGCCGAGGCCGGCACGATCGCGCTCCTCAATCCCGATTCGGGCAATCTCGACATCGAGGCGCAGTTTTCCACGCCGATCGAGGGCGGCCTGTCCCTCCCCCTCGGCCAGGGCCTGCCCGGCTGGGTCGCCTGGCACGGCAAGCCGGTTCTGGCGGGCGACGTGGCGGCCGACCACCGCTACCGGCCGCTGCGCCCGGGGGTGCGCAGCGAAATGGCCGTCCCGCTCTTGGCGGCCGACGGCCAGACCCTGGGCGTCATCTGCTTGGACCGCCTGGCCGGGGCCGCCTTCCTGCCCGCCGACCTGGACCGGCTGGAGCGGCTGGGCGAGGAGGCCTGCCGGGTGATGCAGCGCATCTGGGAATTGCACCATCTGCGCGGCAAGGCCCGGCAACTGGAAACCCTCCTCGCGACCGGCCAATCGCTCGTCTCCAAGCTGGAGCAGCAGGAGCTGCTGGACACGCTGACCCGCGACACCCGCTGGCTGATGCAGGGGCGGGTCTGCGCCCTCTACCTGTACGATGCGCCCGCGGACAGCGTGCGCCTCGCCTCCGCCGCCGGCGCGGACCTGCCGGCCCCGGCCCCGACCTGGCCGGCCGACACCTGCCTGGTCACCGTGCCGATCCGCACCCGCCGGGTGGTGGCCTTCGCCGATGTCCAGCTGCGCGAGTTCCATGAATTATCCGACCTGCCGGCCCACCCCGGCCTGCGCTCGGCCCTGGCCGCCCCGCTCGCCTACGAGGGCGAGGTCCTCGGGGTCCTGGTCGTCTTCCTCGACCGCATCCACCGCTTCGACAACGACGAGAAGCGGCTCTGTCAGGCCCTGGCGAGCCTGGGGGCCGTCGCCCTGCAAAATGCCCGCCTCTACAGCCGGGTATTCCAAAGCGAGGAGGCCCTGCGCAAGAACGAGCGGCTGACCATGCTCGGCCTGATCGCCGCCGAGATCGCCCACGAAATCCGCAACCCCCTGACGGTCCTCAAGCTCCTGCAGGGCGGCTTGGGGCATGATTTCGCGGAAGGCGATCCGCGCCGGACCGACCTGCGCGTGATCGGGGAGAAACTCGACCAGCTCGAGACCATCGTCACCCGGGTCCTCAATTTCGGCCGGCCTCCGTCCAGCCTCCACACCCGCCACGCCGTGGCCGACATCATCGACGATACGCTGGTCCTGGTCCGGCTCAAGCTCGCCCAGGCCAAGGTCCAGGTGCGCTACGAGCCACCCGCCCAGTCGGCCTTTGTCAGCGGGCATAAGGGCCAGCTGCAGCAGGTGCTGCTCAATCTCTTCATCAACGCGATCGAGGCCATGCCCGAAGGCGGAGAGATCACGCTGACCCCGACGGTCGGGATCGGCCCGGCCGGGCCGATCGTCACCCTCACGTTCACTGACACCGGCACCGGGGTCCCCGACGCCTTGCGCGAGCGCCTCTTTGATTCCTTCCTCTCCGGCCGGCCCGACGGCACCGGCCTGGGGCTCGCCATCGTCAAGCGCCTGCTCGCAAGCCATAACGGCGACATCGTCCTGGCCCAAACCGGTCCGGGCGGCACGACGTTTCGATTGACGCTCCCCCTGGCGAAAAGCTAAGCGATACCCCCTTGTACAAGAAACGCACCCTCTTCCTGATCGCGGCCGCTCTCCTGATCGAATCGATCCTGTTCCTGGTCGTGCCCAACCACGCGCCCCGGGGCGTCCGCGGCCTGACGATCGGGATCAACCTGGTGGCGATCGTGGGCCTCCTCCTCTACGCGCGCCGCCGCGAGTAGGGCCCGGGCTACTCCTCCAACTCGACATTCCAATAGGCGATGTCGAGGAAGTCCTTCCAGATCTCCCGGTTCTGATTGCCGAGGACGAGCGAGATGACCGGCCGCCACTTCGGCCGGGCGGGCTTGCGGATCAGGCGCATTCCCGCCTCATGCGGCAGCCGGGCCGCCTTGCGGGTGTTGCACTTGATGCAGGAGCAAACGATGTTCTCCCAAGTGGTCCGGCCGCCGTGGTTGCGCGGGATCACGTGGTCGAGATTGAGCTGCTCCCGCGGCATGGACCGGGCGCAATACTGGCAGACGTTCTTGTCGCGCTCGAAGACGTTGTTGCGGGTGAGCTTCAGCTCCTTGCAGGGCAGCTTGTCGAAAAAAGTCAGGAGGATGACCCGCGGCAGCCGGATGGCCCGACTGGGGGTGTGCACGGTTTCGAGTTCGGCGACGGGCGGATTGTGATCGGAGAAGTCGATCCAATCCATCATCGAGAAGGAGCGGAAGTCGTCCTCGTGGTGATGCACGACCTGGGCGTGGTTGCGGGCGAGCAGGGCAAAAGCGCGCCGGGCGCCCACGACGTTCACCGCCTGCCATAGCCGGTTGAGAACGAGGACGGGTTGATCGAGAGCCGCTTCCATAGCCGGAGAACGAGATAGCGCGGGGCGAGGACTGCTGTCAAGAGAACGGGCCCCCCTTGCCAGCCGGGGGATTCGCCGTTAGCCTTGGGCCTTACCCTTCGATGAAAACCCTCCTTGTCCCCATCGACTTCTCCCCCGTCACTGCCGCCGTCGTCGCGACCGCGGTTGACCTGAGCCGCCTCCTCCGCGCCAAACTGATCCTGGTCCACGTCGTCCGGCCGCCGGTCTTGATTGCGGAATACGGCGGGGCAATGGAAGGAGCGGCCGCGAACATCGACGCCTCCGAGCGCGCCGCGGCCAAGTTGCTCGCCCGCTGGCAGACCACTTTGAGTCGGCGGAAGATCTCCGCCCGGACCATCCAGCTCGGCGGCTTTCCCGCCGCGGAGATCCTCCGGCAGGCGAAGAGGAGCAAGGCCAGCATGATCGTCATGGGCTCCCGCGGGCATACGGCGTTCTACGACCTGGTCATCGGCGGGACGGCCGGCGGCGTCCTGCGCAAGGCGACCTGCCCCGTGCTGATTGTGCCGGTCCGCTGAAAATGCCCGGAGTCGGGGTCGAACCGACACTCCTTTAGAGGGAACTGGATTTTGAGTCCAGCGCGTCTGCCAATTCCGCCATCCGGGCGCGGAAAAGGGTCTAAGGTAAGGCCGGGCGGCCCTCTGTAAAGGCGCAAAAGCGCGGACTGGGGCCGGAGAAGCCTTGGCAAGGGCGGGTGATCCGGGCTCTCCTCCTGCCACTGCTTCCATGAACGACTTTCGCGTCTATTGCGTCCCGACTACGGCCGAGCCGAGCGAGCTCATCCTCTCCGCCGCCGAATCCCATCACCTGGTCACGGTCAACCGGGCCCCGGTCGGGGCAACCGTCACCGCCTTTGACGGCAAGGGGATGGAATGGATCTGTGGGCTGGCCGATCCGGACCGCAAGGCCGCGGTTCTCAAGGTCCGCTTCGCCCAGAAGGCGAAACCCCTGCCCTACGAGATCACGCTCGGCCAGGCCCTACCCAAGGGCGGCTTCATGGACGACATCGTGCGCAAGGCGACGGAACTGGGCACCGCCCGGATCGTGCCCCTGGAAAGCGAACGCACCCAGGTGCGGCTCGATGCCGACCGCACGGAACGGAAGACGGAGAAATGGGTACTGGCCGCCCTGGAGGCGGCGAAGCAGTGCGGCAATCCCTGGCTGCCGGAGATCGCCCCTGGCCAGAAGGCGGCGGCCTTCATGGAGTCGGCCCAGGGCTACGACCTCAAACTGATCGCGAGCCTCCAGCCCGGGGCCAAATCGCTCAAGTCGGTCCTGGCCGGCTTCGCCGCCGCCAGCGGCCGGCCCGCTCGGAAGGTGCTCTGGCTGATCGGGCCCGAGGGGGATTTTGCACCCGCCGAATTGAATCTGGCGCGGACCTGCGGCTTCGAGCCGATCACGCTCGGGCCCCTGGTCCTGCGCTGCGAGACGGCAGCGATCTACGCCCTCAGCATCTTGAGCTACGAGCTGCAGAATTGAAGCAATCGGTGAGGTCGGGCTCTGCGTCGTCAGAGGAGGCGGCCCGGAACGGGCGACACTCTCACCAGACCAGTAGGCCACCGGCAAAAGTCAGCCCGGCACCGACGCTGCAGAAGATGATCTTGTCCCCTTCGGTGAAGATCCCCTCCTCCGCCGCCCAGCCCAGGGCCATGGAGACGCTGGCCGCACTGGTGTTGCCGTACTTGGAAATGGTCACGACGAACTTGTCGTAGGGAATCCCGGCCCGCTTGCTGACCGAGCGCAGGATGCGCTCGTTGGCCTGATGGGGCACGACCCAGGCGATGTCCTCCGGCTTGAGGTTTTCGCGCTCGAGGGTGAGGCGGATCTGCTCGGAGAATCCGACAATGGCGTGCTTGAAGACTGCGACTCCGTCCATCTGCAGGTAAAAATGATCGAGATCGTAGCCCGTCGGGTCCGGCATGGGCTTGCGCGCCCCGCCACCGGTCCGCTGGATGGAGTCGTACTGGTCGGCGTCGCCGGACAGGCCGATCCGATGCAGGCGGTGGCCGCCCGGTCGGTCGGCGGTCAGAACCGCCGCCCCGGCGCCGTCGCCAAAGAGGAAGGCGGTGTCGTGGTCCTGGGGATTGGTGATGCGGGAGAGCAGTTCGGCCGTGACCACCAGGAGATTCTTGGCTGTACCGGCCCCGATGAAGGCCCGGCCCACTTCCAAGGCATAAAGCCAGCCTGAGCAGGCGGCATTGAGGTCGAAGGCCATGACCCGGGGGATGCCCAGGACCCGCGCCAGAGCGCTCGCCATGGCCGGCACCGGCTGGTCGGGAATGAGGGTCGCCATGACGATGCCGTCGATCTGGCTCACATCCATCTTGGCCTGGGCCAGGGCATGGTGGACAGCGATCGCGGCCAGGGATGTGGCACTCTCGTCATCGGTGGCATGCCGGCGCTCCTTGATGCCGGTCAGGCGGACGATTTCGGCCTCGGTGCGGTGAGGAAACGACTTCAGGATCTCGCTGTTGGCGCGGATCGTGGACGGCACCGCGTAGCCTACGCCAGCGATGCAAACGGGGTCAGCGGAGGTAGGCGGCATCTCGGGACCGAAGAACCATGGGCTATCGCCTTGCCGGAGTAAAGCCAACTCCTTTACCTATTAACTTCAAGCTACTTGCGCTTCTCAAGATACCGGGCGACGTCGTCGCCTGAAACCCGGCTGCCCGGGCCGGTGGGCTCGATGTCGGTCACCTGATCCGGGATCAGGCCCGCGTCTTGGGCCATTTTGACGGCCCGCGGGGTCCACACGAGCTTGGCAGCGGGGCCGGCGGCGGCGGCCACCGGTGCCTTTCCCTTGCTTTCCAAATGCTTGAGGCTGGCGTCCACGGTCTCGATCTGGAGGAAGGGGGAGCCCGAGGGCTTGACGTCGCCGGGGGCGCCGAAAATCGCCCGAACAGTGCCCTCGCAGGGCGACTCGAACTCAAAGACCGACTTGTCGCTCTCCAATTCGGCGACCTTCTGGCCTTTGGCCACCTTCGCCCCCGGGGCGATGCGGAGGCTGATTACAGTCAGTTCATGCACGGTGGCGCCCATGGAGGGCATCGGCACGTCGATCAGGAAGGTTTCCATCAGAGTCGACGGACAGCTTTGGCGCGGGGGGCTTCGCGGTCAAGGCGTCAGGCCCGGACCGTCACCAGTTCAATTTTCTGGGCGCGGCCGGAGGTCGCATCCAGGTCGATCCGGGCCCCGGAGAGCCGGATATCGCCCGTGGCCACTTCAAAGCGCCGGGGCATCCCGTCCAGGAATCGCGCCACCGAGGGTCCGGCCTCGCGGCCGATCACCCCGGCGTAAGGGCCGGTCATGCCCAGGTCGCAAAGAAAGGCCGTGCCCTGGGGCAGGACGGCCGCATCGGCCGTCGGCACGTGCGTGTGGCTGCCCACGACGGCGGCCACCCGCCCGTCGAGATGCCAGCCCATCGCCTGCTTCTCCGAGGTGGCCTCGGCGTGAATCTCGACCACGATCGCATCGCAGAGCGGCTTCAATTGCGCGATCATCCGATCGGCCCCCAAAAAGGGGCAGTCGGCCCGCATCCCCATGAATTGCCGGCCGAGGAGGGTAAAAACCGCCAGGCGAAAGCCGCTGGCCGCGGTCAGAATGAGATGATCCCGGCCGGGGCAGGCCGCCGGCAGATTGGCCGGACGGCAAACCCGGTCCATTTTCGGGATCTCCGCATCCCAGCCCCGCTGGTCCCAGACGTGATCGCCCAGGGTGATGCCGTCGACGCCGCTGGTCAGGATCTCCTTGGCCAAGGTGGCGGTGATGCCGGCGCCGGCGGCGGCGTTTTCGCCGTTGGCCACGACCAGGTCGAGCCCCAGCTCCGCGCGCAATTTCCCGACCCGGGTGGCGACAATGTCCCGGCCGGGACGGCCGACGATATCGCCGATGAAAAGGAGACTGGGCATCGTCCAGACGTAAATGCGGGAGCGCGCCGAGGTCAACGCGCTCGCCGGCCCGGCCCCCCTTATTGCGCGGGCAATTCGTAGACCTCGACGAGGGCGTTGCCGCTTGCGCCATTGGCGCCGGAGACGACACCCGAATAGGTCCCGGGGGCGAAAATGACGATCAGGGTCGAATCCTTGCTGCCCAAAGTCAGCGCAAAGGCCCCGACTTCGGCGGCGGCGGCCGAGAGCGTGGCGGCGGTCGCCGGCGTCTGGCCCGTCATCGCCGCTTGCGGAGTGCCCCAGTCGTCGTTCATGGCGACGACCGTGCCGGCCGCGTTATAGATTGCCAGGACCGGGTCGGCCAGGGCGCCCGTCACCCCATAGGCCGCCAGGCTCGGCCCGATACCGCGCACCAGGACCTTCTTCGGCGAATTGCCGACGACGACGAAGCCGCCGATCAAGGGCATGCCGGCCATGACCTGGCCGCGGGTGGAGACATTGACCAGTTTCTGGCTCACTTCCGAAGGATCGATGCTCTGGTCGTAAATTTCCGCCATGACGTTGCCGCCGCTGTCGTAGGCCCCGTCCGAAATCACCACCGAATAGGCGCCCGGCGCCAGCGTGATCACGAGCGCCGCATCGGTGCTGGCGGGCGGGAGCGCGAAGGCGCCGACTTGGGCGAAGTCAGCGGCGAGATCAGCGCCGCCGCCCCAGCCGGCATTGACGCCGAGGAGGGTACTGCTGGCGTCGTAGAGCGACAGCTGGAGATGCGCCAGGGTGTTGCTGACACCAAAGGGGACCAGGCCCGGGCCCACGCCGCGGAGCACGACCGTCTTGGGCAGGGGGCCGTCGACCACGAAGCCCACGATCAGCGGCAGAGCCGGGGTGACCTGGCCGCGGGCCGACATGTTGGTCAGGACCGTGCTGGAGGCGACGGCGCTGCCGGTCCCGGCGAAACTGACGGTGCCCGCGCTGGCTCCCGTCGTGGTCACGGTGCCGGTGACCGTGTTCGTCGTGGTATTGATGGCCGCGTTGACCGTCACGTTGGCGGCGGTTTGGACGACGAACGAATTGGTGGCGGCGTTAACCGTGCCGGTGCCACTCGTCACCGCGGCCGGGGTGACCCACAGGACGAACACGTCGCCCTGGCTACCGACGACCGAATACGTGCCGCCGGCAGAATCGTTGACGCTCGAGCTCTTGTAGACGCCGGAGATGTCGGAGGTCGGCCCGACGGCGGGGTCCACCGTGGCGCCAAAGGAGATGCCCAGCGGCTGGATCGTGCCGCTGAAGGTGCTCGCCGTGGCCGTGGCGGAAATCGTCAGCGCGAGGGCCGCGCCCGCGCCGCCGATCGTCGTCGTCGTGGCCACAAAATGCCCGCTGGTATCCGGCGCGATCGCGACCACAAAGCCTTGGTTCGTGCTGGGCAGAAGACCGATGATGGTTCCCGTCTTCCCGTCCGTTGAGAGGGTGGCCGCGATATTATTGCCGGTGGCGACCGCCTGCAGCTTATACCCGCCAACTTCCTCCGTGGCGGTGCGCTGGCCGTCGCCCGCATTCGAGGCGACGACGGTGCCGATCAAGCCGAAGTACGTGTTGAAGGTCTGCTGGACCACCGGGAAGCTCACCGCGACGGGTGGGGCCGGCGCGTAGGTCGCGTTGCCCGCCTGGCTCGCTTGGACCACGACCTCACCAGGCTGCCCGGTGAGGGTGAGGCTGGAGCCGCTGACGGTGGCCGCCCCGATCACGATCGCGTAGGTGACGGGCAGCCCGGAGCTAGCCGAAGCGGTCAGTTGGAAAGTCAGAACGTCGGTCGTGGCCGATGGGATCAGCGGGAACGTGATGCTCTGGGCGGCCCTCGCGCCCGCCTGCAGGGTCTGGCTGACCGTGGCGAATAGATAATTGGTGTCGCCGGCCTGGGTCGCGCTGACCACGACGGGATTCGCGTCGTTCAGGGTCAGGGTCGA
>Ga0302320_10019882_pt1 | contig 13443 bp, 13 predicted proteins | sample Bog_T0_3_FD_202130 | JGI IMG/M metagenome (GOLD analysis project Ga0302320, IMG submission 202130) | Peat permafrost microbial communities from Stordalen Mire near Abisko, Sweden - Bog_T0_3 | ecosystem: Environmental > Terrestrial > Soil > Wetlands > Peat | place: Sweden: Abisko, Stordalen Mire...
CAGGCGCAGGTACCGGTCGAGCACGCCGGCGTCCGTCGGGAAGGCGGACACGACGAGGCCGTCGTCCAGCCTCATTGTCCCGAGCGGCTCGCCCAGCGTCTGGGCCCCGCCGCCATGGCCTAGCTCGACGAGCACGTGTTGGCCATCGGCCAACCCAGCCAGACCAAATGCCGCCGCACCGCGGTGCGCAGCGGCAGCGGCAGGCAGGTCCACCCCGGACGGGGTGGACCAACCGGTATTGGCCCGCAACGCCGTCGCGGCCAGGCGCCACTGTTCACCGACCTCACGGATCTCCTGCCAGGCATGCTCCGGCCGCCAGGTCGACGTCGCCAGGACAGCAGGGTTCGTGGCCGGGCTTATGCCCAGCCGGTCAAAACGCTGGTCGCTCTGCACCACTTCAAGTTAGGGCCCGTCGACACGTCTGTCAACAGTAGACGGGTCAGGCCTCGCTCGGTCCGAAAGGAGCAGGCAGGGGCCCAGCACCCCGACCATCCAATTACAAGAGGTCCTCGATGACGTGAAGGCCCGAGACGGCGGGGCTTAGCCCGTTTACCGCGTAGCAAAGAAGAACGGCACCTCTGATCTCCTCCGCTGTGGCACCGGCTTGGCGCGCTTGCACAGCATGCACCCGTAGTCCCGTCACCCACCCTCTAGCTGCCAGCAGCGAACAGAGCACCAATTGAATGACTTTGGCGTCCAAGCCAACCGCGTCATATAACGTCTCGGTAAACAGGTGAGCCGCCTCCGCCCATAGCTGTGGGTAATGCTGCTGTATCTCGCTAAGCTCGGCTAGCGACACAACCCCCATGCCCTCGTCTGGCGGTACTAGCTGCTCACCTCTCGGCGCCGACCTTGGCTTCACCGTCATTGTACCTCCACTTTTCTACTCGCTAGAGCCGGCCGTGCCATCGGTCTGGGCGGACACCCGCCGCCCCGTCACGGCATCAAATACGTGAACACGCTCCTGTTTACAGAACAGCGACACCTCGGTCCCTCGCGAAATCATGGCTGCAGGGTCGACTGCCGCTACCGCCGCACGATTTGCCATTGAGAGCAAGGCAAATGACTCAGTCCCAAGGTGCTCCACGAAGTCAACGGTAGCCTGACCAACACATGCGCCCAGGAGCCCTCCATTGCGGGCGTCCTCCACGGCCACCAGGTGCTGAGGCCGGATGCCAACCAGCACCTCCGAAGCGCCAAGGTCGACATTCCTCAGCTCCAACCGGATGCCCTCTCCAAGGAACATTCTTGAGCCCGGGCCGGCGCTAAGCGAACCGCGGAACATATTTATGCTCGGATGACCCATGAACCCTGCGACAAAGGAGTTGGAGGGGCGCTGGAACAGGTCTAACGGCGAACCCACCTGCTCCAGCCGGCCATGGTCCATCACGGCAACCCGATGGCCCATCGTCATCGCTTCGATCTGGTCGTGGGTCACATAGATCGTCGTCGTACCAAGACGGGCCTGTAGCCGGACCACCTCGTTACGCATATCAACCCTAAGCTTTGCGTCCAAGTTCGACAGCGGCTCATCCATAAGGAACACCTGCGGTCGCCTGATCACGGCCCGCCCGAGTGCGACCCGTTGCCGCTGGCCACCCGACAATTGCGCCGGCTTGCGATTGAGCAGCCCTGAAAGCCCCAAACTCTGAGCAATCTCCTCTACCGCTCGAGCGACCTTCTGCTTGTCTACTCCCTGGCGTGAAAGCCCGTAGCCAAGGTTACGGGCCACAGTCATGTGTGGGTACAGAGCGTAGTTCTGGAACACCATCGCAATATTGCGCTCGCTAGGATGGACCCAATTGGAAACGCGTCCACCTATAACGATGTTGCCGGCCGATACCGACTCCAGACCAGCAATCATACGTAATATGGTGGTCTTCCCGCAGCCGCTCGGGCCGAGCAACACCATGAACTCTCCATCACGCACCTCTAAGTCCCGCGCTCATCGCCGCTTGCAAGTCGCTAGGGGAGCTGTTGTGACCCACTCCGGGGCGCAGGTGCCTCCGTCCCGGGAGCGTTGATGGACTTCGACCTCCTGGTAAGGAACGCTTCGCTCGTGGACGGCACGGGCGAGCCGGCGAGGCTGGCTGACATAGCCGTGCGCGACGGTGTGATCGTCGCCGTGGGGGAGCTGTCAGACGACAACGGGGCTCGGACCGAGGTAGACGCCAGCGGGCTCACGATCGCTCCGGGCTTTATCGACGTACACACCCACTCGGACGTCACCTTGCTCGGCCGCGCCGCCGGCGTCAACAAGATCTGCCAGGGCGTGACCACGGAAATGACTGGTAACTGCGGTTTCTCGGCCTTCCCGATAGCGCCGGAGCACCGGGCGCTCCATGATGACCACATCGCCTATCTCGGCTCCGGGCTGCCGGACGTCAAGTGGAGCGACTTCGATGGCTATGCCAAAGCGGTCGAGGCCGCGCACCCCATACAAAACGTCGCCTGCCTCGTCGGCCACGGTACCCTGCGCATTGCCGTCGCGGGGAACGACGCCCGGCCGCTCGATGACGAGCAGAGCCGCCAAATCTGCGTCCTGCTCGATAGTGCCCTCGAAGAGGGGGTGTACGGCTTCACCACCGGGCTCACATATGTTCCCTCCATGTTCGGGTCCCTATCCGAGATAACCATGTTGGCCAAGGTCGCCGCGCGTCACGATGCCGTGTACGCGACGCACGCCCGAGGCACCGCCGGTAAGGAGCGGGACGCCATCGAGGAGGCAATCGAGATCGGCCGCGGTTCGGGCGCCCGCGTCGAATTCTCGCACCTGGCGCTCAACGACCCTCGCTCCTGGGGGTCGGCGAGCGCGTCGCTCAGCCTTTTCGACGCCGCCCGACGTGAGGGCACCGATGTGCAGTTTGACGTATACCCCTATGACGCCTCTGCGTCGTCCCTGGCGCAGTACCTGCCGGCGTGGCTGACAGCTGGCGGCCCCGCCGCGGCTCAAGGTTTGCTCCGCGACCGCGCCACCCGCCAGCGGGCCTTGTCGGAGATATCTCAGGGCTGGTACGGGGGTATTCCCTGGATGTGGGACAGGGTCTTGGTCACCCAGTCAGTGCCCGGCGACCGTGAATCGCCGGGCAAGACGATCGAACAGCTCTCGGCCGTGTGGGGTTGTGACCCCTGCGAGACACTTCTTCGGCTCTTTGAGGCCTATAGCAACACACTCCAGGTGGCGATGTTCTACCGGACCGAGGAGGACATGGTCGAGTTCCTCCGTCACCCCGCCTCAATTGTCGGCTCGGACGGGGTGGCGATGGCATGGGACGCGTTGTCCGAGCGTCCCCATCCCCGCTTCTACGGGACCTTCCCGCGGGTGCTGGGCCGCTACGTCAGGGACAAAGGCGTCCTCAGTCTCGAGGACGCGGTGCGCAAGATGTCCGGTGAGCCTGCGGACCGCTTCCATATCGCCCGTCGCGGCTACATCAAACCGGATTACGCAGCCGATCTGGTCCTTTTTGGCGCCGACGCGATTGCGGACACGGCTACGTTCGCCGACCCCAATAGGTTGCCCATCGGGATCGGCCAGGTATACGTCAACGGGGAACTCGTCGTTGACCAGGGCACTTGGAACGGGACCAGTGCCGGGCAGCTCTTGCGTCGTGGAGGCGGCTGAGCGCGCCGTCCGGTCAGCCCCGTGCCTGTCCGGGCGCCTCAAGCGGGAGCTGAGGAGAATGAACGGAGAACCAGCGCGTCGCCCTGGCCACCGCCACCACAGAGACTAACGACTGCCCGCCCGCCTCCGCGACGCCTGAGCTCGTACAGGGCCGTGAGCGCGAGACGGGTCCCCGACATCCCGACCGGGTGGCCGAGCGCAATCGCTCCGCCATTGACGTTCACCCTATCTCCGGGCACCTTCAACGCGTCCATCGATGCGAGCGCGACTGCGGCAAATGCCTCACTGATCTCGAAGAGGTCGACATCGGCAATGTCCGTGCCGGCTTTGGCTAGGGCCTTCTTGACGGCGTTTGCGGGCTGGTGAAGAAGTGAAGGGCTGGGGCCGGCCACTTGTCCGTAACTGACGAACTCTCCGAGCGGCTGTACGCCGATCCTTTCGGCCACAGGCCGCGAGGTCAGGATGACAGCGGCCCCCCCGTCGGATAGTTGGGAAGAGTTGCCGGCCGTGATGCTGCCTACGTCGCTGAAGGCAGGTTTCAACCGGCTCAGCGATTCGGGTGTAGTCCCGGCGCGAATGCCCTCATCGGTGTCAACGGTGATCGGGTCGCCGCGTCGCTGAGGGACCGTGATAGCAACGATCTCTTCGTCCATCCGGCCGTCCTTGACAGCCTTGGCAGCCTTTTCGTGTGAGGCGGCGGCAAAGGTGTCCTGGCGCTGACGCGAGATGACGTTGTCGTTGTACTGGTCTGTCGCCAGACCCATGGGTGCGTGATCGAACGAGCAAGTCAGGGCATCGAGCAGCATCGAATCCACGAGCACGCCGTCCCCGTACCGGTAGCCGGAGCGAGCGTTCAGAAGGAGGTAGGGCGCCCGGGTCATAGACTCCATGCCTCCGGCGACGACGATATCGGCCTCGCCGGAAGAGATCATTTGGTCGGCAAGGTAGATCGCGTTGAGACCCGACAAGCACAGCTTGTTGACCACGGTCGCTGGTGTCGTTAGGGGAATGCCGGCTTTGACCGCCGCCTGGCGTGCGGTGAGCTGGCCCTGCCCCGCTTGGAGGATCTGCCCCATATAGACGTAGTCGACCTGGTCGGGCCGAAGCGTCGCTCGCTCCAAGGCAGACGCGATGGCAGCAGCGCCAAGTTCTGCCGCGCTCAGACCACTGAGGGCGCCCGACAGCTTCCCAATGGGTGTGCGCGCACCTGAGACGATCACCGATCCAGGCATTTCAGTTACCGTAGTGGAGCGCCTGGAGGAGCCGCTCGTAGGCGATATCCCTTTTTTCGAGGGACTCTTGCGTGACCTCCTGGCTGTACTGGCGGAACCCCCGTCCGCTCTTCACCCCTAAGGCACCTGTTGTTACCAGTGCCCTCAACGTGGGACCAGCAGCGAAGCGGCCACCGAAGCGCTGCTCCAACGAGTCGAGGATGCTGGCGTAGACATCCAGTCCCGCCATATCCGCTATCGTAAACGGTCCAAACACGGGAAGCCGGAACCCAAAAGTCGAGGATACAACTGCGTCGATCTCGTCCGGGGTGGCCAACCCTTCTTCGACGCAACGAAGGCACTCGGCGAAAAGGGCGAGCTGCAAGCGGTTGGCTAGGAAACCCGGGCTGCTTTGCACAAGCACAGGGACCTTGTGCCAGGTCCTCAGGACATCTAAAACCCGCGCTATTACATCAAGACGCGTGGCTGGCCCGGGCACGACCTCGACACCAGGGATCCACTCCGCCGGATTGAAGAAATGCACGCCGAGAAAGGAGCTTGGGTCGGACACGCGCCCGGCCAGCCTTTCTATGGGGAACGAGGACGTGTTCGTTGCAATGATGTTGGGTTGGGCGGCAGAAATGGCAGCCAGCACATCGCCCTTTATCGTCCAATCCTCCGGCACTGCCTCTATCACCAGGTCGATGCCGTAACAGGCACCTGTAATGTTGCTCCCATGGTGAATGTTATCGACCGCGTCAAGAAGATCGGCTGGCGCGAGGTCGGCCCTCACTTTCCTGGCTATTTGCTCCCTGATGCGCAGTATGCCTTCAGCCGTCCTGTCATCGGTACAATCGACGACACTGAGGCTGCAGCCATGTGAGAGCGCAGTCTCCGCAATCCCACATCCCATCGTGCCCAGGCCGACGATTGCTATTCGTGCCGCGCCCCGTTCGTCGCCGTTCATGGCATCACTGCCATCGTGGTTGGAGGCCGGGGTATTAAGAGCTCGGGCTCGGTGGCGCGGCAGACATCCTCGATGCTCACACCGGGCGCCAGCTCTCGCAGTACTGGTCTTTCTGGGCCGAGGTCAATGACGGCCATGTCGGTGATGACCCGGTTGACGACGGCTCGACCGGTGAGGGGCAAGCTGCACTCGTTGACGATCTTCAACATGCCGTCCTTGGTGCGGTGTTCCATCATCACGATGACCCGTTTCGCCCCGTGGACCAGGTCCATGGCACCCCCCATTCCCTTGACCAGTTTTCCTGGTACCAACCAGCTGGCCAGGTCGCCGGCTGCCGAGACCTGCATAGCTCCGAGGACGGCCACGTCAATGTGCCCACCTCTGACCATGGCGAAGGAAAGCGACGAGTCGAAGAAGCTGGCACCCGGAAGGACCGTTACCGTCTCCTTTCCAGCGTTTATGACGTCGGGATCCTCCGACCCGGTTATTGGATAGGGCCCTACGCCGAGTAGACCGTTTTCACTATGGAGCACTACCTGCGCTGATAAGGGCAGGTGGCCGGCTACTAGGGTAGGTAGCCCGATCCCTAGGTTGACGTACGAGCCCGGCGGGAGCTCCAGCGCGACTCTGGCCGCGAGTTGGTCTTTGTCGAGCGTCATAAACCTTCCCCCTCCGCGACCCGGACCGTGCGGCGCTCGATGGGTTTGTCCTTGTCGGGAAGGGCCAAGACGACGCGTTGGACAAAGATGCCGGGGAGATGTACGTCGTCCGGTCCGAGCTCGCCCGCATCTACCAGCTTTTCAACCTCAGCTACCGTGGTCCGTCCGGCCATGGCACAGAGCGGGTTGAAGTTGCGGGCCGAGGCGTTGAAAATGAGGTTGCCGGCCCGGTCGCCCACGGCCGCCCGGACCAGGGCGAAATCGGTCACGATAGCGTGCTCCAGGACGTAAGTTTGGCCGGCGAATTCCCTTGTCTCTTTGGGCGCCGAAGCCTGGGCGACGCTCCCGTCGCTGTTGTACCTGCGGACAAGGCCGCCTTCGGCCACGACTGTGCCCACTCCCGCAGGCGTGTAGAAGGCGGGGATACCGGCCCCCCCGGCCCGCAAGCGTTCGGCCAGGGTACCTTGGGGCACCAACTCCACTTCGACTTCTCCGGAAAGGTATTGGCGGGCAAACTCGCGGTTCTCGCCTACATAGGAGCTTGTCATCTTGGCGATGCGCCGTTCCTTAAGTAAGAGCCCGAGGCCCCAGTCATCGATGCCGCAGTTGTTGGACACTACGCCCAGCCCCTGCGCACCCGTTTCGAGCAACGCCCGGACCAGGTTTATGGGCACTCCGCATAACCCGAAACCCCCGACACAAATGGTTGCCCCGTCCCCTATATCCGAGACGGCCTCCAACGGGCTCCCGAACACTTTGTCAGGCGGCACCGACGAGGCTCCGTTGGCGGCCCAGGCCGTCTATCCCGAGCTCTACAACGTCGCCTCGAGTGAGGAACGGCGCGTCGTCGTGTCCGAGGGACACGCCAGCGGGCGTCCCGGTGTTGATGATGTCTCCCGGCTCGAGCACCATGAACTGGCTTGGGAACCAGATGAAGTGGCGAACACCGAAGACCGGGTCTTTCGGGGTCGCGTCCTGGCAAGGTATACTCAAGCCAAGCCCTTGGACGTGCACGACCTCGTCTGGAGTCACCACGGACCCATGGGGTTGAACGTCCCACACCACTTGCCCACTCGCCGGCGCCCAGATTTCAGTGTTGGGCACCGGGTCGAGGACAACAGATCGAATGTAGCGATCAGTCCTGAAACGTTGCGCGTCTCCCGGTAAACGACTTGGTCTCGTACGGATATGGTCGACCGCCATCTCGTAAGCCATAGGGATCAGTATGACAATAGACGACGCGGCGGGATCATTGCGTCTCTGTTGTCCAGACCGATTATGGCCCGCTCCGATTGGAAGAGGCCGCGCTTGTGGAGATCTTTCACAAACCCAACGTCCTCGGCGGCGAAGAGGCGAGGGTTGCCCGCTCCAGCATGGACCAGCGGGTAAGGGCTTGGAGGAAGGGCGGTTTCGAGGCGCTCAAGCCCAAGGCTCGGGAGGCATCGCCCAAGGTCTCGGGAGGCATCGCCCAAGGTCTCGGCCGAGGTGCTCGCTATGGCCGAGCCACTGCGGCGCGGCACCCGGAGCGCACCGCTGCCCATATGTGCGCCGTGATAGCCGCCGCTAAGGGTGAGCGTCGGACGAACGCCCTATCGAGCGCCATTTCCGTCCCGCCGAGCTCAAGTGGATGGCACCGGCGACCGGGGCCGTCTTCGGCCGTTTCGAGGCTACTCGGCCGAACGAGCCGTGGTTGTGCGACGCCCTTCACGGCCCCGGTCCTCGGCTGCCACAAGGCCATCGGCTGAGGACATGGTCTCACCGCTTGGCACTCTGCCCTCGGCGGGGGGTACCATGTGCGCCAGACCAGTGGGACGCTAAAGGCTCTGCGGCCAGACAGCGCGCTGACAGATCTTCGCGACGCCCCCACCGGAGTGACGGTGCATGGTGAGCTGGGCGTGCAACAACGGGCGTGAGCGAGGTGAAGACGCGCTCGGGCTTGACCGGCGCGGGTTTTACTGTCACGGGCTCCGGCAGGGGGTGGGCTAACAGCATGCGTATCCGCCTCGTCGAGCCGCGCCCGCCCGGGCGCACCGTCTACGACTATGCCATGCTGCCTCGCCTCGGCCTGCCCCTGATCGCCACCCTCCTGGCTCGGGCAGGCCACGATGTCAAGGTCTACTGCGAGCTACTCGCTCCCGTCGACCTGGAGGAGTGCCTGACCGCCGACATCGTCGGCATATCCACCACCACTTCGACGGCCCCGGCGGCGTACCGTCTGGCCGACCTGCTGGCCTCGGCTGGCGTCCCTGTCGTCCTCGGAGGCCCTCACGCCAGTTTCCGCACCGAGGAAGGCCTCGACCACGCGCCGTTCGTGGTGCGGGGCGAGGGCCAGGCAACCATGCTCGAGCTTCTCGAGTGCCTCTCGGTAGGCGGCGATCTCGGCTCCGTGCCAGGTCTTTCTCTTCTGAGGGCAGACGGCGAGCGGTGCCACAACCCGGCGAGACCAATGACGAGCCAAGCCGACTTCGTGGCTTTGCCGGCACCGGACCTCAGCTTCCTGGTCGGGCACGAGAAGATGGTCACCAAACCCGTCATGACCCAGTGGGGGTGCCCCTTTGACTGCGAGTTCTGCTCGGTCACGGCCATGTTCTCGCGCTCGGTCCGTCACCGCAGCACGGAACACGTAGTCCAGGAGATCGCCGCCATGGGAGCGGAGCGGGTGTTTTTCTACGACGACAATTTCGTCGTCAAGAAGGCCCGCACGGCGGAGCTGCTCGAGGCCATGGTGGCCACCGGGCTGACCCCACCCTGGTTCGCCCAGCTCCGAGCCGACGCGGTCCTGTCGGCGCAGGGCCGGCCGGAGCTCGACCACAGTTTCCTCGACCTCATGCGCCGAGCGGGGGCGCAGATGGTCATGATCGGCTTCGAGGCCATAACCGACGAAGCCCTGGCCAGCTTGGGCAAGCGGCTTTCGGTGGCGACCGAGGAACGAGCGGTGGCCGCCCTGCACAAGCATGGGATCGCGGTGCACGGCATGTTCGTGGCCGGGCTCGACACCGACGACGTCTCCAGCGCGGTGGCCACGGCCCGCTTCGCCCGTCGCCTGGGGATCGACACCTTCCAGCTGATGGCCGAAACACCGCTGCCCGGTACCAAACTGTGGGACCGGGCCAGCGCCGAGGGCCGGCTGCTCTCGGAGGACTGGTCGCTCTTCGACGGCCACCAAGTGGTCATGCGGCCCGCCCTCATGTCCCCCCTTGACCTCCAGCTCGGGATCCTGGAGGCGACCCGTAGGTTTTACTCGTGGCCGGGGATCATCCGCTCCGGGTTAGCCGGAGCGCTCTCTCATCTCCCGACCCTGGTGGGGACGACCGGTCCGGCTGTTGTGCGCCAGCTCCCTGCCCTGGCCAAGATGGCGGTGGCCCGCCGCTGGGACGAGGTCACGCCCTTTTTGGAGGAGAAGCTGCCTTCGCCGTCCTTCTCCGGGCTAGTCCAGGCCTTCTGGCTCCCCGCCACCCGGATGTACGCCAGACGCCAGCTGAGCGCATGGTGGGCGGCCGGACGGTCCCGCGCCCACCTGGAGCTCCTGCGCTCGTTGGCTTGAGGCGTTAGGCCACCAGGCCGTCGCGGTCGAGCGCTACCATTTCTCCCGGCGTGAGCACCAGGGTCGCTCTATATGCCATGCCTACGGCTTGCGAGGGACCGCTGCTCATGGGCTTTACGTGGCAGGCTTCTCCTGTGTACGCGGCAGGTAGGCGGGCCCGGCAAGCCGGCTTCGGTCGCAGGAGGCGGTCGACATGACGGCAGGGCAATGCGTGCACGCAGGTGGCTGGGCCGCCAGCCCGGTGTACCAAGCCTTTTGCCGGTCCGAGCTGGCCGACCCGTACCAGGTCCTCGACGCGCTCAGGAGCGCCGAGCCCGTGCACTGGAGCCCTGTCCTGGACGCCTGGCTCGTGACCAGCTACCAGGAGGTGACTGCCGGCCTGCGCGATCCTGGGCTGCGCAGCGACAGGGTATCGATCAACGCCCGGGCGGTACCGGGGACGCTGAGGCCCAAATATGCCTCGCTCCTCAGTCACGTCTCCAATTGGCTGGGTTTCACCGACCCCCCTAAGCACACCCAGATGCGCGAAGTCGCCCGCAAAGTGGTGAACCCGGCGGTGGCGGCCAAGTCGCGCCCGATGATCGAGGCGTCGGCCCAGGAGATCGTCGCCGGGCTGCACCTGCGTGACAACTTCGACCTGGTCGAGGAGCTCGCTTTGCGCCTCCCGTTGACGGTGGTCTGCCGGTTGCTCGGCGTACCGGACGAGAACGTGACGGACTTCCACCAGTGGGCGACAGAAGTCGGGGCGTTCGCCGGTCAGGTCGACCCGACCTGGGATGCCAGCGCCCAAAGTGTGATCGAACAGGCGAACGAGGGCTGGCTCAAGCTCGAGGCTCTTTTTGGTCGCCTTGTTGCCCAAAAGCGCCACGATCCGGGGGACGATATCCTCAGCGAGCTGGTGCGGGCTTTCGACGCCGGGGCCATCTCCGAAGACGAGCTGATCGGGCTGTGCGTGTTCATCCTCGCCGCCGGCCACACCACCACCCGTGACCTGCTCGGCAACGGGCTCTACCTGCTTTTGGCCCGACCGGGGGAGGCGGACAAGCTGCTCGGCCAGCCGGCCAATGTGGTCTCGGCCATCGAAGAGGTCCTCCGGTTCGAGAGCCCGATACCAATGGCGTCCCGGTTGGCGGGCGACACGGTGACCTTGGGAGGAAAGACGCTGGGGCCCGGCTCGACGGTGATCCTCCATCTCGGGGCGGCGAACCGGGACCCGGACAGGTTCCCGGGCGCCGAGACGTTTGACGTCCTGCGCAAGCAGAACCGCCAGATCGCCTTCGGCTTTGGCGCCCATTTCTGCCTGGGCGCCCCATTGGCACGGGAGCAAGCGGCCGCGGTACTGGAGGCGATGCTCCCCGACCTACCCCGGCTCCAGCTCAAATCACAAGTCCCGGCCTGGTCCACGGGCAACATGAGCTTGAGGGCCCTGACCAGGCTCGACGTCTCCTGGTCGACGTGAACGACGCCAGCCACCCTGTCCACCACCCTGGCCATGGCCGCCTCCCGAGGGCCCCATATATAAGTAGCCGACCGTCATCTCCGGCCGGGTGGGCGCCCGCAGCTTGTTAACTCCGTATTACGGCTTCCCCGCCCGGGGCGGGGGCCCGGTGCCCGGCTCCTGGCGTACACGCGGGATGCCAACGGCTCCGCGCGCGCCCTTTTCGGCCTGGTGGGAGAGGTGGGCGCTCAACCGGCCTCCCGCAGCTGGGAGGGTTGTCGCCTTTTACCGAGCGGCAGAACGCCGTCCGCAGGCGGTCATGTCCAAGTGGCTTTGGCCCGACGCCATCGAGGCTGTAATGGGCTTCTCCCAGTCCTCGTGCGCGGCTGACAGCGGCGGCAACTGGCAGGGGGCACTCCTGCCCAAGGTCGACGCCGCCTTCGCGGCCTTCCTGCGGGCCGGTTCGCTCGCCGAGCTACAGGAAGAAAGCCGCAACGTCCAGGAGGTGTTCATGTCCGAGCTGGCGTACATCCCGCTTTGCGCGCCTATGGAGACCTACGCGGTGGCCCCGGGCGTCGACGGCTTCTCCCCGCTGGAGGGGACGCTTTACCCCTATTACGGACCGGTAGGGGTGCGCCATGGCTGAGGGTCGCGTTTACTGCGTGCTGTTGTCGCGCCGGGCCGAGCTGTCCCGGGACCAGTTCCTCGAGATCTGGCTCGGTGAGCACCGTCGGCTTATGGCCGAACTGCCGCACCTGGTCGAAGCCCGCCAGTTCCCATCGGTAGATCCCGAGGCGGCTGGGTGCGACGGGCTCGGCCTGCTCGTCTTCGCCAGCGCCGAGGGCATGGCCGAAGCTCTCGCCTCGGACGCGGCCAAACGGCTACGCGCCCATACGGCCACCTTCGCCCGCTCCGACGAGGCGCGCCGCATGCCGCTCGACGAGCCGTGAGCACTCTGGGCGCAGCGCCCGGGGCCAGTACCCTAAAGTCCGCTCTCGCCTTTGCCTATCTTGACCGCTGGACGGCTCGGCCCGGCGAGAGAACCTCGCTGCACGTAAGCAGCGAGTCTGACTTCGAGGCTCGGGTTGTGCGCATCGTCCAAGCCGACGATGGCGCCCTCGGCCCGGGCCGGAAAGAGGAGCAGCAGGACTGGTACGCCCCGAGCGCTCACGAGGCGCTGGTACAACCGGTCCGGCCCGGGTCCCGGGCGGTATCAGGGCCGCTCGCCCGGTTGGCCGGGGCCACCAGCGTTGCTCTCGAGGTCATCTTCCGCCCCAGCCTGATCGACGACCACGGGGACCGGTTGGTGGCTGGGCTGGCGGCCCGGGACGGCCGGTGCGCTTTGGCCATCGGTGTCGGTCCCGGCGGTCACCCCGAGCTGCTGGTGGGCACGGAGCTGGTCGGCGGGGGAGAAGCGCACCACGAGGCTCCGGCACCAACTTCACAGCCGCTGCGGGCGGGGCGTTGGTACCGCGCCCGGGCGGTAATGGACCTCGAGGAGGCGGCCGCTTCACTAACCGTTACCAGCGCCGAGCCGGACCCCAGCGGTGACTACCGCGTCGAGCTGGGCGTTGAGCTGTCCGCCGCCGCGCTGGTCCATTTGCACGGCACGGGTGCCCCTCACCACCTAGTCCTGGCCGCCTGGGAGGGCGCGGGGGAGCGGGCCGGGCCTTTCAACGGCAAGCTCGAAGCACCGGTCGTCTCGGTCGGGGCGGCGACAGCCGACGTGGGACGTGTCTTTATTTATGCCTGGCGGCTCGGAGAGGGGGCGAGGGCCTCGGAGCTGTACGACGCGAGCATCGCACGGGCCCCGCTCCGGCCTGTGTACCGCAATGAAGAGCGAGACTTCTATGCCGTGGCCCGCTTCCAGGACGTCGCCGCCAACCTGCGCGACTGGCAGTGCTTTTCGAGCTCGGCCGGTGTCCGCCCCGACGACCTGCTCGAGTTGCAGGGGCCGTCGATCATCGCCATGGGCCCTCCTCGCCACCACGAGCTGCGACAA
>Ga0302320_10019883_pt1 | contig 13443 bp, 11 predicted proteins | sample Bog_T0_3_FD_202130 | JGI IMG/M metagenome (GOLD analysis project Ga0302320, IMG submission 202130) | Peat permafrost microbial communities from Stordalen Mire near Abisko, Sweden - Bog_T0_3 | ecosystem: Environmental > Terrestrial > Soil > Wetlands > Peat | place: Sweden: Abisko, Stordalen Mire...
CAGACCTGCGCCCTGACCCGGGACGGCGCCGACCAGATCCGCAGCTGGCTGCTGGAACTCATCCCCGGCGTGCCCACGCCGCGGGTGCCGGAGGACTGGGAAGGGTGAGGATCAGCTCAGCAGACTGTAGAGAATCGGCACCAGGTCCTCGTAGGACGCGCGTTTTTCATGGATGTAGATGGCGTCGATGGCCTCGGCCACGGCCTCGATCTGAGCGTCGCGCCGGTCGGCGATCAGGATCACCAGGGTGTCCAGGAGGAGCTCATGCCGATGCAGGGCTTCCAGGATCATCTGGCCGAAGTGGCCGCCCACTTTCACGTCCAGCAGGAGCAGGTCGAACCGGTAGGACCGGGCCAGGTTCTGGGCCTCCAGGTAGGATGTCGCCTCGAACACCTGCTTGAAATCGTCCTCGCGCAGGCTCTGGGCCAGGGACACGCCGGCCTCGGTGGCGGCCGAAATGATCAGGATGCGCTTGACCGCCTTGCGGATCCGCATGACCGCGCTCACCTCGGGGCGGGGCGCCCGTTCCGGCGCCTGGGCGGCGGGCGCCTCGGGCAGGGCCACCACTTCCGGTGCCTTGGCCGCGGCCTTGACCGGCACCGGCGCTCCCGCCTGGTCGGCGATATCGGTCTTCCGGTGCTTCTGCGGGAAGGCCTGGCCGAAGGTGGTGGGGAACCTCCGGGCGAGGATCCGCTCGATGTTCTTCCGGTCGGTCTCCTTCAGGCCGGTGAGCAGGAAGCCGGCGGAATGGATGTCCGGACCGGTGCGCACATGGGCGACCAGGGCGCCGCACTGGATGGTCGGGGTGTAGGGCAGGCCGCTGATGCAGAGCGCGGCGAAGCTGTCGCCGCGCTTCAGGGGCTCCGTCTCCCCCTGCGGGTCGCTGAGCTCGTCCAGGGCCACCTGCAGCCCCTGCAGGCTGAGGTCCATCAGCCTGCCGGTCAGGATCCGGCCCCCCAGGAAGGGAGGCGATACCCTTTCGCAGGCGAACACCTCGATCCCGTCGTCCCGGCTGAAGTCGGCCCGGAACCGCTCCCGTCGCTCGCCCTGGGCGACCGTGGTGGGGATCTTGAACACCCCGGTGGAGACCACCCGGGTATTGGCGGTGAACCGCCTGGCATCCACCATGAATGAGATGTAGAGCTGCTGATCCTGGGCCAGCGCCTGGGTCTGGGCGGTGGTGAAGGTGTCCCGGGCGACCCGCACGATGGTGGTCTCGAAGGGCAGCGCGTCCGTCTGGGAGCGCCAGAGCTGGACCGGCGTCTTCTTCAGGACGAGGTCGTCCAGGTAGGCCCGGATGGTGTTGCCGTCGCGCAGTTCGTTTTTAAGCCCCAGATTGCCCATGCCGCCTTTCCGTGACAGTCTTTATAGCGTAATCGGCACGTTACATGAAGTTCAGGAGCGGTTCTCGGAGCGGGGCAGGGCCAGGATCCCCGCGGCCAGGGCCAGGGCAAGCACCAGGCGCAGGCCCATGAGCTGGCGCGAGATGCCGTGGGCCCTCTGGTAGGCCCTGCGGTCGGGATGGTCCGGGGCGAAGGTCTCCACCGGGGCGTCCATGCGGGCCCGGATGGTGCGCAGCTTGGGCGAGATGATGAAGCCGCTGGTGAAGCACATCAGCAGCGCCAGCACCGCCGCGGCGCCCCACAGGCGCAACGGGCCGAGCACGTCCGGGTCGCGCAGCTCCATCATCCAGCGGGAGCCCTGCACCAGGAGGATGGCCGCGCCGAACGCGACCCACGCGGCCAGGTCCAGCCGAGCCACGACCTTGCCGGCGATCAGGCCGGCCAGGTCGCGGCTCGGCAGGATGCTGAACAGCAGGGGGGCCATCAGGAGGGCGAAACCGAGCACCATGCCGGTCCAGAGGAGCAGCAGGACGGCGGCGGCGGCGTCGAGCCGGGCGAGGGATTTGCTGGTCATGCGGGTGTCACCATTCGTTGTAGGGAATCTGGTTCTCCCCCAGGTCCGTGGACCCGCTGCGGATCCGGAAGATGCCCACCTCGGCGTCGGGGTTGTCCGGGTCGGGCGCTTCGAATTCCGTCGTCCAGGTGTCCTTGGACTGGGTCATGGGATCCACCGGGATGTCGCGCAGGTACTTCTCCTCGCGCAACTGGCCGATGGAGGTGGGGTACTTGCCCCGGTCGGCCTGGTACTGCTCCAGGCTGTGGTTGAGCTGGAACAGGTCCTCCTTGAGCACCGCCTCCCGGGCGGCCTTGGTATGCCTGCGGTAGCCGACGATGCCGACCGTGGCGAGCATGGCCAGGATGGTCATGACGGTGAGGAGTTCAATGAGGGTGAAGCCGAATTGGCGACGCCGGCGTGGCTGGGAAATGGGCATAACAGCACCTTACCAGGAGGATACGGCAAAAGGCCCGGCGGTTCACGCCGGGCCTTCGCTATTTGTTCTTCGTGGAAAACCTCAAGCCAGGCTTGTGGCCGCGACCTTTTCCCGGGTGTAGAACTCCAGGAGGTCGCCTTCGCGCAGGCCGGTGAAGCCGTCGAGCTCGATGCCGCAATCCAGGCCGTTCTTCACTTCATGGACATCGTCCTTGAAGCGCTTGAGGGTCTTGATGTCGCCTTCCCAGAGCATGTCCGGACCGCGCTTGACCCGGGCCTTGTAGCCCTTCTGGACCTTGCCCTCGGTGACGAAGGAACCGCCGATGACGGATTTGTTGACCTTGAAGATCTGCCGGACTTCCGCCTGGCCCTGGACGGTCTCCTTCTCGATCGCGTCCAGCAGGCCGACCATGGCCGCGGCGATCTCCTCGGTGACCTTGTAGATGATGGTGTGGAAGCGGATGTCCACGCCCTCTTCCTGGGCCAGTTCCTCGGCCTTGCGTTCGGCCTTGGCGCTGAAGGCGATGATGGTGGCGTGCGAGGCCTCCGCCAGCAGCACGTCGTTCTCGGTCACGGTGCCGGCGGCGGCGTGGATGATCCGCACCCGCACCTTCTCGGTGGAAAGCCGCTCGAGGCTGCCCACCAGGGATTCGACCGAACCCTGGGTGTCGCCCTTGATGATCAGCGGCAGTTCCTTGATCTGGCCTTCCTTCAGGGTGGAGAACAGGTTCTCCAGGGTCACCCGCTGCTTGATCTGGGCGGCGGCCTTGGCCTTCTCCTGACGGAAGCCGACGATGCTCCGGGCCTTGGCCTCGTCCTCGACCACCTGCAGGTTGTCGCCCGAGACCGGCACTTCCTCGAAGCCGAGGATCTGCACGGCCATGGAGGGCGTGGCTTCGCTGATCTTGTCGCCGCGGTCGTTGAACATGGCCCGGACCCGGCCCATGGTGGCGCCCGCCACGAAGATCTCGCCGGCGTGCAGGGTGCCCTGCTGGACCAGCACCGCGGCCACGGGGCCGCGTCCGCGATCCAGCCGCGCCTCGATGATGCTGCCGGCGGCGGGGCAATCGTAGACCGCCTTCAGATCCTTGAGATCGGCCACCAGGAGCACGGTCTCCAGCAGGGCCTCGAGGCCCTCCTTGGTCTTGGCGCTCACCCGCACGCAGGGGATGTCGCCGCCGTAGGCCTCGGTCTGGATGCCGTACTGCAGGAGCATCTGTTCGACCTTGTCCGGGTTGGCGCCGGGCTTGTCGATCTTGTTGATGGCCACGACCATGGGCACGTCGGCGGCCTTGGTGTGGTTGATCGCTTCAATGGTCTGGGGCATGACGCCGTCGTCGGCCGCCACCACCAGGATGACGATGTCGGTGACCTTGGCGCCCCGGGCGCGCATCTTGGTGAAGGCTTCGTGGCCCGGGGTGTCGATGAACACGATCTGGCGATCCTGGCCCTCGCTGCCCTTGACGTCCACGTGGTAGGCGCCGATGGCCTGGGTGATGCCGCCGGCTTCGCCGGCCGCCACCTTGCTGGTGCGGATGGCGTCGAGCAGGGAGGTCTTGCCATGGTCGACGTGGCCCATGATGGTGACCACGGGCGGGCGCCAGAGCTTCTCGCCGACCGCTTCCGCGCCCTCTTCAGCGTGGATCTGCACGTCCTCCTCGAAGGTCACGATGTCGGCCAGGTAGCCGAATTCCCGGGCGATCTCCTTGGCCAGCTCGGTGTCCAGGGGCTGGTTGATGGTGGCGAACACGCCCCGGTGCAGCAGCTTGGCCACCACGTCCTTGGCCGGGCGGTTGCACTTCTCGGCCAGTTCCTTCACCGAGACGCCTTCGGACAGCATCACGATGCCGATCTCGTCGTCGATGTATTCGGTGGCGATCTGCTGGGCGCGCGAGCGCGGCTGGCGGAGCTTGAGCTCCAGTTCCTCGGCCATGCGTTCGGCGCGGGAGCGCTTGTCGTCCTTCTTCTTGCCGGTGAAATGCCCGGTGCGGCCGGGGCCCTTCTGGGCGTTGGGATCGGGGGCGGTGTTGGTGGGCAGGGACGGGCCGCGCCGGTTCATGCCGGGGCCGCTGGGCCGCGCGCCGGGTCCGCCGGGACGGCTTGTGCCGCTGCCGGGGCCGCCGGGACGGCTGGGCCCGCCGGGACGGCTGGGACCGCTGCCGGGACCGCCGGGGCGGCTCGGGCCGCTGCCGGGACCGCCGGGGCGGTTCGGGCCGCTGGGCCGGGAGACCGGCGGACGGGCCTGGGGCAGCTGGATGTAGCGGGCCGGTTCCGTGGTGCGGGGCGCCGGGGCCGGGGTGTCCGACATCTTGATCCGGGTGAACCCGGAGTCGGAGCGCAGCTCGGTGATGGAGGGCGGAATGAACGGGCGGCGGCTGGGCTGGGCCGGAATCGGCTCGTGCTTCACGGCGCCCTTGCCGGTGTTGGCGGCCATGGGCAGGAGGGTCTTCTCCGGCTGGGGCTGGCCCGAGCGCTGGACCTGGGCCTGTTGCCCGGGGCGCTGGATGACCGGCCGGGCGCCGGCTTCCGGCCGAACCTTGGCCGGCGCCTGCTGGGGCAGCTGGATGTAGCGGGCCGGTTCCTGGGACTTGGCCACCGGAGCGGGCGCCTGGGAGATGCGCAGCCGGGAGAAGCCCTCGGCGGGGCGTCCGAGCACGGCCGCGGCCGAATCTCCGGAGGATGAAGGTTGATCCATGACTGTCGCCTCGCTCGGTTCGGCCGAAGCTGGGACAGGTTCCGCTTCAACGGGAGTTGAAACCGCCGCCGGGGCTTCGGGTTTCTTGATGAGAACCGCTGGCGGGGCGGACGGGGGCGGCGGGGGCGGCGCAAGGATGGGTTTCACGATTCGGATCGTCGGAGGTACGGCCTTGGGAGCGGTTGCGGGAGGTTGCGGGACGGCTGCGGGGCGGTCCTCGCCTTTGGGCTTGCCTTGCACGACCCGCCGGATCGAATTGATCTGATCCTCGCTGAGGTTGGAGCTATGGCTCTTGCCCTGGACGCCCAGGTGCTTTTCGAGGGCGTCGAGCACGACGTGATTGCTCACGCCGAGCTCTTTGGCTAACTGGTTGATGCGCAACATGAAGGGGCGTACCTCGATCTGATGAAAGGGGCGAAAAGACGGTGAAGGTTCGATCTGGGACTACTCTCCGAACCGGGCGTGCACGGCGTCAATAAGCCGGAAGGCAAGATCCTGATCGATGCCGTCGACCGTGAGCAATTGCTCAACCGTTACAGTGTACAAGGATTTTGCATCCGTATAGCCGACCGAGGCGAGGTTTTTGACGATCTCCTCGTCCAGGCCCTCGATGGCGCCCAGTTCCTCCAGGAGCATGGACGCGGGAGCTTCAGCCTCGTCCCTGGGCGCCACCTCGGGCAGCGCCTGGACCATGGCGGCTTCGGTTTCCCGCCGCTTTTCGGCCTCGCTGCGCACATCGATGTTCCAACCTGTGAGCTTGGCGGCCAGGCGTACGTTCTGGCCGCGCTTGCCGATGGCGATACTGAGCTGTTCATCATCCACCACCACCTCCACCCGGCGGTGCTCCAGGTCGGTGACGGTGACCCGCAGGGCCTTGGCCGGGTTGAGGGCATTGGCGATGAAGCGCGAGCTGTCCTCGTCGTAGCGGACGATGTCAATTTTTTCATTCTTCAGTTCGCGGATGATGGCCTGGACCCGGCTGCCCTTGAGGCCCACGCAGGCGCCCACCGGATCCACATCGGGATCCAGGGAGTGCACCGCCACCTTGGCCCGGTCGCCGGCTTCCCGCACGCAGCTGCGGATGACCACGGTGCCGTCATGGATTTCCGGGACCTCCTGATCGAACAGCTTGATCAGCAGCCGGGGATCGGTGCGGCTCACCTGGACCTGGGGGTCCTTGGCCGACTTGTCCACGGCCGAGATGACCACCTTGATCCGCTGGCCCTTGTCGAACCGGTCGCCGCGCAGGGCCTCGCTGCGCTTCAGCATGGCCTCCACCCGGTCGATCTCGAGGATGATGGCGCTCTTCTCGAAGCGCTTGACTTCGCCCACCACCACTTCGCCGATGCGGTCGGCGAAATCGGTGAAGATCCGGTCCCGTTCGGCTTCACGCACCTTCTGCACCAGCACCTGCTTGGCCGCCTGGGCGGCGATGCGGCCCAGCTGGGAGGTGTCCTGGGGCAGCCAGAGGGTGTCGCCCTCGGCGGCGTCCGGGTTGAGCGCCTGGGCCTCCTCGAGGCTGATCTCCAGGTCCTCCTCCTCGACGATGGGCACCACCTGCTTGAGGGCGTAGACGTGGAACTCGCCGGTCTCGCGTTCCATCTGGGCCTGGAAGTTGCCGTAGAAGTCGAAGCCCTGGAAGTACTTTTCAGCGGCCTTGACCAGGGACTCCTCCACGGCCTTGAACACATCCTCTTCCGGGATGCCCTTCTCCACGGCGATCATCTTGACGCTGTCGAAAAAACTGGTGGCTACGAGTGCCATGGTGTCTCCTTGCCGGCGCTTTTCTCTACGCCGGCGGCATCGGGTTGATCCGGCGGCGCGCTGGATGCGAGCAGCCGGGCTTGGGGGGTCTTCTCTTCGTCGAACGGGGCGAGGCGGGCCTTCTGGATCGCATCGAGGGGAATGCTCTTGAGCACGCCATCCTCTTCCAAGGTGACGGCTTCCTCGGTGGAGGTTCCGATCCAGCCCTTGAATCGTTTCTGGCCATTGATGGGGGCGCCGGTCTGGACCCGGCAGAGCCGGCCCTGGAAGCGCCGGAAGTGTTCCGGCTTGACCAGCGGGCGTTCCAGCCCTGGGCTGGAGATCTCCAGGTTGACGGTTTCCCGCAGGGAGGGGAATTCCACATCCAGCCACGCCACCAGGCCATCGTTGGCGGCCACGCAGTCGTCCAGGGTGATCGGCCGGGCATCGCTCTGGCTGGGGCCGGGCCCGTTCTCCAGATGGTCGATGTAGAGGCGGAGGATGCTGTCCCGGCCTTCCTTGGCCGATTCCAGACAGACCAGTTCGAAGCCCAGCAGCGCGAGCTGCCGTTCCACCGGGGCTTTCAGTTTTTGCAGATCCATTTACCAACCTTGGTAATGATGATGAAAGGCGGGGGTCAAACCCACCCGACGTGGTCCACTTTGGTTCAGAGCATCGACCTGATGCGCCAGAACCCGGAAAACCCAGGCCGAATTCAACAGAAAAGATTATCGCTAATTGAACTAAGGGACAAGGGGAAATTCCCGGCATTCCCCTGCGCGGCTAAAAAGGGCACCATGGAATTTCCTGACATAGGGAGTACGGAGATGGTTTTGATCCTGGACGGGAAGGCCCATGCCGAAAGAATGCTGGCCGAAGTCGCGGCTGGGGTGGCGGCCCGGCTGGAGCTGGGCCTGCGCCCACCCGGTCTGGCCGTGGTCCTGGTGGGCGAAGACCCGGCCAGCCAGGTCTACGTGCGCGGCAAGATCGCCGCCTGCGCCCGCACCGGGATCCGCTCCCTGGAGCACCGGATCGCCGCCGGCACCAGCCAGCGGCAACTGGAAGCCTTGATTGCCAAACTTAACAACGACCATGAAGTGGACGGCATTCTGGTCCAGTTGCCCCTGCCCGGCGGGCTCGACGCCAAGCGGGCACTCCGCTGCATCGATCCGCGCAAGGACGTGGACGGCCTGCATCCGTTCAACCAGGGCCTGCTCATGGGCGGCCAGCGCGGGCTGCGCCCCTGCACGCCTTCAGCCTGCATCAGCATGCTGAAAGGCTACGGCATCGCCCTGAAGGGCATGCGGGCGGTGGTGCTGGGCCGCAGCGAGATCGTCGGCAAGCCGATCGCCCTCATGCTGCTGGAAGAGCATGCCACCGTGACCATCGCCCATAGCCGGACCGAGGACCTGCCCGGCCTGTGCCGGCAGGCGGACCTGCTGGTGGCGGCGGTGGGCCGGCCCGGCCTGGTGGAGGGTTCCTGGATCAAGCCCGGCGCCACGGTGGTGGACGTGGGCATCAACCGGGTGGAGGACCTCGCCCTGGGCGAGCGGATCTTCCGGATGGATCCGCGCAAGCTGGAAACCCTGCGCCTGAAGGGCGCCGTGCTTTGCGGCGACGTGCGCTACGGTGAGGCGGCCGCGGTGGCCGGCGCCATCACCCCGGTGCCGGGCGGGGTGGGGCCGCTCACCATCGCCGGGCTCATGGCCAACACGCTGCAGGCCTGCCAGGCTATGGAAGAGATCGTGCAAATAGAGGAGACGTAATGAGCTACGTCCGCAGAGAACAGTTCCTGCCCTTCACCCGGCCCATGGTCGGCGCGGAGGAGATCGCGGAGATGATCGATTCCATCGAGTCCGGCTGGATCACCACCGGGCCCAAGTCGGCGCGCTTCGAAGAGGCCCTGTGCGAATACAACGAGGTGCCGAACTGCTTCGTCATGAACAGCGCCACCACCGCCCAGGAGATCACCATGCAGCTGCTGGGCCTTGCGCCTGGTGACGAGGTGATCACGACGGCGCTGACCTGGGTCTCCACCCTCAGCACGGTGGTCCTGCAGGGCGGCGTGCCGGTTTTGGTGGACATCGACCCGCTCACCCTGAACATCGACCCGGCCAAGATCGAGGCGGCCATCACGCCGCGGACCAAGGGCATCATCCCGGTCCACCTCACCGGCCTGCCGGCGCCCATGGAGGCCATCTGGAAGATCGCCGAGGCCCACGGCCTGTGGGTGGTGGAGGACGCGGCCCAGGCCATGGGCGCCCGCTACCGCGGGCGCAAGATCGGCGCCGATCCGCGGTCGGTCTTCACCGTCTACAGCTTTCACCCGAACAAGAACATGACCACCGGCGAAGGCGGCGCCATCGTCTGCCATGACGACCGGTTCCTGGACCGGATCCGGCGCCTGCGCTTCCACGGCATCGAACGGGACGCCTGGAAGCGCTTCCAGAAAGAGGGCAGCCCGCATTTCGACGTCATGGAACCGGCCCGCAAGGCCAACTTCATGGACCTCCAGGCGGCCATGGGCCTGCACCAGATCAAGAAGCTGGACGGCTTCAACGCGCGCCGCAAGGAGCTGTTCCTGCGCTACCTCGAGCTCATGAAGGACATCGGCGAAGTGATGCTGCCGGTGCCCGGCGACGCCGCGCACGGCCACTGCCATCACCTCTTCGTGCTGCGCCTGCACCCGGAGAAGGCCGGCATGGACCGGGACACCTTCGTCGCCCGCCTCAAGGACGAGAACATCGGCACCGGCATCCACTACCGTCCCGCCCACGTCCACTCCTTCTACCGGGACTACTACCAGCAGCGCAGCCACGCCCTGCCCAAGGACGGCCTGCCCCACACCGAGTGGAGCGGCGACCGGCTCATGAGCCTGCCGCTCTGGCCGGGCCTCACCGAAGCCGACCAGGACCAGGTGGTGGCGACCATCCGCCAGGTGCTGGCCACGCCGGAGAAAAAATAAAAATTTTATAAGCTTATCCGGTCGCGGCCCGGTCCGGGATAGACTGGCACCCATGGAGGAAGCAATGCGCTGGCTTCTGCTCGCGGTGCTGGTCACGGTCCCGGCGGGTTTGGCCGCCCAGGGCGCGGTTCCGGCAGGAACTGCCGCTGCGCGCATGCCCGTTTCCGGGAAACCCGGCTGGATCGAAACGCTGCCGGAACAAGCAGGCCGGCTCTATGCCCTGGGCACGGCCGAACTGGGCCAAAACGAGGGCGACGCCATCGCCCGGGCCTCGGACCGGGCGCGGCTGGAAGTGGTGACCCGGCTCCGGGCCACCGTCCAGGGCCGGACCAGCATCACCACCCGCAGTTCGCAGACCCAGCAGCAGGGCGCCAAGGCCACCGGCGCGGGCGACCGCCAGGTGCGCGATGAAGTGAGCGTCGGCGCCCGGGCGGAGGATCTGCCGGGGCTGGTGGTGGAGCGCACCTATTCGGACCCTTCGGCGCGCACGGTGTTCGCCTTGGCCTACCTGGACCTGGCCCAGGCGCGCAACGCCCTGGCCGCGCGCCTGGACCAGGCCCGGGAGGGCCGGATCCGGATCGGCGACGAGCAGAGCCGCAAGGCGCGCTGGCGCCTGCGCAAGATCCAGGAGGACCTGAACCGCATCGACGAGTCCATCGGACTCCTGGCGCTGACCGGGGCCGGGCAGGACCTCCGGCCGGCGCTGCAGGCTGAGCGGGCCAGCCTGGACAAGGGCCTGCGGCAACTGGAAGACAAGAACCTGCCGCCCCTCGATCTCACCAAGACCTCTATGGGCCTGCGCGCGAACGTGGGGCTTCCGCCGGGGATCCAGGGCTATCTGGAGGCCCAGATCGCCGAGTGCGGCCTGCCCTGCCGGAACCTGAATCCGGATCTGATCCTGAGCCTGACCTTCTCCGGCGGCACCCGGGGGCCTGAATTCATTTTCATGGATATGGACGTCTACTCAGGCGTCACGTACCGCACCGAGGCGCAGATGACCATCCTGGAAAGCGGAGGCGCCGCGCTCACGCGGCCGGTGCCGATCCAGGTCGCCCAATTCAGCTCCCCCGACGGCATGGTCAACCAGTTCCGCCGCCTGTTTGAACGCCGACTTCCCAAGCTTATTTCCGAAGTGCTGGCCGAACTTCAGTAGGACCCAAAAAGCGTGGAACTAAACTCATCCCGGCGGAGTCGGCTCCACCGGGATCGTGGCCAGGGGCTTGGTTCTACTCGAGAACCACCCATACGCGCCGGCTGTCCTTGACGCCTTGGACCAGACTCATCATGGCTTCCGAGAGCTGCTTCCCCTTGGAGGAGCCGTCTCCCAGATCGACCACCATGACGACGTCCTCGCTGCCGGCCGGGAGGCTGACGCTGCGCGGGAACTCCCGGTCCACCTTGGCGGACTCGGGGTGGGACGGAGGATCGGGGATCTTGAATCCCAGACCTCCTTCCAGGGCGTCCGTGCTGGTCCGGAAGAGCGAGGCCAGGGCGACGATGGCGGAGCCGGATGGTTTGATCTTGTCCCGTTCCCAGAACGAGATGGAGGCCTGATCTACCCTCAGGGCCTCGGCCATCTCCTCCTGGGACCACCGCCAGGTGAGCCGCACGGCTTTGATGCGGTCACCCAGAGAGGTAATGGACAGGGGCGCGTCGGAATTAGAGTCGAATCGCTTCAAGTTGATCACTCCTAGCATTATTACGGAAATTCCAGATGCCTCACGTTATGCAGCGGCACTTCTCTTTGATGACGGAAGAAAGAGCTGTGTTCCAATTCCGACGTGACTCACGTTTGAAAAAAACTAGATGCGCTCGTGCGGGAGGGTTGGAACCGGGGCATAAAGAGCTGTGGTGGGGTCCACGAGGTATAGATTACTGATACGACCGGTGTATGCACAAGCGTATTGTTGGATCTGATCGGCGAATCGGGTCTGCTGGTACCCGTCCCGAAAGATACTACCCCAAGTGGGATTGAAAGCGGATTCCAATCGATGATCGAGTTCGACGAGCACCTTTTTTTCGACCGCCATTCGCATTTTAGACGCCTCGACCTCCTCCTTCAGCCGGGCGGCCTCCTGGTCCATCGCCATGAGTGCTTCGGGTGAAAGCCGGGGGGCAAGCAGACGGCGATGTTCGTGGTTTCGCCTGAGGGTGTCCTGCAATAGCGAAAGGTGGACCTCGGATTTGCGGCGGATGGTTTCGAAACGAACAAAATCTTGAAGTTCGCCCGCCTGCTCTTCCAATTGCTCCAAAGTTGAAGCCAACTCAGGGATCAGCAGCATCGTATGCCAGGAAACGTTTTTCTTGGAACGCAGAATGTCTCCATAGATGTGGTCGCCGACATACATGACCTCTTCGCCGAAGGCCTGCAGGTTGTCCTCCATCCACAAGGCATTGCCGCCCATAAAGGCTTTTGTCTGACCGGCCAGTTGCACGGGCGCCAGGGCTTCCTGGAAAAACCCCGGTTTGCAGGCGCTCGTCACGACCAGATCGAAATAATCGATCCATTTGGGTCGGGCTGGATCCTGTCCGTCCAGCAGGAAGCGCAGGACGCCGTCGGTGAAACTCCATTCGCTGTTGCTGAGGATGAAAAGTTTTTTGCCGGCGCGCTTCCAGCGGTCCAGGGCGGCCGCCAGTTCGGGATCGCGCAGGATGTAGAACTCAGGCCTGGCGAGGATCTTCGCTTTCATCTCGCCGTTGCGGTGGGCGGTGTCGATGGCCCAGCGCACGTCCTGGAAGAGTTGCAGGCAGTCCTTGCCGACGATCAGACCATCATCCAGCCCGTCCACCAGGGTGGCGTAGAGGTGGCATTCGGGTATCTCGAACAGCGTGTCGATGCTGCGGAAGCCGGTTCCGGAGGCCACCACCCGGCGCCTGCCGTAGGCCAGGTCGATCTTCTCGCGGCTCATGGGCCGGCTACCATGGCAGGCCCGCACCACCTGGCGCGAGGTGTCCAGCTTCAGCAGGTTGCCCCGGGCCCCATCCAGCACCAGGCCGCGGATCGCGAACTGGGGGTCGAAATGGGCGTCCAGCAGCCACTCGGGATAATCCCGCTCGCGCACCAGCAGCTGGGCCGAACTGTGGAAGGCCAGTTCCTCGATCTCCGGCGAACGGTAGTGGCTCAACGTGTAGTCCATGTCGAAGCCGACGGCCTTGATATCGCGGAAGTGGATGTTGCGCAGGGCAAACAGCTTGCGGGCGTGGGGCAGCTGGACCGGCTCCTCCTGGTCGACGAACCGGGGGATCGGCAGGAGTGCGGAGATGACGTTCTTCATGGGATCCGCCGATGGCATGGCTGGAGGCGCGAGAGCCAGCTTACCAGCGTATGGTCAGCATGGACTGGTAGTTAGCAATAATTATTCAACTTTCATTGCGAACGGCTTGAACCCCCGGTTCTTGAGCTTCAGCGCCATGGCGTCCATGGCTTCGCGTGGGCCGGGCGCGGCCAGGCGGACCTTGAAGAGCCCCTTCTCGGCGATGGTGGCGGTGGCGAACCCGGAAGACTTCGCCTTGGCGGCCATGCGCTGGGCTTCGGCCGCGTCGGGGGTGGAGATCAGCTGCAGGGTCCAGCGCTGCGTGCCTTCGGCCTTGGCCTTGTCCGGCACCGGCTTACCGGTGTCCGCCGCGGGGGCGCGTGGCACCGGCTGGCTTTTGGCCTCGGCCGGCGCCGGCGTGGCCGGAGGCGCCTCCGGCAGCGCCGGAACGG
>Ga0302320_10019884_pt1 | contig 13443 bp, 10 predicted proteins | sample Bog_T0_3_FD_202130 | JGI IMG/M metagenome (GOLD analysis project Ga0302320, IMG submission 202130) | Peat permafrost microbial communities from Stordalen Mire near Abisko, Sweden - Bog_T0_3 | ecosystem: Environmental > Terrestrial > Soil > Wetlands > Peat | place: Sweden: Abisko, Stordalen Mire...
GAGTTGAGAATAATCTCCGAGTCGGCTGCGTTCTCGCCAAGGAGGTAGGCAATCTGCTGCACGGTCTTGAGATTCTTCTGGATGACCTCGCGAGCGCGCCCAATAATCTGCTCCTTTTGAAAGATGGGCTTCGTAATGTCCTGAAATATGCCGCACATCACGGAGCCTGGCTCGATCGTGAAGATGCTCGTGTTCAGGATGCTGCGCTGGTAGCGGATGTCGTGGTTCACGATATCTTCATCCGATTCGAGCACACGGCGAAACAAATAGGAGAACGGTATCACGGCATCTAAAGCGCTGCCCTCGAGTTCTTTTGCCTGCTCAATGTCGCCGGCGAATAGGTGCACAAAGTTTAAGTTGCATTCGATAATATTCAGTTGCTCATCGACGATTACGACCGCGGACGGCATTTTTTGCAGTAGCGCATTGGCCTTTTTCTGCGCCAGTTTTCGAGTATATGTGGCGCACATCATGCGCTCGGCGTTGCGGTCGATCAAGGCGCGAGCAAAATCCCGGCAAGAGTCGTATCCGCAGCCCCCGCAGTTCAGTTCATCTTCCGCCGAATATTTTCCAACGGTTCGCAATGCTTCTTGCATTTGCAGCTCGCTGTAGTCGTTGCGTGAAACGGGAGAAGCGGCATAATGCCGTTCGACGCCAAGCGAGAGTTTGCGCGGAAGCTCGGCGGCGGGCTTTGCGTAGTGAAGGATCTCATATCGGCGCCGCGCGACCGATGCGTTGCGTCCCGCCTTCGGGCCATTCACGCATGATCCAGAGCACGCGGTCAGTTCAAAGAAAATGTTGTGCTCTGGCTTCCATTCTGAAATTCCCTTCAAGGCCTGCTCAACATTCGAGATTCCGGAGAAGGACATAAACTGCGAGCTATTCACGTTACCATCGCCGGTTACGCCCGAAACCATTCCGCCGTCAATGGGATAAAGCGCGCCCTCTTCGGCCTCCGACGGCTCAAAACAGTCGGCTGGCGTCTCGGCGATATCGGCCAAATGGATGTTCTCTTCAATCAGCCAATGGTCCAGATCCTCGAACGTGAGCACGGCATCGAGAAGCTCGGGGTGTTGTTCGGCCTCTTTCTTCTTCGCAATGCACGGCCCTATAAAAATGATGGCTATGTCGTCGCCATACTGCGCGCGCAGCATCTTGCAGTGTGTCAGCAAAGGCGACAATACGCCGAACACATGAGGCTGGCATTCCGGATGATACTTGGCAATAAAATCTACAACCACGGGACATGCCGAAGAAATCCATATTTGCTTCGAATCACTTAGCATCAGCGAGTGGACGCTTGCCGAAATCTGCTGAGCGCCAAGCGCGGTCTCCGATACGATAGAGAATCCGAGTTTCTTGAGAGCATGAATCAGTTGTGCCGGACGCGCGTTGGGATACTGTGCCACAAACGAGGGAGCGAGTGAGGCGATCACTTTGCGTCCGCTTTTCAAAAGAGATTTTGCGCTTGGCAAATCGTCGCGCACTTGCTTTGCGTTGCTCGGGCATGCAAGGACGCAATTGCCGCACATGATGCAGAGTTCGGGCACCACGCGCGCGTAGCCGTCCTCTACGCGGATCGCCTTCACCGGGCATTCGCGGATGCACTTGTGGCAATCCTGACACTCGCGCTCTTTGGTGTAGATGGGATTAAGGCGCTTCATCAATCACCCAAAGAGGACTGTTTGGCTCCTGCAGGAGCTCACACAATTTCGCCGCCGTTACGCCGTGGTGAAGTTCCCCGCCGATCGTCAGATTGGGGCCCTCCTTGCACTGGTCCTGGCAGAGCCGGCCCGTCAGGCGAACCGAAGCGTTCAATCCGTGGCTCTGCACATGCTGATTGATGGTGGCAAGATTCTCCGAGTTCCCTCTTGCGAAGCAGGAGCTCCCAAGGCAAACCACGATTTCGATAATGCCGTCGTCTAAGGGCAAGGTTCACCTCAATCATGTTGCAACTGCACAAAGAGCGAAGACCCGGCGGGCGGAGTGCTTCCAAGAGCCGCGATCGTTCCCCGGCCGCCCTGACCCGTTCCTGGAAGTCGACTCAGCGAATGAATCTGGCCGCGCAGACATTGGCTGCAATCGACAGCGCTCTCCTCGATGCAGGCCTTCTCCGGATAAATCTCATACAGGCGGCGGTACTTTGCTGGAGTCAGATTTGGCATCACAACATTGGCGCCGGCTTTGAGGCCCCGCATGCGTCCATCGGTCTTGTTGATCGTGGCCAGCGCCGTTGTACTGGGAATGTTTGCTGTTGGGCAGGCAATACGCGTCAGGGCGATCATCTTGTACACCATCTCTTCGCTGGCTGGGGCCTGATTGGAGGTCGCAATCGCCGGACGGAGCAAGCCGCTTCCCAATGGCGTGGCGGCGTGTGGAATATAAGGGCCGATGCCGATCATGTCGAGATCCAGCGCGCGAAAAGCGAGAATGTCCTCGGCCAGGCTATCGAAAGACTGGCCAGGAATTCCGACCATGACGCCTCCGCCTGCTTCGTACCCAAGGCCCTTGAGCTGCTGTAGAAGGGTCAGGCGGCTGGATGCACCTGAAAATCGCTCGGGATGAATGACATGGTAGAGAGATTCGTCTGATGTTTCAAAGCGCAGCAAGTAACGGTCCGCGCCAGCCGAGCGCCACAGACGCAATTCGTCATGCCGGCGTTCGCCCAGGCTGAGCGTTACCGCAAGTGCAGTCTCGTGCTTGACCCAGCGCACGATCTCCGCAATCCAATCCCCTGTGAGCAGATCGTCTTCGCCGGCCTGCATCACGACGGTGCCGTATCCCAGCCTTTCGGCTTGACGAACACAGTCAAGGATCTCATCTTTCGTCATGCGGTAGCGCGGCAAAGCGCGATTGCCTTGCCGCAGTCCGCAATACATGCATTGCCGTACGCAGTGACTCGAAATTTCGATCAAGCCGCGCAGATGCACGGCATCGCCAACATGCTGTTTGCGCACATCGTCGGCCCACCCGTATAACTCCTGAAGCCGAAAGGGGCGGCTTTCATGGAGCCATTCGAGGATCTCGAGTTTGGTCAGTTCCGCCATGGTTAATTGACAAAGCTGATGTTTCTTCCTTCAATCTGGGGCAGGGTTTTTTCGGGGAGCAGTTCCAAATTTCCCTGGCGCGCCTGCTTATAGGCAAGGAGCGCATCGGGAAACGGCTCGAGAGCACGTTCGAGAATGCCCAGTGCATACGCGATCACCAGGCCATAATTCGTGATCGGAACTCCCTGACGATGGCACTCGCGAATGCGAGTCAGCATCTCCTGGCGATTCCACATGCAGGCTCCGCAGTGAATCACGAGCTTGTAAGGCGAGAGGTCTTCAGGAAAGTCATGCCCTTTTACGTGAGTGAACTCGAGCTTGCCGCCAACGTACTTCTGCAGCCACCGCGGAATCTTCACCCGCCCGATATCCTCTTCGATCGGATGATGTGTGCACGATTCAGCCACAAGCACCTTGTCTCCAGGCACGAGCAGATCGACGGCTACGGCGTCCCGAGTTTGCTCAACGAGGTCGCCTTTCAAGCGAGCCATGAGAATTGAAAATGCCGTCAGTGGAATGGAGTCCGGAGTGACGCAGGCAACCTGCTCGAACACCGCCGCGTCGGTCACAACGATGCTCGGAGGAGTCTTCAGATTGTCTAGCGCCTTCTTTAGTCCCGCGTCTTTTACCACCAAGCATGAAGCCTCGCCGTCCAGAAGATCGCGTATCGATTGCGCCTGCAGCTGCTTGATGCGGCCCTTGGGCGCCTCCTTGTCGATCGGCATCACCAGCACGGCCGTCTCATCGGGTCCAACCAGGTCGCGCAGCATGGCCGGTGGCTCGGCAAACTCGGCGGGCGCAAGCTGACGGAGCTTTGCGCGGAATGAATCCAGGCCCTCGCCGGTAGTCGCTGCGACTTTCGCATAAGCGAGCGACTCTTGCTCGAAGCGGATGAGGAGCTCAAGATCGGGCCGTTGCAGGTCCACTTTGTTCAGGGCAACCAGCACGGGGATTCCATGCAAGCGCAGCTCAGCCAGCAGCTTTTCCTCGAACTCGGTCCACACCCCGGCTTCGGCCACGAGTACGCCGATATCGGAGCGCGCGATCACCTGCCGCGTCTTTTCAATGCGCTGCGCGCCGAGTGCCCCAACGTCATCCACGCCCGCGGTGTCGACAAAGAGCACTGGGCCGATAGGAAGCAGCTCCATCGGTTTCTCCACGGGATCGGTGGTCGTTCCCGCCACCTCTGACACGATCGAAACCTTCTGCCGGGTGATTGCGTTCAGCAGGCTCGATTTGCCTACGTTGCGGCGTCCAAAGAAGCCGATGTGCAGCCGAAAACCTTTTGAAGTTGCCCGTATCATGCTTTTCTCCCTCAGTACGTTCTAGACAAAAACGTCACGTTCGCCACGGCGGACCTTGTTCAACATCGGCAGCGCGCAGGCGGTTTGTTGGCCATCCATATGTTGCAGTTCGATTGAGATGAGCTTTTCCCCGGCAGACTTTGCCCGAGTGCCGGCGTAGTCGCAAAGGTACTCCTGAAACGTTGAAAGCGCATTGGGGTGGCAATGGTACTTGATCTCTCCCGGCTTGGCGAGATCCATGAAGTCCTGCCCGGTGCGTCCCAGCCGGTAGCAGGCAGTGCAGAATGAAGGCAGGTAGCCCAGCGAAACGACATCGCTCACAACCTCTTCGACCGAGCGATGGTCGCCGAGTTGAAACTGACTGCCATTCGGGTCGCCTTCGCCGTCTTTATATCCACCGGGGTCGGTGCGGCTGCCGGCTGAGATCTGCGAGATGCCGACCTTGAATGTCTCGCGGCGCACTTCCGCTGTTTCTCGCGTAGACATAATCATGCCTGTGTACGGAACAGCCAGGCGCATAATCGCAATCATCTTCAAAAAGTCGGCATCGCTTACTGCATGAGGAGGACGCGCGGCGATGTCGGAACCTACCGCAGGCTCCATGCGTGGAAAGCTGATGGTGTGCGGTCCAACGCCAAATTTCTGTTCGAGATGATGAATATGCTGCATCATCGCAAGCACCTCGAAGCGCCAGTCGTAGAGCCCGAACAGAACGCCGATGCCAACATCGTCGATGCCCGCTTCCATTGCCCTGTCGAAGACCGTTGCGCGCCAGTCGTAGTCGCGCTTGGTGCCCTTCAGGTGAACCGACGCATAGGTGGGGCGATGATAAGTCTCCTGGAAAAGCTGGAAGGTTCCGATGTTCGCTTCCTTGAGCTGCCGGAATCGCTCGACCGTTTGCGGAGCCAGATTCACATTGATACGGCGAATTTCGCCGGGGCCAACCCGCGTGTCATAAATGGTCGCGATGGAGTCGAGAATGTATTGAAATCCCTGCGGCGGCAGTGCTTCTCCGGCGACAACCAGAACCCGCTTGTGTCCCTGGCGAATCAGGATGCGCGTCTCTTCCGCAATCTCCTCTTGCGTGAGCGTGCGGCGCTTGAGCGCGGCGTTCGTCGCGCGGAACGCGCAGTATGTGCACTCGTTCGCGCAGCGATTCGAAACGTAAAGCGGCGCAAACAATACCAGCCGCGATCCGTATATCTCCTCCTTCACCTGCTTTGCCGTAGAGAAGAGTTCCGCAAGCAGTTCCGGGCTGTCGACAAACGACAGGCGCGCAACTTCGTGCATTGAGAGCCCCTGCATCTCGCGCGCTTTGGCCAGCAGCTCTCTGACCTGTGACCGCTCCGGGCGCAAGCCTTGCGCCAACATGCCCTCGATCTCCGGTTCATTGATGAATTCTGCTCGTTCGTGAGTAATCAAGATATCCGCCTCTCAAATCACTCAGTCAGCGCCAGTATTTGCTTTGTCCACGCCGGCTGTCTGTGCCGGGTTTTCACCTTCGATCCGGCTGTTCAATTCTTCAATCGCTTTCGCTGCGGTGCAGTGATGAACCTGCTCGCCGTCGATCATTACGGTGGGACCGCTCTCGCATTTCTCAAAGCAGAATCCCGCCCTCACATCGATGCGGCCTTCCAGGCCGTTTTGCTCCGCGTGGCGCAGAACCCCATTGAGTATTTCCTGCGAGCCTTTCAAAAAGCAGTTCGTTCCCAGGCACACGCTGACTTTTAGCTTGTCCTCGCCCTGTGACTGCATCAGCGCCAGGGATTCATCCGCGATCCGGCGCCTGCTTTTGTAGGTCGTGTGCAGAAGATGATGAGCCTTCTCTCCGCCTATCTCTCCAAGAAACTTCGCGTAGCATTCGGTAATGAACACGTTGTCCTGCGACTTATGCAGCTGCAGCATCTTGTCCGCGTGATATAGACCCTTCGTACGAAGCGCTCGAGAGTCGCGTGAAGTCGTCACCGGCTGTCCAGCTCCGCCAATACAACCGCCAGGGCACGCCATCACTTCGATCAGGTCGTAATGGCTCTTGCCCGCTCTCACCTGTTCGGCCACGACGCGAGCGTTCCGCAATCCGTGAACAATGGCCAGCTTCAGTTCCGAGCCGTTGACCTCGATCGTGGCTTCGCGAAGGCCTGAGTCGCCGCGCACCTGCTCAAATTCCACATTGTCCAGCTTTTTGCCGGTTACCTTCTCCGCGGCGTAGCGAAGAACCGCCTCCATCACGCCGCCTGAGTTGCCAAAGATCACGCCGGCGCCTGTATAGAAGCCGAACGGCATGTCGAACGATTCGGGCTGCAGCGTGTCAAAGATGATTCCGGCAGACTGGATCATCTGGGCCAGCTCCTGCGTGGTCAGCACATGATCCACGTCCGGGTCGCCGTCCACGCCCATCTCCGGGCGCTGCGCTTCGAACTTCTTGGCCGTGCACGGCATAATGGCAACGACTTTGAGATCCTTGCGGTCTACCTTGAGCTGATCGGGAACCATCGCCTTCACCAGTGAGCCAAACATTGCCTGCGGCGAGCGGCACGTGGAAAGATTCGGCAACAGCTCAGGGAAATACTGTTCAGCGTACTTCACCCAGCCGGGGCAGCAAGAGGTAAACATCGGCAGCCGCCCGCCCTTGGTTTTCCGCTCCAGGAACTCCGTGCCTTCTTCGATCACCGTCAGGTCGGCCGCGAACGAAGTGTCATAGATCTGATCGAATCCGAGGTGCTTCAGGGCCGCAACAATCCGGCCCGTTGTGATCTCTCCCGGTTTCAGGCCAAAGCACTCGCCCAGGCCTACTCGCACGGCCGGCGCAATTTGAACGATCACCGTCTTTTTGGGATCGGCGAGTAGCTGCCAGACCTGATCGATCTCCGGCTTTACCGTCAGCGCGCCGGTAGGGCAGACGCTGGCGCATTGGCCGCAGTTGACGCATTCGACGTCGCCAAGCAATTTGCCAAAGGCCGGCTGCACGCTGACCTCGTGCCCGCGATGGGCAAAGTCGATGGCGCCAATGCCTTGAATCTCAGAGCACATGCGCACGCAATCGCCGCAAAGCACGCACTTGTTCGGATCGCGAATCAACGACGGTGAAGACTCGTCGAGCGGGGCGGGTTGATGCACTGACTTGAAGCGCACCTTCTTGACGCCCAGCCGTTGAGCCAGGCTTTGCAATTGGCAGTTGGCGCTTCGCGAACATGTCGGGCAGCTCTGGTCGTGGTTGGCCAGCAGCAGCTCCACCGCGATCTTGCGGATCTCCCGTATCTCCTGTGTCGTGGTCTGAATCCTGAGTCCCGGCTCCGGCGGCGTCGAGCATGCGCCCATGATTCCGCGCCCTTCCACCTGCACCAGGCACAGGCGGCACGCTCCATATACGCTGAGTTCGGAGTGATAGCAGAATGTGGGCAGGTCGATGTTGGCTTTGCGGACGAGCTCGAGCAGGTTGCGCTCTCCTTCGATCGCTACCGTTCTTCCATCGATCGTCAATGTTGGCTGCGTAACCTTATTCATCTCGCTATATCCCCCCTATATCCCTTCGACCGCGTGAATTTTGCACGCCGTTGCGCACGCGCCGCACTTGATGCACAGCTCGGGATTGATGTGGTGTGGTTGCTTCTTTTCTCCCGTGATGGCTTGCGTCGGGCACGCCTTAACGCACAGCCCGCACCCTTTGCACTTTTCCTGATTGATCTCCGGCCGCAGCAGCGCCTTGCACCGGCCCGTCCGGCAGCGTTTTTCGAAGACGTGCTCTTCATATTCCTGGCGGAAGTAGCGCATCGTTGAAAGCACCGGATTCGGCGCTGTTTTGCCCAGCCCGCACAACGACCCAACCTGCACGGCGCGCGCCAGCTTTTCAAGCAGGTCAAGCGTATTCTGATCGGCCCGCCCTTCAATCACGTCGTCGAGCAGAGCCAGCAGTTGCTTTGTTCCCTCCCGGCACAGCACGCATTTGCCGCAGGATTCGCGTTGCGTGAACTCCATAAAGAAGCGCGCAATGCTCACCATGCACGTGCCCTGGTTCATCACCACCAGACCGCCGGAACCCACCATCGCGCCCGCGGATCGCAGCGATTCGTACGCAAGCCCCAGGTCGAGATGCTCCTCGGTCAGGCATCCACCGGAAGGGCCGCCGATCTGCACGGCCTTGAATCCCGTCTTCCATATCTTTCCTGCGTCGTCCGTGACTCCGCCGCCGATGTTGAGCACAATCTCGCGTAGCGGCGTTCCAAACGGAACCTCGACCAGGCCGGTGTTGGCCACGTGCCCGGTGAGTGCGAATGTCTTGGTGCCCGGTGACTCTTTCGTGCCGATGCTGCGAAAGACCTCGGGCCCTTCGTTGAGAATGCGGCAGACATGCGCCAGCGTCTCAACGTTGTTGATGATCGTTGGCTTTCCCCACAGTCCGCTTTGAGCAGGGAACGGCGGTTTGGGCCTGGGCATGCCGCGCTGGCCTTCGATCGACGCAATCATGGCCGTCTCTTCGCCGCATACAAACGCGCCGGCGCCTTCCATGACCTCGCACTTCATCGACAGGCCGGTTCCGAAAACATCCTTGCCCAGAATGCCTTCTCGCTCCGCATCTTCCACCGCGCGTCGCATACGCGCGACAGCCAGGGGATACTCCGCTCGCACATAGACCAGCGTTTCGTTCGCGCCAATCGCCCGCGCCGCAATCATCAGGCCTTCAATCACGCTGTGCGGATTGCCCTCCATCACGGAGCGGTTCATAAACGCGCCGGGGTCGCCTTCATCGCCGTTGCAGATGACGTATTTCTTCGCCGAGTTCTGCGTCCTTGCCGCTTCCCACTTCCGTCCCGTCGGGAACCCGCCGCCCCCGCGGCCGCGCAGTCCCGATTCCATGATCGTCTTGCAGATCTCCTCGGGCGACATCTCGACAAATGCTTTTCTCGCCGCCCCATATCCGCCGTGGAGCATGTACTCGCGAATGTCCTCGGGATCGAGGAATCCGCATTCGTGCAGCACAAAACGGCTCTGGCGCGCGTAGAAGGGATTCTCTTCGAGGCCGCGGCAGGTCTTGCGTGTTGCCGGATCTTTGTAGAGCAGCCGCTCCACGACCTGTCCGTCGGTCAACGTCTGCCGCACAATGTCGGGAACGTCTTCGCTGCGCACCTTGGTATAGAGAATGCCGTCCGGCACTACGGAGACCAGCGGTCCCATCTGGCAAAATCCCTGGCATCCGCTCTTCGACAGCCGCACCTCATCGTGGGCCGCTTCAGGCCGCAGTTCGAGGATCACGCGCAGACCGGAGCCTGCCATCTCGCTCTTGAACCGCTCGAATACTTGCATCGCGCCGTTGGCCATGCACCCGGTTCCGGCGCAGATAATAACCCGGCGCAACTGCGCAAGCTGGGAGCCGGCGCCGGCCTTCGTTGGATCGGATAGGAGAGTTTCCGCGCTATGCATGGGCAGCCTCGGCTGAGGGCTGCTCAGCGGCAATTACGGGAGCGGTCTCGATCGACCTTTCCTGGGCCTCGATCTCTTCCACCAGCGCCACGGCGCGCGCCGGCGTAATCTGGCCGTACACTTGATCGTCCACAACAATCACCGGGGCTAATCCGCAAGCCCCGAGGCAGGCAACCGTTTCAACCGTGAAAAGCATGTCGGGCGTGGTCTTGTTCTTTTCGCTCGTCCCCAGCTTTTCGCGCAATGCATTCAGCACCGGCAAAGACTGCTTTACGTGGCACGCGGTTCCATCGCAGATTCGGATTACATGCTTTCCCTTCGGCTCCAGCGCAAAGTGCGCGTAGAATGTCGCCACGCCAAAGACGCGCGCCGCGGGAACATCCAGCGAAGTCGCCACATAGGTGAGCACTTCTTCGGGCAGATACTGGTACTCGTGTTGAATCGCTTGCAGGATCGGTATCAAACCTGACGGACGGCGAGCGTGACGATTGAGAATGCTGCACACCTTCTCAAACTTCGCTTTCTCGAAGTTCTCTGCGCGATCAACGGCAATGGGCGTCGACGCCATCTAAACTGCCTCCTTCTCTTGAATAGGCACCCGGAATCGCTTTGCCAGCTTCCACGAGAGCGAAGCCAGCGAATTATAGAGATCCTCGTTGTGCACGATGATGTGTTCTGGAACCTTGAGCTGCACGGGAGCGAAGTTCCAGATGGCCTGGATGCCCCCTTTGACCATTTCGTCCGCCACCGTCTGCGCCACTTCGGCAGGCGTTGTAATGATTCCCAGATGGATGCTCATCCGCGGTGCGAGATCGGCCAGCCGATCGAGAGGCAGCACCAGCCTCTCGCGTATCCATTGGCCAATCTTGTCCGGATCGGTGTCGAAGGCCGCCACAATGCGCATGCCAAACTTTGAGAACCGCTCGTGGCCCAGCAGCGCCGTGCCCAGGTTTCCCGCCCCCACCAGAAACGCCTCATTGACGTTGTTCCAGCCAAGGAACGTCTCGATGGCCTGAATGAGCTCGGAGACCGAGTAGCCGGTCTTCGGCTTGCCGATGATCCCCGTGTATTGCAGGTCCTTGCGGACCTGAACCGGCACGTAACCCAGGGCCCCGCCGATGACGCTACAGGATATCTGGCTGATTCCACGCGCGTTGAGAGCCATCAGGAAATGGTGGTACTGAGGCAGGCGCCTCAGGCTGGGCTGCGGAATCGACCGCGCTTCCAGCCGGTTCACAGGCAAATGATTCGATAAATGGATATCGATAACCACATATCGACAGTAGACGGGATTCGTCTTGCCCACCGTGACAGCAGTCACGACGCTCAGGGAGCCTGATCACAAGCCGCGGGACGGCGCACAGAGGAAGCCTGCATATTTGCAATAAATATATGATTTTTAATCACTTATACTCGATCACAGAAATTGTTGAGCACTTAAACTCCTTCACAGGAGATGTAAAAACGTCGCGATATGAGACGGAACCCCCAGCCGTCAGCTTTTTGACGGCTACGAGGCCCCTTGACGCAATTCGAGGATCTCCCAGCCATCCTTTGGTGGATAGGCAGCAACTGAATCCGTCTCTGGCCTTGAGAAATCTGTCACAAGCGAAGCCCTTGCGGCCCCGTTGCACCATGGATGCGCCGTGCTGGTTCGCCCTCATCGGCCGATCGGAAGATTCGCTCAGGATCGCTAGATGCCCTTGGAGACACAGGCATCTTGGGATACTTGGTGGTCCTTTTGATACAGCGGGCTGGCGGGAATTGTATGTAGCGTTTAATCGGAGTGCCATCCACGCAATGCGTGTGGTGGCGTGCTGGTCCACCTGGGGCCAGGCATCAGAAGCACGCGGCGTCAATCTGAACATGGCAGCCACGTGCGGATAGACAGAACGAGGCGCGCTATCGTCAGCGACGGCTACACTCCCGGCAAGTCTCTCAACATTCTCCAGCACTCCATCTGGGAGTTTGTCTCGCGCTCGCCGCTACGCTCTCAGTGGAATCTTCAGGGCCTTTCTGTGGGAATCTTCGCAAAACGCATCTGGAGTTCCATTCTTGCGGACCGTGTCTTCGGCCGCGCGGCGGAACTTGGATTTTACTTCCTTTTCGCGCTCTTCCCAACTCTCTTCAGCGCAAGCTCACTCCTTGGTCTCGCCGCCCGATCCGCTGACCAGTTTTACGACAAGATCCTGAATTATCTTGCATTGGTTATTCCCACGGCGGCGCTTGGAACCGTCCTTGCAACATTCAACGAGACCACCGCCGCTGCTACGACCGGCAAACTGACCTTCGGGCTCATTGCGGCCATATGGTCCGCCTCGGTCGGCATCTCGGCGATTCAGGATGCCCTGAATGCGGTATACAAGCTTCAGGACACGAGGTCTTTCTTGAGAGCCCGCGTCTACGCCATCGGCATCACGATCACACTCACCGTCATCGTCACTCTCATATTGAGCGCCATGCTGGCCGGAGACTTTGTCGCGGCGATTGCCAATCACAGTGCCTACAATCGCTTTTGGGCCGCCGCCGCCGCGATCATTGCCCGGTTCATTGGATGGACGATCGCAACCGCCCTGCTCACGCTGTCCTTCGCAGTCATCTATTACTGGGCTCCGGATGTGCAGGCTCGGCGATGGCATTGGATCACGCCAGGAGGGACAATCGGAATTCTCGGCTGGGTGCTCGCTTCTCTCGGACTCCGCGTCTACCTGCACTTCTTTAACTCTTACTCTGTAACCTATGGTTCGCTTGGAGCGGTCATCATTCTGCTCACATGGTTTTACATTAGCGGCCTCGTGCTTCTTGTCGGAGCGGAGATCAACAGCCAAATCGAAGCCGCGGCAGCCCAAAACCGCCTCTCGGAACACGCACTGGGAGCTTCACTGAGGCTTGACGGATGAAGATCGTGACGGCTGCTATTCTGCTTGCCGTTGTCGAGGGGTAACCCGCTCCACGGCGACAAACCAGGCCACTGCGCCTGGCCGCACAACATCTCTTGCTACACGCGCAGGCCGAGACCTGGCTAGGGAAGTGAAGGTGGGCCGGCAAATGGCGTCTTGATCGGTGTGGCGATTCCGAAAAACAGCGTGATGGTGTTTTTGCCGAAGTTCGAGACCCATGCGTTGCCGCTGGCATCGAGGGCGAGCCCGTAGGGCTCCAGCAGCGTGGCGTCCGTACCGAAGCCGATCGCAGGCGAGAGAAATGTTCCAGGAGAAGTGCTGGAGGCGCCGCTGATCTCCGAGATGGAGTTGCCGCGGTAGTTGGCTACCCAGACTGTGCCGGCGCCATCGACCGCAATGCCCTGAGGATGTAGCACCCCGCCGCCGGTGATTCCGTTCAAAAGCACAGTACCGCTGTTGCCGACTTCGCTGATGCTGTCGCCGTAATAATTTGCTACCCAAACATTGTTGCTCTGGTCGGTTGCAATGCCGGAGGCGCCATCGCAGCAGGTGATAACGGTGGTAGTTGAGCCGTTTGCCGAAATCTTCGTAATCGTATTGGCAGATTGATTTGCGACCCAGGCATTGTGACTGGAATCGACCGCGAGCGCCACGGGAAAATCAAGCGACGTTCCGCCCCAGCCGGCGGCGCCGGAAAGCGAAGCGCCGGAGCTGTTGAGCAGCGTCACCTTCGAGTCGCCGTAGTCGACAATCCACATATTGCCGTTGGGATCT
>Ga0302320_10019886_pt1 | contig 13441 bp, 10 predicted proteins | sample Bog_T0_3_FD_202130 | JGI IMG/M metagenome (GOLD analysis project Ga0302320, IMG submission 202130) | Peat permafrost microbial communities from Stordalen Mire near Abisko, Sweden - Bog_T0_3 | ecosystem: Environmental > Terrestrial > Soil > Wetlands > Peat | place: Sweden: Abisko, Stordalen Mire...
ACCGGCGCCGACGATTTTCTGCCCAAGCCCTTCTCCTACAGCGAACTCTCCGCCCGCATTCGAGCCTTGCTGCGGCGCAGCCACTTGCCCTCGGAGTCTGTGCTGGTGGTGGAAGATCTGAAACTCGATCGCGTCGAACACCGCGCCGAACGCGCCGGCCGCCGCATCGAACTCACCGCCAAAGAGTTTTCCCTGCTGGAATATCTCATGCGCAACGCCGGCCGCCAGGTCTCCCGCGCCATGATCATCGAACACGTCTGGAACCTGACCTTCGATACAACAACAAACGTGGTGGATGTATACATCAACTACGCGTCGTCTCAGGTCGACCAGCGGAAGGTCGGCAGACTTGCCTTAGCCATCCAGGTGGCGTTTCAGGAGATGGGTGTTTTCCCCGCCTCAACTACTCAGATTCCGCTCGACAGCAATGAGCCCATGCCTTTCAGCACGGTGCAGGCCATCGAGAACGTGAAACACAACGCTGAATTTGGACGTATTGCCTCGCCTCCGGAGGATTCTCTGGCCGCCGCTTCCGACGAGACGGACCTCTCCACGCTGCAAAATGAACTGCAGCAGGCGCTCCACAATGAAATTGCTTTGCACGAAGTGGCGCTGCGCCGCGAATCCGATGGCCTGGTAGTGAGCCTGCAGGAATTCGGTTTCTTCGATAGTGGCTCCGCCGCCATCAGACCACAGTCTCTGTCGGCGCTGGATCGCATTGCCTCAATTCTGTCCATCCGCAACTGCAAGCTGCGCATCGAAGGGCACACTGACAACATCCCGATTCATACTTCCCAGATGGAGTCCAATTGGGAACTCTCGACGGCTCGGGCCACCGAGCTGGTTCGGGTTCTAATCATAGGCCACCGCTTCGCGCCGGAAAGACTCTCGGCCGCTGGCTTTGCGGAGTATCACCCCGTCGCAAGCAACCTCACAGCCCAAGGACGGGCGCAGAACCGCCGCGTCGACATTGTGATCCTGAGCAGGCAAGGCGCAGCAATCCCGTCGTTCCCTGCCCCGGACTCCACGACCAAGCCATCGCCGTCACTCAGATGATCTGGCAGGGATTTAGGATCACAACATTGTCCTTTCCCCGACGAGGAAATCTGTCTAGCCGACGGCATGACCTTTCGTGACGAGCAGGGGCGCCATCTCTCGCCGCAATGTGCTGATATACTTTCAACCAGCAGCTAAACGTTGTGCCAGTCACTTCTCTAATAAGCCTTCTGCCTACCTTGCGGCTGTCTTTTTTGGGCCACTCGGAGTTCCCCTACGGCGTGAAGATGCGCGCTCCGTTCGAACTGGATTCCTACATGGACGAGGTACGCAGCCTCGTCCCGGCTAATTACCGCACATGAACAACGCACACAACAAATCGCAAGTACGTGTGCTCATTGTGGACGACAGCGCCTTTATGCGCACCGCGCTCTCCCGCATGCTCGGTTCCGATCCTGATCTCTGGGTCGTCGGCACCGCGGCCAGCGGGACCGAAGCCTTGCAAAGACTGGAGTCCCTCGATCCGGACGTGATTACCCTTGACGTGCTGATGCCGGGCCTCGATGGGCTGGAGACCCTCCGGCGCATCATGGCGCAGTTTCCGCGTCCGGTCATTATGGTGAGTTCGTCCACTCTGAAAGAGGCGGAAATTACTCTCGACGCGCTGGAGGCGGGAGCTTTCGACTATGTGAATAAGCAACTCTCCTCCGCATCGCTGGAGATTCTTCACATTCGCAATGATCTCATCGCCAAGATCAAGGTTGCCGCGGAAAGGCGCAATTCCCGGGATCTGCTAAATCTTCACCGCAAGCCGCCCCGTGCGGCGGAGGTGCTTGCCCCGCTGGCGCTGCGCGAGCCCCCAGCTATCGTTGCGCTCGGAGTCTCGACCGGAGGCCCCAAAGCCTTGCAGGAAATTCTTCCGACTCTTCCGGTCGACCTTTCGGTCCCGATTCTGGTGGTGCAGCATATGCCTTCTGGCTTCACCGCTCCGTTTGTCAAACGGCTGAACAACCTTTGCGCGATTTCCATATGCGAGGCATCGCACGGGCAGGTTGTTCAGCCAGGAGTGGTTTACATTGCCCCCGCGGGATCTCACATCACGGTGGACCGGTCGACCAATTCGCAAGGCATGATCTGGCTTTCGGACAAGCCGGAGAATCAGCCCCACGTTCCCTCGATCGACGTCATGATGCAATCGGTCGCCGCCGCCTTTCACTCGCTCGCCATGGGAATTATCCTGACCGGCATGGGATCGGACGGAGCGCAGGGGATGGATGCCATTCATCGGGAGGGTGGTTTGACGGTGGGTCAGGACGAGCCGAGTTGCGCAGTCTACGGCATGCCTCGCGTCTGCGCGGAGATGCACATCCTCGACCGGGTCGTGCCCCTATCGCGGGTTCCGCACGAGATTCTACAAGCCACCCGCTACCGCAAGACCAGCGCGAGTTAAGCCGGCGCTCCCCAATCAAACGGATCCATGTCCAAGACTTCTCGCACCCTGCTCAACAGCATGGGGAGGGAAAAGGGTTTGGCCAGGTATTTCTTGCCATAAGAAGATAGCTGACACAATGCGAGCTGTTCCACATAGCCGCTCATCAGCAGAACCCGGATGTGAGGACACAAAACCAGGAGTTCGTTCGCCAGTTCGTGGCCGCCGATTCCTGGCATGACGAGATCGGCGAGAAGCAAGTCCACCTGCTCCCCACATTTGCGGTGAGCTTCTAGTGCCTGAGCTGCGCTGCCAGCGATCACGACTCTGTATCCGGCCGACTCGAGGGCTTCACCGGCCGCCTTCCGTACAAATGCTTCATCTTCGGCCAGAAGAATGGTCTCTTTCCCGCCGCACTGCTGTGTGTCCGCAGATGCGGCGCCGATCGTTACTTCGAGAGAGGCTTCGAGGGAGGGTTCGACGGAGGCCAGAGACGCAATGTCCGGCAGACTCGCGGCTCTCCTCTCGTAACGCGTGTCCTCGACTCGGGCCCGAGAATTCAATTTTCTTCCTCCTAACTATGCGTGCTGTCCAGCAGATTCGTGGCCATCCGTCTTTTCCAAGGCAATGAGCTGTAAGCAAAAGAACTCCCATCACTTAGCTCGGGGAGACACCATCGTTGGGAGGTCTTTCTGACAACTACATGGTCCATTCCGGGACTGCGCGACGCAACGGGTCCCAATGTGGGAGACTGAAACGGATTCCGCCTGCTTCTCGCGAACCGTGGCGGTTTTGTTACTTCGGGCTGGTGAGGATGGTTCCGTTCGGATCCAGCAAGAGCTTGCGGGTTCCCGCCGGCGCAGATAAGCGAAACGGAGTTTCCGCTCCGTCGGCAAATACTCGTCCTAGCAGCACAGGGGTCTTTCCGGCGGCCACTGCATAGAGAGGCACGGACGTGACTAGGTCTACCGGTGCGTCCTTCTGCCGTATGATCCCGGTCACGACCGTAGCGTTCGCCTTGGCTGCGAACTTGACGTTCTGCAACTCCAGCCTGGGCAAAGAAGTGCCGTTCACCCAGCCATCCAGGAACCAGTCGAGTGAAGCTTTGCCTTCATATCGCAACGACGGCGGAAGATCCTCGGCAAAAACATTCAGCAGTTCCCGAGTGCTGATGGCTTTTCCTTCGTAGCGCTCGCGAACTTTGCGCAACGAACGAACGAAGGGCTCCTCGAGTCCGCCGCGACTCGCATCCTTTCGCTCAACCTCCGTTGCGGTGTCCTGCAACATCGAACGCAGCATGTGGAACAGCCACGTCCCTCGTCCATAAGTGATGGCTTCATAGCCTTCGGGAAAATGGGACGAAAGCAGACGGCTTCCCAAGGTTACAGGTCCGGCGTCTTTCGGAAGATTGCCGTTCTTATCTTTCGCGACCAGATCCTGTCGATATTTCTCCATGGTCTGGCGAAAACTCGCTGGATTGTTTTCCTGCAGAATCATCAACGAACAATAATTCGCCAATCCTTCCGAAAACCACTGATCACGGTAGGTGCTCCAGGTGACCAGGTCTCCCCACCACTGATGCGCGGCTTCATGTGCGGGGACTTGTTGGTCAAGCAGTGTGCCCGCGGCACTCATGTGGAGTTCCTCGCGTTCCTCTCGACTCAGAAAAGCATAGGAAGACAGGAAGATCAACCCGGGCCACCCTTGGCTTTCCCGCCCCGGCAGCTGAGTCAAAGCAAGTTTGCTGTAGGGGAACGGGCCGAATCGCTCAGCGTAGTAACGAATCGCCCGAGCAGTAAACTCGGCCACGGCTGTCGCGTTCCGCGCTGGCGAGGGTGCGGGTGGAGCGATCAACGGCATGGGCATCTTGCGCGGGGACACCCTCGAGTCGGATTGAACCTGGGGCGGTGGTGTAAGGAAGTCTCGTTCCACGCCCGGCGTCGCGTAGGCTTCCACATTAACATTCCCCGCTTGCGCCGAGCCTCGAACATACTTGCCAAGGTCGAAGCCAGCGACGGGGATGGGTCTTTCCGAGACCCAACGCGATACTTGCTCTTCGCCAGCGCTCTGCGGCGCGGTTTGTGCGGGAGCTTTGGATGACGTTGACGGGGGCACTGGCTTGCCCGTCGCCACCAGAATCCACCCAGACGGATAACGAAAAGTAAGATCGAAATCGGACATCGCCAGCCCCCGATTTGGATACCATGTGCCGCGCGCACCTACGTAGAGCAGTCCGCTGCCAGCTTCGGCCAACACTTCTCCAGCGTAGACGAAGCGCAAGTTGATGGTCTGTCCTTTCTTTGCCGGTTCGTTCAGAATCACGGCTACCTGATCATTTCCCCGGCGCGCCAGCTGCGTTCCCTCCACTGCTGGGTTTTGGATGTATTCCACCGCTCGCCCGTCCTGCTCTACGGTTTGAATCTTCAGAAAGCGCGACAATTCGAACACTAGGAAACGCGATCCGTCCCGCATCACATCGAGATGCAGTTTCACCACGGCATCCAGCTGCTTGGGTGGTCTCACCCGCGCATCGATCACATAATCGCGCACGAGGATGGGATCTTCACGAGCCGTTGTGTCTGCCAGCGATGTCGGAAGGTTCTGTCCCTGACCGGACCGCGCGCCCTGCCCCGCACCTTCGATCGAGAATGAAGTCCAGACGTCGTAGTACAGACCCCCCTTTTCAGCGGTCTTGTTTTGCCCGGCTTCAACTTGTTCCCTTGCGACCGAGTCGAAGAGAATGTCGAAGATACCGAGCTTGTTCCCCTGCAGCCGGGCGTGCAACATGCGATCAGCGGAATCCGCGCTTCTCGGGGCTGAAGAATCCTGCGAACTCCCACCCTGGACCGGAAGCATTTCACTAAAACTCGCCAGCAGTCTCATGGCGTCCGCCTGGGCTAGGTTGCGCGCCGTCTCGTTCCACCGGGCAACAAATTCCTGTGCATCCTCCGGCGCCCTGAGGCTGGGCTGCAGCTCAGCGGCGGTGTTGTCGTTGAAGCGGAAGTACGCGGTCGTGAACCGCTCTTCCAGAATCGCCATCCCCGTGAAGAGGCTCATCGACTTTCGTTCCACGTCGTTGGGTGGGACCAGCAACACTTCGCCATCGCCCTCAAAAAAGGCTCCGGTAATCCTGCCCAACACATCCTGGGTGAAGGCAATCGTGCCGTCCTCCAGTGTGATATGGATCGAGGGCCGATCCAGTGAACCATCTCGCACTTTGAAGACTCGCGTAGGATCGAGCCCGACGCTGCTCAGTTGCAAGTAGAGCGACTCCGCCGGTCCTGGTCGGTGCGACGGTGCCGGAACCACCGGTGTTTGCGCACTCGACGCCAGGGGAAATGCCAGAACTGACAGGCACATCGCCAGCGCGATTCCAAATCCGCCCCGTGCGGGCGGTACTTTCGTCACGTAAATGGGTGCCTCCACGTTGCTAGAATGCGCTTGAATGCGTTTCCGTGTCACTACCTTAATAATCACGTGGGGAATGCTCGCCTTGGCGGCATCGGCTGATACCATCCATTTGAAGAATGGCCGGACCATCCTCGCCGACCACGTCCGCGAAAATGGCAACCGTTATGAATACGACATCGGCGACGACAGTTATGCCATTCCCAAGAGTTCGGTAGACCGCGTCGAAGCCGGCGGCATGGCCGCCACTAATAACGTCTCTTCTGGTGCAACCAAGGGTGTGAGCGATCTGCCGGTTTTTGCCCCGGCGGATAGTCTTGCGAACGAGGGCGACCTTCCCAAGACAATCGTTAAGGACGGCAAGGTTGACCCCGACGCTCTTGCCAAGCTTGAAGGCAAGGGAAATGTAGACTTAAGCGCAACGGCTGACTTCATTGCCGGAAAGTTTGAATTCGAACATGGCAACATCGATCAGGCCCGCCATTACTTCGACAGCGCCCTCCACTTCCAGCCGGAGAACTCAACCGTCCTTATCTACTACGCGGCCCTGCTGGTGCGCATGGGGAACGCTTCGCAGGCGCTCTCGTATGCTCAGCGCGCCGTGAGCGCGGCTCCCCAGTCACCCGATGCCTACACCGTGCTCGGCTACGCGCAGCAGGCTTGCGACCGCACCAAAGACGCCGTCGCTTCGTGGAAGCATTCCCTCGAACTGCGTCCCGATCCTACCGTCCAGCAATACCTGGCAAAAGCGCAGCGCGAGCAAAACGTGGAGACCGATTTCGCCCAGCGCGAAAGCAGCCATTTCGTGCTGCACTACGAGGGTAAGCAGACTTCCGAAGCATTCCGCGGGCAGATCCTGGGCGCGCTCGAATCCGACTACAATGACCTGGCTCGTGATCTGGGCACGCCGCCCCGCGACAACATCCTGGTAACGCTCTACACCGAGCAGGCTTTCTTTGACGTTACGCGTGCGCCTTCCTGGTCGGGAGCCCTCAACGACGGCAAGCTCCGCATCCCCATCAGCGGCCTCAATTCCGTGACGCCCGAGTTGGCGCGGGTTTTGAAGCATGAACTCGCCCACTCGTTCATTAATCAGCTTTCCGGTGGGCGCTGTCCGCCCTGGCTGCACGAGGGCATTGCCCAGCTTCTTGAACCCAAGACCCTGGGCAGCGACGGACACCAATTGGCTCTGTTATTCAAGTCGCAACGCAACATCCCGCTGAATGTTCTGGAAGGCAGTTTCATGCGCTTCTCTGGCACGGAAGCCTACCTGGCCTACGCGGAGTCTCTGGCTGCGGTTTCCTACATCAACGATTCTTACGGCCTGGGCGACATCCAGAGAATTCTGCAGCGCCTCAGCGAGGGCAGTTCCACTGAAGCCGCCTTGCGCGCAACCATCCACTCTGACTACGGCCAACTCGAGTCCGAGACGGGTAAATACCTCAGCGACAAATACGGTGATTAGTGCATTTGCCCGTCGCCATCGCTTGTGCTACTTTCGGCTCTTAGTTCACCCATCGAATGTGCCCTCTATTCCAGTCGCGTGCGCCGCACCCTCTGCCCGCCATCGAGCCCGTCCCCAGCGAGTTTCCGAAGATCAACGGCGCGGAAATCGCCGCGGCCACCTACGGACAGCGGGTCGCGGGAGATTTCTATGACTCCTTGCGAGTCAGCCCGGAACGGATTTTGTTTGGCTTGCTTGATGTGGCTGGACGTAGGGATACCAATCAGCTGATCCTCTCGGCTGCACAGAACATCTTTCGCACGCTGGGAACTGAACTTTTCTCGCGGCCCGACATCAACGAATCCGATGCCATGACCGACCTCTGTCTTCGACTCAACCGCGGCCTGATGGAAGCCGCCGCGGGCGTTCACTCCTGCCCGGCATTCATCGGCTGCTACCACGAAAAATTCGGCACCCTGTGCTACACCAATGCCGGGCATACGCCGGGACTCCTCCGCGACAGCACTGGCATTGCCGAACTTGGCTCTACGGGGCTGCCGCTCGGTCTTTTCTCCCACGCCACCTGCGACGCTCCCACCGTTGGCCTGGAAAAAGGTGCGGTTCTTCTGCTGGTTTCGCGAGGGGTCGTAGAAGGCAAGTGCAAAGAGGAGAAGGTCGATGATCTGGAATTCGGCCTGGAACGCGTAAAAGACCGCTTGCGGGCCGATTCTTCGCCGACTGCCCAAGCGCTTTCCGGATCTATTTTGAAGAGCGTTGGTGAATTCACCTGCGAACCCCTGGTGCCAGATGACCTGACCGCCCTGGTCTTTGTGCGGACCGCCTAGCCGCATCCCAGCAACCCGCCGGACGCTCCGGCGCATCGGATTATGACAGGCAGGCCTGTGTTTGGCCGGACGTAGTAAAATATCCGAGGCCAGCCCTTGCTCGTAAGCCCGGGCAATGTGCCGGGCCGCCGAAATCCTATGAAGAGACCCTTTCTGATACTCGTCGCAATAACCTGTCTGTCCGCGTTCGCCGCGGGGCAGGTCGTCGAGGAAATTGTCACCCGCGTGAACGGTCGGATCATTACGCTTTCGGAGTTCCAACGCAGCAAGGACCAGCTTAAGGACGATGTCAAACAGCAGGACCCGGCCAATGCGGACAAGCTCTTTGAGCAGCGCGAAAAGGACATCCTGCGCGATCTCATCGACCAGCAACTCCTGCTCGAAAAGGGCAAAGACCTCGACATTACCGGCGATACCGACCTCATTAAGCGCCTTGACCAGATGCGTAAGGACATGAAGCTGGAAACCATGGAGGAGCTTGAAAAGGCCGCCACCGCCCAGGGCATCTCCTACGAAGACTTCAAGCAGAACATGCGGAACCAGATCATCACGCAGAAGGTGATCGGGGAGGAAGTTGGCTCCCACCTCACCATTCCCAAAGAGGAAGAACAGAAGTTTTACGACGAACACAAGAGCGAGATGGAGCAACCCGAGTCGATTAGGCTCAGCGAGATACTGATCGCACCTCAGAAGGCCGCCGCCGATAAGCCTGTCCCGAATAAGCCGGCCGATGGCAACGGCGTTGACTCCGGCGTCGCCCAGAACGCAAAGACCCAGGACGATGCCGCCAAGCAAGCCGCCGAGGCTGCGGCTCTTTCCGCGGCCGATGCGAAGGCCAGCGATGTGCTCAAGCAGATCCGTGCTGGCGCCAGCTTTGATGACGTGGCGAAGAAGAATTCCGAGGGTCCCTCGGCGGCACAAGGCGGCGACCTTGGCGTCTTCAAGCGCGGAACTCTCGCCAAGGAACTTGAAGATAAGACATTCGCCATGAAGTCCGGCGAAGTCACCGACGTAATCCGCACCAAGCAAGGCTATGTCATCCTGAAGGTTACCGACCACCAGATGGCAGGCATCCCTCCCTTGAAGGAGATCGAGCCGAAAATTCAGGACGCTCTGTATTACGAGAAGCTGCAGCCCGCGCTCCGCGCTTATCTAACCAAATTGCGCGAAGAGGCCTACATTTACACTATGACGGGTTACGTCGATTCCGGCGCCAGTCCGAACCAGACGGCGCCGATCGAGACCGCCACTGCCAAGCCATCTGACTCAAAGAAGCTGAAGAAGAAAAAGAAGCTGGGCATTATCTAGGAACACGGCTGCTAAGACGCCGATCTGGTACCGATCCCGGAGTATTCCTGCCCCGGGACTGCGCCCTCGCGTCGCCGTCTTCTCCCTTTCTGATTTACACTGATGGAGAGAATGAAGGATTTCTACATCAGCGACTGTACCCGCCACGAAAACAAGATCATCACTTCCAACTTTGTCGTGGTCAGCAAACAAATCAAGCCGAAAAAGACGGGCGAGCCCTACCTCGCCCTTACCCTCGGCGACCGCAGCGGACAGCTCGAAGCCAAAATGTGGGACAACGTGGAAGAAGTACTCAATGCCTTCGAGCAGGACGATTTCCTCAAGATCAAGGGCTTGGTCAACAAGTACAAGAACCGTTTCCAGCTGACCATCCACAAGGTGCGCAAGCTGGGCGAATCAGAAATCGATTTCTCCGATTACCTTCCCAAGACCACCAGGAATATCGACGAACTCTGGCAGACCTTAACCGATTTCGTAGGTTCGTTTCAGAACCCTCATCTCAAATCGCTGGTGCGGGCCTTCATGTCCGACCCTGAAATCGCCGCCGCTTACCGTAACGCTCCAGCCGCCAAAACCCTGCATCACGCTTATATCGGTGGCCTGCTGGACCACGTCGTCTCGCTTTTTCGTTCCTGCGACCTGGTCTGCCGAAACTATCCTCAGGTCAACCGCGATCTGTTGCTTACTGGAGTATTTCTCCACGACATCGGCAAGATCCACGAGCTCGCCTACAATCGCTCGTTTTCCTACACCACGCGCGGACAGTTGCTCGGGCACATGATCATTGAACTTGAGATGTTGCAGGCCAAGCTTGCGCTGGTCCCTGACTTTCCGCCCGAACTCAAGACTCTTCTTGAGCATCTCATCATCAGCCACCACGGCGAGTACGAATTCGGCTCGCCCAAGTTGCCCATGTTTCCCGAAGCGCTCCTGCTGCACTATATGGACGACCTCGACTCCAAGATGGAGGCCATGCGCGCCCACTTTGAGCGCGAAGCTGATATGGAAAGTCCGTGGACCAGCTACAACCCATCGCTCGGACGCCCATTGCTGAACAGCGCGAAGTTTCTTACCCCCAAGGTCACTCCCCCGGCGGATTCTTCCTCAACCGCGGAGGCTGAGGACGATGCGGAACCCGCCAGCGAATCCCGCGAAGAAACCCCGATACTGCCGGGTTTCAAGCCTTAGCTCTCGGAGGATTACTTCCGCACTATGCTCGGCCCCAGCAGACGATCTTCGAGCTTTTCTGTCCTCCCAACCTCTGATATCTCACCCCGAGATATGCCCCCGACGCTCAATGAGTGAGAGGCGATTTCTCGCTGACTAAACCAACATTCCAATGAAAGTGCACGATGCATTTCTTGGAACTGCTGTTTATTCGCTGCCTTAAGTAATTCATTCGAGGACAGTTGCCCGTTGACTCGGAATTGATCTTGTATGTATTGACTGGAATGGAGGGAGAGCTGATGCTGCAATGATGAGGGCAATACATCTCCCCGTCGGCACCACGCTAGTTTCAGGTTTCGTCTTTGCTCTGTTGAGTGCCGCGAACATTGCCTGTTTCGGCCAGACAGTGATCATTCGCATCGTCAACGTCACAAATGAAAGCCCAGTGAGGAATCGATACGTCTACATCTCCGGAATGACTGGAAAGCCACTTTCCGAGCAAGACGAACGACGCAAACTCCTTACCAAACCGATCAGCCCCGAATTGCGCCTTGTAACCGACGCCAACGGCGAGGCCCAGTTTGAACTCCCGAAACCTGCGCCCGCTTACTTCTATATTCGCGCGGTGCTGAGCATTCCACGCTGGGATTGTACTTGCGTTCTGCGGGTCTCGACCGAAGAGGTGATGCGCAAAGGGCTCATGACAGAGTCGCCGTACGCCGAACGCACGCCTGCTAAGGAACCCATGCAGCCAAGACCAGGGGAGGTCCTTTTCGGTCTTAGACCAACACCGTGGTGGTGGTGGATTCTGTATCCTATAGAAAAAGGTTAGCGTCTTCTAGATCTGGGCGCGGTAAACGTACATCTGCTGTCAGCCCGGATAACTTTACCTAACACGCGTTTACACCCATCGGCCCCCAGTTCAAGAGCGAAAATGGGTAGGCCTGCAAGTCTGAAAGGACGCATGAAGATCATGCTCGATTTCAGTCGCTTCGAATTACTCACCTTCGATTGTTACGGCACCCTCATCAACTGGGAGGAAGGAATCCTCCGCTGTCTGCACCGCGTCCTCGCGGCCCACGGCAAAGTCGCGGACGATGCCACCATCCTTCAGTTCTACGGCGACTTCGAAGCCCGCGCGGAGCAGGGAGAGTATCGCCGCTATCGCGAAGTTCTTCAGTCGGTTGTGCGGCAGTTCGGAGAACAAATGGGCTTCGCGCCCACGGACCGGGAAGTCCGCTCGCTGCCCGAGTCTTTGCAAGAATGGAAGCCGTGGCCGGATACCGTAACGGCGCTCCGCGAACTCCGGAGCCGCTTTCGATTGGCCATCATTTCTAACGTGGACGACGATCTCTTCGCCGCCACGCGGCCTCAGCTTGAAGTCGACTTTGAGCAGATCATCACCGCCCAACAGGCAAGGGCTTACAAGCCGTCATTGAAGATTTTCGAACTCGCGTTGAGCCGCATCGATGTTCCCGCCCACCGTATCCTGCACGTGGGCCAGAGCCTCTACCATGATGTAATTCCCGCGCAGTCGCTCGGCTTGGCCACGGTCTGGGTCAACCGTCCATCGGCGCGAACTGGAGTCGGCGCCGTCAAGGCGGCAGAAGCGCATCCGGACTTGCAGGTGTCCAGCCTCGCCGAGCTTGCTACCGCTTGTGCCCAACCGTGAGTTCCGCACTCCGAATTGTCATCCCGAGCGCAGCGAGGGACCTTGGTGTTCGCCGTGACGGCAGCAGTGATCGCGCAAGCAGAAACCAAGATCCTAGCTCGGGCTCGGGATGAAACTGTGTCTTGATCCGCCGCGCTGCTAGAAGTTGGCGGGAATCTTCACAACTCTCTTCTGAATCGCCCACATGACCAGCTCGGCCTTGTTGTGGATGCCAAGCTTCCGCATCAGATTGAACTTGTGCGCGTCTACGGTCTTGCTGCTCAACCCCAGAACTGTTGCCGCCGCCCGCACCGTCTTTCCTTCCGCCAACAGCTTCAGCACTTCCCGTTCGCGGGTGGTGAGAGCACGTTCTTGTGGGACCAGCGTTTCAGTGGAGCGCTGCGGGTCACGTCGGAAAATAGCTTCCTGACGGTTCGGCGTCCTATAGTTTGGTGTCCCATAGTTCGTCGAATCACGGTCCGTGGCAAGATCATCCGACGCATGACCACGGCACGAGTTCCGCACCATCTCCACCAGTTCCTCCACGGAAGTATGCCGCGCCGTACAGCTTTCGGTTGTGGTTCGCAGCGAGGCGAACCCAGAACTGGCCTGTTCCTGCATGCTCAAGAACACAAGTTTGGTGTGGGGAGATTCTCGAGATAGCAAAAGCGCTGCTTCAGCTGCGGGTAGGCCAAACGTCGCGGCATCCGCGATGACAACGTCCGGCCGGTACTCGTAAACCTTCCGCAGACACTCGGCCGCGTTTCCAGCTTCGCTTACGACCTCAAGATCGGGCTCGTCCCGCAGCAAACGCCGCAGACCCTGCCGCAATAGAACGTGATCATGCGCGAGCACGCACCGAATCTTCCTGCCGGGGAATACTATTTCCTTTGGATCTGTGCGGGGGGACACAGTTCCTCCTGTTTGGCCAGAGAATTTGTGAAGTGATGCAGACCCTTAACCAGAGCCGAAATCGAGAAGGCACGAAGAACGCCTGGTTATTGTAGCAATCATTCACCCTCCTGTGCATGCGGAAATCTGAGAACGGCTGCCTTTTCTTGTGCGTCCGTCCGGAAATGCAACTTTCTTTCTCCATCTGGAAACTCCAGAGGGACGCCGTATCAGGTAGAATCGACCACTTATGCTGCGCTACTTCACCGCCGGAGAATCTCACGGCGAAGCTCTGGTCGCTT
>Ga0302320_10019890_pt1 | contig 13440 bp, 14 predicted proteins | sample Bog_T0_3_FD_202130 | JGI IMG/M metagenome (GOLD analysis project Ga0302320, IMG submission 202130) | Peat permafrost microbial communities from Stordalen Mire near Abisko, Sweden - Bog_T0_3 | ecosystem: Environmental > Terrestrial > Soil > Wetlands > Peat | place: Sweden: Abisko, Stordalen Mire...
CAAAATTGCCCCCTTGGTGTACTCGGGCTTGGCATGCTGCTCGGCAATCTGCTGGGCAATACGCTTGAAGTTTTCCTCCACGAGACGGAAATCTCCCAGAAGCTCCCGAGCCGTAGAAAGTAGAAGAGCGAAGCGTTCATTGACCTGGACCGGGGTGTAAATGGACACGGCGCCGGTTGCCCGGATGCGGTCAATCTCCTCCTGGATGCGGGCGGCATCGGTCTGGAGCTGCTGGATGCGGACGTTGATGTCCGTCGTAGTGTTCCTGAGGATGTCGTCGAGTCCCGAAAAAATGTTCTCCAGCCGGCTCTCCGTGCCCACAAACCCGGTGGAACCCTGCAGTTGCTCCATCCACAGGAGGGCCTTCTCAGCCCCGGAAGTCAGCTCGAATATGGGCTCGGTGGAATCCTCTCCGTAGTATTTCCGCAGGAATTGGTGGGCATCATCACACCAAATCCCTAGATATTGGGCTGAGGTCATGGGATATCCTTCGGGATCTGATTGGCGCAGATCTTCCAGGTAGGCGTCCAGCAGCGCGCGCAGCTGCCCCTCGGAAAGGGTCGCCCGGTGCTGCGACTTGAAGGCGTGGAACAGGAACCCCAGTACCATGGCCGCATTCTGGCTCCGCAACAGTCCTGCCGCTGGGTGATCAAGAAGGATTTTGATTTCCTAGTATGTCATCGCAAGCAGTATTTATGTTTGACCTGTTTTATGGCCAGTTGCTTGCATGAAAGCACAATAGCCCCGCCAGCGACAAGATCAATATCCTGAAGCGAGAACCCTGCTTAAGGCAAACGGGCCGGAATACGATTGGCCCAGGCCCCGGATGACCGTCACCTCACTTACCAAGCAATTTTTGACAGGGCTTTTCCCGTTTCGGGCGGCGGCTCGAATACCCACTGGAGGCGGCTATCTGTTGAGGGATGATTTGTCGAGATTCAAACACCTCATTCTCGTTGGGGTCAGCCGAGAGTTCGACTCTTGCCTTCTCAACTTATGAAGACTTCGTGTTGGGAAATAGTAACTGTAGTCCTACGGGTGTCAGAATCCGAACTGCTCCCTGGACCTCAAGTTCACTTCTGGAAGACGAGTTTTCCTTCTGGTGCCGTGGAAGCATGGCTGCTTCGATTTGCGCGGCATTCCGGGCAATTGGGAACTCCCCGTTTTATGCCAAAGGGCATGACGACAAAATGGCCGCATCTCGTTGGGACATTCGTTGCTGATTCCACGGGCCTCGCGGTCCCAAGAACTGCGCACCATCCCTCACGATGCTGAACACACCAGGTAATTTTTGACGCCATGCTTGATCTTTGTTTGCGGTGCATTTGCTCGGTCCACTGCATCATGAATTCCTGCTCTTTCCAAGCGAATTATCGTGCTCGGCGCATATTGTGAGGATGCGGCGGGGAAAAAGTCGCTCGACCAGCGCGTGGGCGCTGTGGGAGGGTGCAGCGGGCCGTTATGGCTGCGGGTGGATGGCCCCAGCGATGCGCGGAGAGTATACACCGTTCAAACCCAGCAGCACCAACTCGGCTTGTCGGCCCACGAACTTCATAGCCGGGGCCTTATTACTCAAAAAGTTTTGAGTCAAGATTTCAACGTAACCACGGCGCGTTCGCGCGTCCGACGGGGATATCTCTGACAGGGGTTGACCTTGAGCCTCGGCGCGGTAAGGTTAGTCCATGCCGGGTGAATCAACTTTGGATGTGCAGCTTTGCATGGTTTGCGGTACCCCGATGCCCGGAGCGAGGGCGTGCCCTGTTTGCTGGCCCAGGTGCGCGTGTGGCAAGCCGGGCGTTAAGGTTCGCTACGCCACGGGAGAGCCCAAATGCGCTGCCTGCATAAGCGAATCCAACGCCTCGTCAGGAGCGTTTGTCAGCTTTCAGGAGTGGAAGACCCGCTACGGGTCGCTTGCCAGCCGGTGAGGATTTGCTCGAACTAATCCAAATCCATCCTCGGCCGCTCTTGCTTTTCTCACTTCAACCGGAGGCAATTAGGGTCGGCTGGCTTGGCCCGGGATGGCCCCGACCCAGTAGCCGCCCGCGTTGGTCCACACGAGCGAAGGGAACTCCCGCGAGGGGTTGTACCTTTCTCCGCTGAGCACAAGGATGTCTCCGGCGCGCATTGCTTGCCGCCATGGGACGATTGCCTCCCTCGCCTCTCGTGTTTCCTGTATCGCTCGAAGGATCTTGAGGTTCTCTTCAGTCATGGTGCATGGCTCGTACCCAAGGACATATTTCCACTTTGCCTTTGGGAAGCGAAAGAAGTGGGTGTAAAAGAAATCCTGGCTGTAAGAGTAAACCGTTCCTCCAGGTGCCGGGCACCACGGGGCTAGGCTATTGGCGCCGAAGTCCACGTACTTCGATATTGATCCGTTGCTCGCTGGTTCAAATCTTCTTGGAACGCAGAATAAGAGGCCCGCGAACAGGCACACTGACAGCACCCTCATTTTGCGGTCCTGCTCCATGACGTAATGCACCTCCCTGTAGATCACCAACAGCAGGCCCAAGCAGCCCCAGTCGGACCAAAACCGTTTGTTCCTGAGACCCAGCACGAAGCAGGTGATGAGGAGCATGAACTCCGGGGATCGAAGCAGGTGCCGTAAGGGCCTTTTCCCTGTCACGCGAAGCAGCAGCAGGCCGCAGATCGGAAGCGCGATGAGATAGGTTTCCATGTCGGACTTAAACTCGGTCTGGAGCTGACTTTCGGGGACGTGGGCACAGTCGGCAACCATGCGCAGCGCCTGGACCAAAAACTGAATCGCGTGCCCTGTCAGCAGTGCGCCCAGCAGGGTTCCAACGATCCAGCACAACGCGATGGCGCCCGCATCTGTCGCTGCTCCCGCCAGCAGGAATGAGAGGGGTATCAGCGCGAACAGATACCATGCCCCGTGGATCCAAACAGACGCAGCTATCAGGAATGCGGTGATGAATGCGAGGTTGACGCGTCCAATTTCGCGCCGCTCGCTCCAGATGAGAAAGATGATGAGAGTCGCCGTGCAGGAGATCAGCAGGGGCCTCCCCTGCATGGTCCGATAGCAGAGGAGGCTGGTCAGCAGGGTTGCTCCAGTGGCCACAAACCATGCGACCCTATCCCTGGCAATCAGCGCCGGCGCGAAGATGAACAGGCCGTAGAGAAGCAGGATGGAGAAGTACAAGAGTGGGACGCTCCCCAATCCGAAAAGCGTGTGCGCCAGGCCAAGGATCGCGTGCCATCCCGGGCTGTGATCGTTCGGATACCCATCGTTCATGATCAGGACATCCGTGAACGGCCGCCCCGTCATGGCCTTCGCCACATGCCGCAGGGCATCGTCCCCCGGTGTGTAATGCAAGTCGCCAAGGATGATCCAAGGAACGAGCAAAAAGCCCGCTGCGCTGAGGATCAGAGCTGGGCTAAGTCTTGAGCGTCGGGGTGCAATCATTGCCGGCCCCTCTTGCCTACCCAGTGGACATCTATGAGCTGCCAGCTAAATCCAGGGACGTTCGTTGCCAGTTCGCTGGGACCATAATGCTTATCTTTTACTACAAGGCAGTCCTTCGGCGTGACCATCCGTGCCAGCGCCCTGTTTGCTTGCCAGGTCTGCGATTCCTGGTGTGACATTGAAAGCGCCTCCCGAACCTCGGGCTCAGCGTCTTGGTCAATAAAGCCTACCGAGAGCCGCCCTCTCGACATCGGACAATTGAAGAGCGCGCCCCTGGCAAAGTCCTCATCTAGGGTGTACACCACGCCCTTGGTGGGGAGAACGAATTTGGGCCCAAACCCGCTGACATACTGCCTGCTGGACCATCCGTTCCCATCGGCCGATGCCCGCAGGCAAAGCGCGGTTGCTGCAAATGCCGTGGCCAGGGCAAAAGTGTGCCATCTGATGCCCGCCGCCTTTGCTCTGCCGAGGTTCTCCGCTGCCATCCCAATTAGCCACACGAGGAGAGCCGGGCACCCCACTGTTTCCCATAGCCTGGGGTATATCATTCCCCCGGCCCAGGTCATTGCCAGCACGCAGAACGAAGGTGTCCTCCACGTCCATGGCCATCCACGCGCCCGGTGATGAAGTATGCTCGCGGCGATGATCAGCGGGGCGCAGGCGTCCCTCTCCAGCAGTGGGAAATGCAGGACGCTGCTCCAGTTCGCGTGTCCCGAAAAATCCGCCGCCAAGTAACGGAGGCTATCCCAGAGCAGGGGCCATGCCGCCAGCGATCCGAGAAGCCAGCCTAAGCCAACCTTGGCCCCGATGTTCTTGCCGCAAGCGCCTGCAGCGAGCACCAGAGGGAAAAGCATGTACGACTCGCCCGATACCCATGCGTCCGTGGCGGTAGCCAACCCCATCAGCAAGGTTGCGATCCGCCAGTATCTGGGGCGCCTGTCAAACCAGATCAGAAGGCATGTTACCGCGATCCCAGTGATTAGCGAGGGGCCGCCGGACAGCATTTGACTGGCAAAGCGGGTGGAGAATATCGTCAAGAATAGACCCCACACCCACGCCTCCTCATTCCCCGCAGTCAGCAGGGATGCCAGGCACCAGACCACGAACCCCGTGATCACCAAGGCCAATGCCAGACTCGTGGGGTTTTGGAGGAGCCTGGCTGCCTGAGCCACCGCGAAGTGATATCCCGGCTGCGTGTCCGCTCCTGTGCCGGGCCGGAGCAGGAATATCTCGCTCCATGTCCTGCCGCTGGCTGCCTTGCCAATGTGCATCTGCACATCAGAGGTCGGCTGGTACCTTAATGCGGCGATCCGATATGGGATGAAGGTCAGGATTGTTACGAGCGAAAGCGCTGCCACTGCCCAACGGAGGGCACTCCCGTACTGCCGGTTCTCCAGTAATCGCGGGATGCACATCCATATATTATAGAACAGTGTCGCGGCCTTTCCGTCAGCCTGACATCCGTCGTGGACACCGCCCTTGCTTAAGCGGCAGTAGCCAACTGGGATTGATGTCTTTTCCAGAAAAGAGGGCCTTGGTCCTGCCGAATGGCTTCCACCATCCACACGGCAAAGCCAGACGCCCCACAGGAGAGGTTCACTGGCGAGTTTGACCGCGTGGATCTGGTGCAAAATCCGCTCGGCTTAGGTAACCTTGCTTCGACAGGATCCTCCTCCATGTGATATTCCCGAGTCCCTCCCACGAAACAGCGCCTCACTGGAAACGGCGTATGATGTTCTGGTGAGGTCGATATGATCAGGAAAGTGCAAGAGAGGGCGCAAGGGTTTCCGCTGTGGCCGTGCCTTTGTCTGGGCCTCATCCTTTTGTTCGTAATAATAGTTCGAGTACGGCTGCTCCCTGTTCCCCTTGAGAGGGATGAGGGCGAGTTTGCCTACATGGGGCGTCTCATGCTCCAGGGGGTTCCACCTTACCAGTTGGCCTGCAACATAAAGTTGCCCGGCGTCGATGCCGCCTATGCTCTTCTCATGGCAGTTTTTGGACAGACTGTCGTGGGGATTCACCTGGGTCTGCTGATGATCAACCTGGCTGCTATCGTGCTCCTATTCTTGTGCGTGCGAGAGCTGTTCGATGACTATGCGGCAACGATAGCGAGTGCCGTTTATGCACTCATGTCCATCAGTCCCGCAGTGGTCGGCTTCGCAGCCCATGCCACCCATTTTGTCGTTCTCGCGGCGCTGGGTGGGTTCTGGTGCCTGCTCCGGGGTTTGAAGTCCGCCTTGCTCTGGCCCATTTTCTATAGCGGACTTCTGTTGGGCACGGCATTTATGATGAAGCAGCCTGGCGTCTTTTTTGGGGTCTGGGCCGGGTTGGCCTTGGTCTGCGCGAGGGGATCAACCGGGACCAACCTATGGCTGAAGCGGCTGGCCCTGTATTCCCTGGCGGCCGTCACCCCCCTTGGCCTGACTTGCCTGCTGCTCTGGAAGGCGAATGTCTTCGAAAACTTCTGGAAGTGGACGTTCGTCTATGCCAGCGGCCACTGGATCCCATTCTCGGCAAACTTCCTGCCCGACTATTTCAAGACGCGGGTAAAGTATGATTTGCTGTTTTGGGTGATCGCGCTCATCGGCCTGGTTGCTGTGGTTGCGGCGCGCGCTCTTCCTCTCTGGAAAAAGGCCGCCGTACTGAGCCTGTCGCTCTTCTCGTTCTTTGCGGTTAGCCTGGGGTTCTACTTCCACCGCCACTACTTCGTGCTCATCTTGCCGGCTCTGGGCCTCCTCATCGGCGGCGGCTGCAGCGTTGCCCGTCAGGCCTTGAAATCCCAGGTCCCCGCGGGGTGGGACGCGTTTTTGCCAACGGGCGTCTTCCTTGCCTGCCTGGCCTCCGTGCTCGTGATGCAGCGCGACTATCTCTTCGAGATGTCCCCCACGCAGATAAGCGAGCAATCTTATGAGGGGAATCCCTTCATCGAGGCCCCGCATATCGCCGACTACATCCGCAGTCATTCTTCGGACGGCGACCGCGTGGCCATTTTTGGCTCTGAGCCGGAGATCTACTTTTACTCGGATCGTCGCTCCGCCAGTGCATACATCTACATGTATGACCTCGTTTCCAGGCAAACCTATGCCAAACAGATGCGAGAGGAAATGATTCGCGAGGTTGAAACGGCCAAACCGGAGTACGTGGTTTTCATCCGTAATAGAATGTCGTGGCTATCCACTTCCAGAGATGCCGAGAAGTCTGTCCTTGATTGGGCCAGGGGCTATCTGGCTGGCGCCTACCACAGAGTGGGAGCCATCGATCACCTGGCTGATCATATTACCTACCGGTGGGGTGCCGAGGCGCCTGGATACGCTCCCCAGTCCGATACCTACATCCTCCTGTTCAGAAGGAACCAATCCAAGTAGGCTGTTTGCTGTTCGAGCTTCTGCATTCGCTCCGCTGACCGTCTCATCTTTCGCAAAAACTGTCGCGCCTCACCCTTGGTCGTCCCACCCATTACGGCTGCACCGACATCGTGCATTTGAGTGTCTGCCTGGCAATCTTGAGCTGGTGCCGGTCAAATACACTCATTTGCTTTCTGTTTTGCATATCTGGGAGACAAGCGCTCCGAAGCTCATCATGCGTCGCCGCATGCCCGATGGCGCCGCGGACGCCGCAGGAACCACCGGTTTGGTCCGGCAAAAACCCTGACGAAGAGGATGTTCATCCGCCCAGTTTTTGTCGGATTGAACGTGGCGCAGCCTGCTCCCCGTTACAGGCGCTACTCCACCTCGACCGTCACCTTGAGCTTGGAGGCGTCACCTACAAACCACTTCTGGACGTAAAGCGTACCGATAATCGGCGGCTCCCCTTGGACGGCATCCTCGGTGAAGCGGACAGTGTTCTTCGTGTCCTTTTCCTTCGTGAAACCTACAGTTTTTTGTTTTTGTGCCATATGTTTTGTGTTTGGAGGTCGACTGCTTACGGACGCCGAGATCTCAGATGCGGGTCGGGTTCAGGGCTGAACGATTCCTCCTCGATCCTGCGCCGGAGCTTTTCCAGGATGCTCCTCCGGACCTGGTGTATCTGCGGCAATCTCGCGCTGGCATTCAAGAAGTCGGGATAGTTAAGAGGCGATCTCAACATAAGGCTTTCCTCACTTCTGACTTTGGATATGGTGCATCGCCCGCATGGACCTGGGCAGCAACCCGGTAGATGTGGGGGCGCAATTCTTCCGGCGCCTTCACTTTCATGAGCTTGAGTTTGGCAGGATCGGCGGGGAATTGAAACAAGAAAACGGGGTGTCAAACCATTTCCGGTGTCTGGTCTGCCGCAACGTATTCTGTGTCTTCAGGAGGCTTTTGATGCCGGCAATACGAGGAGATCACATGGCGGAAGTGGTCCCACCCGAACCCGGGGTCGTCAAGGTAGTTGGTGTCCGCCAGGGTGGACTTCTGGAAGTGGATCAGCGGCGGTACCGCCTCGGCCGCTTCGCAGCACGCAAGGAACTCCGCCACAGCATTGTAAACGCAGACGTTGAGGTTTATCCCCATCATTTGGATGTTGTTCGGCCTGCCCTGGTCTTCCCAAAAGCGAAAGAGATCTTCGCCACCATCTCGTTTCTTTTGAACCTCCACGTTTTGAACCCCTTCAGCAAGCGCAAGCTCGGGGACGACAGGCCCAGCACCCGGCCACAGCACAAAAAGAATGGCCCGGCCATCAGACTGCTTGCGCAGGCTCTGCCGAATGGCTTCGATAGTTCCATTGCACTCGTACGCGCCGAGCTCGGCTTGCATATCAATGATGCAGATGAGATGAGGACTGGCGACGGCAGCCTCCAGCCCGGAAGGGTTGAGGACATAGTGGCCCTGAGCCGGCTCAGCGTAATTGCGGGCTGGGATCAACATGCTTCGTTCCTTAGTTCAGCGGAGATTGGCTGTGGGACAACGCTGCTACCTGCGGCGGAGAGAATTCGGTGGCGGTAAGGGGAGAGGGGAAACGAGTGCTCTCACACCCGCGGGCTTTTGAATCTGAGCGGGTGCCTCTGCCCTGGTGGCCGGCCTGCTTGACCATACCTCGAGCCAGCGCGTTGCGCCGGTGTATTTGGCATAGTGCCCCTCTTTGCTGTTATACTCCACTGTCTGGCTTGGCTGCGGGGGGTTGGAATCGGCCAAGGGGGTCCAACCACACCCGCCTGGGGATGGTATGATCCAGCTGTATCCGTTCTGTAGCAGGGCTTTCTTGATTTGTTCTCCAGACCACGGCTGCGGCAAGGCGTAACGGATGTAGTGACACTCATCGCCGCGGAGCTCCGCATTGACCGTCGCTTTTCCCGATCGGAACAACAGCCCTTGGGCCTGCTTGAGAATCTGAGCCCTGCCGGCTGCGGGCTGGCCATAGTTGGTGCATAGCTCGGCTTTGGTCTGCAGGAAGGGCCGGGACGGGTCGGCTAGCTCTATCTCTGCCGGCTTCTTAGCGCGGCTGCTGCTGGAGAAGCGGCTGCCAATGAATAAGCCCACGGTTGCGCTGGCCAAAAAAACGGTGCCTATAAGGAGGGAGCGAAACACCCGCTGGCGGTTAAAATGCATACAAGTATTATAATCAATTGTGACGTGATTGCCGGATTTTCGCTACTGCGCTTTAACCGAGATTCAGCGGCATCTGCGGGGCCGTATGGTCGACCAGGTGGCTCACTCCCAAGCCCAGCAGGCGCAGCGGCCGGCAGACCAGCCGATGCTTAGCCAGCAAAAAGCAGCTCAGCCGATAGATTTCCTTGGGGCGGTCCGTAGGCTCCCCCAAAGTAATTTGTCGGGTCAACGTGGTGAAGTCCCCGTATCTTACGCGCACCTGGACCGTGCAGGCGCCCACTTTCTGCGCGGAGAGTTCGCCCGCGATTTCCTCCGAGGCTTTCAGCAGGTACTGCTTAAGCACCTTGCGGTCGTCCGTATCTTGCTCGAAGGTCTCTTCGGTCGAAATGCTTTTCACCTCGTCGCTGAGGTCGAGGGGCCGATCATCCTCGCCCAAGGCGAATTTCCCCAGCGTCGGGGCCCAGGAACCGACAAGCAGCCTGAGGTCGCCTCGGTAATCCTGCACGTCCCCGATCGTCTGGAGGCCGGCCTTGATCAATATCTCCTCGGTGACTTCCCCCACGCCGTGGATGGTTCTCACCGGAAGCGCGCGCAAAAACAGGACCTTGTCTCTTTCCGGGATGACGGTCAAGCCATTGGGCTTGCCGAAGTCGCTTCCGACCTTGGCGAGGAACTTGTTGGAAGCGATGCCGATGCTGACCGTTAGCTGAGTTGCGGCCAGAATTGCCGCCTTTATCTCACGGGCGATGGGAACGGCCTTGTAGAGCAGATCGTCTTGGTTGGATGCGGGCGAGCACGCCTCTGTCACGTCGAAGAAGGCTTCGTCGATGGAGACCCGCTCGATCGTCGGGCTGAACTTGGCCAGCACCTGCATGATCTGCTCCGTAATCTGTCGGTAGTAATCGATCCTGGGCGGCAAGAATATCCCTTCGGGGCACTTTTGTTTGGCCACGGAGCTTGCCATGGCGGATCGGACGCCGAATTTCCTGGCTTCGTAACTGCACGTGCATACGACCCCTCTCTTATTTGGAGGGCTGCCCACGATTACGGGCTTCCCCTTGAGCTCAGGACGGTCCCGCTGCTCAATCGAGGAAAAGTACGCATCGCAGTCAAGGCAAGCAACTGCACGCATTATTTTGCCAGCGGTCATCATTCCACGTTAACTCTCGGTTTTGAAGCTATCGCGAACCGAGTCGGGAATGACGATGTTAAAGCCCTTTTCGCCCTTCTTGGGGAGGACGATGCACCTCCCGGCTTTGATGTCCTTCCTTGCTTCGTCCAGCTTTTCCTTGAGCATCTGCATTGAATCGTTGCACTGCTCTTCGGTCCAGCCGTTAAACGTCAGCTCCCACAGGATCACCGCAAGCAGCTCGTGGTTTTTCAGCCGGGCGCGATTGATCACCGGAGTGTCGATAATCTTGCTCCAGCTGGTGTAGCCAAAAGCAAAGTGGGGGCTGTACTTGCTCAGGTTGCAGTTGTAGTAACCTTTGCGCGGCTTGCCACCCCAGGGGCGCAGGCCTTTGGGGGGAGGCACGGCCTTGGTGTTCAACAAGGACACATCTGGATAACTCTCTCCGTCTTGGCGAGTCATCTTGACGAGGATGGGATACTGATAGGCCCGGGAGCGAGGCTTCTTCAGCAGCTCTTGGATGACTCTGGAGTAAGATTTTGCTGTCTGTTCCGGGGTTGCTTCTCCCATCATGGGCTCCGGAGGATCGGACTTGGAGTTCCGCAAATCTGAGGCGGCTCCTTCAAATTGGCCGGCGCGGCGAAGAGCGTTGGGTTTATCGCGAGAGAACAGATAAGCGTACAGCTTCGCCGGGCATTCGGCCTGGACTTTAACGAGTAACTCTCGAAATGTCATTGTGGTGTCCTTCCAAGATTATTATACAGCAATTATCTTAAAGCGGGGGCAAGTAATCGGATTGGTCCCCATTGGCCTGCTCAGCGGCCGTTCGCCAACCCGACTCATGCAGAAGCGCTTCCAAATCATCCGCCAAATCTCCGGCGGTGTTGAGGGCATGTTGGTCTCCATTGGCAATCTTCCGGAGGAGATCCTCGGCTCTTTGGAGGTTCGTGAGATGCAATGGCGTTTCTGCGTTCATGAAATCATGTGCGGCCGATGACCACGCAGGCCACTGTTTCTCGGTTTTCTGCGACGCAGGCTGCCAGCCGGTGGTAGCCCTCGTAAAGCTCCCAGCCCCGGCGCCGGCAGATCAGCGGAGGCATGGGGATAAGTCGCTGCAAAATCTGCCGGTAGGCGCCGACCTTGATGGGCGTGTTGTAGGCTCCCTGCAGGTTGTGCTGCAGGTCCGTTACGGCGACCTGACGAAACCGAAACAGCGTGTTCCGCTCCAGGCAGACCAGACTTTCAGGATCATCGATGCTGTTGGCCTGGTAGTAGGCGATGGCCCACTCTTTGAGGGTTTCTGCATCCGTGTGCTCGTCCAATTGCGAAAAGTCGGGCTCATCTGCGTGGGGTCCGAAGACACCACCTTCGATGAGTTGGAGCGCAAGTTCTGCCGCGGGAAGTTCTGCCAGAGCGACCGTGGCAGCCATCAGCGCTTCCTCTGGCACCTCTTGCGCAAACACGAAAGTCGATGAGCTGTGAGTGGCGCATCCGGAATATCCTCGGCATTTGTAAGAAATATTCAGCCGCTTGCAAGCCATGTCAAAAGCGAATCTGAAGTGCGTGTCGGCATCGATGTCGCCATCCCGCACCAATTGGTAGTCTCCCTCGGGGGTCTTCTCAAAGGAGATGACCAGGGGTTTTGTTTTTAACGTGACTCGCATCTTGCCTGTTGGAGAATTTTATGAGCGGAGCTGCTTGCAGATGAGACCATTCGATGTATAATGGGGTATGTCATTTCGAGGAAAATGGGTCATGTGACAGCTCGTAATGCAACGAGCTGTGACGTAACCCAATGTGCATACACTAAAACGTATTCTTCATATCCAACGCAGTCGGCGGAAAGCCTTGCTGCTGGCTAAACTGTATTTTCCTTACCAGCAAGTGAGCGGGCAGTTGCCTGAAAATGAACTGATCCGCATCCGTGAACAGTTTGTCAATCGACACTATCAGAACAGGACAAGCTGCTCCTGCCAAATGTGCCGGAACCCGCGTCACAGCCGGCTCCACAAGGGCATCGGTCATTTAACTCTCCAGGAGCAAAAAGGCCTGCTTTCGTTCCAAGAGCAAATGGCATCCTTGGCGGACGCTCAGGAATAAATTCCTGCTGACCGGGACCCAAAGTGACCGCCGACGCCAGTCGTGGGGACGAGAGTATGATTTTGTCGATCAGCCGTCAAGGTTGGGCAGATTGGGCAATCGTCAGCAGACGTGAAGCCACCTCTTGAACCTTGCGCCGAAGATGGCCCCGGCCGCATTCAATGTTCTGGGCGACGACATCAGCGTCGGCTGCGGTCAGTTCCTGCGTGAAATCAATCGGAACCCAAAGGCACTCCACCCAAATGATGAGGTCGAAAAGGCCCTTCTGTTTGGCTGCGTCGAACTCGACGCGCGAACGCAGTCCGTCGACAATATCGCCCTCTCCGTTCGGCCCAGGCTTGCTTCACGGGAACACCCATCTTCGCATTAATCTGATCCTTCACGAGCCAGGAGATGGATCCAATTTGCGTCACCCCCGTTCGCTCGGAAAACGGTCACGGCGGGGAAGGAGGAAAATCTGAACCCTCCAAGATGATAAGGCGACCTTCATGGCGGTCTTTAACCAAACATGGCCCAGTTGTGGAGCTTGGGCTCAACCTTCAGGCTTTTCAGCCGGGTGAGATCCGCTGTCGGTGTGCGCACATAAAGCTCCGACTCGTCAAATAGCACGTACCGCGTATTCCGCTCCAATTCATCGTCGGGCTCGTCATCGGCGCCCAGCTCAAAAACGTATTCTGGGATCGGCAGTTGCATCCCCTCCATGTATGGAGTGAGTGCTTCGATCACGGCATCGGGTTCCCCGATGGCGGCGTCTAAATCCTTGGTGAATTTTGCCTTCTCCTCCTCTGGCAGGGCCTTGATGATGGCCTCTTTGAGGTCATCTAGCTTCACGACGTAACCTGAACCTGGATTTTGTCTCATGCTCATATGTTTTTTATGTTTTGCAGGGAACCGGCTGGATGCTCAGGCCACTGGAGATCAATCGATATCTATGCAGGGTTGGGCTGTTGAGCGTGGCGGCATGGGCTCGGCGCCAGGAAAAGCCTCTTAGACCTCGAAATTGTTACCCCCGTAGATCATGGTTTTGGTTTCGAGAAGTGTTGTCAGGAGACTGTACCACGCTTTGATGAATTCCGGGCACGAGATTTCGTCATTTTGGGCGCCTGGCCGGCCTTCACGGATACAACTCGCTGGTTTGACCTGCGTGCAGATGGATTTGTCCACAAAGAGCCTGATCTCCATCGCGCATTTGAAGATTCCAATATCCGCCCATGCCAACCCCTGTGGATGATGCAGTCGGAGCACATGGCCTTTGTAGAAAT
>Ga0302320_10019892_pt1 | contig 13440 bp, 7 predicted proteins | sample Bog_T0_3_FD_202130 | JGI IMG/M metagenome (GOLD analysis project Ga0302320, IMG submission 202130) | Peat permafrost microbial communities from Stordalen Mire near Abisko, Sweden - Bog_T0_3 | ecosystem: Environmental > Terrestrial > Soil > Wetlands > Peat | place: Sweden: Abisko, Stordalen Mire...
CCGGATAATCTCGAGTTCACCCTGGCCACGCTCGACCGCCGCTTCCTTGCCGGCCAGTTCCCGCTCTACCAGCAGTTACATCAGACCGTGCTCCCCGGCCTGGTGCTGAGCGAGTGGAACACCATCACCCAGAAGCTGGGCGAGATTGCCCGCGCCCGCCACGCCAAGTTCGGCAACACCATCTTTCACCTGGAGCCGAACCTGAAGGACTGTCCCGGCGGCCTGCGCGACTATCACCTGGCGGTCTGGTTCGCCCTGCTCTTCCACCTGAAGGAAACCAAGGAGTGGCCCCGCCAGCGCGGTGGCGTCTTCCAGTCGGCGCGCGGCGACGCCGAGGCGGCGTTCGACTTTCTGGCCGCGGCGCGATGTTTTCTCCACTTCCGCCATGGCCGCGACGACAACACGCTGGACTGGCAGTCGCAGGACGAGGCAGCTGCAAACTCGATTGGCCTGGAAACCCGCGGGACCGCCGACCCCAGCTACTGGATGCGGACCTACTATCGCCATGCCCGCATCATCTATCGGCGTGCGGCGCTGCTGATGGAGCACCTGCCTGCGCCGGTCAGCTTCTACAAGCAGTTCCGTCGCCGCCGCACGCCCATCGCCGGAACCGACTTCCTGCTCGATCAGGGCCGCATCGATATCGTGCCCGGCGCGCAGTTCAATGACACCGCGGCCATCCTGCGCATCTTCTCCATGATGGCCACGCACGGCTACACGCTCTCGCAGGCCGCCGAAGACCGCATCACTGACGCTTTGCCCGCGCTCGCCATTCACATTCCCGAGGGCCCGTACCTGTGGAACGCGCTGCGCGAAGTGCTGCTCGGACCGCACGCAGCGCACGCGCTGCGCACCATGCATGCGCTTGGCGTCTTGGAGATGCTGATCCCCGAGTTCCACGGCATTGACGCGCTGGTGATCCGCGACAGCTATCACCGCTATACCGTGGACGAGCACACCTTTCTCACCATCGACAACGTGCACACGCTACGCACGCCCACGCACGATTACGAACAACGCCTGGCGCAGTTGCTGCCGGAGATCGACCGGCTCGACCTGTTCCTGCTGGCGCTGTTGCTGCACGATACCGGCAAGGCCCGCCGCACCGGCGAGCACGCCGGGCAGAGTGTGGAACTGGCGGATGCATTCCTGGCGCGGCTGGACTTCGATGCCGAGGAGCGCGAGTCGATCCTCAAGCTCATCCGCCTGCACCTGGAAATGTCGCTGGCCCTGCGCCGCGACATCTTCGATCCGGAAAACGTGCGCAGCTTTGCCGACAAGATCGGCAGCCCGCAGCTGTTAAAAATGCTCACCTTGATGACTTTTGCCGACATCAAGGCGGTCAATCCCGACGCCCTGACCCCGTGGAAAGCCGAGAACCTCTGGCAGTTCTACATGTCGACGGCCAACTTCATGGATCGCTCGGTTGACGAAGTCCGCTACCACGCGGCCATCGACCCGACGCTGCTCAATCGCATTCGCTCCATGGTGCCGCCCGCGCAGTACGGCGCACTGAAGAAGTTCCTTGAAGGCTTGCCGCAGCGATACCTGCAAACGCGGCTTCCGGAGCAGATTCGCCACCATTTCCAAATGGCCCTGAACCTGGACAAGGACCCCGTTCAGCTCGACCTGCGCCCCAATCGGCAGCTCTTTGATCTGACCGTGATCACCCGCGACCGCACCCGGCTCTTTGCGGACGTGGCGGGAACGCTGGCCGCCTGGGGCATGAATATCGTGAAGGCCGGCGCATTCTCGAACGAAGCCGGCGTCATTGTGGACAGCTTCCACTTCACCGACGTCTTTCACACCCTGGAGCTGAACCCCAGCGAGAAGGATCGCTTCCTGGCCAATCTACACGACGTGGCAGCGCAGAAGGTTTCCGTGCGGCAGCTGCTGGAAGCGCGCCGTCATCTTAACCATTCCGGCAACCTCAAGGTTGAGGTTGCCACGCGCCTCCAGTTTGACTCCGAGTCGTCCACGCACTCGACGCTGCTGCAAGTCATCTCGCAAGACGTGCCCGGATTGCTGCGCCAGATCGCACTCACCCTCGCCGTGCACCAGTGCGACATCAAGGTAGCGCTGATCGACACCGAAGGCGAGACCGCCATCGACGTCTTCTACCTCACCAGCCACGAAGAAAAGCTGGCGAGCGAGACCCAGCAGAGCCTTGCGGCAGACCTAACCACGGCACTGGAATCCATGCGCGCCCCCTCCGGCGCCTAGAGCTGTTTCTCGACTGTCGGCTCAGAGCAGCCGCTCGTACTGCGCATAGACCGGCTCCCAGACGTAGGCACTGAGTTCGGCTTGAAGCATGGCGTCGTTGAGCGTGGAGACACCGTCCGCGATCGCCTGCCGTGCCACGGCTTGGGCCACCACCATGCCCACCTGGCGCGACTCCGCGATCGGCGGAAGCAAGCGGCCACCGGGGTCACGACGCGCGGGCGAGAGCTGCGCAAGCGCCCTGGCCGCAGCCATGATCATCGCGTCCGTTACGCGCCGGGCGCGGGAGACGAGAATCCCCAGCGCCAGGCCAGGAAAGATGTACGAGTTGTTGGTCTGCGCGATGGGAATCAGTCTGCCGTTCACCTCGACCGGCGCAAATGGGCTGCCGGTGCCAATGATCGCGCGGCCATCGGTCCAGCGCAGCAGGTCGATCGGCGTGGCCTCCGCGCACGAGGTCGGATTGGAGAGCGGGAAGATGATGGGCCGCGGCGTGTGGCTGGCCATGGCGCGCACAATCTCTTCAGTAAATGCACCGGCCTGGGCGGAAGTGCCAACGAGCGCGGTGATGCCCGCGTTACGTGCCACGTCGAGCAGTGAGATGTCTTCGCCGCCCTCCAGCTGCCAGCCAGCCGCATCAGCGCGCGGACGCACCCATGGCCGCTGGCTCTCGCGCATGCCGCGCGCACCTTCAACCAGGAGCCCGTAGCGATTGAAAGCATAAATACGGCTGCGCGCCTGGGCCTCAGTCAGGCCTTCTTCCTGCATCGCGGCCAGCAGCAGGTTGGCGATGCCGATGCCCGCGCCGCCGGAGCCGAACAGAGCAATGGTCTGGTCTTTGAGTGGAACGCCGGTCGCGTTCACGGCCGCCAGCAGCGTGGCGGTGGTCACGGCTGCGGTGCCTTGAATGTCGTCGTTGAAGGTGCAGAGCCGGTCGCGGTAGCGATCCAGAAACAGCCCCGCGTTGGTGCCGGCAAAGTCCTCCCACTGCAGCAGAATGTGCGGCCAGCGGCGCTCGACTGAGGCGACAAAGGTCTCGACAAAATCCTCGTACTCCTTGCCGCGCACGCGATGGTTCTGCCAGCCGATGTAGATCGGATCGGTAAGCAGGCTTTCGTTGTCCGTGCCCACATCGAGCAGCACCGGCAGGCAGTGCTCGGGCGGAATGCCAGCCAGCGCCGTGTAGAGCGCCATTTTGCCGATGGGGATGCCCATGCCGCCGGCGCCCTGATCGCCGAGTCCGAGAATGCGCTCGCCGTCGGAGACGACAATGCAGCGAACCTCGTCATAGCGCGGGTCAGACAGCAGCTGGTCGATGCGATCGCGATTGGGATAGCTGATGAACAGGCCCCGCGGCCGACGCCAAATCTCCGAGAAGCGCTGGCAGCCCTCGCCCACTGCTGGTGTGTAGACGACCGGCAGCAGTTCTTCCGTGTGGTGCGCAATCAGCGAGTAGAACAGGGTCTCGTTGGTGTCCTGCAGGTCGCGCATGTTGCTGTACTTGCCGAACGCGGTGTCCCGTCCGGCCAGCACGCGCATGCGCCGCGCGCGCTGGTCTTCGAGCGTGCCCATGTGCGGAGGCAGCAGGCCATGGAGCGCAAAGCTGTCACGCTCCTCTGCGGTGAAGGCGGTGCCTTTGTTCAGGCGGGGATTGAGCAAGAGCTCGGTGCCGTGCAGGCGGGTGCGAAGCGCAGGTTGGTTGGACCTGCTTATGGTCGTGATTGCACTCATCGGGTCGATTTTCTCCTTGCACATTACCGAGTCGACGCTGTCCAGGAAAGAATCCTCATTTTAGTCCAGCCGGAATGGCCCCGCCGTGCCGGGGAGCACATTCGTTACCTCTCTTGACAGTGCTGTATGACCGCCCAGAGGATAGACAGCTATGCCTGAGAAGAAGGACCACATGCCGTCAGAGGCCGCAGGATTTTCGCGCCGCCGATTTCTCTCCGCTGCCGCTTCCACCGCCGCCTCCTCGTGCCTGCCTCTGGGCGGAGCGGCAATCGTTGCCGCGGAAGCAGCCCCAGTCCTGGCCGCCCAGAACACCACCGTCAGCGTCTCCCGCGAGGCTGCTTCAGCGCCGCCCGTGACGGTTGTCAATGACGGGTATCGCCTGCTGATCGATGCGGGAAGGGGCACCATCGCTTCGTTACAGTCCACCTTTGGCGTCGACCGCGAATTGCTCATTCGCGATCACGTTCGCCTGCCCCTGTTCAACATCGAGTTCATGAACGATCGTGCCGAGTTCAGGCTGGTCACTTCTTCTGAAGCAAAGCGCGTGGCAGTCAATAAAGCCGAAGATGAAAAAGGGCAAACCATCACCATCGAGTACAAGCAGATTGCCGAGCTACCCGTTGATGCGTTGGTAACCATCCGGTGTCCAAAGAACGAGACGCTCACCTATTGGAGTCTGGAGCTGACAAACGGCACCAGCTTTTGGATTGGCCACGTACAGTTCCCGGTGATCGAAGTGCCTTTCGATAACCCCATGGAAGGCGACTTCAGCCACATCCTCTCTTCCTCCCTGGATGGAGCGCTGCTGGGCCCCGTGGAGCCTGCGTCGTTTGCGCGCCCGGGCTGGTCGCGCCACACGCCGCTGGAGCGCCAATGGGGCTCCAGCGAGAACACCACGCCCGACCTGTGGTTGGAGGATATATGGGGAGGACGGCAGCGCAACGTTCCGGAAATCTGGCGCTCGCCAAATTACCCGGGGCAGTGGGCCGCAACCCAGCTGATGGCCTATTACAACTCCGCGGGCGGCCTCTATGTGGCCTGCGACGACGCGACGGGTCTGCCCAAGTTCATCGATCTGGTGATGGAGGACGACGGCGTCACTCTGGGGCTGGGGCACTATCCCGGCGCCCATGGGCCAGGCAAAACCAAACTGCCCTACAACGTCGTGATTGGGACCTTCCACGGCGACTGGTATCGGGCGGCGGAGATCTATCGGGATTGGGCATCCCGGCAGCCGTTCTGCGGCAGCAAGCTGGCTGACCGCAAGGACTGCCCTAAGTGGATTACGGACTCCGCCGTGGGGCTCGCCTTCCCGATGCGCGGCATGGGTGACTGGGACGCGCCCACAGCGGTAAATCCGGAATATACGCCAGCAACCAATGCGCTGCCTTACCTGGATAAAATCGCCGCCGAGCTGGAGAGCCCGCTGATGCCGTTTGTCTACAACTGGGAGCGGCCCGGCCCCTGGGTGCAGCCGGATGCCTTCCCGCCCCTCGGCGGCGAAGCGTCCATGCGTGAGTTCATGGCCAAGTCAAAAGAGAGGGGCTGGCATCCGGTTCTCTACGGCGACAGTCTTTGCTGGGTTACGTGGCAGGGCAATGCCGGCTACGACGGGATGCCTTATTTCCGCGCCCATGGTGGAGAAGATGCGGTGGCGCGCAGGCCCGATGGGAGCTTTGTGGAGGATGTCTGGCCGTGGAGAAAGAATTATTGGGCCTGTGTGGGAACCGCGAAGGGCCGCCAGATGGTGCTGGAGATGACGCGCAAGATGGCGGAGCTGGGGCCGAGCATCGTGCAGCAGTTTGACCAGGGGCCCGGGCCCATGGCCTGCTACGCCACCAACCATGGCCATCCCCCAGTGCCGGGACCATGGATGACGGAGGCCTTCAAGGTCCTTCTGAAAGCAGATGCTGCCATTGCGCGGCAAGTGAATCCAGGCGTGGCGATGTCCTGCGAAGGCGCGCCGCCGGAGATTTACCTCCAGGATTTCCAGATCTGGGACGGCCGCGCCAGAACCTGCCCGCTCTATTCATTTCTTTACCACGAGTACTGCAACGGCCATGAGGGCTTTTTTGGCAATCGCGTCAATGACGAAGCGCTGCGGCTTTCCGTAGGCAGGGCCATCGTTACCGGGTACATGGTCAATTTCACCCTCCGCGACAAGGGGTTGATCGCCTACGACTGGGATCAGGCATGGACGCGGGCTTTCCCCGATCAGAGCGCGATTCTCGACTGGGCAAAGAGAACGAACCACTTCCGGACATCTCTGGCCCGCGATTTTCTGGTCTATGGACGCATGCAGCGCCCCTGGACGGTGAGCAATGTGACCAGGCGCGACTTCGGGTTGGGTAAGGAGCCTCTGGTGCAGTCCGCTACATGGCAGGCGCCGGATGGACGCATCGGCATTGTGCTGGCAAACTGCGCCGATCAGGGCGAATCGCCGCGCGTGGAGCTGAAAGGGCAGGGAAACAAAACACTGGCTCTCAATATCGATGGTGAGCAGAGCGAGCGGAAGGTGCAACTGCCCAGCGTGATCGACCTCGATATGCAGCCACGCTCTCTTACCCTGATTGAGGTCAAATAGGTGCTGACACTCGATCCCGATGCCGGCTGGGCCTGGGCGCCAGACAGCCATTCTGACACGGTCAGTCGTCCCAGGGGTTGATAAGGGCCGCGCCGGTAGGCTCAAAGTGTCGTACATTGTGGGTAACAACCGTCATTCCATGAACGAGTGCGGTGGCCGCGATGAGGGAATCCCGGTACTCGACCGGGCTCGGGACGACGAGAGCGGCGCACCGTTGCGCAATCGCTAGATCTACCGGGAGAATGCGCCCATCAAAGCTGGGCAGCACCCGGTTGCGCACCCATAGTCGAATGACCTCAGCCTGCGCCGTGTCTCTCTGCTGCAGCAGATGGAAGCCGCGCTCCAGTTCCAGAATTGTGACTACGGAGACATGGAGGTCTTGAGGCGTGACGCTGTTGACCCATTGCTCGACGTGCCGGTCCATCTTCGCGCTCGATGCCTTGGTTCGCGATGCCTTGCGCATCTCAGAGATTACGTTGGTGTCGAGGAGGTACATTAGGAGAAATCGGCCGGCCGGATCGGCTCATCGCCCAAACGCGGCGGCTCGAAGTCGATATCTCCTGCTCCCGGCATCGCCAGCATATCGAGTATGCTCCCTTGCTTCCGGGTAATCTTCTGATACTCGCTGATAGACAGAAGCACATGGGCGGGTTTGCCGCGGTCGGTAATGAAGACCGGCCCTTTGCGGGCGGCTTTCTTGGCCCGGCTGGTGTCTTGATTGAACTCCCGGCTTGAAAGCGTCGTGATGGCCAAGGCTCACCCCTCTGTAGCAACGTAGCTACATTCTACCATGAAAGGCGCTCATTTCAATTCGAGCAACACGACTTCCGGGCGGGTGCCGACGCGCATCGGAGGGCCCCAGGTACCCGCGCCGTAGGACGTGTACACCTGCATGGCGCCGAAGCTGTGCAGCCCGTAAGTGAACTTGCCGAACACTCGCTGGGTGAGCCATGTGAAGGGGATGAACTGGCCGCCGTGGGTGTGGCCGGAAACTTGCAGGCCGATGCCCGCCTCCTCCGCAATGGGCAGCCGGTTGGGCACATGGCTGATGAGGATGCTGGCCTGCGAGCGGTCGATGCGCAGGGCTTCAAGCGACCCGCGAAAGCGCATGGGCAGCGTTGAATCGTGATAAGGAACGCCCACGATCTGCAGGCCATCGACGATTGCCTTTTCGTTCGTCAAGATGCGGATGCCTGCTGCGGAAAGCGCCAAGAGAAAGCCGCGCGTGTCGCCGAACTCGTCGTGGTTGCCGGTGGCGAAGTAAATGCCGAAGGGCGGCGATAACCCTTTGAACGGCGCGACCGCTCGCGCGGCATCGATCTTGGTTCCGTCGAAGACATCGCCGGCAATGAGCAGAATGTCAGGCCGCAGGCTGGCGGCCAGCGCGACGATGCGGCGGCTGAAGCTGAGCCCCCTGACGTGGCCGAGGTGCAGATCGCTGACCAGCATCGCCGTGCGTCCGCGCCAGGCTTCGGGCAGGTTGGCGAGCGTAACCGGCACGCGGCGGATGCGTACCCGGCGCGCATTGACGAGCCCGTAGAGGCCGACAGCAACAGCCAGGTCAAGGAAAAGCCAGGCCAGGAGCGGCCGGTGACGCGCGGTGTGGGGGTCGAGACGGGTGATCATCAGCGCCCCCCACGCAAGCCAGCACAGGCATGCGCCCCAAAAAAGGAAATTCAGGAATCCCATCCAGACCGCGGCGATGCGATAGAGAACTTTGACTGCGGCGTTGGCTGAGTAAAAGCTGAGCAGCGACGCGGCCACAAAGCTCACCGCCAGCGCCAGCAGCACCGCGCGCAGCGTGAACAAGGCCGACGGGCCAGAGTTGCCATGGAAATCGATCCAGGTGGACAGGAGGAACCAATTTGCGAACAGAAGAATGAATTGGATGATGGCGATACCCACAACAGGCCAGGCTTTCAAACGCGAGACTCCTTGCTCTAATTCTTGCACGATGCTGCCCGGCTGCCCTTCTACGCAAAATGCCGCCGCGCTTACGTGAAACAATAGTCTGGATGGCTGCAGGCTCTCATGACCGACTCGGACCCGACCGGCTCGGGCTCTATCTTTCCATCCCTTTCTGCCGCTCGAAGTGTACCTATTGCAACTTTGCCTCGGGCGTTTATCCGGCCGCCGAGCATGGGCGCTATGTTGACCGGCTGATCGAGGACATGCGCGCCGCGCGAGAGTGGTCTGCGCGCATGGGGCTGGAGCTGCCGCGCCAGGTGGATACGGTCTACCTGGGCGGCGGAACGCCCAGCCTGCTGGCGCCGGACCTGGTGGAACGGCTGTTCGCCGCCATGCGCGCCGAGTTTATCTTCGAGCCCGACGCCGAGATCACCATCGAATGCGCGCCGGGCCAGATCGCCGACGCGACACTGGCAGCGTTTCAAACGGTGGGCGTGAACCGCGTGAGCCTGGGCGTGCAGTCGTTCATCGACCGCGAAGCGCAGGTGAGCGGGCGGCTGCATTCGCGCGCCATTGTCGAGCAGGACCTGGCGCGGCTGCGCGCGGCCGGGATCGCCAATCTCAACGTGGACCTGATTGCCGGGCTCGCTGGGCAGACCGCGGCCTCGTGGGACGAGTCACTCAACGTTCTGATCGGCTGCGGGGTTCCCCATGCCAGTGTGTACATGCTCGAGGTGGACGAGGACTCGCGGCTGGGCCGCGAGATGCTTGCCGGTGGGGCGCGGTACTATGCGGAACTGGTCCCAACCGACGATGCGATTGCGCAGATGTATACGCGCGCTATCGAGCGGCTGGCAGATGCGGGCCTGGCGCAGTACGAGATATCCAACTTCTGCTTGCCGGGCTTCGAGTCGCGGCACAACCTGCGCTACTGGCAGCGGAGGCCTTACCTTGGACTGGGCCTCGACGCTTCGTCGGCATTGCATGCAGCGGACTTTTCCCCGCATGGCGCCAGCGAGCCGGATGGACGTTCTGTGCTCCGCTCAACGACCACCAGCGACCTGGCCGAGTTCCTTTCCGGGCCGGAACCGGCGGAGACGGCGTGGCTTTCGCCGGCGCGGCAGCACGAGGAGGCGTGGTTCCTGGGGCTGCGGCTCAATCGCGGGGTCGATGTGCAAGCCGTGCGGCGAGAGTTTGGCGTGGAGCCGGTGGCGCGGGCACTTGAGGTGGTTGATCGTCTGGCCGAAGATGGGCTGGTTGAGACGGGCGGCAAAACAGTTCGACTGACGGCGCGTGGGCGAATGATTTCAAACGACGTCTTTCAGGAGTTTCTCGGGCTCGATGGGGGCGAATCCCAGCTCGATCCGTCCCACACTCGTGAAACTCTCCACAGCCGCTAACTGATCGTGCGAGCCCCTGGCGAACGTCTGCCGGGTCAGAGCTTTTCTGCCACGCTTTTTGCCTGCGTAAACAAATACAAGTAATCGGGCCCGCCGGCTTTGGAGTCGGTGCCGCTCATGTTGAAGCCGCCAAACGGGTGCGCGCCGACCATGGCGCCGGTGCATTTGCGATTGAGATAGAGATTGCCCACATTGAATTCCTGAGCTGCGTGGTCGAGCGTCTCCCGGTCGGCCGTGTAGATGGCCCCCGTGAGGCCGTACTCGGTGTTATTGGCCACGGCCAGACCTTCTTCGTAGCTATTGACCTTGATGAGCGCGAGGACCGGGCCGAAGATTTCTTCCTGCGCTAGAACCGCGTTGGGCGCGATGTCGGCGAAGACCGTGGGCTCAAGATAGAAGCCGCCATCGGCCGTCTGCGGCGCGTGGCCGCCGGCGATGAGACGGCCTTCCCGCTTGCCGGTTTCGATGAAGACGAGCATGGAGTCGAGCGCGGCCTTGTTGATGATCGGGCCCAGGTTGTGATTGGCTACGGGATCGCCAACGGTGAGCGCGGCAACCTTTTCGCGCACGCGCTCCACAAACACGTCGTAGAGCGGCGCTTCGATGATGGCCCGCGAGCAGGCCGAGCACTTTTGCCCGCTGAAGCCAAAGGCCGCGGCCACCACGCCGTCGACGGCGGCGTCGAGATCGGCATCGGCGCAGACCATGATGGAGTCCTTGCCGCCCATCTCAAGAATGGTCCGCTTGATCCAGATCTGGCCGGGGCGCGGCTTCGCCGCTCGCTCGTGAATATCGAGGCCAACTGCTTTTGAGCCCGTGAATGCGATGAAGCGGGTCTTGGGGTGCTCAACGATGGCGTTGCCGAAGGTGGCGCCGGAGCCGGGGCAGAAGTTGACCACGCCGCCGGGCATGCCGGCTTCTGCGAGCACCTCGACAAACTTGGCCGCGATGGTTGGCGAATCGCTGGAGGGCTTGAGGATGACCGTGTTGCCGGTGACGATGGAGGCCGCGGTCATGCCGGCCATGATGGCGAAGGGGAAGTTCCATGGCGGAATGACTGCGCCCACGCCCAGCGGGATGTAACGGAGCTGGTTGCGCTCGCCGGGGTACTGGATGGGCGTGGTGGCGGCGGCCAGGCGCAGGGCCTCGCGGGCGTAGAACTCGAGGAAGTCGATGGTCTCGCCCACATCGGCGTCGGCCTCGGCCCAGTTCTTGCCGACTTCATACGTGAGCCAGGCGCAGAACTCGAAGTGCCGGTTGCGGATGATCTGGGCTGCGTTGAGCAGCAGCGAGACGCGGGTTTCAACCGCGGTCCGGCTCCACGACTCATAAGCCTCGAGAGCCGCGGTCATGGCCTGCTCGGCATGCTCGGCGCCGGCTTTCTGGTGCACGCCGACCACCTGCGCCGGCCGTGCCGGGTTGAGCGAGCGGATCTTGCCTTCGGTTTTCAGGCTGCGCCCGCCGATGATCAGATCGTACTCGCGGCCCAGCTGGCTGCCCAAGTGGTCCAGCGCAGTCTGCATGGCGCGGATGTTATCCGGAGCTTTGAAGTCGACAAAAGGCTCATTGGCGAAGCTGCCCTGGGGCAGGCGCGGCTCAATGCGGGTGGTAAGGGTTGCGGTAGCCATAGCTCTCCCAGTGTAGTTCAGGCGGAAAAAAGGGGAAAGCGAGTGGTCTGGCCGAATTTATCGCTGTAGATGGTTCAGGTTCTGGCATGCGGCGTCGAATCCGGCTGCACATGCCTGGCGGAAGAGGGTAACAGCCTGCTGCTTGTTGATGGGCAGGCCGAAGCCAAACTCGTAGCCGACGCCGAGCTCGTTGCAGCCCATGGGGTCGCCGCCTTCGCAGCCTTTGCGGGCAAACTGGGCGGCCTGGCCGTCGTCTTTGAGAACGCCGCCACCCTCGTGATAGGCCAGGCCGAGCAGGGAGCAACCGCGCCCCACGCCGATATCGCATCCCTTGCGCAGCAGCACCACAGCCTGCGCCGCATCTTTGGGAACGCCGTTGCCGGAGCCGAGGTCGAAGCCCAGGTTGGTGCAGCCGCGGCCGTCGCCGCCGTCGCATGCCCGGCGGTAGAGAGCGACGGCGTGGCCCTGATCGCGGGCGACGCCGTTGCCGTTCTCCAGCATGGCGCCGAGGAGGAAGCAGGCGCCCCAGGCATCGCCGTCGCAACCCTTGTGGAACAGGACCGCTGCCCGCGCCAGGTCGGGGCTGACGCCCTTGCCGTTCTGGTAAAGCCAGCCGAGGTTGCCGCAGCCCTTGGCCACGCCGCCATCGCAAGCCACGGCGAGAAGCCGAAGCGCGTCCGTGAACTGGCTGTTCTGCAGATCCTTGAATCCCTGGTCGAACGCCTGGCCCGGTGTCATTGTTGTGTTGGGCACAGCTGAGGCGGACACGGCCGGAATGTCGCTCGCAGGCGAGGGCGACGGCTCGGCGGCGGCAGTCTCTGTCGTCGCGGAGCGGGTGAGCGTGCCGGTCGTTTCGGTCGTAGCGGCCGTGGTGATTTTCGCTCCCTTGCGGGTGAAGATGAAGTCGCCGTCGTCGTCGCCGGAGTTGCGGATGTGCGTGTACTTGGGAATCTGGTCGGAGTTGCCGGCCACCTGGCGGCGGACGGAGTCGTAGAACAACTCCTCAGCGGAAAATACCGGGTTGTCTTCCTTTTTGAGGGCGGTAATGACGGCGTTGGCAAAGACCGAGTGACCGTTGGCGCCGGAGTCGGAAACCGGCTCGTCGCCGCCGCTGGCCATCAAGGACCGCGACTTGGCCTGAAGCTCCTTGCGCAGATAGTTGGCCGTGGGCACGGTGGGCGGCGGCGGCTCGCTGGCGTCGCGCGAAAGGTCGCCGGAGTAGCAGCTGTCGGAGACGATGAGAACGTGGCGCGAGGGCAGCGCGCGGATGGCCGAGGTCAGGTCGTCGGCCATGATGGCGTTGGGGCTGGTCGCCGATTCGGCGTCGACCGGGAGCCAGTAGCCCTTGTCCGCATCCTTGTCAAAGTAGCCGTGGCCGCCGTAGTAGATGAGCAGGTTGTCGTCTTCGCCGAGCTTGCCGCGCAGCTTGGTGATGGCGTTGAGGATTTTGAAGCGGGTCGCGTCGCCGTCGCGCAGATATTGCACTTGAAAGCCGTATCGCTCCTCCAGCAGCTGGCCAACTGTGTTTGCGTCGTTGACCGCTGTCTTGAGCCTGGGCATGCCGGTTGGATAGTCATTGATGCCGATGATCAGCGCGTAGTAGCTGCCGTTGTGCGTCGAGCCCTGGGACGGTTGCGCGGTCTTGGCAAAGCCGCGATCCTGGGCCAGAGCAGCAAAGTGCGACGCTGCCAGCGCGAGAGCAAGGCCCAGCGCTGCCAGCTTGCACCGGCTTAAGCAGGCACGTCGGGCAGTTGCGAAGATTTGGCTTACACGGATCATCGAGATAGCGTTCTCCGGAAAGACGAGTCTGGACCGGAACTGCTGGTTGGAGGAAGGCCAGAGACAGCGCAATTTTACCTGAGACTGGATGCGCCGAAACTGATTTTTAGCTATTTTCTTGCCCTGCTGCAAGCAGCGCTCGTTGTCGTTGCCCCTTCCATGTAGTCTAACCGTGAACGCGCGGTCGCTC
>Ga0302320_10019893_pt1 | contig 13439 bp, 12 predicted proteins | sample Bog_T0_3_FD_202130 | JGI IMG/M metagenome (GOLD analysis project Ga0302320, IMG submission 202130) | Peat permafrost microbial communities from Stordalen Mire near Abisko, Sweden - Bog_T0_3 | ecosystem: Environmental > Terrestrial > Soil > Wetlands > Peat | place: Sweden: Abisko, Stordalen Mire...
CCTCGCCGCAACCGCCCAAAACCTGCGCAAGATGGCCAAGTTGATCGCGATGCCACTGCCAATACCGGCCATGTAAGGCCGGACGAGCCGCCGTCACCGCGCTGGCCCGATCGCCCTCCGCGTCCAGAACCGACTATTTCAACACAATCGGTGGCGGACCTTGCGCATTGCCTGCTTTTCATTGCGACTGCCGATTTTTTTTGGTTCGCACGCCTTTCAAGATGCGCGTGCCGAACCTTTTCCAAATTCATCGCAAGCGACTGATTCTGCTGGTGCGCGCCCAGGGAAATGGCACAATTTCCGCATTGCCAATGGCTTTAGAGAAGGTTGGCACGACATAAAGCGCATTGGACCACAACTGCCATTTAAAGCGATGTACCAACCCCATAAATTTTAGAGTAGCTTCGCCCTGCTCTGAAACGGGAGGGGCCAATGCGAATTCGCCTATGTAGCGTCGCACTCGTCCTAGGCCTGTCATCGGCCGCGACCGCTCAGCAGGAAATCACCTTGGTCGCGCCGGGCAGCGTCAAGACCGCGCTCGATATCCTGATTCCCCAATTTACGGCCAAGACCGGCACAAAGGTGACGCTCACCATTGGCTCTGGCACCGCTACCGTCAAACAGGCTGCGGAAGGCACGTTCGACGCTTCGATCGCCCAAGCTCCCTTCCCGCAGGTGCTGGCCAGCAGCAATGTCGATGTGAAAAATCAGACGCCGCTCGCCACGATCGCGATGGCCGTCGCCGTCAAAGCGGGATCGCCCAAGCCGGATATCTCCACCCCCGCAGCGGTGAAAGCGATGCTGCTCACGGCCAAGTCCATCGCCTATTCTAAACCTCCAACCTCGGCATCCGGTATCAGCTTTGAAAATACCCTGAATAAACTGGGGATCGCGGACCAGATACATGCCAAGGCGGTGTATGTAATCGGCGGCGGACCCGGCACGGCGATGGCGGTCGCCAAGGGCGATGCCGAACTCGGTGCCAGCTTCCAGAGCGAGATGGATGCTACCCCCGGCATCGATGTGGTGGGGCTGCTGCCGGAGGACATCTCGCCGCGCCTTGCATTGGTGGGCTTTGTCTCTTTGCACGCCAAAGACCCCGTGGCCGCCAAGGCCTTGCTGGCCTATCTCGCAAGTCCCGCGGCGGCGGTTGTTTACAAGGCGCAGGGGCTTTTGCCAGCCGGTAAATAGCCGACGGGATTTCGCAAGGCCGCGCAACCAAACGCGCGTTAATTCGGGCGATGAACCTCATGGAAAAATTATCGCCCTAGAGAAAATTATATTCCGTGAACAGCGGCGTCAGATCCCTGCCCCAGACGCCGTAATAATTCTTCAGCATCTCCTCGGCGCGGGTATAGCCGCGATTGGTCAGTTCGCGCAGCGGATTGAGGAAACCTTCCTCGCTCATGCCGCCGGCGTCGAGCGCGGCGCGGCGTTTCAGCCCCGCGGCGGAAATCTCCAGCATGCGGTGCGCCAGCTCATGCACCGTGGCCTTGCGGAACGGCACCTTGAAGCCCTGCTTGCCGACGCCGTCGCGCAGGGATTGGCGTTCTTCCGCCGTCCAGTCCTTGACCAGATCCCAGCAGGCGTCCAGCGCCACGGTGTCATAGAGCAGCCCGACCCACAGCGCCGGCATGCCGCAGATGCGCCGCCACATGCCGCCATCGGTGCCGCGCATTTCCAAAAAGCTCTTAAGCCGTACTTCCGGAAAAATGGTGGTGAGATGATCGGCCCAGTCGCTCATCATCGGCGTCAAATGGGCGACTTCGGGGATCTTGCGGGCGAGAAAATCGCGGAAACTCTTGCCCGCGACATCGATATATTTGCCGCCCCGATAGACAAAATACATCGGCACATCCAGGGCGTAATCGACATAGCGCTCAAAGCCCATGCCATCATCGAATACCCATGGCAGCATGCCGGCGCGGGCATTGTCGACATCGGTCCAGACCTGGGCGCGGTACGACAAAAATCCGCTGGGCTTGCCTTCGCGAAAGGGTGAGTTGGCGAACAAAGCGGTGGTGATGGGCTGCAGCGCCAACCCGACGCGGAATTTCTTGACCATGTCGGCTTCGGATTCGAAATCCAGATTCACCTGAACGGTGCAGGTGCGGAACATCATGTCCAGGCCATAGCCGCCGACTTTCGGCATATAGCGGCGCATGATGTCATAGCGCCCCTTGGGCATCACCGGCACTTCGTCCAGCCTCCAGCTGGGGGCGAAACCGAAGCCCAGCACGCCGACCCCGATCGCGCTGGCCACCTCGCGGGTCTGTTCCAGATGGGTGTTGGTCTCGGCGCAGGTCTCATGAATGGTGCGGACCGCCGCGCCGGAAAGTTCGAACTGGCCGCCCGGCTCCAGGCTGAGCGAGGCGCCGTCATCCTGGGTCAGGCCGATAATGTTGCCGCCCTCGATGACCGGGCGCCAGCCGAAGCGCTGCATGCCTTCCAGCAACTGGCGGATGCCCGGCTTGCCCTCGTAAGCGACGGGCTTGTGGGTCTTAAGGTCATAGACGAATTTTTCGTGCTCGGTGCCGATGCGCCATTGATCGCGTGGGCGGGAGCCCCGGGACAGATGCCGCACCAGATCGTCGCGGCTCTCAATTGGGCCGCCGGCGGACTGCGGAATGGACATCGGGAACGGCTCTCAAGGAGGGAAACGGTACTTAGGCATCGCCCTGAACCTAGGCAAGGCGGGGCGGTTTGTATTTGCGTGTTGACTTAATTAAGCTAACATGCAAATATACTCTCATGAATGGATTGAAGGCACAGACGCTCACCGCTTTGGCTGACCCCACCCGCCAGCGTATCGTCGAGATGCTGGCTGGCGGCGCCCTTTCGTCGGGCGAGATCGCCAGCCGCTTTGACCTCAGCGCCCCGGCCGTGTCGCAGCATCTCAAGACCTTGCGAGGAGCCAAACTGGTGAGCGTGCGGGCCGACAAGCAGCGGCGGATTTACGAACTCAATCCCGAAGGCGTGAAGGAGCTGGCCGACTGGATCGCCCGCATCCGCGCCTTCTGGAATCCCAAGCTTGATGCGCTGGAAGAGGCGCTGAGGAAAGAACCAACCCAACAAAAGTAAAGGGTGATGTCATGCAGGATTTGGCCAACAGAATTGACGACCATACCATTCAGTTCGTGCGGATATTGCCGGGACCGATCGAGAAGGTGTGGGATTATCTTTACGACAGCGACAAGCGCGGCACATGGTTTGCGCGGGGCGATTTCGGCAAGGTGGGCGAACCCTTTACGCTGCGCTGGAAACATTCGGAATTATCGCCCCACAGCGTCGAGCCGCCCGAGAGCATGAAGGAAACCGACAAGAACGGTCATACCGGCACCAATATTTTCCTGAAGATAGAAAAGCCGCATCTGCTGGTTTTCACCTTCGGGCTGGAAAAAGCCAAGGCGGCCGGCGTCGAACCTTCGGAAGTGGAATTCCGCCTGGACGAGATCGAAGGCGGCAAGGTGCGCTTCACCCTCACCCACAGCAAGATTCCCGACGAGGGTTACCGCGTCGGCGTTTCCGGCGGCTGGCACAGCCATCTGGACGTGCTGCAATACCGCGCCGAGGGCAAGACCCCGCCCGCCTTCTGGGACATTTTTCGCGGCGCGCAGAAGGCGTATGGGTGAGGAGCGCTTCGCATAAGCGAACGAAATGGTCCGGTGGACCATTTCGAGCGACGAACGCCCGGAGCACTAGTGACGGGCCGGGGAATACAAGCGCTGTTACGCCCAATCACCCGCCACGCTCTGCCAGATCGCCAACGCCGCAAGCGCGGCGGTGTCGGCGCGCAAAATTCTGGGACCCAGCGTCACGGGCGTCACGAAGGACAGCGCGCGCAGTTTTTCGCGCTCGGCCGGATCGAAGCCGCCCTCGGGACCGGTCAGGACGGCGGCGGGGCCACCCCTCTTCAATTCAACTTGTGCCGCATTTGCCAACGCTAACGCGTCACCGCCCTCATCACAAAAATAAATCCGCCGCTCCCGTGGCCAGCCTGCCAATAATTTCTCCAGCGTCATGGCTTCGCGGATTTCGGGGACCGACAAGCGGCCCGACTGTTCCGCCGCCTCGATGGCATTGGCGGCCATGCGCTCCTGATTGACGCGGGCAACAATGGTTCTGCGGGTCATCACCGGTTGCAGCAGGGACACGCCCAGCTCGGTGGCTTTCTGGGTGAGATAATCCGATGGGGTTTTCTTGACCGGGGCGAACACCAGCCACAAATCGGGCGCATCCGTCTGCGGCGCCGTCTGTTTCAGGCAAGTGAGGATGACGCCGCGCTTGCTGGCCGCGCCGATTTCCGCCAGCCATTCGCCGTCCCGGCCATTGAACAGCAAAACCCGCATGCCCGTTTTGGCCCGCATCACATGCAAAAGATAATGCGCCTGACCCTCTCTGGCGGGAACCGCCGCAGCCGCGCCCAGATCGGCGGTCACATAGAGGCGCAGCTTGCCGCCTGCTTCAGTAATTTCCTCAGTCATGCCACACTTCAGCCCGCATGAACCGCCCCGCGCAAGCCCCCGCCGACGCTGTTGCCGCCCACTGGTTCGCGGCGCTGCCGCCGCGCCTGAAGCCCTGGGCGCAGTTGATGCGGCTGGACCGCCCCATCGGCGCCTGGCTGCTGTTCTGGCCCTGCCTGTTCGGGCTGGTGCTGGGAGCAATGGCCGATGAACGCCTCTTCACCGATTGGCGCGACTTTTATTATGTGGCGCTGTTCGGGCTGGGCACCATCGTGATGCGCGGCGCCGGCTGTGCCTTCAACGACATTATGGACAGCAAATACGATGCCCGGGTGGCGCGGACGCGGGGCCGGCCGATTCCGTCCGGCGCCATCAGCGTTCGCGCGGCAGCGATCTTCACCATGCTGCTGTGCCTGATCGGGCTGGTCATTCTCTTGCAGTTGAACGGCTTTGCCGTCTGGCTGGGCGCCGCCTCGCTGCTGCTGGTGCTGGCCTACCCCTTCATGAAGCGCATCACCTGGTGGCCGCAGGCCTGGCTGGGCCTCACCTTCAATTGGGGCGCGCTGCTGGGATTCGCGGCGGAGACCGGGCGACTCGACCTGCCCGACGCCTATCTCTATGCCGGGCTGTTTTTCTGGACCCTGGGTTACGACACAATCTATGCCCATCAGGACAAGGAAGACGATGCCCTGATCGGGGTGCGCTCCACCGCCTTGCTGCTGGCCGCGGACAGCCGCAAATGGATTCTGCGCTTTTATGCGCTGGCGTTCACGCTGATATTGGCGGCAGGCTTTTCCGAACATGCCGGCTGGCCGTTCGGATTGCTGATGCTCTTGCCCGGCGCGCATCTGCTGTGGCAGGTCAAGAAACTCGACATCGCCAGCGCCGACAATTGCCTGATGCTGTTCCGCGCCAACCGCGTCACCGGGGCGCTGATCGCCGTGGCCTTTGCCGCCGCGGCTTGGTTTGGGTGAGGAGCGGTTTGCCGCAGGCAAACGAAATGGTCCGTCGCTGGCGACAGCGTCGTGCGACGACCATTTCGAGCGACGAACGCCGCGCGTTTGGACGAGCAGCCGGAAGTAACAAGCGCGGAATGATCATGACCCCCGAAGATTTCATTCGCGCGAATGCAGAATTGATCTCCCCGCCTCTTGTGCCGGAGCTGCACCTCTATTTGGCAACCGAAGTGGTGCCGCTGTGGCGCAAGACAGAAGAAGAACTCAACGAGATGGGCGTGCCGCCGCCCTATTGGGCATTCGCCTGGGCGGGCGGCCAGGCGCTGGCGCGCTTTGTGCTGGACAATCCGTCGCTGGTGGCGGGCAAGCGGGTGCTGGATTTCGGCGCCGGCAGCGGCATTGTGGCGCTGGCGGCGGCGCGCGCCGGGGCATCGCATGTGCTGGCCGCCGATATCGACAATTTTTCCATCGCCGCCATCGCCGCCAATGCGGCAGCAAACGGGCTGACGGTGGCGACCACCGCTGACGATATTATAGGCAGCACGGAACAATTCGGCATCATTCTGGTGGGCGACATGTGTTACGAGCGCCCGCTGGCCGAGCGGCTGATGGCCTGGCTGAAAAGCGCCTCCGCTGAAATCCTGCTGGGCGATCCCGGCCGCAGCTATTTCCCCAAACAGGGCCTGACCCGGCTGGCACTTTATTCTGTCGCCACCACGCGCGAACTGGAAGACCGCGAAATCCGCGAAACCGGGGTGTGGAAACTGAACCGGGACTAGGCGCAGCCATTGGGCTCTGCCACAGTGTCAGGGCTGGAGCATCGGCGAGGAAAAGTGCGGCGGCTAGCGTCAGCGTGGCGCCGCGTTTTCCGTAGGCCGTGCGACCATGAGTCGAGCGGGGAATTTGCATGGCTTACATTGATGGTCCGTCCGTAACAGAAGACAACACCGTCGAGGCGCCGCCGGAACTGCGCCGGGCCCTGGGCCCCTTCCAGCTGATCGGCATCGGCATCGGCATCATCATCGGCGCCGGCATCTTCGTTTCCACCGGCACCACGGCGGCCAATTACGCCGGCCCCGCGGTGCTGTTCTCCTACCTGATCGCCGGATTCGGCTGCGCCCTGGCCGGTCTCTGCTATGCCGAATTCGCCGCCATGATCCCGGTGGCGGGCAGCGCCTATAGCTATACCTTCGCCACCCTGGGTACGTTTTTCGCCTGGTTTATCGGCTGGGACCTGATCCTGGAATATCTCGCCGCCGCCGCCGCCGTGGCGGTGGGCTGGTCGGGTTACTTCGCCGGCCTGATGGCCGATCTTGGCATCGTCATACCGGAAAAATTCTCCAGCGCGCCTTTCATCTGGAAAGGCGGCGTCGACCTGGTGGCCAGCGGCGCCGTGATCAACATACCCTCTGTCGTGCTGATCGGGCTGCTGACCGTGCTGCTGGTGATCGGCATCCGCGCCAGCGCCACCTTCAACGGCATCATGGTGCTTTTGAAGCTGGCGGTGGTGGTGCTGGTGATCGGCTTCGGTCTTTCGCATGTGAAGGCCGCCAATCTGACGCCCTTCATCCCGCCCAATAGTGGCGTCTGGGGCGTGTTCGGCTGGAGCGGCATCATCCGCGCCTCGGGCGTGGTGTTCTTCGCCTATGTCGGTTTCGATTGCGTCTCGGCGGCGGCGCAGGAGTCCATCAATCCCCAGCGCAACATGCCCATCGGCATATTGGGGTCCCTGGGGCTTTGCACCGTGCTTTATGTGCTGATGTGCATCGTGATGACCGGCGTCACCAAATACACCAATCTGGGCGTGGCGCAGCCCGTGTCGGTGGCGGTGATGGCGATGGGCCCCGATCTCAACTGGCTGGTGAAACTGACGCATCTGGGCGCCACGCTGGGTCTGGGCACGGTGGTGCTGGGCCTGCTCCTGGGGCAAAGCCGCGTCTTCTACGCCATGTCGCGCGACGGCATGTTGCCCGAAATATTCGGCCGGGTGCATCCGCGCTTTCGCACGCCTTATATCTGCACCATCCTGATCGGCATTGTGGCGGCGGCGCTGGCGGCGTTTTTGCCGGAGGACCTTTTGATCGAGATGGTGTCCATCGGCACATTGGCGGCCTTTGTGCTGGTGTGCATGTCGGTGATCATTCTGCGCAAGACCCATCCCGAAGTGCCGCGCGCCTTCCGTACCCCCTTTGTCCCCTGGGTGCCGATCGGCGGCATGCTGGTGTGTTTCGGCATGATGGCGGGCCTGCCCGCCACCACCTGGGAGCGTTTCATCCTGTGGGGTTTGATCGGGCTGGTGGTCTATTTCCTTTATGCCAGGCATCACGCCCGCACGCCGAGCTACGCCCTGACGCGGAAGTAGCGCGGTGAGCGACGAGGCGCTGGAGATCATTGATCCGGTCGTCGCCGACGAACATCAGCTTCGCCGGGCGCTGGGCAGGTTTGACCTGACCCTGATCGGCATCGGTTCGGTGATCGGCGCCGGCATTTTCGTGGTCGCGGGCACGGCGGCGGCGGAGCATGCCGGTCCCGCCGTGATGCTGTCTTTCATCATCGCCAGCGCCGGCTGTTTCTTCGCCGGCCTGTGCTATGCCGAATTCGCCGGCATGATCCCCCATGCCGGCAGTAGCTATACTTACACTTACGCCACCATGGGCCGCTTCATGGCGTGGTTCGTGGGCTGGAACATGGTGCTGGAATATGGCGTGGCCGGATCAGGCGTGGCGGTGGGCTGGTCGGCCTATTTCCTCAATCTTCTGTCCAGCTTCGGCATCACCTTTCCCGCCGCCTTCGCCAACGCACCGCTGGCGGGCGCCGATCTGGGCTCGATGCATTTTACCGGCGCCATCATCAACCTGCCCGCTTTGATATTGGTATTGGCGCTGACCACGCTGCTGGTGGTGGGGGTGCGCGAAACCGCGCGCTTCAACGGCGCCATGGTGCTGATCAAGGTCAGCATCGTGCTGCTGGTGATATTGTTCGGCCTGCCTTACGTGACGGCGGGCCATTTGACGCCCTTCATCCCGCCCAATGAAGGGGTGTGGGGCAAATATGGCGTCAGCGGCATATTGGCGGCCTCGGGCATCGTGTTTTTTGCCTATGTCGGCTTCGAGACCGTGTCGGTGGCGGCGCAGGAATCCAGGGACCCGCAGCGCGACATTCCCTCGGCCATCCTGATCACCCTGGTGGTATGCACCACACTCTATGTGCTGATGGGGCTGGTTCTGACCGGCATCACCAACTGGCGCGACCTGGATGTCGGCAATCCGGTCTCCTTCGCCATCGGCAAGATCCCGGCGCTGGGCTGGCTGACATTGCCGGTCAATATCGGGGCGCTGGCAGGGCTCGCCTCCGTCACCTTCGCCACCATGTATGGCCAGTCCCGCGTTTTCTATGGCATGGCGCGGGACGGTTTCCTGCCGCCGGTCTTTGCCGCCGTGCATCCCAAATTCCTGACCCCCTGGCTCTGCACCATCGCCATCGGCGCGGTGGCGGCTTTTCTGGCGGCTCTGTTCCCGCTCGACATATTGGCCGACCTGGTTTCCATCGGCACCCTGGTGGCGTTCATTTCCGTCTGCGTCTGCGTGCTGATCGTGCGCCGCAGGGCGCCGCGCGCCCACCGGCCTTTCCGCACGCCCATGATTTGGCTGATCGCCCCGGCGGGAATCGCGGTCTGCGGGTTGATGATCCTCAGCCTGTCCAACGGGACCTGGATCAGGCTGGTGGTGTGGACGGCGATTGGGATGGTGATTTACTTCGGCTACAGTATCCGCCATGCCCTTCCGTCCAAATGGACCGTAAAAAACCAGGACTGACATGACGTATCGCTCCTTGCGCGATTTCATCGCCCGGCTGGAAAAGGACGGGGAGTTGGTGCGGGTGCGCGAACCGGTCTCCACCGTGCTGGAAATGACCGAGATTCAAACCCGGCTGATCGCCGAGGGCGGCCCGGCGGTGATTTTTGAAAAACCGATCAAGGCTGACGGCACGCCCAGCAAGATACCGGTGCTGGTGAACCTGTTCGGCACGGTCAAACGCGTCGCCATGGGCGTGACCATGGGCGGAAAGGAACGCACCAGCGCCGCTGACCTGCGGGAAGTGGGCGAATTGCTGGCGCAACTGCGCCAGCCCCAGCCGCCGCGCAGTTTCGGCGAAGCAGCGGAATTGCTGCCGCTGGTCAAAACCATATTGGCGATGAAGCCCAAGACGATGAAGGGACCGCCCTGCCAGGACATCGTGCTGCGCGGTGATGACATTGATCTGAATGCGCTGCCGATCCAGACCTGTTGGCCGGGCGAGCCGGCGCCGCTGATCACCTGGCCGCTGGTGGTGACCAAGGGGCCATCCGACGCGCGCGAAGACAATTACAATCTCGGCATCTACCGCATGCAGGTCTTGAACAAGACCCAGACCATCATGCGCTGGCTGAAGCATCGCGGCGGGGCGCAGCATCACCAGCGTTGGGGCAAGGAGAAACCAACCCCCCTGCCCGCCGCCATCGTGCTGGGCGCCGATCCGGGGATCATATTGGCGGCGGTGACGCCGGTGCCAGAGACGCTGTCGGAATATCAGTTCGCGGGACTCTTGCGCGGGGAGCGCATGGTGCTGGCCGATTGCGTATCCCAGCCGCTGAAAGTGCCGGCGGAAGCCGAGATCGTGATCGAAGGCACCGTGTCGCTGTCGGACTATCGCGCCGAAGGGCCTTATGGCGATCACACCGGCTATTACAATTCGGTGGAGCAGTTTCCGGTTTTCACCGTCAGCGCCATCACCATGCGGCGCGATCCGATCTATCTTTCCACTTATACATCGAGGCCGCCGGACGAGCCATCCATTCTGGGCGAGGCCCTGAACGAAGTGTTCGTGCCGCTGATCCGCCAGCAATTTCCCGAGATTGTGGATTTCTGGCTGCCGCCGGAAGGATGCAGCTATCGCATCGCGGTAGTGTCGATGAAGAAAGCCTTTCCCGGCCATGCCAAGCGGGTGATGATGGCGGTGTGGTCGTATTTGCGCCAGTTCATGTACACCAAATGGGTGATCGTGGTGGATGACGACATCAATGCGCGCGACTGGAAGGATGTGATGTGGGCGGTCTCCACCCGCATGGACCCGGCGCGCGACATTACCGTGATCGAGAATACGCCGATTGATTATCTGGACTTCGCCTCGCCGGAATCGGGGCTGGGTTCCAAGATCGGCTTGGACGCCACCAACAAGCTGCCGCCGGAAACCCACCGAGAATGGGGCAAGAAGATCGCCATGAACCAGGACGTGATCGACACGGTCACGAAAAAATGGGCGAAACTCGGTCTCCCTGGCAGCGGCAAGCCGATCTGGAAGTAGCCCTGCCCTCTGGCTATAGTCCGGAGAGGTGGGGAGACGACAATATGCGTATCGCAATTATCGGGGCATTGTTGTTGTGCATCGCATGGCCGGCCCAGGCACAGGACTGCCGCAATCTCACCTATCTGAACGGCGTGCCGATGTCGGTTGCGGGCGTGCCCGTAGTGCCCGTCAGCATCAACCAGAAGCCCGCACAAATGATTCTGGATAGCGGCAGCGCCGCCATCCAGATGACCGGCGCATGGGCGGAGACGATGGGTTTGCATGAATCGCAATCTCCAATCCAGGTTCCCGATTTTGAGATCGGCAAGCTCAAATTTGGCGCGCAGCTCCAGGTCTCGCCTTTGCCCAATATCGGCGATGTCGCCGGTCTTCTGTCCCTGACAAGTTTGCGCGATTACGATGTCGATATCGACTTTGCCTCGCACCGGTTGAATTTCTTTTCCCCGGATCATTGTCCCGGCCTGATCGCATATTGGGCGCCGGACGTGATGGCAGTCCTGCCACTCACGCTGAATGAAGGGCATATCCATATCCCCGTGACCGTGGACGGCCAGGCGATGTCTGCCGTCCTGGACACAGGCTCATTGCAGACTTTCATGAACAAGAACGATGCGTTGCGCTTGTTCGGGCTCAACGAAACTTCGCCCGATGTGACAATCGCCGCCCCCACAAACGGCGATCCCAGGCTATCCGGCACCCGGCACCATTTTACAACCCTGACCTTCGGTGATGTGACGATCAAAAATCCCCAGGTAATCATTCTGCCGGACCAAACCCGTTCGTCCGACCCGGGGACATTGCCGGAAATCTCGCTCGGCATGGATGTGCTGGCGCAATTGCATCTGTATGCCGCTTTCCAGGAAAGAAAACTCTACATAACCCCTGCCGACGACAATGATGGCAAGATATTGCGTCCTGTTATGGAGCCGGATTCGCCACAACACGCGCGAAGCGTTCCGCCGTGACAGGGCGCGGCGGGAATGTCTAGTCCCGCCGGCGTATGGCCGGCAACAGCAGCAGCGAGGCGGCGAACAGGGCCGCCATCAGGAACCAGGCCTCGTTGAAGGACTGAACCAGCGCCGCGCGTTTCACCAGCGGCGTGACGATGGCCCTTGTCATCGCATCCACCGGCCCCATGTCATGACCGCGGAACAGCGCTATGGGCAATCCGACCAGCCGCGCCGCCGACGCATCGCCCGCCTGCAGCCGCGCCGCCAGCGCCGCGGCATGACCCGGCGTGCGCTGGGTCAGGATGGTGTCCATCACCGCGATGCCGATGGCGCCGCCCAGATTGCGCATCAGGTTGAAAAGGCCGCTGGCATCGGCGACATCATCCTGGGGCCAGCCGTCCAGCGCCAGGCGCGTCGCCGGCAGCAGGCACAGCATCATGGCGGCGCCGCGCAAGACCTGCGGCCAGAACAAGCCGCTGAAATCGGTGGTACTGCCGGAAAAGCCATTGGCGAAAACCCCGACGCCGAACAGCCCGAAGCCGATGGCGGTCAGCAGCCGGGCATCGAGGCGCACTTCCAAAAGGGCAGCGATGGGCGCCATCAGCAGGCGGGAAATTCCCGTCACGATCATGATCTCGCCGATTGCCAGCGGCGAATGCCCCAGCACCAGCCCGAGAAACAGCGACAGAAGATAGATCGAGCCGTAAAGCCCGAAGCCCAGCACAAAACTGAAGCCGCAGCCCACCGAAAAAGAAACCTTGCGGAAACGCCTGATATCGATGAACGGGCTGGCATGGTTCAGCGCCCGCCAGATCGCCAGCGCGCCGGAGACCAGGCAAACGGCGCTGAGCGACAACACAATGGTCCCCTGCCAGTCGTGGCGCGGCCCTTCATTCAGCACCGCTTCCAGCGCCGCCAGGAAAATCGCGGCGAACAGCATGGTGGCATAGTCGATTTTCCGTAAGGCCGACCAGTCGGGCTTGCCGATCCGCACACAGGCCGCGACCATGGCGGCGACGCCGATGCCCGGCAGGATATTGACCAGGAAAATCCAGCGCCAGGAATAAGCCTCGGTCAGGTAACCGCCGACCAGCGGGCCGATGGCGGGCGCGATCATTGCCACCGCGCCGGCGATGGTGGTGGCGAGGACACGGTGCTTTTCCGGGATCATCAAAAAGACGCTGGTGAAGACCGGCGGGATCAGCATGCCGCCGCAAAAACCCTGAACCACTCGTATGGCAATCAGCGTGGTGACATCGGTGCTGACGGCGCAGGCGAGACTGGCCAGGGTAAAGCCCAGCGTGGCGGCGACGAACATGCCGCGCAGCGTCAGGGCGCGGGTGAGCAGGCCCGTCAGCGGTATGGCGATCACCTCGGCCATCAGATAGGCGGTCTGGATCCAGCTCAGTCGGTCATCCGGGATCGCCAGCGCCGCGCCGATATTGGTCAGCGAACTGGCCACCACCTGAATGTCGAGAATGGCCATGAACATGCCGACGCACATGGCGCCAAAGCCCAGCCAGGTGTTGAGCGATTTTGTCATGCCGCGCCGACCGCCAGCACGGCATTGAGCCCGCCAAAGGCGAAGCTATTGGAAATGGCGTATTGGGTTGCGGCGGGGCGGGCGTGATTGGGGACATAGTCGAGATCGCAGTCCGGGTCCGCTTCGGTGAAATTCGCCGTGGGCGGAAGAAAGCCGCCCTGCATTGCCAGCAAAGTCGCGG
>Ga0302320_10019894_pt1 | contig 13439 bp, 15 predicted proteins | sample Bog_T0_3_FD_202130 | JGI IMG/M metagenome (GOLD analysis project Ga0302320, IMG submission 202130) | Peat permafrost microbial communities from Stordalen Mire near Abisko, Sweden - Bog_T0_3 | ecosystem: Environmental > Terrestrial > Soil > Wetlands > Peat | place: Sweden: Abisko, Stordalen Mire...
CGCGGGACTGCTTACACTAAAAAGTGGGGCTGGCAACTAGCCCAAGGCTAAGCGCTACACCGCGCTCACCACGTTTGTTGGGAGATTGATGATGGACCTGACGCAATCCAGTTCCGCCGCAGCCACCAAACCTGCACAGTCTTCCATGCCCCAGCCGGAAAACACGATCGGTGTCCGGAGTCAGGTCCGAAGCAATCTTCGGAACGCTGTCCGCAACAACGCCGACGCTGCGCACCGGTCCTCGGGCTTCGGCATGCCTTGCGCCAACTGCCGTCTCTATTATCCCGCCAACCTCGACACCTGCCCCGCCTGCAACAGCAAAGAGAGGGTTTCCGCCAAGGCGGTTCCGCCCATTCCGAAAGCGCAGGCCGCTGCTGAGCCCGTTCCTGAAAACGCCGTCGTAGAGAAAGAGAGAGAAGCGTTCCTGAAGGAGTTCAAGTCCCAGCTGTTCGCGGCGCATGCGGAGGTCTCCATTGCGCCCGCCATTTGCACTCTGGGAGAACACCACATTCAAGGCGCCGAGGCGGCCTCAATCTGCAAGCTCTGTTATGACCGCCTGCAGGAGCGCGTGGACGTGTTGGAAGCCGCTCTGCACATCGATCTGAAAGAAGCGGCGCAGCTTATCTACGATGCCGTGTGGGCCGATCCTTCCGACCCCACCAAGACCTATACGAACGCCGCCGCCGCCCTGATCGGCGAATTGCGCAAACGCTCCGGCGTCGCGAACGTGATCGGGCCGTTCCAGCCGCTCGATAATTAGGATGTTCCGTTGTGCTTCTTAAATGCTCGGGAAGCCATCTGCAAGATAACCAGTTTATTCCGGCTTCACCGCGACCCACTTCTTTCCCGCGTACAGCTTGTATCCCGCCCCGTCCTCAACCATCTTCAGGGGCATGGCCCGCTTCAATGACGCGTCCGTCTGAGAGGGCACGCTGAGCGCGTCTTCACTCGCCACATTCATGACCACGAATTTGTCATCGACGAACCCGAAGCCGTATTCTCCTGGCCCTAGCTCTGACCCGCCAATGTTCAGCTTGGACTCGGTGATGAGCAGGCCCTGGTATTTCTGCTGGACCGCCGTGGAATATCCCGCGGTATCGACCAGGGCGCCAACCGTAATTTTGCCGCCGGCGGTTTGAAATCCAGTTGAGTTCCGCAACTGTGTGGGCGCCTTCTGTCCGCGGAAGAAAAACTCCGCAGGCACCACGCTCTTGAGTTCGTCGGCGCTGAGCAGGTGCTGCGCGGCCTTCTGTGCCAGGCCGGAAGTCAAGAGTACGGCGATAAGCGCCCCAACCGCTGCGAAACGATTGTTCTTCATGAGTTTGTCCCTCGATCAGAATGAGTCTGGGTAAGCTAAGGGGAATCTAACCCTTTCCGGCGGCGGGCGCAAATCGGATGGGCGTCGAGCGCTGCGTGCCGAGCATCGCGAAATGCTTGAGCCAACGCCTGATTCGCTTTGCCCGCAAGATTCGGATAGTCCGCGCGTTTTCCTCGCCGTACGCTATCCCTACCATGACACTCACTCACATGACTTCCCCAACGGCGACCGCGAATGCCATACTCGCTGAGGATTCCCCGAGCGAAATGCGGGTCGCACACTCCAACTCGACGAAGGCAACCCAAGCGCGGCCGAGTAACGATCAGCCAGAGCGCGATCATGCGGGCGAAGATCGGCGTTGGAACGCGGTGGTGGCGCGCGATTCGGCGCACGACGCAGAGTTCGTGTTCGCCGTCTCCACTACCGGAGTCTATTGCCGGCCCTCGTGCCCGGCTCGCCGTCCACGGCGCGAGAATGTCACCTTCTTCCCGCGTCCCGAGCAGGCCGAGAAAGCTGGCTTTCGCGCTTGCCTGCGTTGCCGCCCTCGGTCGGTTCGCGGCAATGCGCAGTCCGACTCGGCGAAAGAGGTCTGCCGCTACATCGAGCAGCATCTCGATGAGCCGATCACGCTCGAGCGCCTGGGCAAGGTCTTCCGGCAAAGCCCGTTCCATCTGCAGCGGCGCTTCAAGGCCGCGCTTGGGATCACGCCGCGGGAGTATGCCGATTCCTGCCGGCTGCGCCTGCTCAAGCGCAACCTGCAGGCGGGAGACAATGTGACCCGCGCCATGTATGACGCTGGATACGGCTCCAGCAGCCGTCTCTACGAGAAGACTGCGTCACAACTCGGCATGACGCCCGACAAATATCGCCGCGGCGCCATCGCCGCCGCCATTCGTTACGCCTGCGCCGATTCGCCGCTGGGACGCATGCTCATCGCGGCCACGGACAAGGGCGTGTGTGCCATTCAGTTCGCGGGTTCCGATGGCGAGTTGATCGAAGGCCTGAAGCGCGAGTTTCCGTTTGCCGTGCGCAAGCCCGACGAAGGCGGATTGAAAGTGTGGATCGAAGCTTTGCTTTCGAAGATGACTGGCCGCGAATTGAATGCAGCGTTGCCGTTGGACATCCGCGCTACGGCATTTCAGCGGCGCGTGTGGACTTACCTGCAGTCGATTCCGTTCGGTGCGACGCGGTCTTACAGCCAGGTAGCGAGGGCGATTGGCCAACCCACTGCCAGCCGAGCCGTGGCGCGCGCCTGCGCGACGAACCCGGTTGCGGTGGCGATTCCGTGCCATCGCGTCGTGCGGGAAGATGGCAACGTCAGCGGCTATCGCTGGGGCCTGGAGCGCAAGAAGACGCTGCTGGAGATGGAGCAGAGGGGAGTGTGAGAACCCGGCTTCGGGCTCCAGCCGTCGGGCTTCAGGATGCCTGCCACCGTTCGGAACGGTGCCACGCAACGTCTCTACCAGAACAGTTCAACGTCAACTCCGGTCAACCGACGGCTTTCCGCCGCGCTACCACTGCCCAGTTCACGAACGCCAGCGCGATGGTCGCAACCAGGATCAGGGATTGGCGAAAGTCCACTTGAGTTACAAGGACTATGCACAGGATCACGCCCAGTACTGCGAAGAAGTTTCCCGCCGGGAGGCGGAACATGGCTCCCTCACCTTCGGGATTCCTGCGGCGTAGGATGGGCAAAGCGGCGCAGCCTACTCCGTAGTAGAGGAGGCGGGCCACAGCGGAGAGAGTTACGTTCCATTTGAAGTCGCCGATCAGGGCTAATCCCCAGACCATGGCTGCGAAAACGAGGATCGAGACATATGGGGTGTGAAAGCGGCGATGCACGGTGGCGAAGGCTTTGGGGAAGTCTCCCTGCTCGGCGAGCGCGAAGGGGACGCGGGGCATGGCGAGAATCTTTGCGCTGAGGTATCCGTAGAAAGAGATGAGCGCGCCCACGGCAACTAACGCTGCGCCGATAGGACCAACCGCCATGCGCGCCACGTCGGCAAGGGGGCGCTGGCTGTGGGCTGCGTCGGGCAGGACTCCGACGACCACCCACTGGATAAGTGCGTAGATCACAGTGCAAACCACGAGAGCGGTGAAAAGCGCGAAAGGAGCGTCGCGCCGGGGATCTTTCGCTTCGCTCATGGGCGCGAGCGCGGTTTCGAATCCGCCGTAGGCGAAGACCAGAAGCAGCATGGCTTTCAGCCATTGGCTGGTACTGGGGGACGCGATGGATGCGGTCGCAATCGCCCAGTGATGGTGCTGAAGCACGAACATTCCCAAGACGATCACGGCAAAGAGCGGGATTAGTTTGGCGGCGGTGAACAAATTGCTGACTTGCGCTCCGGCGCGCACGCCGCGAATGTTGATGAAAGTCAGAAGGCCTACCAGCAGAGTGAGAATGACGGCCCGGGGCACGGGATCTTTGGCGTGAGGGAAGAACTCGCCGAGGTAAATCACAAATAAGTTGGCGTTGGCGGCGGGTGCGGCGACCTGGCCGAGCCAGAGCATCCAGGCGGTTTGAATGCCCATCAGGCGTCCGAAGGCGACGCGGGCGTAGAGATAAGGTCCACCGGCTTGCTGAAAACGCGAGGCGACCTCGGCGAAGCAGGCGATGATCACGCTCATGCCTGCGCCGGCGCCGAGGACGGTGTAGGGGCTGTAGGCGCCGATGAGCGCGGCGACGGTGGAAGGCAGTCCGAAGACTCCGCTGCCGATGATTGAGTTCACCACCAGCGCAACCAGGCTCCAGCGGCCGATGGCGCGGAGGAGCTGGTGGTGGGGCGGGTTTGCTGTGACGAGTTCCATTAACGTGCGTTTTTATCACAAATGAACGTTGCTGGGACACCGTCGCGGAGGGGCGCCGCGCTTCGCTCGCCCTCCGGCAAGCCCAAGGCAGGTTCTGAACGAAGTCGAATGGGCGACTGTCTCTACCCGATCTTTGGTGACCTTGGAGCAAATCGCGAGTGCACTGTTGGCTGCGGTGAAGAGCTGCGCGCGGAACGAAGGTTGTGCGCGTGCCGCAGGCCAGCTGGACGGTGGCGTGAAAAGCCTTGCCAGTGGCTGCGTTTGGCGTGATCACGCGCTGCTGGTTACTCGCTAGACCAAAGTAATTGCTTGAATTACCAAAGCGCATGATCGTGGGACATCTATCCGCTTGCCGCTGCCGATGAGATCTTCAAACGATACGAATCTACCCCACACAATGGCCACGGGAATCGATCCACAGATGGACGACCTTCATACCAGAATGATGCGAGTTGCCGAAGATCTGCGCGTGATCCAGCGGGAGCTGAACTGCGCTGCCATGCAAGCGCCCAGCGATCCGGAACTAATGGAAGCCCTGAGCGCGCTGCCGGAGACCGAAGCCATCCAGACTCTGTGCAAGGCGCTCGACCAGATGCGCCACTTCCTGTGGTTCTACAGCCAGGTGATGAGCAACGAGCCCGAACTGGGCGACAAGCTGCGCCAGTCGAATGCGTCGAAAACGGCCGAAGACGGGAATGTAGACACGTCTTTCCTCGATCAGCTAACGCGGGCCGATGAGGCGGTGCTGATGCGCTACTTGGCCGAAGCGAAAGACCGCAAGCCGAACTAAACACTTTTCTTTACTCTCATTGTAAAATTGAGCGCGTCTTTTGCAGTTTGTCGATCAAGTCCCACCGCTCCTCCAACACCCGTTTTGGATTAGGGATAACGGCTGCAACGGGCTGCGGCAGTGACGCCATGACCTGTTGAAGGCTGGGCAGGGTGGATGGGTCTTTGAGGGCAGCCACATAAGCCTGGGTCACCTGCTCCGAGGGCCAAGATGCCAAGGGCAGTCCAGCAATGATATCCATTTCGAGCTTTATTGAGGATTGCCAATTCAGAGGGTCCGGCCCAAGTTGAGCAAGGGCGTTCTGCAGCAGCGCGCGCTGTGGTATCCCGGTTCCTTCCAAGCGCGACATAACCGCCATCGCCCCCAGATGTTTCGCGAGGGAGTCCTTCGCGAGGAGCGTGGCCATCAGAGACCCGCCATTCGCGATATCCCGCGAGAATCGCAATCCTGCCACCAATGCGCGCACAGCACCTTCCTTATTGCCACTAGCGAGCAGGTGAAAGACGTAAAGTACGTTGAGGCGAGCGAGAGCTGTCGCCTTGGGGGCGTAGTCGATTGGAGTGTCGGGACCCAGTGCATAGTCCAAACCCCAGTCGCAGCCGGAAATCATCGTGCCGCGGGCCATGGTTTCGAGGGCACGGTGGTTCTTCTCGATCAGGTCTCTGTATTTCGAATCGTCGTACGGACTGGTACCGGCGAGTATCGCGCTCAAGTCCTTGATTTGTTGGTTGCTGATTGGCGCATCCTGCATTTGAGCAAATGCCGACCAGTAGCGCAGAGCAGCGTTCTGGCCAAGGCTAGTTTTCGGTTGAGCGGATGCCAAGCTGGCCGATAAGGCTACTGCGACGATCACTGATGGAATCGAGAGTAAGGTTTTCATAACTTTGTTGGCCCTTTGCTCAGTACGGCGAGCGCACTGTGTTTGCCGTTCGGGAGCGGAACCGTTTCAGGTGCCTTGGTTATTTCATCGATCGCTTGCTCGAACGACGGACCGGTAACGAGTAAAGTGTTTGCACTACCAGTCGTCAGGGGTTTGGAACTGACTAGACGGTCTCCGGCTGCTTCCTGCCCTGTGCTTTGCCCGCCGCCAAGCGACGAGTGCGTTCGATGGGCGCGAAGGTAGATTGAGAGGGAGCTTGCCCCTACTATTACAATGGCAGCTGTGGCCCACGAGAACGGTGCGAGCTTGCCCCATGCCACTTTCTGCCGCTTTGGCAGCGGTTCCGGATCTAACGGACGGAATTGCTCGAGATATTGTTCGAATAGCGGATCATCGTGGATGGGCACAGGTATTCTCCTTTACACACATTGCCTCGCGGAGCCGGGCAAGGGCATAGCGATAACGCGAGGCAGCGGTATTCGCGCTGATTTCCAGAATACTGGCGATCTGCGACAACGTGAATTCTCCCCATAGGTGCAGGACGACCACCTGGCGCTGTTCTTCTGGAAGATCACAGAGAGCCCGCCGCAGTTTCTGTTCCGCAGCATAGTCGCGAAGTGGCGGCTCGAACCATGCGGATTCTTCGGCGAGGGTAACGTTGCGCTGTTGAACCTTGCTGTCGTTAAGAATCGCATTGCGTACCGAGGCGAAGAGATATGCCTTCACGTCTGCAATCTGGTGGAGCTTGGCACTCTGGAGCATTTTCAAGAAGACCTGGTGAACCGCGTCCTGGGCGCTCGCCTTGTCGCCCACGATTGCGCGGGCGAAGAGCAAGAGCACCTTGCCGTGCTGGCGATAGAGCAGTTCAACTTCGGCGTCGTTGAAACGGGGTTGCACGTTGAGGCCTCAAAGGTATGACAATCGAACTCGATAGATTTGTCTGGCGGCCGACAAATATTCTTTTGAGGATCCCGGAGGGCTTACCCTATCTGTCCGTGGACCATTGTTCGCAAGACGCTTCCGTCGGGACTCAGCACAACGATGTTTGCTTCTGCGCCGGGGGCGAGTTGCCCGTGCGGCGCGAGGTTGGTGGCACGAGTGGGATTCAGGGTGGCGGCCCGGACGGCGTGCTGCAGGCTCCAGCCGGCGAATTGAGTCAGGTTGCGCACGGCTTTATCCATGGTTAGTACGCTGCCGGCGAGTTTGCCATCCATCGTGCACCGGCCGTCTTTCACTTCGACTTGTATGGGGCCGAGCTGGTAGGTGCCGTCGGGCATACCGGCGGCGGCCGTGGCGTCGGTGATCAGGACGGCGCGTTCAAGGCCCTTCATCCGCAGGAAAATTTGAACGACTTCGGGATCGACGTGAATTCCGTCCGCGATGATGTCGGCGCTGAGATGCTTGCTGGTCAGCACTTCGCCGACAATGCCGGGCTCGCGATGATCGAGCGGCCGCATGGCATTGAAGGTGTGGGTAGCGTGGCGGGCGCCAGCCTGCACAGCAGAGCGCGCAGTTTCCATGCTGGCGTCCGAGTGGCCGATGCTCACGCAAACGTTGCGGCGCGCCGCTTCCGCGATCACTTCAAGTGCTCCGGGAAGTTCGGGCGCGATGGTCATCATGCGCACGTGCCCGCGCGCGGCCTGCCACAGAAGTTCGAAGACCTGCAGCGTGGGTTCGACGAGGTATTCCGGGGGATGCACTCCCCGCCGTTTGTGGCTGAGAAATGGGCCTTCCAGATGGATGCCGAGCGGGCGAGCCTGCACCGCGTCGCCGTTGCCGGCAAAAGCCTGGGCCGCTTCGATGGAGTCGGCAAGGCGTTCCAGAGCCCGGCAGGTTTGATCGAGCGGCGCCGCGACGGTGGTGGGGAAGTAGCCGGTGACACCATGGGTGGTCAGGAAGGCGTTCAGGTGAGGCAGTTCGGCAGCGCTGGCACGCATGACGTCGAGTCCGGCGCCGCCGTGCATGTGAATGTCGACGAAACCGGGTGCGAGGATGGCGTCGGGAGAATCGTGGGCAAGATCGACCACGGTTGCATTCTTTGGAATTTCCTGTTGTGCCCGCGAGGAAACGGCGGAGATGATGCCATCTTCAATAAAGACGAGGGGGTTGAGTATCTCTTCCTGCGGCGTGTAGAGGCGATTAGCGCAGAGCACGATCATGGTTGGTCAATACATGCGGCGTTCGGTGCCGATGCGTCACCAGTGTAGCGCGAAAGATGTGTCGACCAGCGGGAGAGGAGTAGCTCGCGATGTTATAATCTTAATGCCTATCGAGAAGTAAAGTGCGCGGGTGGATGGCTTTCCCTTGTTGCCGCCCGCAGCGCCGTCGGGGAGTGGCTCAGCCTGGTAGAGCACCTGGTTCGGGACCAGGGGGTCGGAGGTTCAAATCCTCTCTCCCCGACCAATCATTTTCTCGCCCATTCAGTGGCTTACGCGGCTTTGGCGGCTTCCGATTGATCCTCTTCTTTCGGTACATTCGGTACAACTGAGGGCAATCCGAATCCGAATCCGCTTTTTTCCGCCCACATTTTGCGAAACGGAACGTCCTCCCTAATCTTGTCGTAGAGGTCGCTCATATCTTTTCCCGCGTGCCCCAACCAGTAGTCATAAAGTCCTTTGTGGCAATCGGTGTAATTCTTCAGATATGTGTTCCGAAAACGCCGAAACGCATGGTTCCCAGCCTTGTGCGTTCCAGTGTGGGGATTGATGTAGTTGAGTTCCTTGAGAGCCGGGTGCAGATGGCGACGGATCACGTTCGATGACCCGAGTGGCTTGCCGTTCCGTGAAGCGAACAGGAAGCCAGACTTGCGTTCCCCGACGAAATCCTTCAGCAAATTGGCAATCGCGGGATGGAGGTCAACATCTCGCAAGGCGCGGCAGGCGTTTTTAATCGTTCTTCCACCTTGCAATGACGTACCTTCTGCCTGACGCTGATAGTCAGGAAATCAGACGAGATGTGCTTGTCGATTTCGATGCCGAGCGCCTCGCCGATTCTAAGGCCAGCCGCGCCACAAAGGACGAACAGCATACGTTCTTTCGGCCTCTTATACCTCGCCAAGCCTGTCATCACCGCCGCCGAGAAGCTCGGCGTGCTCTGTTTCGACTTCTCGACCAGTGGAATGTCCATGAACTCGTGGTTCCACTTGCGTGGATGGATTTGATTACCGTCATCATCCCTGACTGACGCGACGACCATTTTGGGAACTTGGATATAGTTCTCGATGGTCTTCGCCGACAATCTCTTCTCAACCATTTGCGTCACCAGCTTTTTCAGAATTCCGTTGTTAACGTTGGAAACGGGGCAGTCTCCGATGTGAGGATTTATCCAGTTAATCAGGATGCGCTCCCACTCATCAACTGTTCCTCTTCCGACAGGTTTACGTTTGCGTGCGCCGAGACGTTCAAGCCAGACCGAAGATTGATCCTTGAACGTGACACACTCGTTCTTCGGTTCCTGTACGACCGTGTTGAAGTATTCAACCGAGTCGGCTCCGCTTTCGCGGATGATTTCACGGGCACGCCGTTTGCGCTCCGATTGCGAAAGTCTTCCGACTCCCGAAATCGGACAAATCCTCGCTCGCTTGACGTGCTCCCCTGTTCCCGCACGAAGCTGAGTATGATTTGTGCTGACCTGCCCCCAACTTCCGATCACCTAAGAATACGACAACTTTCTGCTGCTTCCTCTCCGGTGCGAGCCGGTGACCTGCCCGGCCAAATTAGTACCAGGTGGAATGAGAGAGAATCCACTTGGAGGAAACACGGGTCATGCCCATCCAGAGGTACAAACCAGAGCAAATCGTGACGATGCTGCGGCAAATTGAAGTCGGCATCGCCAACGGAAAAACCACTCCACAAGCCTGCAAAGAAGCGTCCATCACGGTGCAGACGTTCTACCGCTGGCGGAAGGGATACGGCGGATTGAAGATGGACCAAGCAAAGCGACTGAAGGAACTGGAGAAAGAAAACGGCAAGTTGAAACGGCTGGTGGCGGAACTGGCGTTAGATAAGCAGATCCTAAAGGATATTGCGGAGGGAAACTTCTAAGCCCGGAGCGACGTCGGTGCGCCGTAGAGCATGCCCGCAAGGAGTACGAAGTGAGTGAGCGGCGGGCATGCCGAGTGGTGCGGCAGTGGCGCGGGACACAACGCTATCTGCCGCTGCGGCGCACGGACGAAGATCAGCTGACGCAAGCGATCCTGGCCCTGGCGGCGAAGTATGGGCGGTACGGCTACCGGCGCATCACGGTGTTGTTGCGGGGTGCGGGGTGGTCGGTGGGGAAAGGATCGAGTACAGCGGCTCTGGCGACGCAAAGGGCTGAAGGTGCCGCAGAAACAGCGGGCACGAGGGCGGTTGTGGCTAGGGTATGGCTCGTGTGTGCGATTGCGCCCGGAGCGGGCCAATGAGGTGTGGAGCTACGATTTCGTGAAGGCGATGACGCACGATGGGCGGGGGCTGCGGATTCTGGTGGTGATCGACGAGTACACGCGGGAATGTTTGGCGTTGCGAGTGGCGCGGCGCTTGGGGAGTTTGCAGGTGATCGAAACGTTGGCAGATGTGATGTTGGTGCGCGGGATCCCGGAGCACATTCGTTCGGACAATGGGCCGGAGTTCATCGCGGGGGAGTTGCGGAAGTGGCTGGGGAAACTGGGACGAAGACGTTGTACATCGAGCCTGGGAGTCCATGGGAGAACGGGTACTGTGAGATCAACGGGAAGTTAAGGGATGAGTTCCTGAACGGCGAGATATTTTACTCGTTGAAGGAGGCGCAGATTCTGACGGAGAGATGGCGCGTGGAATACAATACGGAGCGTCCGCACTCGGCGCTGGGCTACCGGCCACCGGCACCACAAACCATCATTCCAAAACCGAGGCATGGAGATATGGAAAACGCTTCGCGTTTCCCACATCTCCACACCCCCGACGACTACGGACAAAGGTCAAAAGAAGCGTTACACTAACATTCCACTTGGTACAAAAGATCGGTCAGATCAACCCCCCTCGGGGGTTTACGATTGACGGATTGAAGTGAGTAGGGTTTTTGAAAGAGTGGCAGCCTGAGCCCGGCGGCCCAAGTGCTAGTTTTAATCCCTGGCGCCCCAACTCCTCTCCTACTGGCATTGATCTGATGGGATGGGTCCGGCCCGACAACTAGCGCGTGTCAAAGGAAAAATCGGATAAAAGGACATTCCCCGGAGGAAAATCCTAGGAAAATGGGCCCCTGCCTTTCACTTATGCACCAACACCGTCACCGTAGGAGGAATGAACGTATTATAGTAGTCAAGTGTTGAGAGATCCGCTTTTCCGTCATGGCTCAGGTCAGCAGCAATCGAAGCTAACGAACCCACTCCTATGGCGTAGGACGTGAGCTGATACTTGCCCGTCCCATCATTGGTGAAGATCAGGGCATCCTCAGGCGACAACATGCCGACCGCGATGTCGAGCCGTCCGTCTGAGTTAAAATCGGCAACCGCTACAGAACTTACCGTTGGATAGTATCCCTGGACAATCAACACCTGGTCGAGCTCGAAGCCTTGTCTTCCCATACTGAGGTATATTGCAGGGCCAGAGTCACCCAGCACCAAGTCATCCTTACCGTCGCCATTGATGTCAGCCACAACTTGGGTAGGAAAGGCTGGTGCATTGTCTGGCAACGGTGATGAACCCATCGGCGCGGTGAAGTTGCGATTGCCTTGCCCAAACAGAATGCCGGATCCAGTCGCGATGTCGGGAATGCCGTCCCCATCAAAGTCTCCCACGACAAAGTTCTCGTAGAAGTCCCAGGTCACCGCAGTAAAGTTGAAATTTCCATCCCCGTAGAGGATCACTCCCGGCAGAACGATATCCATGTTCCCGTCTTTATCCATGTCGCGGAAATAGTACTGAGCGAAGCCGCGAGGCGCTGAAATCGTGTTGATTGGCGCCTGGAACACGCCGGTGCCATCTCCTTTCCAGATTAATATCTCCTCTCCCGTAAACCCAACCATGTCTGGAATGCCATCGCCGTTCAAGTCGACCAGCACTGTGGGATACGTTGGAGCTGCGCCTTCGGTTGCAAAGGTTCCATTGGGCTGGTAGTGATAAATCGTGCCGGGAATATTGTAGGGGCCACCCGTGTAGACTCCGCCGATCAACAGATCCGTGAACCCATCATCAAAAACATCACCGACTGACATCGGGCCCGATGAATTCGGAAACAAAATCTGAGCCGAGGGAAAAACACGGCCGTTCTGACCCAAGACAACCGATGGGTACATGAAGCCAGGATCGCCTCCAGCGAATATGTCTGCAATGCCGTCTCCGTTCACGTCTCCCACCTGAAGAGTGAATGAATGATCGCTGACGATCCCTTGACTGGAGAAGTTGCCTTTGCCATCTCCCCACAGGAACACGATTTCATCGGGGCCGGATAACTGGGTTCGGGTGGCAACGTCTATGTTTCCATCATTGTCAAAATCTCCCACGACAAATTGTGGATTGGCGAAATAGCCGTCTGACGCAACGATCGGGCTGCCGGTGGCCTGAAACGTTCCGTTCCCAGCACCGAGATAGGCCTGGCCTAAACCGAACCCCACGCTGTTCCCGTTAATCGCGAATATGTCCGGAATGTGATCGTTATTGAAATCGCCGACCGCAAACCCATAGGCTCCGCTGGGTAATCCAACAATCGCTGTGTCCGTGTAAACTCCGCCAGCCCCTGACAGGAGCATGCGAATCTGATTCGGGGCATTGTAGTAGGCGTCCATATAGACAATATCGGTGTAGCCATCGCCGTTCAGGTCAGCCGCACTCGCCAACACTGGAACTCCGACACTCGACGGGGTACCCATGGCGACCGGTGCGCTGAATGTGCCATCGCCATTGCCGAAGAACACGGAGAAGGGTTGCCCCACGTTGAAAGCAATTGCGAAGTCCAACTTTCCGTCATGGTTGAAGTCGCCCACAACCGCCGGCGCGGATTCGCTGGGAATACTCCCGGAGCCGGCCGCAGTGAAATTTCCCTTTCCATCGTTCAGCAAAACCTGATAAGCCGCTCCCGAATTACTTAACCCACCGAACAGAATCAGGTCGGTGTTCCCATCGCCGTTGAAGTCGCCGGCGATGACCTCGCCCGGTGAAATCTGGAGGGAGAACGGCACAAGCGCAGTCGATGAGGAGAAGGTTCCATCCGCCTGTCCGTGCCGAATCACAGGAACGTATGTCGGCGAACTGTACAAACCATTTGGACCGAGAGTCACCAGCACCAAATCGGCTAGGCCATCCCCGTTCACGTCCGGAACAAGCGAATTCGCGATGAGGGACTCGCTCATGTACTGCGTGAGCTGACCATTAAAAAGTGAGGCACCGGGCTGAGGGGTATAGACCTCGAAGGCTGCAACATTCGACTTTCCGTTGGTCGGATCCGTAACTTGGACGGTATGAGATTGCGCAACGCTCCATACCGTTTCCGGCATCGTGAATTGCAGAGTGGAGTTCTCATAAGACGTTTGAACCACAGCCCCGTCGAACAAAACGGTGCTGCTCTGGGTAAAGTTGGTTCCCGCAACATTCGCACCGCCAATGGCCACACCCAACATTACACGCGATGGTTCGACGTGCTGGATTTGAATTGCATTTCCCCCGACACCCCCTCCTCCCCCGCCTCCG